>Ga0210036_1004641_pt1 | contig 12451 bp, 6 predicted proteins | sample CryGeymeta201515_FD_185469 | JGI IMG/M metagenome (GOLD analysis project Ga0210036, IMG submission 185469) | Groundwater microbial communities from Crystal Geyser aquifers in Utah, USA - Crystal Geyser metaG 2015-15 (SPAdes) (version 2) | ecosystem: Environmental > Aquatic > Deep subsurface >...
AAGACCTAACTCCTGAGTCCTATCATAGGAGACAAGGTAAACTGCCATAGTCCACCTGGGCTTAATTTGTTCTGTCGGAGGAGAAAGAAAAATCAGTGGCTTAATCAGGATTTGTAAAAAAATAAAATAAAATAAAACGATCATTTATTCACACAACCAGTAACCAAGGAGAGAACATATTGCCGTTTTCACGTACGGGATGATCTAGCTTGCGCAGTATGAAGAATTCTTCCAGGATTTGTTTGTTGTAGGTTTCGTCATGCAAATCTTTGCGTACCAATTTGACAGCTCGCTCGCATCCAGACTGCTTATGCGTACAGAAAAAGACTGCACCACAACTGCCTTCGTTTGCAAAGTCTGTGATCTCGTAGTAATGATTGATAGTCTGGGGTGTTCTCGGTGTGATCTCTTTGGAAGAAAACTTCAGATTCAATCGATCATAGAGCGATGACTGCCGCCGGCTCGTCGTTGTCGTCGTCAAACTCGTCAAACTGTTGGGTGAATTTATTGCAGATGATGAATTGGAAAGAGACAATTTTTGTTCATCGGCTGGGTCTGCCATCAGATCAGTATTGGAAAACTTTGATGATGTTCGATGTTCTGAAACGGCTAGCTTGAACAAAATCGCGACAAGCTCTTCCAAGGCTATGTCGACGACGTTGCAAAAGTCGTCGTCATTGTCGTTATCGTTATCTTCGAACTTTTTCAAGAGCGATGTAGCTATGGTCACCCGTCGCGTATCAAGTCGTTCCTGTTTGGAGGAGAACAGAGTAACGTACTTCCGGAGGAATCGTGCAAGTTGATCAGCAGATATCAGCCCAGAATCATTGCTGTCCAAAACATCAAATGCTTGTCGAAGTGCCGGTGTAAATAATATTTCTTTTTCGTTCAATGCTGCTACAAGAAAATCCATTCCCGAAATTGTTACCGTATCTGCTGCGTTTGGATGATAGTAGTAGAGTTTAGCAAATACATTATCAAGATCTGTTTCGAGTAAAGTGGCACCGAAAAGTAGTTCGTATGCTTGTCGGACTTGTTCGCGCGTCATAGTACATTCATTATTATACTCGTATTTGTCGTTGAAGAGACGGAAGGACGAACTCGCAGTAAAAACATCTGCAATGTGCTGACATTCTTGTTGAATGAATTGGTAGGATTGAATAATAGTATCAATGGCTTTTATTTGTTGAATGAGTCGTTGTTGCTGCTGCCACTGCTGCTCCTCGCGTTGAGATCCGGCCACACTGTCGATTGCAGCTTCGTCTGTTGTGTCACTTGTTGCAGCAGACGATGAAAGAGAATCTGTAGATTCTAGCAGTGATGTCTTCTGTACTTGTTTTTCCATTGACAGGTCGCCATCATCATTGTTGGTACTCTCGAAAGCCCTTTCGTCATCAATATCAGTTGTTGTGGGAGTATGAGTAGCATGAACAGCTTGTATCCAAGGATGCTCCATAGCCTGTTTGATTGTAATTCTTTTTTCTTCCACTGGTGCCAATAGTTTGAAAATGAAATGTTTCGCGTGATCAGTGATCGAACTATCCTTCCAAATGTTGACATGTTTAAATTTGTGAATCAACCAGAACGGATCTTTGGTAGTATTGACTATCTGTGCTTGCAGGTCTCTAAAATTCGTTCCGTCCATTGGAAACGTTCCCGATAGCATAACATATAGAATAATCCCAGCCGACCATACATCGCATTTGTACGCGTATGATTTGTCTGTGTCCATGGTGTGACGAATACGGTGTTTGTGTTTGTGTTTAGTTGTGATCGTGAAAGAAATATTGATAAATGTGAGAAACGATTTGTTTGTAATATTATATTCTACTGTACTCGTGTGCATTCGTTTTCCTCGGACATTATAGTTCGGACATTATAGTTACAGGTAAACAGGTAGCATACAGTACGTACCAATTTGAACGACCTCTGGTGCCATGTACTTTATATTTGATCCTCTTGGTTCCATAAGTCGCATGTGTTTATCCGTAGTAGGTGTACAGGTACAATCTTTCGCGTTTGTTTTTACTAAATGCGGCAAATCACACAATAGTACCGCATTGGACAGATCCACCAGTGTCACCTTGAATTGAGTTAGTGGTGATGGTGATGGTTGTGGTTGTGGTTGCAAGAAAGATGGAATTTCAATGGATGGCTTTACAACAAATGAATCCAGTGTCAAATTGGCTAGTACAATGTGTCGTTGATGACAGTACTGTATGACGGATATCATTTGGTAAAATAAGTGAGCGGCTTGTTGTTCGTGTAGAAGTGTCTGTGTTTGTGTTTGTGTTTGTGTTGGTCCCTGCTGTTCCAAAAATCTTCGAAGCGATTGCCGGGTTGGATCGTATGCGTCCGTGACACAATAAAAGTGTTTTTCGTCTTCTACTAATTCCTGAACCTTGATCAGTCCAGGATGTTTCAAATTGTGCAGCAACATGTACTCTTGTAGGTGGTTCGTGTTGTTGTTGTTGTTGTCTTTCTCGTGGTGGTGTCTCGTTCGTGCTCTCGATTTCTTGATGACTTTGACAGTTCTTTCTTCTGCATCAACCAGAGCAAAACACGTGTACAGTTTGCTAAATCTTCCTCTGCTGCACAGGTAAGATCCCATGCGGTACTTTTCGTTCCACTGTTCCGAGTCGCAGCAATTGGATGTACTGAACCATCCTTCGGGTGTTTCTGGCTGACTGGTACTGCTCCGACGCAGGCGCAGTCCCGTTTGCAGTCCTGTTTGCATTTGAATTTGCTGTTGCTGTTGTCGTTGGAGACGCCATTTGCCAGGCAATTTAAAAGCATTTTTATTGTCAGCGTTATTTTTACTGCTGTTACTGTTGTTACTGCTGTTACTGTTGTTACCACGACCAGCAGCTCCACTCCAACTCTCATCACCATTATTATCACCATCATTATTATCACCATCATTATTATCACCATCATTATTATCAAAACTATAATCGTCATCAAATAAAGGAACAGATATACCAACATTGTCGTCATCATCATTATTATCACCATTGCCGCCCCAAGCACTTCTACTACTACTAGACGCAAGCTGCTGTGACCGTCCGGGACTGGAAGTAGACTTCTTCAACAGTTGAGAGAATGGAGGAGGTGACTGTGACGACGTTGAAGCAGAAGCTCTGCCTGACACAACAGACACAACAGACACATCAGACGACGGATCTGTTCGATCTGTTGTTGGTCTTTTTGGAATACCTGATGATACCATGTCCATATTATGCTATAATGAGACAACAATATTAGAATAATATTTATTCTGAATTCTGATATAATGTGCTTGTGTGTGACTTGTGATCTTCTTGTGAAGAAAAAATGGGATACGTCAAGTACGCATTCGTACTGTACTAGTACTCATAGTAGTGCTACAGTGGTAGTAGGGTCTAGGTGTTGCACTGGCTGGTACTAAGTCAAGCTCTATTACTAGTAGTAGTAGTAGTAGTAGTAGTAGTAGTAGTAGTAGTAGTAGTAGTAGTACACGTAGTACTAAGAGTGTGACACAAATCTGTGTCAACAGAACTAAATTCGAACACCGAAGAAAAATCTTCTTCAATCACATCACTATAGAAATAAAAAGAAACTACTCCGAGTACTCTCTACTGGTAGAGTACTTGAGCACGAATAGCTACTATTTGTGCTCACTAGTACTACACTACCTGGTAGCTAGTAGTAGCAGTAGTAGTATTGTTACCCTGGTACAAAACCAGCCAATACTTTGTTTCCACTCTCATCACTTGGAGTATAAGCCGAGTAGCAGCAGGTACCTGGTACTACTAGCAGTGTACTCGGCACGTGGTACGGTACTTCATAGAGTAGCTACTACCAGGTACCAGGTACTAAAGTACTCTAGCTACCGTAGGCAGTACTACCTGGTACTGTAGCAACTAGCTAGTAGTACGAATGGTTGGTACCAGGTACAAGTACAAGGTACTAGCTAGTAGCAGTATTATTACCACCAGTAGTAATAGCACTCGGAAATTGGGAACAATCAGCAGAAAAAGAAAATTAAAATGATGATTCACTCCTGCACACCGCACCACAAAAGGAAGAAAGCCATCACATGGCTCAATTTCATCATCAAAAAGAATTCTACTAGCTAGAAGTAGTGATACTCTCGAGAATGAGTCATTGAGGAGCAGAGTACAACGCAGTTCTTTTTGGTGGATGATAGATAGTCTACTAGCTATGGTAGTGGTAGTAGAGTACAATGGTGGTGCATTGCTTCGTAGTACCTGTCAACTAATAGCTACTACTGCGTACTCCTGTAGTTACACAGAGAACGGAGTACCTGGTACGTTATTATTTTATTACTACCAGGTAATATTCTGTCAACCAAATTAATACCTGGTAGTAGAGTAGTAATAGTGTTCTGACTTGTAGGATGATGACAACAATAGAGATTCGACGAACGAACGAACGAACGAACGAACAAATAAAACACGTGAAGGACTGTTCCTCATCTCCGATGAACGTGCTTTGGATTCATGTACCGTACCAGGGTACCTGGTACTAGTACCTGGTACGTAACACCTGGAAACGGTTGAACTGTTTCAATGACACACACGTGAAGCTTCTCTGGTGTACAGTAATTTTGTACTGTACTACTATTGGAAAGAAAGATTCCATGCAATGATCACTAACGTAGTGGAATCACTGTACAAACACCAAGAATAGAACGAGAGAAGATTCGCTCCTGTACGTGTGGTAAAACAATACACCGAGGTTTGCGTATTTAAATTTACTACTCTAGTCTACTACTACCCTTACCTGTAGTACTCTATTAGCTAGTCTACTAGTACCGTAGTAGCTACTATTTCCAGGTAGTAGTAGTATTAGAGTACTAGTAGTAGTACAAGGCAGACAACAAGAAGAAGAACTGCAATGGCTGTAGTCTACTGTCGTCTAATACTACTAGCTGCTACTGAGTAGCTAGCTGGTCACACTACTACTGGACGTAATAGGAGTAGTACGGTAGATAGGACTACGTATGCGATATTTCATAAAAAGTACCACGAATGGTCTTGAGTCTCAACGGACTCTGTTTAACACAAACGAGGATGCCCTAGTATTTAACCGCTGTCTTGTAACGTCTATTGAGTACCAAAGGAAAAGTTGGTTATTTTGCGTATCGGCTTACGCTCACATTGAAGTGGCCACATCGGTTTTCAAGCAGTTCATAAAAAATTGAAAAACCCCAACAAGACCTTTTCATTACTAATAAACTTCTAGTAGTCTACTCATATTATAGTATTATCACCACATTATACACGGACAAAGACATTCACAAACCGTACACAGCCGCAGCCAGTTACAACCATCATCTTCACACCACAACACACAACACAAAAGGACACCTTCCTGCTCTCAGCAAAATAATAATAATAATGGTTCGCTACTTGCACAATTCTCTGCTCAAGTCATTCCGCAGCTTTTCCGATAACAACAGCAACAATGAAAACGCCAGCGCCGCCGAGATTCTGACAACGTCCAAGAAGAGCCGCTCTCCCTACGCATTGGTGAAGAACGCAGTAAAGAAGGCCAAGGTGAAACACGAGTTGAAAGAGCAGCAGCGAGCGTACCAAGAACGTCTTGCAAGCCTCCAAAAGTATCGACAGAAACGTCTGGATTTTCTGCAAAAGGTCAAGCCTGCGTCCAGTGCCCTCATTGTGGCGGAAGAAGCTACCGATGCCATTAACAGTGGCCAAGCAGTCGAATCGCAGTCACAGTCTGAATCGCAGTCACAGTCACAACAACTGGCAGTCATTTGTCAGGGCAAACAGTGGACCACCAAGCCCAGGATTACAAAAACGGGAGAATTGAAGTTTACCACTCCGAAACGCTACCAACCCCAGCGATGGAGGAACTGTGATTTGCCGTCCTTTGACGAAACCAAATGTTCTCAAGAACTAGTGAACACACTGCCGTTGCCCGAGTTCAAAGATCACACTTTAACACAGCAAGAGGAGGAAGAAATGGACCTGGAAGCACTCGCGGCAGCCATTTGTGCGGCAGGACTGCAAGAAAAGGCGGCAGCCTTGTTGGCTAGTTTGCAACAGAATAAAACAGCAACAGCATGAACTCATTGAACGTATAAGAATCATGACTAATAATGAACAAGCGTGTTTGTCGGTTCATGGTGGAAGACTTGGCGACAGAACTGTTCTGACAAGAAGGGAGAAAACGATTTCTCGTCGTATCGCTGACAACTTTTGTCACTGGCAAGGCCAGATATCTGTTCAGCTGTTCAGCTGTACATTGGCGCTTGATTTTTGGAAGAGTATTCAAAATGGACCAATCACTAGTTTTTGATCATCTACATCATGTGCAAGCGAGAAATCATTTTGCATTTCAACGACTGACGACGGCGCACGGCGCACAAATATGAATGTGTTGCCTAGTACGATTGATGCACACTACCAGCTAGTAGAATTAATATTTTATCAAGTTACACCAGTACGCATACTATTAAGCTCTATCATTTGCTAATTATCACTATAGTTAGTACTACTTGAGTACTTTGTTTCACGACATTGCTTGCCACGGTCCGAAGGAATTGTCCTCCCTCGTTTTGAACCACAAGCTAAACCTTGTTCTGGTTGAGAAGAAGTATAATTTGAGAATGCTAGTTTCAACAAACAAAGCAAAACCGCAGCTTTTGGTATCATTCGAATAATGCATTGCAGCCAGCACCATCCCGTCAGACCCCACTAATAAGCAGCAGGAAGGTTTTTCTGGTAAGAAAAGAAGAAAAAACAAAGCTGCTTGCTAAAGTTGTCGAGCTCCAGATTTGGACACGACGGAGTTGAACCAGTTGAACTGAAAAAATGAGTGCGCATCTCTCTTGGGGTCATAAAGGAGGGTAGCAGTTGTCCACGCCACGAGTAAACGCCAAAATAAGAATCTAGACAATGCATCCCACGTGATAGCTACTGCGTTTTCGATGACAAGTGCAAAAAAAAAATGGTGGTGGTGGTGGTGGTGGTGGTGGTCGAAAACAACACAATAACGACTCTCTTTCTGTCTCTTGTGGCCCGCTGTCAAGGGTCCCGGAAAAGCACAAAAAAAGGAAAATTGTCCATTTGGCGAGCTGCACGCCCGAACTTTGTGTCACCTCCACTTGAATGAAATAGCCAATAATGACATGGCACAACATGACGTTTTTCTACTCCGTCTTACGCAGGCACTTATTTTGAAATAATGAAAGTCGTGGGTCGTCGCGGCGATATTAGAGCTGGCTGCTGTATAATCGTTCGCTGCTGCCTGCTGCAGATTAGCAGAAAGCGAATTCACTCTACGCGGCCTTGTCCAATATGTAAAGTTTCTTGAGATGTTGTCGTGGTGCTTTAGGTCTAGAGGCATTCTTTCATACCCCAGGTACGACTGATTTTTCCTTTGCGTGGAACAGGTAGCAAAGAAAGCGCGGAGCTAGAATCTCATACTCCGTTCAATCTTCATCGCGTGAAGAAGAGACAATAATTGGAAGCTCTTTTTTATTTCAGGAACTTGCCTTATTGGAATCTCGGCACTCACGCAAAGGATATGAGAATGAACAGTGAGATGCTTTGAAAGACTATAAAAACGCAATACTTTTCGAAAACTATTACCATAGCGCGTACGATCGACCGCACCGTACAATACGATGCCTCCACGACGAAGCACTCTCCACAGCAACGACGACATCAACGTTGTACCGCTACAGGTTGCGAGCCCGTATATGAGGGAGTAGTGTTGAGTGTACAGTTTGAGCACTGAAAACTTGTAAAATGTTATACAATAATATTCTTACAATAGCTTGAGCTCCCCGATAATATCAAAGTACAAATAGAAATGCCTCAAACATGTCGAAATTGCGCGACTAGTATTCCAAGTGCCACCAGACTGCATCAGAGTAGCTCATGGTAGCAGATTCATCCTTATAGCCCTTGACAAATAGGCCAGTGGCATAGCCCGAGACCGAAGCTACAGCCAACGTTGCGACGACTCCACCAAGTTGACGAATCATTTGCGGCACGATTGAGTACTCGAGAAAGTCAGCTTCCGGGTCGAGCGCAACCAGAGCGATACTAAGGATACCACCAACGAGAGAAGGATAACCGTGAAGGTTTCCGACGCCACAGGTATCAAAGATTCCAAGTTTTGACTCCAGGTATGGGCTGCTGTAGACGTAACCACAGACGCTGGCCGCCCCAGCAAGTGCACCGACAACGAAAGCTCCACCGGGTCCAATATTCAGGCGGGCCGCGCTTCCAATAGCAACACCCCCCGCCAAGGTAGAGTTTGCGACGTGGACTGGATCAAACTTTCCGTGGCTCAACATGTAGGACAAGTAAAAGGTCATGGTAGTAGAAGCAATCAGAGCCATGGTGGTGTTGATCACGCAACGCTGCTCGTTCTCCAAAATTCCTGTCTCTGTAGCGCCAACAAAGCTTGGCCAGTATACCCAAAGGATTGCAGTTCCCACAAGGGCCATGATATCCGATACCTTATCGGGTTCTGCCGAGGCTCCCTCGTCTTTCGGGCCACCCAAGGCCTTGGATACCGCCAATCCAAAATACGCTCCAAACATGTGCTGCAATGGCAGTGCGTGAATGGGAAAGAACGAGAGTATTTGTTAGTACAGTACAGCCTACAGTTGACAGTTGACAGTTGATAGTCTACAGTCGCTACGTGTATAGAACTGAACAAGTGGCAGTATACAGTATACATCTCACAATGGTCATGGACCCCCCCACATCTTCGGCTCCAATGTATCCAAGGACCAAGAAAACTTTGTTGTACGCGTAAAAGAATGCCTGGCTAAAGCAAATCATGATCATTTGTAGTGGCGATGCGAATCCGATAAGTGCACCGAACGAAATCATGAGGGTGGCAGCACTAAACTCGGCATCGATCAATGTAGCCATTGAGATGGGAAGGGGAAAGGTTGAGTCTTCGCCTTCCTCGCCTTTGAGGAGGCGGAGCAAGAATTCTACAAGGATGTTTGTTTCCATGCTAAGAGTCGAAAGCATCATGGTAAAGCCAACAGCTCCAAGTCCGTAGTTCTTGAGGAAAGTCATGAGGTAACCAAAACCCAAAAGTAGCATTGCCATAATGTCACGGAAGGCAATGTATTCTTTGACAGAGTATTCCACCGAACTATACGTCGTGCCAAGTGCAAAGAAGGGGATCAGGATGATCTGAACCACCAAGAAAATGGTGGTCACATGCTTAGTACTATCGACGGCTGGGCTTGGGCTTGGGCTTGGGCTTGGGACGTGACCATTTCCAACCTCGGTGGAAAGAAGTCCAGTCGTTTCGGTTGCCATGATAGCTGCTGCCTGTTGAAAGATTTCTCCTCTTGAAAATTATGACGAGCAGTGTTGCAGTGTAATAAAAGGTATCTAAAATATCACATCATTGTGTTCGTTGTTCGTTGTGCCATTTTTTTCGTCTTGGGAGAGATGGTGCCGAAATTGGAGCGGGAAGTTTGGATTCAAGAGTTGAGTAGGTTCAGCTATTTTAGGCAGTACTGAGTACTGTAGCTAGCTAGCTACAGTAGCTAGTAGTAGTAGTAGTAAGTAATGTAGACAACCCGGATATGGAACATTCATATCGAACTTCTTTTACATTAAAGAAATATCGATAAATAAGAACGTGGAGCTCGAGTCTTTTCTAGCATCTTTAAAGCGACAAGAAAACAGTCCATCATACACAAAGTAGTCTACTAGTCTAGTAGTAGCTACCGTAGCTACTCTAGTAGCTAGCTAGTAGAGCTAGTGGTACAGTAGCCAGCCAGTGGTAGCTAGACTAGTACTCTACTACTACTAGTAGTAGCTACTACACTAGCTAGCTACTAGCTAGCTAGAAGTAGAGAGTGCTACCTGGTAGCTACTAGCTATAGTAGAGTACAGTAGCTACTAGCTACTGTAGCTGGCTAGTAGTAGTAGTAGTGGACGACTGCGACTTACAGCTGATAGAAATAATAATTAAGGAAACTTAAATATTAACCCATCAAAAACAAAAATGAAAAATATCCAACCCAAAAAAGTCGCGTCCAGTTAAAGTTATTCGGCGTAAAAGTCTTCTTGGCGGTGTTATGTCTTTATCACATGGACAGATATGAATTCAGCCATTGCATGCGAAAGAAAAACGTAGGAAGCGCGAAAGATGACAGAGCCTACTGCAGCTGATGCAATAATAGTAGCTGATGCTGCTGCTGCTGCTGCGAGTTCAACTGCAAGCAGCACGATCATTCTCCAAGACGTTCAAGCTTTGGTAAAGTGCGAATTAGCCAAGCAAAAGGAGCTAGAAGCTCTAATCATTCAAACGCTGACGTATTCAAACCGCAACGGAAAGGCAAAGGGCCTTGGCGTCATTGAAAGCCACACAGAAGAGAGAGCGGACACGAAAGAAGACGTTCAAGGCAAGCAGGAAGCAATGCACCTACAAAAACTTAAAAATAAAGTAGAAGGGTACAAAATACTCGTGGAAGCACTTTGTCAGGAGCGACCAGCCGTGTCATTGGCTCGGCTGCGAGAAAAGGAACATCCATTCATCTCAACGCGTCTTCCACTGAAAACTATTCGCTTCTTGGAGATCTTACCTTGGCATCCCTTTCTGCAGTCGCACATTCTATCCCAGCACGAAGTTATATTTGATTGGCAATGTCTTGATTCCGGGTCCTTAACATGGAAAAGTGATCTTGTTTTGTTTCCTTCTGTATTCCAATCCCTGCCAACCTCATACTATTTGTACTCACTTAACGAGACTAATTGCGCTAGACAAGATGCTACGTGTGTCAGGTGTGTCAGCAGTAGTACTCATAGGAATGCTCATTGGGACAAAAGTTGTCTCAACAACAAGTACTCATCGCACACTAATACTCCAGAACAATCTCCAACCACGTCCGTTGCCACAGTACCTCCTACAAGTCTTTCGTTGAAATTAAGGGGGCTTCGGCCAGCATCCTTCCAAGGTTATGATCCACTTCTCACAGACTCTAAGCTAACAAAACGAATCGTGAACAATACCAAAGAAAATGTATTTTCGTTGCCCTGTCCAAAAAGAAGTGGTGAGGCATGGAAGTGGATCGGTCGCTGGACATTGGACATTCCTCTCGATTCAAGTCGCGACCCAGAAGACGATGGTTGGACCTACATGAATGCATCAGAGCTTTCACAAATTCTGGTGGAAAAGAAATTGAACGGTACGAGCACTAGTAATAAAGATCTTGACGAAAACCAAGTTACTGCAAACTATCGAGTGCGAAAATGGACACGTAAACGGGTACTTACAAACTACCCTGCTGCCTGCGAAAGCACGCAAAGATACTTGCAGCTCCTGCACGAAAAAGCTAGTGCACTACTTGCTACACAAGAGCTTCAAGAACGATTACAGGAAACAATAATCCATCTTCAATCCGTTCAACAAAGTACCAAGATCCGCTACACTGAAAATTGTCAACGTCTCAGCAGATACCAGCACGCCTGGGAAAAACAAGAAGAGGACATAAAAATGCTGCGCTATGGCCAATACCGACGTAAAATTGAACAATTGGTGTGTCGACGAGAGGATATTACTACCGTTTTGGCCAATGATGAAATCTTTCGCCATCTCAAACAGTCCCTACGACACAGCGGAGCTATAACTAACGCCATGCTTCAACAAGGTATTCATTTCTACATTCAAGATTATGTAAGGACTTCTGCAGCAGATACCACAAGAGATGCAGGTGCTGGACGCGCCAAATCTTCGGCTAGTGAACCTTCATGAGATGATGATCATGGCTGCACGGCGAAAACAAAAAATATCATAAATATCACTTTTGGACTTCAAAAAGAAAACAAGAACTAGACTCAATAATGCTTCGGGATAAGTCGGGATGGATTAGTACCAGGTACCAACAGTCAAGAATCTCGAACGACGGTCCTGTCAATACCAATGTTTGGGATACTAGCTATTAAGTATTGGCTAGTATTAGTAGAGTAGACTACCACGTACCTGGTAGTAGACAAGCGAATGTTTTGATAAAAAATATGTTAATAATAAATAATAATAGTCTAGCTAGAGTTAGAGTACTCCTGATGAGTACTAGCGAGCGAACGCTACCGCGTTCTCTCGACTATGCCAGCTCTCTAGGGCTACGTTTGGCTAGGTAGGGTGGTTTGGAGAAACTCGGCAATTTACTAGGGCCGACCTTTTCTCCGTTCCGAGGCGCCCGGGTGAGAGGGCAGACCGCTAGGGTTGCTCTCACACTCGGGTAGCCAATCCCATGTGCCAAAGGTAATGAGAAGGGTGGGTTGTCGGGAGGGTTTGAAGAATTGGAGTGTAGTGGAGGAAAGTGGAGTGGAGCGTTGGGTGAATTGTGTATATTTTACAAGTAGTTAGTGGCCCCGGAGGTGGGCGAGAGCGAGAGCGCTGCGGCGATGGCCGGAGGAAGCTGTGTGGGCAGCGG
>Ga0210036_1004643_pt1 | contig 12447 bp, 11 predicted proteins | sample CryGeymeta201515_FD_185469 | JGI IMG/M metagenome (GOLD analysis project Ga0210036, IMG submission 185469) | Groundwater microbial communities from Crystal Geyser aquifers in Utah, USA - Crystal Geyser metaG 2015-15 (SPAdes) (version 2) | ecosystem: Environmental > Aquatic > Deep subsurface >...
CATGCTGCTGCACGAAGAGCAAAGTGGCCGGTTTTTACGCCGCCCGAAGCAGGGTTATCCCGCCGCTACCGTGGCCGAGTTTTGCACCGCCGTTCCCATCATGAGCGTGCTCCGAACGCTGCTCGATGACCTGACGAAACGTGCGACCTGTTAGGGGTCCCTTGACTTCCAAGCCATACAATGACCATAGCTTCCAAGAGTTCACTGCCCATCGGCTGTGAATCTGTCGAGGCTTCGGACGCTGAGCCAGCATAGCGAATCAGCGTCCCTCTTCCCTTATCGCAACGCATTGAGACAGTCCTCCAGCGTCCAGAATGGCGCACGGGTTAGCTTGGTCTGCGTCCTGGCGTCTGCGGGATAGCAGGTCACGAACTGGGCGCGCAGTTCTCCGTCTCTCAAACGCAAGGCGATGATTACGAGGAAGCCGTCGATGAACACGGTTACGCGCCGCGTTGGGTCATGCCGTTGCTCTTTCTTCAACCAACCCTGCAGACGCCGCGCATTCGGATCGGCAAGTGCAGGAGCGATCCATTCCATGCGCATCGCGCGTTCAAGGGAGAACACGTCGTTTTCCCCACGACGCCCCGAACTCTCGAAAAAAGCATGATCAAATTCCTGCTTTCGAAAAAAGACACGAATACCATCATGTGTAACGATCCCGCCTCGGCAGAGCGTTCGCTCGTAGTGGGTGCGATAGGCGGCCTGATCAGCAAGCTTCAACAGCGGCGGAGTCACCAACCACCTCCCAGTGGGAACGGCGCTCCGTCTCTGTTCGGGCGAACCTCACCGAATTCGGTTCGGTCGGATTTTTCCGCGCCTTTCCAATGGGCTGAGTTTCAATCCCGCCAATACTTCGGGCCCTGTGTCCAACGCCTTCGAGGGGAACAGAGCCACAACTCCCGAGAGGCGCAGTTGGTCATAGAACAACGAGATGCTGACGGCAGATGCGGGGCGGACCCGAGATCGCGCCCGCCGGTATCCTGGCGGCGCCGCATGCCCAACCATCTTCGACACCGTGCCGCTGTCGATCCCGAAACGCCGAGCAGTCTCGCGCTGGCTCAGCCCATCCCGCAGCACCGCTATGCGGACCTTCGAATACAGCTCCACGCCATACATCCTTCCGCCCCCAGACCAACCATCGTGATCCAGGAACTTGCCACTGGCGGGATTTTACGCCGCCCGAACCCGGATAAGCCGGGCGGTTCCGTGGCTGGTTATGCGGGCGCCATTCTCACGTTTAAATGAAGACGCTGCCTAGGGTCTGCGACCTAACGACATGTCCCAGGCCGACAGGAAACCTTGTCTCTTCAAAGCGTCGAGAAATGTCAAAAGCCCCGGTGTCAGACGGATTGGCAAGAACGTTCCCTGCTGTTCGATGATCCTGTGTTCGATGATCGACGCAGGCGGGTCGGCGGGCCGAACGGGTAGCAAGGGCGAGTCCCGAGCAATGACCGCCTGCCCGTCCTGCGACAACAGGAACGTGACGAAGCGCTCTGCAGCGTCGGGATTTGACGCATCCCGCGGCACAAAAGCCGTGCGGGTCATCACGAGATTGTAGTCCTCGAAGACGTGCAGGCCGAGATGCGATATGTGCCGGGCCTGATTGGCGGCATAGGATCCGATCGCGTTGAACGCAAAAACAAGTTCGCCGCGCGCGATTGCCTCGACCATCTCCGAGGTGCAACAGAAGGTCCGGAGGTCGGCGCGCCCGAGGACTTCGAACAGGCCAAGCGTCTGTGGTCCCTGCAGGCTGTCCTGCGTGGCATAGAGATAGCCGATGCCTGACACCCGGATGTCATAGCTGCCGATGCGCCCGCGCAACCGCTCTTCGTTCTCGCGCACGAAGGTGGCGAGCTCCCGATGGCTGGCGGGAAGCTCGCTTTCCGCGATCGCCCTGCGGTCATAGACTACGACGGCTGGCTCGAAGGTGAAGCCGAAGAGCTCGGACCGCCACGTGGCCCAGCCGGGTGGGGCATCTCCCGCTGGCAGGCTAATACGCCGCGCAAGACCGCGATTGACGAGGTCGACCTGCAGATCCATGGCCGAGGAGATGACGACATCGGGGCGCGCAGGATTGTCTGAATCCAGAAGCGACCGGTAAAGCGGAACGGTGTCGAACTCCACATAGTCGACATCGATCCCCGGATTGCGGGCCTCGAACGCGTCGACCAGGGGCTGCATCGCCGGAGTATCCGTGGCGCTGTGGATCAGCAGGGTCTGCGCCCGAACCGGACCGGTTGACGGGAAAAGAGCGACCAGAAGGATAAGGACCGCGGCGAGGCGCTTGAAGGTCAGCGTCACGTCGAGCCCGCCCAGCGTCGAACGACCCAGCGTCAGATCGGCGCCGTGCCCCTCCGCCACCGCCTTGACGATCGACAGGCCAAGGCCGGAGCCCCTCGTCGCGTCCGACAGGGAGGTGAAGCGGTCGGTGGCGCGCTCCAGGTCCGCCTCCGCGATGCCGGGCCCGGCGTCTTCGACCCTAAGGGTCAGCTCCGCGTCATTCGCCTCCAGTGCGATCATGATCGTGTTGTCGGGGGGCCCGTGCCGTACGGCGTTCTCGATCAGGTTGCGCAGCGCCTCGCGGATCGACACGTCGTCGCCCGCGACGACGTCCTGACCAGGACCAACGCCGGCATCCACGAAGGACAGCGAGATGTGCCGCATCCGGCTGTCGCGCAAGCTTTCGGCGAGCGTGTCGCGCACCAACGGCCGCAAGGCGACCGGTTGCGGGCTGGCGCGGTCCGACCGGTGGATGACCATGGCGTTCGCCAGAAGCTGGTTGGACAGCCGCACCGTGCGCAGGGCCTGCCGGTCGGCCTTGAGCAGACGTGAGCGCATCTGCTCGGCGTCGGCGGCATCGGCTGCAAGCGACAGGTGGCCGTGCAGGGCTGAAAGGGAGGTGCGGGTCTGGTGCGCGACATCGGCGATGAAGGTCTCAGTCAGGGCGCGGCTGCGCTGAAGCCGGCTGATGAAGCCGTTGATCGCGTCGAACAAGCCGCGGATCTCTTGCGGCGGCGTGCCCTGCACCAGCGCGAGGTCGCCCGGGTCCCGAAGCGCCAGATCGGACGCGATCTGCCGCAGCGGCGCGAGCGATGTGCGGATCGCGACCCAGACGAATCCCAGCCCAATCAGCGAAAGCCCGGCCAGCCCCGCCAATCCCGCCGCGAAGAAGGACAGTTGTTGCGTGCTCCGCCATTCGACTGTCTGGCCGACCTGAACCTCGACCCATGCGCGGCCGCCGGGCGCATTGAGCTGCCGACCCTGCAGGACGAAGCGGAAAGCCGCGCCGCCATGATCGGCGTCATAGAAGACGGGGGTGCTAGACGGCGCCCAATCGTCGGGGATCGGCAGATTCGGGGTGCCGGTGATTTCCCGGCCCGTTGGCACGAAGACCCGGTAGAGAACCCTGTCGACCGGGTTCAGCGACAGGATGTCCATGGCCGAACTGGGCAGGTCGACCGTTGCGCCTTCGGGTCCGACAGATATGCGTTCCAGGATCGCCAGCGCGGCGCCGGCAAGCAGCAGATCGTGCGTCCGGTTCGCCGCAGCCCGGGCATAGGTCCAAAGCAGCACGGAAATCAGGACGAGCAGGATCGCGAAACCCGCAGCCATCGTCACGATGAGCCGCCGTTGCAGCGAATGACCGGATCGCTCAGTCGTCATCGGCGAGATACGAGAGGTATCCAAGCCCCCGCGCGGTCTTGATGACGAGTGGCGTGCCCTCGAGCTTGCGCCGCAATCGGGTGACCAACTGTTCGACGGCGTTCAGGCTGGGGGCTTCCTCGAATGTATAGAGCCGGTCCGCCACCTCTTCCTTGGTCAGCATCCGGCCCATGTTGTCGATCATGATTTCCAGCAGCTGGATCTCGCGGGCGCGCATCTGCGCGTCCTGACCATGGATCGTCGCGCGCTTCGCGGCCCGGTCGAACGACAACGCGCCGGCGACGAAGACGTTGCTGGCGCTGCCGCCGCGGCGCCGGGCCAGCACGCGGCATCTGGCCGACAACTCGCGAAAGTCGATGGGCTTGACCATGTAATCGTCGGCGCCCGCATCCAGCCCGATGACCCGGTCGTCGATCTGGCTGCGTGCGGTCAGGATGATCACCGGCGTCGCATCCGTCCGCGCCCGCAGCGCCCGCAGAACGTCATAGCCGCTCCGGCCCGGCAGGTTCACATCCAGCAGAACGATGTCGAAGGTGAAGTGACGCAACAGCTCGTTGGCTTCGTTCCCGTCGCGTTCGCGGTCGACGGAATGGCCCTCGGCCCGGAGCCGATCGACGATCGTCTCCGCCAGTTCGTCATTGTCCTCGACCAGAAGCATTCTCATCGCATGAGAATATCAGGCAGGTTCCGGGGCGGGAAGCGCCCGCGCCCGCGCCCGGCGCCGGGTCAGCGTCCTGTCAGCCTCGCGTCAGGATCGTCTCAGGTTGTTTCGCCACGGTAAGAGATCGGGAAAGAACCCGTAAGGAAACGTTCTGGGAGGAACACCATGACCATCGCACGCCTTGGCGCGGCGCTCTGCCTCGCCGCCACCCTCGTGGCGCCTGCATACGCCCAAAGCCAGATCGACGATCCGGAATGCGTCGCCCCCGCCAATCCCGGCGGCGGGTTCGACCTGACCTGCCGCATCGCGCAGACCGGTCTTGCGCCGCATGTCTCGGAACCGATCCAGGTGACGTTCATGCCCGGTGGCATCGGCGCCGTGGCGTACAACATGTTCAACACGACCCGCACCGATGACGGCTCGGCCATCGTTGCGTTTTCAAGCGGCTCTCTGCTGAATATCGTGACCAAAAAATATGGCGGCTTTACGGAGACTGACGTCCGCTGGCTTGCCACCGTCGGGGCCGATTTCGGCGCCGTCGTGGTGCGGTCTGACAGTGAATACCAAGACCTCGCGGGGCTTATGGCCGATTTCGCGGCTGATCCTGCGTCGGTGGTCGTGGGCGCCGGTGGCTCGGTCGGCTCGCAGGACTGGATGAAGGGCGCGCTGCTTCTGCGCGAAGTCGGCGCATCACCGCGCGACATGCGCTATGTCGCCTTCGACGGCGGTGGCGACGCGATCGCCGCGCTGTTGGGCGGTTCGATCGAAGTCTACATGGGCGATGTCGGCGAAATGGTGCCCCATATCGATGCCGGTCAGATGCGCATCCTCGCCGTCCTGTCGCCCGAACGTCTGGACGCGCCTTTCGCGGAAATCCCGACCGCGATCGAGGCGGGCTTCAATGTCGAGTGGACGATCATGCGCGGTTTCTACATGGGCGGGGATGTGTCCGATGCCGAGTACCAGGCCTGGGTCGATGCCTTTGAAGCGGCATATGCCACCGAGGAATTCGCCGCAGTACAGGCCGAACGTGGGCTTCTGCCCCTTAACCTCGCCGGCGACGAACTTCAGGCCTCCATCCTGCAGCGCGTGCAGACCCTCCGCGAGATTGCGACCGAGGCCGGCCTGATCGAGTGATCGCCGGCCGCCAACCCGACCCGCACTGTAGCCGGATGCGGGTCGGCTCTGCTTGTCCACAGCGCTGACGACGAGGGGCCGGAATGGTCGACCGAATTTTCGCCGGGGTGCTGCTGATCGTGACGCTGGCCTATGCGGTCATCGCTTTCACCGCTATCAGCGCACCCTTCCAGTACGATCCCCTTGGCCCCGAAAGCTGGCCGCAAATCCTGTCGCTGTTCGCCATCGCCTGTCTTCTGGCGATCCTGTTGAATCCCGATGCGACGGAAATGGGCGTGACGACCCGAACCTGGTTCAGGCTTGCCGCCACAATCGTCATTCTGGTCGCCTATGCCGAGCTTTACGAGCCGCTGGGCTTCATCCTGTCGACGATCCTCTTCGGCGCTGCGCTCAGCGCCATGCTCGGGGCGGGCATGGCGCGCGCGGTCGTCTTCGGCGTCACGGCGGGCGTGGCGGGCTACCTGCTCTGCGTCACGCTGCTCGATCTCAATCTGCCGGAGGGCGCTCTGGTCCAGCGGCTTGTGGAAGCCGCGTCGCAAGAGGGACAATCGTGATGGAAGCCGTGTTCTCCGGCCTTGCGACCGGCTTCGCTGTCGCGCTCGACCCGTTCAACCTGTTTCTCGTGCTGGCCGGCTGTTTCGCGGGCACGCTGATCGGCGCGCTGCCGGGGCTGGGGCCGATCAACGGCGTCGCGATCCTGCTGCCCATCGCCTACGGGCTGGGGTTCGGCCCGGAATCGGCGCTGATCCTGCTGGCGGGGATTTATTACGGCGCGGAATATGGCGGGCGGATCTCGTCGATCCTGCTGAACGTGCCGGGCGATGCGGGTGCGGTGATGACCACGCTCGACGGCAACCCGATGGCGCGCGCGGGTCAGGCCGGGCGCGCCCTGTCGCTGTCGGCGATTGCGTCCTTCGTCGGCGGCACCTTCGCGGTGATCCTGATGTCGCTTTTCGCGCCGATGCTGGCGGCCTTCGCCGTCACCTTCTCGCCTGCCGATTATGTCGCGCTGATGGTCTTCGCCTTCGCCTCGCTCGCCTCGCTGGTGGGCAAGAGCACCGTCAAGACGCTGTTGGGCGCCACCATCGGGCTGATGCTGGCGACCATCGGCATCGACGCCAACACCGGGGTTGCGCGCTACACCTTCGGCATTCCGGACATCCTTGCCGGCATCGACTTCCTGATCGTCGTGGTGGGCCTGTTCGGCATGGCGGAACTGCTGTCATTGGTCGAGCAGCAGGTCGCGGGAAGGCTGAAGGCGTTGCCGGTGGACAAGAGCTTTGTGCGCATGGCCGATCTGGCCAAGTGCAAATGGACCATCGCGCGGTCGTCGGTCATCGGGTTCTTCATCGGCATCCTGCCGGGCACCGGGGCTTCGGTCGCCTCCGCCGTGGCCTATGGCGCGGAAAAACGCATCTCGGACCGCGACAAGACCTTCGGCTCGGGCGACGTGCGCGGCCTCGCCGCCCCCGAGGCCGCCAACAACGCTGCGGCGGGCGGGGCGATGGTGCCGATGCTGACGCTGGGCATTCCGGGATCGGGCACCACCGCGATCCTGCTCGGCGCGCTCTTGATGTTCAACATCCAGCCCGGCCCGCTGCTGTTCACCCAGCGGCCCGAGGTGGCCTGGGGTCTGATCGCGTCGATGTATATCGGCAACGTGGCGCTGCTGGTCATCAACCTGCCGCTGGTGGGGCTGTTCGCGCGGATGCTGACGATCCCGCAGCACTACCTGACGCCGCTGATCGCGATCCTCGCCTTCATCGGCATCTACACCATCGTCGGCAACCCGTTCGACCTGCTGATGATCACCGCGTTGGGCATCTTCGGCTGGTTCCTGCGCAAGCTCGACTTTTCGCTCGCCCCGGTGATCCTCGGCTTCGTTCTGGGCGGGTTGTTCGAAGATAACCTGCGCCGCGCGCTGTCGATCTCGGGCGGGGACTGGGCGATCCTGGTCACGGATTACAAGAGCATCATGCTCTACGTCCTTGCCCTGCTTGTGGTGGTCGCGCCGATCTGGCTGAGCCGCCGCGCCCGCCGGATGGAAGGCGTTTCGGCAGCGGACAAGAGCTGAGAGCATGGCCCGCGGTCCCGGAATCGCCGCGACTCTCGCGGCGGCCTTTGCGGGGGCGGCGCTGGCCTCCCTCGCGGGCGTTCCGGCGGGCGCCCTGATCGGCGGCACGTTGGCGGTGGCGGCGCTTGCGGCCACCCGTCTTAACCTCGCATGTCCGGTCATTATGCGCGATCTCGCCTTCGCCACCATAGGGATATCCTTGGGGGCGGGTGTCGATACGCGGCTCGTCGATCAGCTGGCGACATGGAGCGTCAGCCTCGCGATCCTCGTCGCCTCGCTCGTGACGACGATCCTGATCGGCCGGCTGGTCCTGGCGCGTGGCTTCGGGTTCGACTCCGCCACCGCGACGCTTGCCAGTTCGCCGGGCACCATGTCGAACGCGCTCGCCATCGCCGCCGAAGGCCGTGGGGACGCGGCTGCGGTCATGGTGCTGCAACTGATGCGGCTGCTTGTTCTTGTCCTCGCCGTGCCGCCGCTTGCCGTCTTGCTCGACGCCCCCGAGGCCGCTGCGCTCCCGTCGACACCCGAGATGCCCCCGAAGGTGGTCTTCGGCCTGCTTGCGATGGCCTGGGGGCTGGGTTGGCTCGGCGCTCGGGCGGGGCTGCCCGCCGCCAGCTTGCTCGCGGGCATGATCCTCAGTGCGGCGGGCCACGCGGCCGGGATGGTGGAGGGCATCGCGCCGGACCAGGCGATCTTTGCCGCCTTCGCGGTGACCGGCGCCGTTCTGGGCGCCCGGCTGAGCGGCGTAACTCGCGCGCAGCTGGGCCGGTATCTGGTCGCGGGTCTTGCGGTCGTCGGCGCCGCGCTGGTGGTTTCGCTGGGTTTCGCGGCGCTGGCCTGCGCCCTTACGGGTCTGCCCTTCGCGCAGGTGTGGATCGCCTATGCCCCAGGCGGAGTCGAGGCGATGGCCGCAATCGGCCTCGCGCTCGGCTACGATCCGGGCTACGTCGCCGTGCATCACTTCGCCCGCATCTTCGCCCTGGTCCTGATCGTCCCGGCGGTGCTCGGACGGTGATCGGGCGGGCCGCTAAGCCCCGAGCGGAGGCCGAACGCCTACATGCAAGCGCGCGACTCCGCGCGGGGATCGACGTTCCAGAATTACCCCGGAACGCGACTCTGTTGCGTAAATCGGGTGACAGCCAGGCATCCCCTGTCCCCAGAGACACTTGTCCCACGGCCTCTGTGACGGGTAGCTCAGCCGGTCGTTTGCCTGAGCGCCATGCCAAACAGAACTATCATCATCAGACAGGTTGGGGTCGCGGCGTCGCCGAAAGTGGGCTGCATCCAAAACCTATTTGCACAACAGAGCCGGTCGGCGCCATCCCCCGCCTTGTGTTCGATTTTGGTTATCTTGAAGACAGCGTAAGGAGCGCGGTCGCCATACCGCGCAGCACCACGATGACCGTCCGCGTGAGCGGTGCCCTCAGCGAATTCGTCGCCACCAATGTCGGCGAGGATGGCGCCTACGAGAATGTCAGCGAGTATATTCGAGATCTAGAGCGTTCCCCGAGCGTCGTGAATCGCGAGGGGATTGAACGAAGCCGCTGCGCGGCACGGGGCCAGCTTCGCGGGCGGTGCTCCTGACTGGAAGGATCGGGTTGCTGAGACCCCTTTCCATACAGGAGCTTTCCGATGGCCGAGAACTGCCCTCTGCGCCGCCGCATGATCGGGAACATGACGGTCCGCACCCTCTCGCCGACGACGCAACGATCCTATGTGCACGCGGTGGCGAAGTTCAGCCGGTTTTTCGGCCGATCGCCCGACACGCTGACGCTGGAAGACGTGCGCACCTTCCAGGTCCACCTCGCCTCGAAGGGCACGTCATGGGCGAGCCTGAACCAAACGGTTGCGGCGCTGCGCTTCTTCTACGGCGTGACGCTGGGGATGGCGGAGATCCCCAAGCGGATCGCCTATGCCCGCGAGCCGCGGCGCCTGCCGGTGGTGCTGAGCGCCGACGAGGTGGTGCGGTTCCTTGAGGCCGTGCCCAGCCTGAAGGCCCGCGCCGCGCTGACCACCGCCTACGCCGCCGGCTTGCGGGTGTCGGAGGTCACGGGCCTCAGGGTCGCCGACATCGACAGCGACCGGATGATGATCCGCATCTGGCACGGCAAGGGCGGCAAGGAGCGCTACCTGATGCTGTTCGAGTAGCTGCTCGGCATCCTGCGCACCTACTGGCGCTTGGCGCGACCCGGCGTCAGGCTGTTTACCGGCCGTGACGCCGACCGCCCGATCAAGCCGACGACGCTGCACGCGGCCTGCCGCTCGGCGCGGGCGGCGGCGGGGATCCGCAAGAAAGTGACCGTCCATATCCTGCGCCACAGCTTCGCGACCCATCTGCTGAAGAGCGGCGTCGACATCCGGGGGATCCAGGTGCTGCTGGGCCATGCGCACCTGTCGACCACGGCGCGCTACACGCATGTCTCGCAGGGGCTCATCGGTCGGACGGAGAGCCCGCTGGAGAAGCTGAGGCTGGAGGTGGTCCCGCCGGTCTGACGCGCTGTCGTCATGGCGGGCGATCTTGAGGTGGCGGAGGTCTTCCGCCGCCACGGCTCCGCATATCGCGCCATGCGCAGCGAGCATCTCGACCGCGACCAGCGCCGCGTGATGGGTGCGATCTAGGCTTGCCGCACCGCCGTTCTCGGCGGGCATGTCCGCCGCTGCGCCGATTGCGGCCATGCTGCGGTCGCCTGCAACTCCTGCCGCAACCGGCACTGCCCCAAATGTCAAGGTCCGGCGCGAGAGGCATGGGTCGCGGCGCGACGGGCGGGGCTGTTGCCCGTGCCGTATTTCCACGTGGTCTTCACCTTGCCGGCGCCGGTGGCCGCCATCGCATTCCAGAACAAGGCTGCGGTCTACGCCATCCTGTTCCGTGCCGCCGCAGAGGCCCTGCGGGTCATTGCGGCCGACCCGCGCCATCTCGGCGCCGAGATCGGCGGTCTCGCCGTGCTGCACAGCTGGGGCCATGGGCGCCGATCCAGTCCGGAAGGTTCTGGGTCGAGGTCGCCTCGGCGTAGGTGTAGTTCGAGGCGCCCAGCACGCCGACGAAGATCTGCGCCGCGCGCACTTCACCGGTCGCGCCGTCGACGATGTCCAGCGTATCGCCGGCATAGTCGACGAAGACGCGCTCGCCGGCGACATGGTGCTGGCGCATGGACGGCGACAACCGCCCCTCCCAGCGGCGGTAGAGGTCGCGAGATGCGGCTGTATCCGTAGCCGTCCTCGGGATGGACGGCGCGGTACTCCTCCCACACCAACGAGAGCGTGACCCCCTTGCGCCGAAGCTCGCGATGGACCGCCGCCCAGTCCGGCTGCGCCAGGCCGCGCCGCGTCTCGCCGCCCGTCGGCGCGAAAAGCCGGCGCTCGATGTCAGCGTCGGTCGCGCCCGGCGGCAGCGGCCAGGACAGGCCGGCGCGATCGGCGCGCTTAAGGTACTCCGAAACCGTCGACTGTCCGACCGACAGGCTCGCCGCGATCTTCCGGGTCGAAAGAGGGCGGCAACCATCCCATCCCCGAGGGTTGGCGCTCCTACACCACTTAAAGGGGCACTACCTGCGAAGGCAGATATCGCACGATGCTCTGGTCAAAAAGATCGTCATTCTCAGGGTTGGGATATCTGGATGGGCGCGCAGCAACCGGGCAAGCCGAATTTCCGGACGTCAGGTTGCGGCGACAAAACCCTTCTCGCGCACAGGCTTCATCACAGGTCGGGAAAGCGCCGATGGATGACATGGGCCCCGGCAGCCCCCAGCACATGGACGCCATAATGATAGGGATCGCGGGCCAGCGTCGGCTCCCGCCGCGTGTCGAGGTCGAGCGCGAACTGGAATGCGGTGCTGGTTGCGGAAGAGACCAGCGAGCGACCGAACAACGCCTGAAACGGTCGGTGCAGATGGCCGGACAGCAGCGTCACCGGAACAGGATGGCGGTCGAGCAGGGCGCGCAGGCGGTCGGCGCCTTCGATAAGGATATTGTCGTCAAGCCGACCCATTGCAGGCGCGCAGGGCGGGTGATGCAGCGCGATCAGGGTGTGACCGACAAAGGAACGGCTCAGTTCCGCCGCCAGCCAGTCCAGTTGCGGCGCCAGCAGGCGCCCTGCGATCTCCCCTTCTGAAAGCGTGTCGAGCGCGATCACGCGCACATCGCCCCTTCGCCAGACATGATTGAGCGTTTCGGCATCGGCGTAGGGGCGGTCCGGCGCGATTGCGCGCAAGTGTCGGCGGTCGTCGTGATTGCCCGGGATGATGACGAACGGCGCGGCCAACCCAGAGAGCATCTCGGCAAGCACGGCGTATTCCTCGGGGCGGGCGTCGTTCACCGTATCGCCGCTGATGACCACCAGATCGAGCCCCGGAAAGGCCGACAGATCCGCGATCAGCGCGCGGGCCCGGACCATGGCGTCAGCGCGCAGGATCCCGGGCGGCTCCGCCGTCGCGAACACATGAAGGTCGGAAATATGGGCGATACGCATGAAGCGCTCCTACCGGATGCCGGCGCGCATGAAGCTTTGCACGAACTGGCGCTGAAAGATCAGGAAAGCAACCAGGATGGGCGCCACCGACAGCAGCGTGGCGGCCGTGATGGTGGGCCAGTCGATGCCCTGCTCCACCGTTGAAAAGACTTGAAGGCCAACGGTGATGGGCCGTGTCGTAACCGAATTGGTGATGACCAGCGGCCAGAGGAAATTGTTCCAGTGATACGCAACCATCACCAGCCCATAGGCGAGATAGGTGGGCCGCGCCAACGGCACATACACCCGCCACAGAACCTGCATCGGCCCCGCTCCCTCCATCCGCGCCGCCTCGTCCAGTTCTTTCGGGACGCTCTTGAACGCCTGGCGGAACAGGAAGATGCCGAAGGCCGAGGCCAGATAGGGCAGCGCGATGGCGGGGATCGTATCCACCAGCCCCATCTG
>Ga0210036_1004648_pt1 | contig 12429 bp, 6 predicted proteins | sample CryGeymeta201515_FD_185469 | JGI IMG/M metagenome (GOLD analysis project Ga0210036, IMG submission 185469) | Groundwater microbial communities from Crystal Geyser aquifers in Utah, USA - Crystal Geyser metaG 2015-15 (SPAdes) (version 2) | ecosystem: Environmental > Aquatic > Deep subsurface >...
GGCGCCTCGGAACGGAGAAAAGGTCGGCCCTAGTAAATTGCCGAGTTTCTCCAAACCACCCTACCTAGCCAAACGTAGCCCTAGAGAGCTGGCATAGTCGAGAGAACGCGGTAGCGTTCGCTCGCCAAGATCATCCTGTGAAAATACACTGATCCCTACTGTTAAGAAAACTACCGTAAGCAATGAGTAGTCGGCAAGCTTTTTACTAGCAAAGCTTTTCCTCCAGGGTATGAACAGAGAATATGTCAGGTTGTGTATCATCAAATCATAATATCATAATATACATATGTTAGAGGTTCATCAATACTTTGAGATTGTTTGCGTAAAAGAGTTACCCCAAGGAGAGCCCAGTAAAAAGCAGCTGAAAGTGCAATGCCTGCAAAATATTCTTCAAGAAAATTCATCATACTTCAGGAAAGTGAAGAAAAGTCGTACAGATGCGAAAGATGCTGCATGACCTATCTATCGATCATTGTGACCCAAGACTCGTACTTGAACAGCTACATCTTGCACAACAATTTCTGCGGTTCGAAATCGAATCATGGCTTGATCGACAGATTTCGTTGTCTTGTACCGGACGAAACCTAAAGTCAGAAAAGAAAGGCAAGTATTTGTTGTGATTAGAAATGCACGAGACAAAAATAAAGACACAAGAAAAGCCCTTCGAGCGGGACGATCCAACCGCGTACCAAAACCTCGCTCGTTAAAAGCAACTGCCGCAGCTTCAATGGAACCAAATCGTCGAAAGGCTCGAATAATGTCGTCACGGGTAGCCGTCTTGCGCATACCCGACAAAACCAGTGTATTGATGGGTAACATCTGGACTAAATCCAGATTCATCATGGCAGCACATTCATGGATCGTTTGTGATGCATCGACGGGATCTATGTATCCCTGGCGGACGCTGATCACCATTTTGTTTAGTAACGTTTGCATGAAGGATTGTCTGTCAAATAGATATTGAGGTTGGGAAGAATTTTCGTTAGCGATTGCAAAGTCGGATACAGCCAACAAGCAACATTAGCAGACGAAAAACTACAATACTTCAAGCATCAGAGACTTACATTTCGTCGTATGATGCAAAGTCATTCCTTTTCAACCAATCTGTTACTTCACACAAAGCACTGGCCTCAATATCGAGACCCTTCGTGGCACCGCCCCACAAGACATCGTGATCTGTACCATTATCACCCTCCATGAGCGCCATGGTTAGAGCTTGACTCATCATACCGTCCAGTCCCAAGACCAGGTTGGTCACGTTGGATCGCATCAATTCCAAATTTTGGTCTTTGAACTGATCAAAATCATCCAGCGGTGATAGTTTGGACGATCGTTCTAGAAAATCGCGCTGGCCATCATCAATGTCGTCGTCGTCATCATCGTCAATACCATTTCCATTCGTCAAGAGAGAAGGATTCGACAGTATAGATTCCCCAGTGCTCGGCGACACAAGCAATCGATTGGGACGGTTCTGTTGGTAGGGATTCGCCGTCGAGCCTCCGACCGTATCGGAAGGCCGTTCCGTCCAAACACCACCACCACCACCACCGCCTCCACCGCTATTGTAAACACTGGCATTGTAATTCTGTTGAAAGCCGTGCTGTTTGCTCCAAACCGCACCCTGACCAGCTGTCGCTGCCGCTTCATTTGCATGAGCTCCATTGATATTGTTTGTCTGCTCCGTTGATGACATCCGGTTATTGCTGTTATTGTGATTGTTATTGCTTGTAGGATTTCCATTCGTATTGGTCCCGTTTTTGGTTGGTCGTACACAAATCCAATAGGCAATTCCGAGAACGATGGTGCTTCCGAGGGTAGAAAAGATAACGGCTAAAACAATCGTAGAGGTCGATGCGGCATCCGAGGGTGGATTCATAGGCTCTGGCGCGGGACTGATTCTGGGCGCAGTGGAAGGTACTAGCATCGATGGTGCCTCCGTGGGACCTTTCGTCGGACGCAACGTAGTGAAAACCGATGGAAAAGTCGATGGACTGACACTGGGCGCAGATGATGGTGCCGGTGTTTGCAATACTTCGTAGGGCGTAATTCCCTTAAACGTGAGATTGTTGCTCGGTTCCAGGTTCAACAATTCCGCCATGGCATCTTCTAATACGCTGGCATTAAAGACCAAGTAAATTGGAAATAGTTCAGTGAGTTGTAATTCTGTGACGTTGACAGTATCCGACTTGTACTGCATTCTCAAAAAGTACGTGTACGCCGTACTAGCGAATTGCTTTGTTTGCAATTGTCGCTGTCGTTCTCGTTTTCGTTTTCGATCACGCCGTGCAGGTCCACCTCCCAAATCTTCTTCTCCTTGTTGTGCCAGTGTGGCATCCTCTTGCACTACTACTATTTTTGTTGTTACAGGTTCTGTTGTTGGTGACTGTGTGGCAGTAGCAGCTGTTTCAAGTGTCGAAATGGGAGTTGTTGCTGCGGCTTGCTGATCAACAAAAAAGCACATGGTTTGTATATTTGTAGTGGCATTAATAACAATGTTGTTTTCATCGTCTCGCGGTAAATAATACTGTGTTTGTTGTTCCATGACGGTACAGAAAATTTCTTGTTGAGTCGAATTCAAAAATCCAGCTCCCGGCGGTGCTTCTACAACAAAATCAAGGGCATAATTTTGTTTTGCAGTAGAATTGACAGCCAGTGTTGGAACTTGGCTGGGCATATCCGATGGCCTTGAACTTAGAGTGCGAGTAGGTGTTACCGATGGCACGTTCGTGGGTTGTCTGGAAGCCGAGGGCGCGTTGGACAAGGTTGGCGTTGCAGAAGGTTGAATGGTAAACGTGGGTGCAAGTGTGTTGGGTGCTCGTGTTCTCATAATTTGTTGAACTTGACGAAAGTCGTTGATGACCAATCGATCCCTCGGTTGTAGCTTCAGCAAATCCGCCAGTTCGTAGGACAGCGCTTCCACGTTTTGTCCCGTGTATTCCAGAAATTCCTGCGTGTAATTACTGATATTGACCTGTCTCGACTGATAAATCATTTCAAAAATGTATTGAAAAGCCAAGAGAGATGTGTCGTTAGTGAATGCATGCGTTGGAGCCATCGCGGGTGCAAATGTCAGTGTAATATTGGTAATAGAGTTTGTGTCACTGTCACTGTCACTGTCACCGTCACTGTCTTGACCTGCTGGCAGCAGTGCTATGAGATCTTGAGGAGTCGTGAGAAAGTCATCGCTGTCTTGAAATTGAAAAATGCAGTCAGTCCGTACCAGGCCCACTTGATCGGCCGGCGCAAAGCGTGCTGTTAGATTGGCCATGAAAGATTCAAACAGCAGAATTTCCGTCTCGTTCAACGTGGCTTCTTCTGGTGTACCACGCAGAAGAAAAGCCATCAAAATGACACCTCCGTGCAGGTCGCATTCACTCTCGGTAGGGGCGGAAGTCGCTTCGTTCAAGTTCAAGGTTGTCAAGACATTGACGGAAGGATGAGGACATATTTCATCCCCGGCAGCTATAACAGGTGCGAGTACTGCAGTACTACTGCTGCTAGTAGTGCCAGTAGTGCTGTTGTCTTCTGTCTCTCCTTCCAGAGACGGTGCCTTTGTCTCTTGTGCTCGGCAAAAACTGACACTGCTGCTGCTGTGTGTGCACATCATCGTCACCATCATCATCATCATCACCAATACTAACAACGGCGACGACGACAAGAGATTCAAAAGCAGCACGGCTGGCGACCGCGACATTCGTCTCGTTTTTCTTGCCAGCTGTTGCTGTTGCTGTTGCTGTTGCTGTTGTTTCCCTGTGAGATGAAGACATCTCTCTTTTCCCATGGGTGATATAAAACCAGCGTGATGCCGACCTTTACAAACTTTGTCGCCGTGTGGCTTGTTCATCATTTTGTTATTATTAATGTGTTGGTTGTTGTTGCTTCTTTCGCCTTTGCAACTTGACAATACACAATACACAATACACAATACTACCACCGCCGCCACGTCTGTCTTACTGATCTTATCTATTGTTGCTGATACTTCTTTTATTTTAACTCCGTTGTACAATGCCGTAATATTTTGGATACAATACTACCAGGTACCAGGTAGAGTAGTCTAGTAAGCAGCAAGAAAGGTTTTCTTTATTTGCAACCCAAAAAGAGGAAGAGTGGGCATGTAGCAGACTAAGTTGTTGTGTGCAGATCACAAGACACTCGGCTTTTTTTGCTGGGGCCTCTACTACTAAATGGTACTACCGGTAGCTAACTAACTAGCAGCTGTAAGGATTACTACGGGTACTCTACAGTACCAGGTACCTGGTAGTAGCCGCCGCTACTAAGAAAAACTACTACTCGAGTACTCTACTATTATACGGTAGTGCGTGCCGAGTAGTACTGGAGTTAGAGTAGTACTACTGTAGTAGTCTAGTACTAGTACAGTAGTACTACTAGTAGGACAAATAAGACGTGTTACTTTGGTCAAATTTTGTCTGCTCGTCAAAATCTTGGAGAATTTTTTTGACTAACTACGTACATAATAATAGTAATACCAGGTAGCTTATTCCGGCCGGGCGGCGGTGTGTAGAGCGAGTACAGTTTTTCGGACTTCACATCATACATCAACACCACTCAGACGACAATGCTACCGTTGAGGAGAGTGGAAAAAAGAGTACAGTACGTACTACAGTAGTAGCATTTTCTTTTTACAAAATACTCCCTACCTTCCAACACGTACTACGAGCACTAGTACTACCTATCATAACAAGTACAAAACAAAAAGTGCGCGCCACATGATTTACGTTTTAGTACCAGGTATCATCAAGAAGATTCTTTCAGAAGTCTAACATATATTTTTAGTCGTACACAACTACTATTGCGCTCCAGCAAACACATGGAAAAAGCTTAATAAATCAACCGTCACCTTCACTGTTGTCAAAAGAGCTCCGCATGTACGCGGAGGTCATCAAAATAATCATTAGTACTAATACCTACTAGCTACAGTAGACTAGTACTAGTTGGCTACTAGGAGTAGTATTAGACTACCTGGTACTTCAAGTCTTCTACTACCATACTGTAGCTAGTAGTAGTAGACTACCTGTACCTCCTCTACTTGCTAGTTGTAGGGTAGTAGTACCAGTAGTAAGGAAGAAGGCTCTGCTCATACCAACATTGTACCGTAGTAGTACTACTACTAGTACCATGTACTGGGTACAGATTAGAGTAGCTAACACGAGGGTCTACTTATTAGTAATAGTATCAAGAAGCCTGTAGTAGTACATGGTCAAGGCTAGAGTAGCTATGCAGTCAAAAATTTTTTAGTGGGAAACCATTCAACTTCTCCCTCTACTCTACTACTACGTCTAGTAATAGAGTTGTTCTATAAACTGCTTCTGCGTCTGCTACTGTTCTTCAATTAAGCACTGTCACCAGTCACGCGACCTATCATTCTACCGACACTCGGACCCAACATTTTTAATGTAATCGCTACATCCTTTACAACAATCTCAGACGAACGGAACCGTTGCATGGTTTTGGTGACAGCATTAGCAGTTTTGAAACGAAGGATGCCAAATCCACGTTGATTGGTCGCCACGGCTGTTTCGTCAATGGGACCAAACCGACAAAAGGAGTCAACGACATCCCCTACCGTGGTAGTCTTTTGCATACCAGAGAGAATCAAGGTCGTTACAGGTAAAGGCTCCGCAAGTTCCAATTCCAACAGAGCTGCACATTCGTGAACAGTACGAGATGCGTCTTCTGGACCCAAAATGCCCATGCGAACGCTGGTTACCATTTTTGTCAACAACTGTTGCATGTACTCTTCCTTGTCGCTGTCCGAAGCAGGGTTCTGACGGCGTAACCATTCCGTCACATCCCAGAGTGCATTGGCTTCGATTTCAATTCCCGTCCTGGCTCCAAACCACGACGGTGCCTGATTTTCGTCTGTCATTAATGCAAACGTCATGGCCTGGCTCATCATGCTGTCCAAACCAGCTACACTGGATTCAACACCAGTTCGCATCATTTCCAAATTCGTATCCTTGAAGCGTTCGAATTCGTCTCGAACCGATAAAGGCTGTCCAGTATTAACATCGTCATCGTCATCGTCTTCATTGTCGGTAGATGGCATGTTTTCCAAATTGTATCTGTAATAATTATCATCTTCATCATCTTCTTCTTTCCTCAAACGACTTTCTTCAATTTCCGACAGACGTCCGAGATGCGGCGCTGCTGCTGCTGCTGCTGTCGATTTGTGAGGACGCTGATAATTCGTGCTTTTGGAAAAGTCACGACTTTCGCCAGAAGGTATTGCCGACGATGACGATCGACTATTGTGAGCAGTATCGGGTGAATCTGAAGCTGCAAACGTTACACCCGTGTCATTTTGTGCCGCTTCAACTTTTTGCTGCTGCTGCTGCGACAACGATAATGATAGATACTCCTTTTGATCGGAATCCATTGTAGATGTTGGTGGAATCATGCTCGTGTGCATCATCATTTCCAATCGTTCGCGTCGCAACTTGGCATTTCGCTTCGTAAACAATATAAACAGGCCCAACACAGCCAATGTGGCCATGATGGATGCTGCTGTTGTTACCGAAACGAGAACTGTCCGATCGGCGGGTGGCGATGGAGGTATAATAGAAGTTGGCGTTTTGGTGCTGGGCATTGAAGTTGGTGCTATTGACGGAGCATTGGAAAGAGTCGGAATCATTGTAGGCTCGAACGTAGTAGGAGCATTTGTTGCAAGTGTAGGCGCTGGTGTTCTTTCAAATACTTGCCGAAACGAAACCAAGGTAATGTTGGTGAGATTGTAAACATCCTGCACAATTTCCAAGAATGAGTCTTGGTTGTCGTTCACAAGTGTGTAAAGAAGATTCGGATAATCCGTAACGTTCCAGTAGGCAGATGTATATTGCATCGTTATGGAATAGGTCCAGAACACATCTTTGGGTGTATTTTCTGTATTTGCTGGTGGAACAGTCGTGGTGTTTTCTTCTGGAACTTGTGTTTGAAATTCGTCGTCCTCTAATGCTCCATCATCTTGATCTTGGAGACCTCGCAAAAACAAATATCGACTTTTGGTTGCGTTAGTGACAGTACTATTTGAGTCGCTGTCGCGTGTGTTGGCATCATTATTAGTAGCAGTAGCTTCCACATCAATATCGGTCATGTCATCAACTTGAATGTCTTCCACGGTTGGAGATTCCGTTGAATTTTTTATTGGCATACTGGTCTCCAAGGGAATCAATGGTCGCTCGATGGGCGACCATCCTTTATTCGCCGTGGGACAAGTTGTTACGACTTGTTCTGGATTATGATCCGTCGGTGCAATGGATGGTGTGAGTCCTGTAAGAATAGAACAAAATAGGAATTCGTCCGCCACCAACTCGTCTTGTGGATTTGTAATATTATTGACCCGGAACAAAAAATCGTATCGGCCACTGGATGTTGAGTTGAATGACATGGAAGGAGCTGCAGTAGTGTTTTTGAGAGCAGCCGTTGGAGATGCGGAAGCTGGCATAGTCAAAGATGTTGGACTTGGTGTCGTTGCATTATCTATCTGGGTTTGGGCTTGAGCAGTAGTAGCCGCAGTAGGAGTAGTAGTGGTAGTTAGAACCGATGTGGTCTGTTGTTCATTGGGAACCAAATCTTTGATCTGCAAAACACTGGTATCTGGAACTTGCAGCAAATTTCTCATCGACTTAGTGATCCACGGTTGTTGCTTCCAAAAGGTGATTTCATAATAGTCCGTATAATTGTCCACGTTGACAGTGTTGGAGGTATAATTCATTACGTAACTCAGTAGGTAAGTAGTATTTCCAAAAATATCGTTTTCCAGTTCATCCTGATCAATAGCATCATTGCTTTGCAGATTTCTATTAGTGGTGTTTGTGTTGGGAGAGGGAGCTGCCGTACTTGCAGCTGTCAAGGCGGATGCGGACAGTGATGTTAAGCTCTCAAGAGAATCTGCACTGCTCTGTTGTATCCTGTGACACCTAGTATTGACCTGGGCTACTTCTTGCGCAGTGGCCAAATCTGGTACAAAAAACTGTGAAAGATTTTGGTTCATGGCTTGAAAGTCTCTCAGTTGTGACAGTTCCTGAATGCTCCCATCCCCATTGGGTCCATCCAAGGTGAAAAACATGCGAAATTCTAGGTAATGATTGTATTTGTAGGTAGCACCTGGTACTAGCTGCAGCGTCGAAGTGGACGGTACTTGTGTTGTTTCTGCTTGTACTGCTGATACTGCTGATTCTTCAGGGTCTGGTACTTGTACTTCTTGTTCTTGCGCCGTACACAAACACAACAGTGGTAAGTTAAGGCACAGCCAAAGCCAAAGAGCCAGCCATGGTAGGACCCCCAGTGACGTTAGTGCAGGTCGGTGTCTCATACTGTATTACAATTTTATAGTACAGTACGAATTACGAGTATTGTGATCGGTGCTCGGTGCTCTGGTGATCGGGTGATCGGTAAACGCTACTCTCCTCCGGGTTAATTACAATTAATTGATTTTCAATTTAGAGTATTATTTGTTTCCTTGTGCTTTCGTCTTTCGTCCGATGCAACGATAGGCAAGCAACAAACACACACACACACACACACACACTCTCTCTCTCTCTCTCTCTCGCTCGCTCGCTCCGTTGCCTGTCTTCTGTCTTATTATGCCTTATCCGTGTCACTCAATATTTTAAGTAGTTTTTCTGGGTGGAGAGTCGAGGAGTAAATATACTGGAAGGAAAAAAAATACGCAATTATTATGTTGTACTCTATTGCCAGTAGTAGGCTAGTAGCAGTAGTACTGCACAATGCTGGATATGATGTCCTACCTGGTACTACAGTAGCTAGCTCGGTCAGCTACTACTAGCTAGTAGTAGTGGTAGTAGTACCAGGTAGTTGTATGTGCCTTCGTTTTTTTTCGATGTCATGATCTCATGATGAGAGTGGATTGGTTCTTGCTCAGATTTTTATCATGATCATTGAATTATTTAGTACTAACAGGTACCAGGTACTACTAGCTAGTAGAGGAGTAGTAGGGTCGTATAATAGCTAGACTAGTCTACTACTACTAGTAGTAGACTACCTGGTAGCTACTGTAGTAGTCTAGTTGTAGTTATTTTTTAGCACTGCTGCCTACACGACACAAACTACAAAAAATTACTACTACTACCATGTAGTAGGGTCTACTCTAGCATTCCATACATCATTTCGAACTACTAGACTAGATCTAGCTAGTAGTCTAATTATTTTAAAATGTGTGTTGAAGATTTTAGCTCTGATGTGGCTGGACTGTCGCTGAGATCGTTCGCGGAACCTCTAATTATTCTAGTAGCCGAGCTACTGCAGCTGGCTGGTACTAGTAGTAGAGTACGGTACTCAAATTGTAGAGTAGTAGCGAGTAGTACTACACTAGACTAGTACTAGTAGTAGAGAGTACTACTACTAGTAGTAGACTACCTGATACTACTACTAGCTAGCTACTACTAGCTAGCTACTCGAGTACTTTACCTGGTAGCTAGCTAGTAGGCTAGTAAAAGTTGTCGTGATTCTATTATTAAAAAGAAATACTCTGGCTGTAATAATAATCTTCCTAGTCGGCGCGAATCGACCGTCTGGACGTACGAGGAATAGGAATAAAATGCCAACCAGCCAGCCTAGCCTGCTTGTGCAAATGGCTTTGCGTTGGGCACTGCAGTCTCCAGATGGTCGTCCCTGCATTCTGCTTCTTTGTTATTAGCTAGACTACCTGGTACTACTATCAGTACTCGAGTAAAATGGACGAGAGCAGTAATCTAGTTTCGACATAGAGTCGTTTATGTTTTTCTTAACTTTAAGATCCAACTGCCAGCTACTTCTACTCCTACTGCCACTCCTAAGTACTCGGAGTAGTCTACAGTAGTAGGATTAGACTAGTAGTATCACATCTACGTATGCTACGGAGTACCATACTCGAGGAGTCAACTAGCTACAGTAGCTAGCTACTCTACTACTAGCTAGCTAGCTAGCTAGTATTACAGTAGTAGCCAGTTAGTGGGAGTACTACTAGACTACTAGCTACCGTAGTAGTCTACTCGAGTAGTACCATAGCGAGGTCGTTTTCATTTCTTTTTAGATGTATGACGAGCAGAAAATGAAGAAAAAGTAAACTACTAGACCTACTGTAATAATTAATCCACCATTACGGTACTCCATTTACTCTGTTATTATTATTATCCAACGGTATGATCACAAGAATAATAATATTATAATACAGTAATATTATAGGGACAGCCATTCCTCATGATTCCTCCCTTTCAATTTCTTCGTTTGTTATCAATTGTTGTCTGGCTTTTGACGACCACAACATCATGTTTTACTGGTACAGAATCATTTCATTTTGGTCCACAGCATTCTCCTCTGTTCTTAGCCAGAACAAGAACAAGAACGAGTCATTGCTCTTCTGGTAGTCGCTGTGGTCGTGGTACTCCTACTCCTACTCCTACTACTCCTACTCGACTGTACGTGGTAGAAACAGCAATAGCAATGGTAGCAGCCATCATCGATCCTACTACTTGTTCTTTGAATCTTGTGGCTGGTAGCAGTGGTAGTAGTAGTGTGGCTGTAGTACTGGACAACTTTTGGCAGTCGTCTCCTTATACGGCTGCGGCATTTACGTGTGGATTTAAAGCAACTGCCGCTGATATGGTAGCACAAACCACAACAACAACAACATCAGGATCATCATCAGGATCATCATCAGGATCATCAGCAACAGCAGCAACAGATCAACCACAAGGAGGAGCAGGAGGAGTGATGGAAAAGAAAATGATGAAAACTACGACTGCTACTACTGCTGTTAGTACCACCAAGACCACAGATTACAAGCGCACTTTGGCTTTCCTGGTATATGGTTCGCTGTATCAGGGCATATCCCAAGAATTTATTTACAATCATTTGTATCCTGCCTGGTTTGGAACAGGGTCTGATATTTCTACAGTTTTGACCAAGGTTGGTTTTGATTTGTGCATTCAAACGACATTGGTAACACTACCAGTGGCATACATCATCAAGGGACTATCAGTATTGTTGTTGTCTCAACACCACCACCAGCATCATCAGGATGATTCAGATAATGATTTCGCAACGGCAATGACAACCACAACCACAACGAAGAACAATAATGTTATCGTTACCAGTTTACAAAAATATTGGAACGACGTCCAGCATCAGCAATTGTTGCAAAAGTACTTTGCACTGTGGGGACCTGTTCAGTGTTTGACGTTTGGTGTTGTACCGGAACATTACCGGGTTACGTTTGTTGCGGTAGTTTCATTTTTTTGGTTGATTGCGTTTAGCACCATTACCAACAACAACACGGCTGCGGCTGCGGCTGCGGCTGGTGTTAAAAACAGTAGCTACTAGGTAGATTCGAATGGGTATGGATATGGATATGGGTATGGGGGTGGAGACAAAGATGAAGAGGAATAATAACTTCATTGACAATTTGACAAGCAAACAAACAAATCATGATGGTTATTGGAAAGGATAAAATAGAATAAACATGCATAGTACTAGGAAATATAGAGTTCAGAGTTTTTATCCACATTTCGGATCATGATTGGTATAGTTATAGCCTAGCTAGTATTTGAATTTCGATGCACTGTAGTAGTATTTAGTATTTATTACTGTCACAGTACCCCAACAACCAAATAAATAGAAAGTAAATCATTTGAGATCCAAAAACGTACGTTGTTCCATGCACACCGTCCTGTCCAAAATGGTGATAAAAACAATTGCTTTAGAAATATCTTGCCAATCGCGCCTCTCGAAGGAAACATAGGCAGCAGCAATGTACTCGAGTAGTACTATATGGACGTTCATAATCGATTGTGGGTGTCAACTGGGAGTACATGTTAGAAGACTCAACACTATTTTCATGGGAACAAATTCCACCTCTTTGGTCCGCAATAACCAGCTTGTATAATTTGAGATGGAGACGCTATTCTCTATTAAATACTACTAGAGTACCTGGTACTACTTGAGTAACTAATAGGTCTACCCCTTGCCGGATTCTTGCTTGTTCACATGCTTGTTTGCACAACGTACTACGGTACCGGTACCTAATAGTAATAAGAATATGGTCAAACAGAAATCCATTGTCATCAATGGTTAGCTAGAGTAGACCCTAGCTTTTTTCTGGATCGTTATTATTATTATTCCCTTACCAGGTACAGAGAAACTTGAACGTAGGTACCGTGTATGGTAGTACTATGGATAGTACCAGGTAGTAGTAATAGCAGAGAGTAGTTTTCGATGGAATGCACGACGGATATAAGTGCCAGCACGGATGTAAATAGCTGCTAGCACTTTCGCGGCTTCCACGCAGCTGATGGGACCTCCAGGAAGCAGTGTATTTACATGGAACTCTGACAGCAACACCTGCAGTGTATTCCGATGATGCTGTCTTCACTTATGTCTACTTCTTGCTGTTAGACTATCAATACCATTCTA
>Ga0210036_1004654_pt1 | contig 12422 bp, 7 predicted proteins | sample CryGeymeta201515_FD_185469 | JGI IMG/M metagenome (GOLD analysis project Ga0210036, IMG submission 185469) | Groundwater microbial communities from Crystal Geyser aquifers in Utah, USA - Crystal Geyser metaG 2015-15 (SPAdes) (version 2) | ecosystem: Environmental > Aquatic > Deep subsurface >...
TTTTCAGCCTGTTCCGGGTCAAGCAATTCGGCAGAACCGCCAACGGTGACAGGCATGGCATAGCACCCTGGCTCTGGCAATCGGCAAATTAGTTGAAACCGTTGACTGGTAGCAGCAGATACCCTTGCACGCTGATTGATGCTACGACCTTCGACATGTACGCCAATAAGTTCAAACGCCTGCTGTGCATTCTGCAAAATCTGCACAAGAACGGTAGCCGGTATCACGTCGCCAAGCGGTTCGCCACTTTCAATATGGAAACTAAAGGATGGGGGTGGCGAATGTGTATTCATGTTCGAGCTGAACATTATCCATCGAAGTCGTCAGCCTAGGGGTTTCCCTAGTGAATACCTAAGCCGGACGAGCCGGAACCAAACAAGAATACCATGCTGTTTCTTGCTTGATGGGTGTTGATCATGGAAACACAGTTGACCAAACGCTACGCGACCAATATGAACGGCGTGCTGTCGTGTTATGACCGCATTTTGATCATTGGAACCTTGCCCGGGGCGTGCTATGCGGGTGGCATGACCAGTTTTCTCTTCAGCAAAGGCATCCGCATATTCGACTACGCACAGTTTGCAGAGCCACTGCGTGAACGCATACGCACACGTGCGCAAGAAGTCTGCAAGACAGCTGGCATTGAAATCGAACACGTCAGCAAAAGCCACATCCGCAAGGAAGACCTGGTTGCTCGGGTGCTGGAACAACGCGGTGATGCGCCAGGTCTGGTGCATGTGCTGTCAGCCATGGAAGCTTGCCCGAGCTACAAACCCTGGCACAACAAGGCCACCGGTAAAACGTACCTCCGAGGCGATACCGGCAAATGCCTGCACTACTACTTTTATCTCATGGACGAAGACTTGGGCCTGTGCTACCTGCGCGTGCCCACCTGGGCACCGTTTAGCTTGCAGTTCTACTGCAACGGCCACAGCGCACTGGCGCAATCGCTCAAACGAGAAGGCATTGACTTTGTGCAGGCCGACAACTGCTTTTTGCGCATCGACAACATGGCGCGCGCCCAGGAGATAGCTGACAGCCTGAGCCCGGACATGCTGCACAAACACCTGGACAAATATGCCCAGCAACTGTGCCCGATACACGATGTCTTTGGACAGGCCTACCACTGGAGCATTCGCCAAATCGAGTACTCCACCGACCTGATGTTCAAGAGCACCGATATGCTGGCTCCTCTGTATGACACACTGAGTCGCCAGTCCATCCTGGGCGCTGACGCCCCTCGGGTGGCAAGCTTTCTGGGCAAGAAGATCACCCCGGTGCTGGCGCAAGAAATCGGCTCACGCCTGAGTACCCGCATTGAGGGGCGCTGCGTCAAGCACTGCATGGGAGATGCCAGCGTAAAAATCTACGACAAGTTTGGTCGGGTACTGCGCATTGAGACTACATCCAACGACATTTCATTTTTCAAGCACCACCGCAAAGTGGAACACCGCGACGGACACAGCACGCGCGAGCTCGCCAGTCTGAAGAAGTCGATTTACAGCATCATCGACCTGCGCGAGATCATGCTGGGCTGCAACCAACGTTATCTGGCATTTCTGGATAGCCTGGACGACACCAGTGCGGGTCAACGTGATTTACAGCGATTGAGTCAGCCTCGGGTTGCCATCGACTCGCAGCAAACCGTCAAAGGGCTGAACTTCTTCGACCCCAATGAACAACGCTTGCTCAAAGTGTTGCAGCATGGTGAGTTCAATATTCACGGCTGGAGGCGTGCCGACTTGGTCAAGTTGGTGCCAATGACCGCATCAGCTCTTTCACGTCAGCTTGCCCGCTTGAGGTCGATTGGCTTGATCAAAAAAGTGACCAAAACTTACCGCTATTACCTTACCCGTTTGGGCCGCAGCGCTATTGCCGCAGCTTGTTCCATCACACGTTTCAACATCATCCCTGCGATGGCTCAAACCGCTTGAAGTCTTCGCAGAAAATGCAAAGAATTCACTTGTTAGAGACTAATGAACAATCTTGGTTGAAATCATCCACACCTGCCAGAAAGACTGCCCCATGCAACGCACCCTGATCTGGGATTTGCCCACCCGACTGTTTCACTGGACGCTGGCCTCCAGCTTTGCCATCGCCTGGCTCACCAGTGAAGGCGACCGGTGGCGCTCAATCCACGTCTTTTTTGGGTATTTGATGCTGGGATTGGTGGTTTTCCGGTTGGTGTGGGGGTTTACCGGCTCCCATTTTTCGCGCTTTGCCAGCTTCTGGTTCGGCCCAAAGGAAGCCTTGGATTACTTGAAGCAAGTGGCAACAGGCCATGCGCCACGCCATGTGGGGCACAACCCCACGGGCAGCCTTGCCATCTATATTTTGCTGGCCATGGCATTAATCGTGAGCTTGACCGGCATCGTCACCTTAGGGGGCGATGAGCAGCAAGGCGTGGCGGCTGGTTGGTTCACTTTTTCGCAAATTCAGTTGCTGCGCAGCATTCATAACTTTGGGGCCATTGGCATGCTACTGGTGGTCATTGGCCACATCACCGGTGTGGTGGTGGAAAGCGTGATGCACAAGGAAAACCTGGCGCGTTCCATGGTCACCGGTTTCAAACAAGCGCCAGCCAGCACCCCCAAAGCAACCGCACGCCCCCTGGTGGCGGCGCTGATGTTGCTGGCCATGCTGGGTTTTGGCGGCTGGTGGTTTACTTACGCCATTGATCGCACCATTGACAACCAAAACTGGCACATCAAGTTAGAGACCGGCATTGGTGAAGAGCCCCACGTGAAGTTCGTGGGCAAGCAGCTGGCTGACAACAAGCTCTGGCGCGACGAATGCGGCGCTTGCCATGCGGTGTTTTACCCGGCTTTGTTGCCAACGCGCTCCTGGCAAAAAATCATGACCGAGCAAGACAAACACTTTGGCTCCGACCTGGGCTTTGATGCCGTCACCACCGAAGCCATTCTGAAATTCATGGTGGACAACGCCGCCGAAAAACATGTGGTGGAAGCCGCGTTCAAGATTGAGCAATCCATACCCGCTGGTGTGACACCACTTCGCGTGACTGAAACGCCTTACTGGCTCAACAAGCACCGCGAAATTGCCGCCTCCGACTGGGCCAACCCGCTGGTTCAAAGCAAGAGCAACTGCGCCGCTTGCCACGCCGACGCCGACGACGGCACGTTTGAAGACGGGGCCATGCACATTCCTAAGCCGGACGAGCCGGAACCAAAAAGGCAACACAAAACCTCGGTCGTGCGCAAGATTTTTGGACGTTCAGCCGATTTACGTCCCCGCAAATGTTCTTGGGTTGACCAAGAGAAAGTTTGTAACCCATTGGGTTTAAAGGCATTTTGCCCATGGCGAAATAATCGCCAGATTCATTTTGACACATCAGAATTCTTCGCAGGAAATGTGAAGACTGAACTTGTTAGAGACTAAAGCGCCGGCAAAAGTGGCATCTGCGCCCATCAGTGCGCCACCGGCCGCCGCCTCCAAGCCCTGATCTTTTGCGGGCTTTTGCGCCAGCGCAGGCAGGGCGAAAAAGCTGCGTGCAGCAAGTCATCTGGCCAAGGTTTGATGCAACACCAGGGTGCTGGCAAGCCAAGTGGCGATAATCCCGGCTTACCTTATTCTTCCCGCTCTGCCATGACCACTTCTTCCTACGCCCCGCTCCAGAACGACACCTTCCTGCGCGCTTGCCTGCGCCAGGCAACCGACTACACACCGATCTGGATGATGCGTCAAGCCGGGCGTTTTTTGCCCGAATATTGCGCCACCCGCGCCAAAGCGGGCAGCTTCATGGGGCTGGCAACCAATGTGGACTACGCCACCGAAGTCACCCTGCAACCCACCGAGCGCTTCCCGATTGATGCCGCCATTTTGTTCAGCGACATCCTGACCGTGCCTGATGCCATGGGCTTGGGTCTGTCTTTTGCCCAGGGTGAAGGCCCGCGCTTTGCCAGCCCGGTGCGTGACGAAGCCGCCGTGGCCAAGCTGGAAGTGCCCGACATGGACAAGCTGCGCTATGTGTTCAATGCCGTCACATCAATCCGCAAGGCGCTCAATGGCCGCCTGCCGCTGATCGGGTTTTCGGGCAGCCCCTGGACGCTGGCCTGCTACATGGTCGAAGGCGCGGGCTCGGACGACTACCGTCTGGTCAAAACCATGCTCTACAGCCGCCCCGACCTGCTGCACCGCATTCTGCAAATCAACGCCGATTCGGTGGCGCAATACCTCAACGCCCAAATCGAAGCCGGAGCCCAGGCGGTGATGATTTTTGACAGCTGGGGCGGCGTGCTGGCCGACGGCGCGTTCCAAGAATTCAGCCTGACCTACACCCGCCGGGTGCTGGCACAACTGCACCAGGAATACAACGGCGCACGCATTCCCAGCATCGTGTTCACCAAGGGTGGCGGCCTGTGGCTAGATGAAATGGAGCAACTCGACTGCAATGTGCTGGGCGTGGACTGGACCGTCAACCTGACCCAAGCCCGCGCCAAGGTGGGCGGCTCCAAAGCCCTGCAAGGCAATCTGGACCCCTACGTGCTATTTGCCCCACCGGCGCAGGTGCAGGCCGAGGCCATCAAGGTGCTTGAGGCTTTTGGCACCCCCCACACCGGCAGCGGCACTGGCCCGACCCACATCTTCAACCTGGGCCATGGCATCAACCAGCACACCCCCACCGACCATGTGGCGGCTCTAGTGGAAGCGGTACACAGCCATTCGCGCAAGATGCGCAGTGCCTGCTAGCTTTTTTTAGCCTGTTTCCATCGCTATTGCTTACATTTTTTTACCACTTGTACACAAAAATAATGTTGCCATGCGAAATAGCCCAAACTTGGCGCAAACCGCGCTAGCAAAACCATAGCGCATGCAAGTGCTTGATTAATAAAGAAATTTAAGAACTGCCTATTTTCTGTGCAAGTTGTGGAAACCCTTGATTTTCAAGGCTTCACCCCACTCGATCCATGTTTATCAACAAAGTTATCCACAGAAAACTTGGATGACCGATAAAACACCTGAAAATCAAGCACTTACCCGTCATTTCTCAAGTTCACTTCAACACCATGCCGCAACTGCCCGTGCCAGGCATCTGTCTGAACCAGGTGCTGGTTCAGACTCCCATCTACAGCCCCATGGCCGGGGTGTTGACCTACACACACCCTGAAGTTCTACCCTTGGGCAGCTTGGTGCGGGTACCCCTGGGCACGCGCGATGTACTGGGCGTGGTGTGGTCGAGTGAGGCATCCCCCGATCCGAACCAGGCACTTGATCCAGCCAAACTGCGCCCTATCAGCAGCGTGCTAGAAGCTCTGCCTGCACTGAGTGCCCACTGGCGCGCCCTGGCAAGCTTTGCCGCTAGCTACTACCAGCGATCAGTCGGCGAGGTGGCTCTGGCCGCCTTGCCACCGCAACTGCGCGACCTGAGCAGCGTGCAATTGACCCGTAGGCTCAAAAAACTGGCCAAAGCGGCTGCCATCGGTATCGAAGCCGACACGCGTCCATCACCGGCAACCCGCACGCAAGACGCCAACAGGGTTAGCGTCGAATCAGCAGAAAATACTAATTTAATAGCACTAACCCCAGAACAAAAAAGGGCTACAGGCCAATTTAACCAACACGCGGGCCCCTTTTTGCTGTTTGGAGCCACCGGCAGTGGGAAAACCGAAGTCTTCATGCAATGCACCGCGCAGCTGCTGGCCAGCAGCCCCCACGCGCAGGTGCTGGTGATGGTGCCCGAGATCAACCTGACCCCTCAGCTGGAGGCGCGCTTCAAGTCACGTTTTAGCCACCTGGCAGGTGAGGATGCGGTGGTGTCGATACACAGCGGCCTGACCCCGGCACAGCGCCTGAACAACTGGCTGGCGGCGCACAGCGGTGCAGCGCGCATCGTGCTGGGCACGCGCATGGCGGTGTTTGCTTCCATGCCACAACTCAAGCTGATCATCGTCGACGAAGAACACGACCCCAGCTACAAAAGCCATGAGGGCGCACGCTACTCGGCGCGCGACCTGGCTATTTACCGTGGCTACCAGGAAGGCATCAAGGTGCTGCTGGGCTCGGCCACGCCGTCGCTGGAGAGCTGGCACCACAGCCGTCCAGCGGCCGAGGGCGGGCGCTACCTGCGACTGGACATGCCCAGCCGCATCGGCAGCGGCCAACTGCCCTTGGTGCGCCGGGTGGACATGAACCACCAGCCCAAGTCCTGCATCATTGCCCCGCCCTTGCTCGATGCCCTTGCCCAGCGCGTGGCGCGGGGCGAGCAAAGCATGCTGTTTTTGAACCGACGCGGCTACGCCCCGGTGCTCGAATGCACCGACTGCGGCTGGAAAAGCAACTGCCCCAACTGCAGTGCGTTTCGCGTCTTTCACAAAATTGACCGCACCCTGCGCTGTCACCACTGCGGTTTTTCCGAGCGCGTGCCACGCGCCTGCCCTTCGTGCGGCAACCTGGACATTGCGCCAGTGGGCCGGGGCACTGAACGGCTGGAAGAGCACCTGGCGGAACTGCTGGTTGACCTGCGTCGCCCGGATGGAACACACGTGCGCATCATGCGCATCGATGCCGACACCACCAAACTCAAAGGCGCGCTAGAGGCGCAACTGGCGCAGGTGCACGCCGGTGATGTGGATGTGCTGGTGGGTACGCAAATGATTGCCAAGGGGCACGACTTCCGGCGTATCACCTTGGTGGCCGCCATCAACCCGGACAACGCGCTGTTTTCAAGCGACTTTCGCGCCCCTGAGCGCTTGTTCAGTCTGCTGATGCAAGCTGCAGGCAGGGCCGGGCGCGATGCAGCGGTAGCGGGCCAAAGCGAGATGTGGCTGCAAACCTTTCACCCCACGCACCCGTTGTACGAAGCACTCAAAACCCATGATTACCCGGCCTTTGCCGCGTCGCAACTCCAAGAGCGCCAGCAAGCCGCCATGCCGCCCTGGAGCTTTCAGGCGCTGGTGCGTGCGGAAGGCCGCACCCAAGAAGTGGCACAAAACTTTTTGACGCTGGCCAGTGCGGCCGCAGCCCAGCTGGCCGAAGCTGCCAGTTGGCTGCCGCATTTGACCATTTACCCGGCAGTGCCGATGAGCATGGCTCGCATTGCCAATGTGGAACGCGCCCAGATGCTGATTGAAAGCCCGTCACGCACCGCGTTGCAGCGCTTTTTGACGGCCTGGCAAGACACCCTGCACCGCACCCGGCTGCAACCTGAATGCAAAGGCGTGCTGCGCTGGGCGGTTGATGTCGATCCGCTGAATATTTAAGCGCAAGCAACCCATTGCGTTTCTAAATCATTCGAGTCTAGGAGGCTGTCGGACTTTCGGCATCGAAGCGTTCTCGAAGAGCGGCGTAGCCAAATTCGACCCCAGCGAGGGCAGTTTTTGCCGGATTTGCTGGCTCATAGCCGTAGCTATGAGCCAAAAAGACGGTAAAAAATGAACCGCTGCGGTCGGATTACAGCCGATGTACCGAAAGTCCGACAGACTCCTAGATTCCTCTGTTGGACGCGCCCGCGTTGCCAGCAGCTCAATCGAGTGCGTAGCACGCTCACCCAAAAGGTGAACCTGTCTAACGTCCATGTTCAACAAGGACACCCCTAAGCATGAAACATGCGTGCCCTGCGTAGGGAAGGGTTTCAACCAGCCATGGCCGACTGAAGTCGACCCTACGACACGCCATTCTTGTCGGCTGTGGGCGTTGTTTTACGTTAAGACTGAAATAATCCATATCCATATGCACTTATTGAAGAAAACAAGCGGTCAACAGAGGAATCTAGGTTTATTGGGGGAAACCCGCTGCCAGCGCCCACTGATGCTGTTTAGTATCAGCCAATGGTTTGCGGTGTGTTGGCCAGGCGAGGCTTGGTGAAAAGGAAAATATGTCCATTATTTCATTGTGGCTTCGTCCTGGAGTGAAGCTGATGCAAGCGCTCGGCTTGCGGGCGCGTCTGGTGCTGCTTTCTGTACTGCTGGTTGCGATGACGATGTGGCTGGTTCTGGTGCAGGGCAGTATGGGCTGGGAAGTGTTGGCTGCGTGGCTGGGTGTTGCTGTGCTACTTTATTTGTGGTTGGCGTTTTGTCAGAGTCTGATGGTTGCCGTGAACCTGCTGGGGCAGGCCATAGGCAACAGCGCGCGTGGTGATCTTTCAAAGACCTTGCTATTGTCTGGGCGTGATGAATTGGCGCAGGCGAGCCGCAACCTTGAGTCCATGAACGAGAATTTTTCTGGCTTGGTGGGTACGATTCGGAACCAGGCGGTACATGTGGCGCAGGCCGGTGAATCACTGGCCGATGGCACCAACGAATTGGCACAACGCACTGAAGCCCAAGCCGCCAGCCTGGAGCAAACCAGTGCCAGTATTCTGGAACTGAGCGAATCGGTGCAGATCAGCGCCAAGCGTGCCAATGAAGTAGATGTGTTGACACGGCGGGTGTGCGGTGAAGTTGAGTCCGGTACGCAAGCTATGGATGTGGCAGTGCGTGCCATGGCTGAAATTCAGGAGGGCTCCAAGCGCATGGACGAAATTGTCAGCGTGATTGACAGTATCGCTTTTCAGACCAATATTCTGGCGCTTAACGCTGCGGTCGAGGCTGCCCGTGCTGGCGAGCAGGGGCGTGGTTTTGCAGTGGTCGCCAGTGAAGTGCGCACCCTTGCACAACGCAGTGCCACCTCATCGCGCGAGATACGTCAACTGATTGCACGTTCCGGCGAGCAGGTGGCCTTGGGTGTGGCGCGTATTGAGACCGTGACCTCCAAGCTGCGTACCGTCGTGGGGGGGATTCATGAGGTTGCCAATGGGCTCAACGGAATCACCATTGCCAGTTCGGAGCAGAGCAGCAGCCTGGCTGAAATTGCCCAGGCCGTCAAGGGTCTTGACAACATTACCCAGCAAAATGGAGCTATGGTAGATCAGGCCTTGCAGGCCACAGTTGGTCTTCGTGACCGGGCATCGCACTTGAGCGAAGCAGTGGCATCCATCAGGTTGCGCCGTGGTACGGCCGATGAGTCTTTTGCCATGGTTCGGCGTGGACTGGATCTGGTTAATCAACGTGGATTGAGCACTGCGGCGGCTCAATTTCATGATCCTCAAGGAGGTTTTAGAGATCGGGATCTGTATATTTTCGTTTTCGATCGCCATGGGGTCTACCAGGCGTTTGGATCAACCCCTGCCAGCGTCGGCAAGACTGTGCACGACATTCGTGGACTTGATGGCAACCATGTGTTGCGGGAGGGTTTTGCGGCAGCCGAGCGGGGCGGCGGCTGGATTGATTATGAAGTGGTTAACCCAGTGACCGGCGTGGTGGATGAGAAGACTTCGTACATCCTTCCCTTGGACAGGGATCACTTGATTGGTTGCGGTGTGTTCAAGCCCAAGGGTGGGTTCAACCTGACTCTGACTTGATCGGTATCGTTTCTTTTGCAGATGCTAATGCAGCATGAAAAAAATGATTTGCGTCAATTCAGCCCGCTGAAAAGCCAGGCAAACCCTGCAAACTGGGAATAATCGTCTTGGGTTCATTCATTCGGTTTTTTTCCATTGCGAGGTCGATTTATGCAGACAGCAGACGTTCTGATTTTTGGTGCGGGCATGGCCGGTGCGTCGGCAGCCTATTTTTTGGCTTCCCATAAGAAAGTGATCCTGCTTGAGCGTGAGACGCAACCGGGGTATCACTCTACCGGGCGTTCTGCGGCGCTGTATTCAGAAACCTATGGCAATGCCACGGTGCGCGCCATCACCACCGCATCCAGGCCTTTTTATTTCAATCCGCCAACGGGGTTTTCACCCTACCCATTGGTCACACCACGCGGTTCTTTGAGCGTGGGCGGTGCAGCTGACCAAGCGGTGCTGGCGCAGGCCTTGCAAGACAAGCAGGAACTGGTGCCGAACATCGAATGGTGGACGCAAGCTCAAATTCTGAAACGCATTCCCGTGCTCAAGCCAGAGTGTGCGGTGTACGGTGTCTATGAGCCCGATGCCATGGACATGGATGTCGATGGCATTCACCAGGGTTTTTTGCGGGGTGCCAAAGCCGCTGGTGCACAGCTTGTGTGCGATGCCGAGGTGCTGAAAATCACCCGCGAAGGCCAAGGCTGGCGTGTGGAAACATCGGCGGGTGTCTTTGTGGCTGCCACCATCGTGAACGCTGCTGGGGCCTGGTGTGACGAGCTGGCCAAGCTTGCGGGTGTGGCTACGATTGGGTTGGTGCCGATGCGCCGTACCGCGTTCACCTGCGATGCCCCTGCGGGCTGTGACATCACCGACTGGCCGATGGTGATTGATGCAGCAGAAAGCTTTTACATGAAGCCCGATGCCGGTCTGTTGCTGGTGTCACCCGCCAATGAAGACCCTGAAGTGCCACAGGACGTTCAACCCGACGAACTGGATGTGGCGATTGCCGTGGATCGCATGGAAACCGCCACCACCTTGCAAATCCGCCAAATCAAACGCAAGTGGGCAGGTCTGCGTTCGTTTGTCGCAGATCGCACGCCAGTGGTGGGTTTTGCGCCCGACGCGCCCGGATTTTTTTGGCTGGCCGGGCAAGGTGGTTATGGCATCCAGACCGCACCGGCCATGGGCGAACTGGCCGCGGCGCTGATTCAAGGCCAGCCGGTACCTGAAGCCATTGCGGCGGTGGGTGTGACAGAGACTGATGTGGGCGTGGCTCGCTTGAGCAACCCATGATCAGCGCAAGCTGTATTTTTTGATAAAGCTGCGGTCGATCCAGTTTTTGAGCCACCAGGCCCAGAGGCCTTGCGCAGACCATTGCCCCCAGCTGGCGATGGCGCGGCGGTTGCCACATGAAAGCAGGTTCAGCGTTGTGTGTTGGGGCAAGTAGGGGCTGGGGTCGATGCCTGCCAGCACAGCACGTAGGTTTCGCGCCAGAGGTGGCTCGGCGCTAACGGCATAGACCCCGCTGCGCGGCAGGCTCAGGTCAACACGCGTAGCCACATCGCCCGCTGCAAATATTTGTGGGTGGCTGGTGGAGCGCTGGCAAGCATCCACTGCCACAAAGCCTTGGGCATCCAGAGCCAGACCACTGGCCTGCAGCCACGCCGGAGCTTGCGCCCCAACGGCTATCAAGGGCACATCACAAGCCAGACGTGCCCCGCCCGACAGTGCCACCTCGCCAGCAGCCAAGGCCACGGCGCGTTCCTGAATCATGGTGATGCCGCGTACCCGTAACGCTCGGGTCATCAGGGCTTGCACCTTGGTTGGATAGTTGGCACCGATAGGCGTGTTGCCACTGAGCAGCGTGACAGCGGCGTTTGGCAAGCGGTGTGCCACGGCGCAGGCCAGTTCGAACCCGGCTGCACCGCCACCAATGATGGCCACACGCAACGGTTTTTTCTGACCCAGTTCTACCACTTTGGGCCACAGGGCAGCAAATGATTCGAGGGGGCGAGCAAACAGCGCGTGTTCCCGTGCACCGGGCATCAATTGTTCAATACGCGTCCGGTCTTGCACTGGGCTGGTGTTGATGGACAGCACATCAAAAGCATGCGTGCTGCCGTCCTCCAGTGTGAGGATTTTCTTCTGGACATTCAGAGCGGCGGCATGGCCATGCACCCAGGTGATGTCGGTGTTTTGCAGCAAGGGTTCAAGCAAGATCGCACAGGCGTCGAGCGTGTAATGCCCGGCCACAAAACTCGGCATCACGCCCGAACAAAGTTGGCGTGGGTAAGGTGCAAGCAGAGTGATCCGCACCCCCGTCAACGGCGCTTTGGCCAGAGTTGAAAGCAGGTGGATGTGGGCGTGGCTTGCACCGAGCATCAACAAGTGTTTCATGGCAAGCCGTCAATTGAGGAGTACAGGTTTAAGGTTGCCAGCTTAACCGAGTCAGGTAACCCAGGCTGCTGCCCCGTGTGTTGTCACTGTCTGCGCCTACTGCTACTGCAATGATGGGTGGCATGATTTTGCTTTCTTGACCAAAGAGCAAGGCAAAGTCGTCAGCAATGCGTCGACGCTGCTGTACCCACTGACCCTTCGCGGATTCTGTGCCTTCAAGTACCAGAAAGCGAACGCGATCCGTATACGGGTTGGCACCGTGAGTGCCTGTCGGGTAGCGGCTGTCCCACAAGTAACAAAGTGTGGCGTTGGGCAAATCCTGTGCAGTTGATCGACGCGCCAAAACCAGCGTAGCTCGCTGCAAAAAAGGGATGTCGGCTTGCGGCTGGTCAAACATCACACACACCTTGAGCGCCGCGTCGTCACCCGCTTTGATTTTTATGTCTGCGTTGAGCAAGGACTGATCAAGCCGCCAACGCCAGTTCAAAAATGTGGGAGCTCGCCCCTGCCAGCGGTGCGTCAACACGCCATAAGAAGCTTGGGTGCGCAAGCTCAGCACACTTTCACCATCAACTTGAACCGGCTCAAACCGCGTCAGAGGTGTTTTGCGATCGGGCAACCCGCTGAGTTGCCACTTAGGATGTAATGCGCGTTGATGCAACTCAAAAAAATCGGCCAA
>Ga0210036_1004657_pt1 | contig 12421 bp, 9 predicted proteins | sample CryGeymeta201515_FD_185469 | JGI IMG/M metagenome (GOLD analysis project Ga0210036, IMG submission 185469) | Groundwater microbial communities from Crystal Geyser aquifers in Utah, USA - Crystal Geyser metaG 2015-15 (SPAdes) (version 2) | ecosystem: Environmental > Aquatic > Deep subsurface >...
ATCCGATTTCTCCCGATGTGTTCCTGTTTCTGAGTGGGAGACGGGATGGGGCATTTCGGGTCATTCCGGTGACGTCGGATTCGGGTCTCCTTGTCTCATGTTCCCTTCGGCTGGCTCTGACTAGCTAGTAGTACTACTAGTAGTACTGTATCGCTGTACTAGTACGGACTACTCTACTAGTAGTCTACTCCCAGTATTGCTTGGCACCGGAGCAGATGGAGAAACTAGACTGCTTCGGCCACTTTTTGGAGTGCTGTGCTGTCTTTCGACGAGGCAGCTATTAAGGAGATCGTGGCTGCGCAGCAGATCAGGAGGCAAAGAAACCTAGTATCTACCTTCGAACTCTCGAGTGTACCAGGTGATGGTACCTACTTACCGTACCTAACTACATCTATTTGTACCACTGTCGACGCGAACTGTGGCCGCGTCGCCACTGGTAGAAGAAGAACCGAGCACTTGGCTGCACGGACATGTTCGAAAATAGGAAGAGAGAAACTCAAATCTAGTAGGTAATTTCCCACTCTACTAGCAGGTTACCATAGCATTGCCGGGCTTTGCGCACCTGTCATTGCGGGCTCTGCGCGATCGAGGATTTGACCAAGCAAAACTCCTCGGTCTCATTGGCTGGATCATCTCCGCGGCAGTGTCAAGATGACACGTAAATAGCAGCAGAAAGCCCCTGTTAGGTCCTTGCCGTCGCATTGTAAATCTACTCCACGGGGTGGTCACATACGTAGAAGAGCGAAGGCGACAATCTAGTGACAACAAGCCAAGAAATGCAAATGTGAAAAACATGTATAATTGAGTTTTAGTTCACATAGTAGAATTGAGGGTACTTCCATTCAATTGGTTGGTGCAGAGGATCTCAGGATGTAGTAACGTTCCCTTGGATTACCACAAGCCACAAGGATATGTAATAGTTATAAGTACCACCGAATACATTGAACCAGATTTTTTTTCGAGCTATGTCTGAGATCCCTCAATGGACAGACTACCTTCGTCGACAGTTACAAACTCAAAGCTGTCCCAGGATCGACTGTCACAGACGTTGCCATGGGCCGTTGTGCGAGATATTATGCTAACTTGATCGAACCCACTGATCTCGCCGTTGTCAGCGAGGGCAAAGACGAGCGTCTCTCCGACGCTGAAAAAGTTGTGAGCATTCATGGCGGTTCCCAAAATGGTGGCAGAAACAACGGCCCCGTCCGAGCTGACCTCGCGTATACATTCCAGTGGCCCTTCCACCTTGAAATAGCCAATATCAGAGCTGGGTAAGCCGAAGGATTGTATGGTGAAGAAGACAGTGTCAATGTCATGTTGCTCGAAGGACAGTTCAATTTTCATGGCCCCAGCCGCATTAGAAATGGGAACGACCACACTTCCTGCTATAGAGACGGCCGAAACTCTGGACTGTGTGAAATGCAACAATGAGAGCATTCCTAGGGCCAACGCCCGCTTCATAAAAGTAGAGGAGATCATGGAGTTGAGAGTCATTTTTTGCAAGGTACGGTAATAAGTATGCTCGGTGCAAAAGTTGTTGGTGAGATCGATCTGCTTTACTCTATTCTGTTGTCTGATAATATTCTATTTTGTACGTCGTTGACACAGTATGATCGGTAGTACTAGTACTTTATACTCCCACTGGTTTCGTTGCGAAATGGTTCATGTAAAACAAAGCTAATGGACGAAAATGTCGTTTTAGTATTATTATGTGAATCTGAGTGTTTTCACCATCAACACCAACACCAGCCAGTTAAAAATTAAACTTTCATTGGATTAGTCTACTACTGTACCTAGTACTACTAGCTAGTAGTAGTAGACTAGTTTACCCATAGGTCAAGTCTACGTGGTACCAAGTACCAGGTACCAGGTGCTACTTCTACCACTCTGAGTGCTAGTAGTAAACGACTCCTCAGGTGCAACCTTCTATTCTAGGCCTACGAAAATAATTTTCAATGCAAAAAGTGAGGGAGGGCTGGCTCTTCGAGGCAACTAGTCTACTCTAATTATTATTTGAGGAGGGAGTACCATTTAGGATTATTTGTGCAGCAACGCAGATGGAAATCAGAATATTTATGCGTTTTCATAAAGGGGTATGCAGACTTCATAGACAAAACTACTAGTAGACTACTACTGTAGTAGAGATTCATCCACTCATAAGATCCGTTTTTGGCCACAAGGCACCAATTTATCAACGCTTAGAAAAATTACTGTAACCAATGATATTCTTGATTAGTACCGTTAAGTAAATAGACAGATAACTGCTACCAGTACTGTACAGTTTTTCAGAAACCGCTGGAAAGTAGAAGCGCATATGTAAAATTAATAATTATACAAACAGCAGTTATTATTAGTAGTACTTCATTGGGGATAAAAATGGCAGTTTGGAGTAATTGCAACAACACTGGTAGCAGTAGTAGTTTATTACGTTAGCTACTACTAGTAGTGGTACTAGTCTAATCAATACAAATATCTCTACTAATAAGAGTAACAGTAGGCCAGTAGAGTAGTAGAAAATTCGTGCCCAAACGGAAGATCTGCTCTGTGAGGTGTGAGGTGTCCCCAATCACAAATAAATCGTGAGTGTCCTTCAAGCAGCCACAATTCAGAATTCAGTACTGTACGTTGTATTTCTAAAATGCAACAAGCATGACGTGACATGTAACTGGTGGGCCCCTATCCAACAACAGTAACGGTACCAACGCACAATAACAACAGATTCATCCCTTGACAGCCGCGGGAGAAATGTTGAATTCAAGAAATACTTCCTGGTTCTTGTTTTTGATACGACGATAAATAATCAATGAAAGAGCAGTCAAACAGCATCCAAAGACTGCAAAACCCAAAATGGCCTGCATGGCTCCACCTTTGGCCTTCGGGGAGCTGTTGCTGCCGCTACGAGCAGCATACCAGCTCTCGATGCTGTACTGTTCGACGACCTTTGTGCACACATTACCAAGGCATTGTGAAGACGGGGAGCAGTGACAATCCTTCGAGCAGACACCGCCGTCTTTTACGAACTCTAAGCCGGAAGGAGTATAAGTGAAGTCATCGATGATGACTTCAACGACGTGGTCGGGAGTACCCGCCATATCCGTTGGGGGTAAATTTCCATAAAGGTTCCACAAGCCGATACGGACCTCTACGTCCGCTGGGAGACATTGTGTATAGTCAGGCTGGTTATTCTTCAGGGCGCGGTTCGTAGAATACGTAAACTTCTTTCCCGCATCGGAGTCAAACTCGATTTTAGCGGGGCGCCAATCAAAGTTGTAAGTTCGAGGCGCCTGCGCGTAGGTTTGATCGTCGCCAGTGAAAAACTTCCGGGTGTTAAAGTCAGTGGCAGGTTGCACCACGAATTGGGCATCCTTGCCGTTCTCGCTGTCATAGCGAGACACATCAATGCCCACTTGGTGGTTGAAATTTTCATGAATGCCATAGTTTTCAGTGGCATCCCAGGTGTGCATGCTAAGGACAATGCTCCGTGGCAGCACGTTACCAATAACCTTGCCAGTTTTAGAATCTTTCACCTCAACGCTCTTGACAGACCATTCGTAGGAACCGTATCGGAAGGGCATGTCTTCATTTGGGCGCCGCAGTCGTATTTCGCTTCCAGCCCAAGCGTCTCCAACCTTTTTGAACTGCAGTTTCAATTCTTTTTGGCTGATCTTTTGCACGGTCTCTGTGGTAAATCTATTGTTCTGTGGTCCGCAGACACCGCCGACTTCATCCTCGGACTCTTTCACCTCGACGGTGTTATTGCCAAACATGTTTTTGTAACGAGTTCGCTTGTCGAAGTCCTCAGGAAAACAGTAGATAGGGGTGCGAGCTCCCAATGGCTTGTCGCAAAGGTCAGGAGCACAATTGGATCCACAAATGTGAGGAAACTCGACTTGTGCTACTTGTTTGCACGCATCCAATTCCGTAGGGTAAAGATCAGGTTGCTCGTTCAGCAAAAAATCTACTCTCTCCCCGCAGGTTGCTCCATCTGCACCTAAATTCCAAACCGCATCGGAGCAACGGGAACAGCCGCATCGATATTTCGTGTCAGCTCCAGTGACTGGTTCACAAGTATTTGAGTTGCAAGCACCACATTCATTTGGGAACTCCTCGCCACCAACGACGGCGCACGCTTCTTTTAATTCCAAGCCATTAAAGTCAGACAAGAAGCTAATGCGGGCACCACAAGTGTGACCATTCTCTGTCTTTCGCTGCCACACATCGTGTGTGCAATACTTGCAGCCGCAGTAGGTAGAGGGTAATTCTTCGGCTGGCAATTTGTTGCCGTCGCAACGACCAGGATCGCATTGAAAGCCACAGATGTCTTGGAATTCGGTTCGGGCAACGCGAATGCAAGCTTCCTCTTCGCTCAAATGGTGAGGGCCTTCCATCAAATATAAAATGCGTTCGAAGCACGTGTATTCACCAGCTAATTGGTTCAAGATATCCTCGGTACATTCTTGACATCCGCAGACGTTGTGGCCGCCATCTCTCGAGACAGAATCAGCTTTCGTACTTTGAAAGATACAGGCTAAGACTGATGTTGTCATCGCGAGTAGCGTTGTGGGAACGCGCATGGTTTCAAGGTAAAAAATTGAAATAAACTTTGATTCAGATTTCAGATGATGTTAGTTGTTAGTCGCAAAAATCTTTCGCACTAATTTTGTGAGCTCCTCTAGTCATCTGTGCTGCTGATTCTAATAATACCTGGTACGAGTAGGACAGATTGCGGATAACAAAACTGGTACTGTACGTACTATGTGATAAGAAGAAGGAAGAAGGTGACGAGCTGGTATGAGCCAAGACTTTGTCGATGTGTGAGAGTCAACAAGTCGTACATTGAGGATTGATGCACATATCAATCTAACTAAGTGTCCTGGTGAGAGCTAAGCACAGAACGTCTCTAAAGAAAAATTCATTCGTGGAGAAACTTAGTTGTCGGACAAAACCCTTTTATCGCACATTTTCCTTTCAGATCCAAAAATTAATCAATGGCCCCCGGCGGGGGGTACGCCCACCACTCTTTTTTTTTGGAGTTAACTCAAACCTTTTGTCTGATAGATATATGGATACAAATCAATTGTTGTATGCTGAAATATAAACATAAGTAAATTAGGGTTTGAGTTAACATAAATATTTCAGACTACGACAATTATTGATTTTCAATATATTATTTATTCGTTCTATAAGAGGTCCGAGGTCTGTGCTAGGAATTTAGTATTTTTTTCTACAGAGTACATGAGGTCCATGGACCTTGAGTTAAGTTTGATTATAGAAACTTTTAGTACTCCACTTTAAAAATAGTAAGCTAAATATTTATCTCGGTCGGAATTTGAGGTCCGAGGTCCCAACTTAAGATATGACTATACAAATTTTTAGTACCCTACTTCTAAAATAGTAAGCTAAATATTTATCAGTACCACACAAATAAAACTTTGATAGGCCACCCACTGGCTAGAGTGGTTGGCGATCTAACTACTACTACTCGAGTACTACTAGCTAGTAGCTAGTAGTAGTACTAGTAGAAGGAAGTACCAGCACTCTACTAGTACTACTAGTAGAAGTAGTACTACGGTTACCAGGTAGTGGTAGTACCAGGTAGTCTCTACTACAGTGTACCCTGGTAGCTACTACCAGCTACTAGCTAATCGAGTAGTAGTCTTAGTAGTACTAGAGTACTAGTACTACTACCACTACTACTACTAGTAGAGGAGGAGGAAGCTGGATCTTGAGACGTGCTGCGTCTGGTCGCTGTCCGGTTTTAATGGTCGTCGACCATCAAACATGTCAAACTAAAACATAATGCGGCGCTGCCTTGTTACAGACACATTATTTTTTCTTACAAGTTGCTCCATACAGTCATTGAAATGGGAAGAAAAAACTACACAGCAGTCAACCATGCTGTCGATAGTAGGGACAAGAAACCTGCAGAGGGGGGAAAGCAGCAGCAGCAGCATATCATTCTATTCTACAAGTACCATCCACTATCAAATGACAAGGCTGCCACAGAAGTCTATCGAGAGGCTCTCGAGATATTATGCCAATCTCTGTCCTTAACAGGGAGGATTCTCGTGGCGCATGCTGAAACAGAGGGTATTAATGGCACTTTGGCCGGAGACTTCTGTGATGTCATGGCATTTACCTACGCACTTTTGGGAGAAGCAAATGCTTTGGAACTGCTAGCATCATCTAATAAAAAGACAGAGGAGGATTCTCTAGGCGAACGACGAATGGGAATTGTGGAAGCATTTTGGAAACGATCCAGGCACTTTTTCGACTCTATTTCGCAACCAAATCTGGAAATTACGTCGCCGGAAGATTTCAAATGGTCTCGTGCGAACACCGACGCTTGCTTGTTTCCGGACTTGAACGTCAAGCTCGTCAAAGAATTAATTGGCACCGGTGGAGTCATGATGAAAATTCCGTTGGAGGAAACGGCCCATGGATATTTAACACCCCAGGAGTGGCACCAAGAATTGACTGAGTTAGCGAATGTAAACGAGGACCAAACCACCAAAGATGACACTATCCTTATCGACTGTCGTAATACGAAAGAATGCGAGATTGGGCATTTCGAAGGAGCTTTGGACCCGAAAACGACAACCTTTCATTTATTTCCTCAATGGGTCAAAGAACACGCCCATATGCTTGAAAATAAACGAGTACTCATGTAAGTTTAGATTTGTTGTGGTGATATGATGGTGATGTTGTCATGTGAACTCTCCGTATCTGACCAAATGGCTAAATCTATGTGTCGATTGTGTATTAAAATTTTAAATAATAGGTACTGCACTGGCGGTATTCGTTGTGAAAAGGCATCAGCGTTCGTTCGTCGAGCTGTTCCTTCTGTCAAGAAGGTGCAGCATCTAAAAGGTGGAATACACAAATATTTGGAAGCCTATAACAATGATGACACTTCCAAATGGCAGGGCAAGAATTTCGTTTTTCACGCTGATGTCGACACGAAGCTTGGATGCGAGGAAGACTACTGCGACCTCACAAACCAGGAGTCGACAGCATCAAAGGCAAACGTTGTTGGAAAATGTCTTTATTGCGAGGCGCCTTATGATAAATTTGACCCACACGGTGTGTGCACGGTTTGCCGCGAACCAACCTTAACGTGCCCTGCTTGCCAGGAAAAAGTATTTGAATATCACTGCAAGCAGCACCAACATTTGAAAACTTGTTATTTCACTGATCTCAATAGATTCTCGGCCGAGAATTTAATACAACAATTGGAGGAACTTGGTACGATCCTGGTTGAGGTTGCTGTCGGAAAACGATTCAAAGCAAAAAGGAAAACGCTGCACAAGCAGTGCGAAAAGATACGACAACGACTGGCCGAAATCGAAGACGGCGTGAATGTGCATCATAGTACTAACAATCAGCACCGTTGTCGGAACTGTAATGATCCTGCGTGCTCTGGTCGATGCTGGGGCTTTCACGGCTTGAAACGAAAGGAACTACTCGAGGAAATGCAACACAGTGATACCGTTGCTGCTTCTAAACATGATGAGTCAACCTTGACCCGTAGAAGATCTGGTTTTTCACAGACAAATGACAAGAAACGGACTGCTAAGGAGTCAAATCGTGATTGTATCGTGAAAGACTTTGAACACCTCCAACTTTCATCTCTACCGTCAGCACATCGAAACCCAGAGACTGGTATTAGAATACCTCCACCGTGTACTCGTGTTTTGCAGACGAAAATGAAAGGCAAATGGAGAGGCAAGCCCGTCATCAAGGTCGTCAAAGATGAGTTCATGGAGCTTTCCAAGTCAGGCGTCATAGATCGAGTGCTGGAGAAAGGTCTCCTTCAAATCAATGGCAATCCGGTCAGCATTGAAGATGCTGGCATCTGCCTCAAAACTGGTGACACCATCAGCAGGGTAGTTCATTGGCATGAACCGCCTGTACGAGTTCCAGTAAAGATTGATGTTCAGAGAGTACGCCTACCTGAAAGCGCAATATTGGAGTTTGATGTTCCGTTGGATGGTGATGATCTATACATTTATGTCTGCAATAAGCCCTCATCGGTGCCAGTGCACCCAGCTGGACCTTTTCTGTCCAACTCGCTGACCATGATGGTTGAAGCGCAAGAACATTTGTCCCCTCAGTCCCTGCATCCATGCCATCGAACGGATCGCGTCACCAGCGGCTTGACCATTTGTTGCACCAATCCGAATGTCGCTCGCATTGTCCAGCGAAGCATGTGCGAGCACAATGTGCAGAAGCTTTACTTGGCAAGAGTTCATGGCAAGTTTTTCACAACTGGTGACAGTGTTACTTCCCTGGACCTTGGCAAAGTCACAGACCTAGTGGAAGTATCTTTTTTGAAAGCGACAGAGTGTGTACGCGTGAACGCGCCCATCGAAACTACAGATCCAGCCAATGGCATCCGTCAAGTTACAGGAAATGGCAAATTCTCCACTAGCCTCTTCAAGCTTGTGTCCTACGACGACGTCCATGATGTGTCGCTGTTAGCTTGTCGCCCTATTACGGGTAGGAGCCACCAACTGCGAGTGCACCTGCAATTGTTGGGATTCCCCATTGTCCATGATGTACAGTACGGCGGCAAAATTTTGCATACTTCTGCTTCGTCTTCGTTGACAGAGGATGCAATTCGCGAACTTGTTCAGTCGACCACAAAGCCAGAACAGGAGCTACGGAGCCTTTCGCTGTCCACCGGAGAAGCCAAGGGAGCACGCGAAGCGTGTTCTCTCTGCTTTAACATTTCTCAAAACCAACCAGAGGATGCTGCTAGAAACTTTTTCACGCCCGCACAGTTATTGGAAAGTGGACATGCAATTGACTTGCATGCCTTGCAATACCGCATAGAGATTATTTCGAGAGACAAGAAAGGCATCACAGACCAAGATGGAGGCACCTACAACAAGACAGTTGGAGTACTGGAGCTACAGGTCGAAAAACCGGATTGGGCCGACAATCTATCAATCGAGAGTGTACATTGGTTGCAGGAGGATTTGAAGTAAACGTCCACTTTGGCACATGCGTTTTAGTGTGCTGCGTTGAAGAAGAGTCTACTTTTTCTGTTAGCAGCCTTTGATTACTACTAGTAGTAGTCTACAACTTTGTTCTCTGTTCGTAGAGTATTGTACTACTACTAGCTAGCTACTCTAGTACTCTAGAGTAGCTAGCTAGTCTTTAGTTTAGCCCGAACAACTGATCGAGTAGTAGTAGTATTTCAGTACTACTCTAGACTACTAGCTAGTAGACTAGAGTAGCAGGTAAAAAATATTAAATAATAATTGCCTTTTTTGAATGACGACTCTTTCATGACAGGACTCAATCCGTGCGATCTTTTGAAGGTTTGTTTCAACTTGGAGCACAGCAATCAATCAACCCACGTATGCGACCTACTGCGAGTCCTTGGCTTGCTGGTCCCACATGGCATGCTGTGATATCTCTCACCTTCTCGCTAATAACGATATATATTTACCATGATGAAGTCTGTTACTCTATTGTCCCTTTTCGGCTCGGCGTAAGTTAGACATTGTATGATAAGGAATAGATCAATTAACAACAGGACTGGGAGGAGGAGAACGACGGAAGCTTTGGCTCTTTCTTTACTTTCCGATAATTTTTGCCTCTTTCTCTTGCTCGGGCGAAAACAAATCTGAGGGTTTTTCACGTCCAGTCGTCTCCTTTTCGTCTATCCGTTTATTTAAGATTGCATCTCATCTTTTGTGTCCCCCTCCTTTTGACTTTAGCGCTGCTTTTGCTCCCGTCTCTCAAAAGGCTGCCTCCAGCACCGCTTTGTCGGGATGGAAGGATGTTGGAATCACGGCCCCCATGGGATTTTTCGACCCCCTTGGTTTGTCCAAGGACAAGAGCGAAGAGGTCATGAACTACTACCGTGAGGCCGAACTGAAGAATGGACGTGTTGCCATGGCAGCCTGCCTCGGCTGGTTCATTACCGCTGCTGGTGTCCACCCTGCTTTCGACAGTTCTCTTTCCAGCGATCCCCTTAAGGCTGCCCAGGAACTTCCTTTGGTTGGATGGTTGCAGTTCTTCCTCGGATGTGGAGCCATTGAGTGGTTGACCGAGCGAATCAAGGAGCGTCCAGGGTACAATGCAGGAGATATTCTTGGAGCCTCTTACTGGGTCGACAACAGTGATGAAGGTTGGGTTTCGTACCAAAACAAAGAAATTAACAACGGACGACTTGCTATGGTTGCCATCATCGGAATCTTCACACAGGACACCCTTTTCGGGAACTACGGAGACATGATCTTCAAACAGTAAATACTAGATCCTACTAGTGTAGATTTATTGAGTCGATTCGGATCATTCGGTTCGGTGCCCCAGACTTTGCCGGAGTGTTGACAAATAGATTACCTCTACTGTAAACTGTCTTTTTCACCTCCAAATAGACTTTCTGTTGCCTGCAATACTTGGCTCTCTCATGTAGAGACTAAGGCCTTTCTTTGAAAGGCGCTCCTTTGCCTGGTGAGATACTAGTTTTGCCCTCCCAAGCAATAGTACAGTAGTACTCCGCATGATACCAAAAAATAGTCATGGACTCCTTTTGATGCCCCCTTATGGGCTATCAAAATGTTACTTGTCGTTAAATTTTATAGTTCCTTTCGTGGCGTCGCTCAAAGATGCTTGAAGTTCTTCCATAGATGCAACTTCACACGTAACGGTTACTGCAAAGCTTCCATCAGCATGATATTCTTCGCCACGGGGTGTGGCGCCTGTTTTACTCAGCAATTCATAGACAGATCCTACATGGGTAGAGTCCACTGACAAGTGAAAAGTTGCTTTCGGTTGGGTAACAAGGATGGGAGCCTCCCTCAACACTAACCTTGCAGCGCCGCCGTACGCACGGATCAAACCACCTGCACCCAATTTTATCCCACCAAAGTACCGCACTACTACGCATACCACATCGGAGAGTTCCTCGCCCTGAATGGCGCCTTTAAAGGCAAGCAATGATGTTGGTGGTGGTCGTGGTCGTCATCAGGTGCGACACAAAAAGCAAAATGAAAGAAACGTATCGAAAACATACCTAGAATGGGAGCTCCAGCTGTCCCCGTGGGCTCACCATCGTCTGAAGATCTTTCCGTAACAGGATTGATTCCACATTGGAAACCATAACACCAGTGCCGACCTTTAGGGTGCTCTTGTTTCACTTCATCGATGTATCGTTTGGCGTCCTCCCAGCTGTCCACGTTTTTTGCATAGCCGATGAACCGACTCTTTTTTACTTCCATTTCAGCCTTATGTGATCCTGGTCCCAGCGTTCTTATTGGTTCAACCGCATCCGTGCTCACCCACAAGTGCGACGTGCGCCATTTATTTGCCAGCCGTACATGATGGTATTGGTGCCAAAATTTGGTGGTTGAAGACAATCGAAAAGCCGATATCAGAGATAAGAAAGTCATCCAAAAGAAAATCACCGCAGATTTTTCCAGGTGCATCTTACAGCTTACAGTAGTAGTCAAGTTTATGCGGCCTCCTGCCACTCACTCCGAGTATAAAGGTAGAGTATCAACAACCTGAATTCTAGAGTAGTAGTATCGTTCCTGGCTTGTTTCTGAAAATGATAATAATGAATGAAGCTGTATGCTGTATGTTGTATGTTGTATGTATTATGTATGATGTATGTGATGTTGTGAGTTGTGATGGTCGGTTTGTTGGGATCGGCTCGATCAGGATAAGGACAAGTATGAGCATCCACTAACTTGACAGAATAGGGATTAGAATAACTTTTTCGCTCAAAATTTGGTCCACCGCAGTCACTAACTAAGGATAAAGCATGTCTTCGATCAAAAGTTTTGATAAAAAATTTAGTCGGAGTGCTATTCTCGTGCAAATTGGAGTAAGTCTGTTCCCTCCTAAATCTCTTGACTAAATTCAGATTTCAGTACAATTTGTAGGAGAATAGCACTCATTATAATTTTATTAATAATTATTAGTATTTAGCAGACTACATTCGAATCGAAGAACCTACTAGACTACTACTACTACTACTACTAGTACTACTACTACTGGAGATGGACAAGGAGATCATGGACAAGGAGATCATGGACAAGGAGATCATGGACAACGAGATGGACAAGGATATGGACAAGGAGATGGACAAGGAGATGGACAAGGAGATGGACAAGGAGATGGACGACGACAAGAAGGAGATACAAGAGATGGGGGACAACAACGACAAGGAGATACAGGAGCAGCAGCAGCCGCAGCAACAACAGGAGATGGACAAGGTGATGGAGATGGACAAGGAGATGGACAACGAGGATGACAAGGAGATACAGCAGGAGGAGTCGTCTAAAAAGCGCATAAGGGGTTAATGGTCAAGATTTTGGGGTTACCCTATTATTAGGAATACCTACAAGGGCAAATGTCAAAGTTTCCGCCAAAGCACACTTATTATAACCTTTTTTGTCATTAT
>Ga0210036_1004690_pt1 | contig 12362 bp, 7 predicted proteins | sample CryGeymeta201515_FD_185469 | JGI IMG/M metagenome (GOLD analysis project Ga0210036, IMG submission 185469) | Groundwater microbial communities from Crystal Geyser aquifers in Utah, USA - Crystal Geyser metaG 2015-15 (SPAdes) (version 2) | ecosystem: Environmental > Aquatic > Deep subsurface >...
AAAGGACCTACTTCAGTGCCATACTCAGTCTTATGAATCAGTCCAAAATGAGACAGCTAGGGCTAATTACCAAGCTGTGAATGAGACCGGCACTCATTACTTAGCAGTATTACTAGTACTCTCCTGGAGACACGACAGGAGGAGACGATGGACAGGCAGTGGACAGGAGTCACTGGAGACGATCGACAGGAGCCCCTGGAAACAACGACGATTGACAGGAGCCACTGGACACGATCGACAGGAGCCACTGCTGGAGACGATCGACAGGGCGGACCCACTGGAGCCACTGGACGAGGAGACGATCGACGACAGGAGCAGCCACTGGAGCCACTGGAGACAATCGACAGGAGCCACTGGACGAGACGATCGACGACAGGAGGAGCAGCCACGAGAACCACTGGAGCCACTGGACGAGACGATCGATGACAGGAGCGCGCAGCCACTGGACGAGACGATCGACGACAGGAGCGCGCAGCCACTGGACGAGCGAGACGATCGATGACAGGAGCGCGCAGCCACTGGAGCGCGCCACTGGACGAGACGATCGATGACAGGAGCGCACAGCCACTGGAGCCACTGGACAAGACGATCGACGACAGGAGCGCGCAGCCACGACTGGATGAGACGATCGATGACAGGAGCGCGCAGCCACTGGAGCACGCCACTGGACAAGACGATCGACGACAGGAGGAGCGCGCAGCCACTGGTGGAGACACTGGAGACAATGGACAGCAGGAGACAATGGAGACGACGATCGACAGGAGCCACTGGAGACGATCCACAGGAGCCAGCACCACTGGAGACGATCGACAAGAGCCACTGGAGCCACTGGAGACGACGACGATCAACAGGAGCCACAGGAGGCGAGCCACTGGTGGAGACAAGGATTGACAGCAGGAGCTAATAGCTAGGAGTACTCCTACTGGAGCCACTGGATAGGAGCCACTGCAACGACGGCTACTAGCTAGACTAGTACTAGTAACAAGAAAGTGTTGTGAACTAAAATCCCAAAGGAAGCTTAATCCCTAGTTTTTAACAAGTGGATCCCCACAGAATTAATAGCACTGCACAGCAGGATTTTGGACTTAGTGATTTTAAACCAGGTACTCCGGAGTACTTGCTTCTTAAGATTAAATTTGCTGCGCGTAGACCCTAGTACTTATTCTACAGTATTATTTGTAGTCTTATTCTAAGGTGGGTATGTTCACAGTACTACTACTAGTGGTACCAGGTACCAGGTACTGTACAGTAGTAGTACTAGCTAGCTACAGTAGCTAGACTACTATTACCTGGTAGTAGTACTAGTACATACCTGGTAGTACCAAGCAGCAATACTAGCTAGTACTAGTACTACGTAGTACTAGTAGTCTACTACCAGGTAGTACTCTACTAGTCGGTAGTACCAGGTACCGGAAATTGAAGCAACTGATGCTTCGAAGCCACCAGCCGAAGTACCTAACCGTACAAGTGGTTTAGACCGTACTCAGTGGTAGCTGTAGCTGTCAACGTAAATAAATACTACTACTGTACCCCCCTGGTAGTACGCGAAGACCACTGCAAGCAACTGCACAACGATTTTTTACTCCAGCGTTGTTGATGATACTACTTCTTTATCACTAGCTTCGACTCATTTTGAGAAGGCCAGAAGCCGACCGCACCTTGGAACACCAGTCCAACATCACGGTACTGCAACCAATAAACACTTCGACAAGCAGCAAGTTAACTTAGATCTTAGATTATTAAAGCAACAACCAGCATGGTGTTTCACCGAAGTAGAAGGAGGATCTCCCGCAAACGAGCTTTGGCCGGCATTGGTGTTAGTCTCGTCGTAGCAAGTCCTCTTTTGACAGGTCCTGCACTAGCATCCCACGTCTATCAACACCGCGTGGGAAGAGCGCACCGCCATGTCGAGTACCATCATACCATTCATCGGATACCACGAGGTCATTTCACCGGCTTCTGGTACCCTGATGACGATGCCGCTGGTGATAACTTATCCCCACAAAAAGAAGGCGATCTCTCTTCCATGGAAATATTGGAGCATGAGTCTGGTGTTCTTTGGTCGTTAGTGGCGGATGCGGCTCGACAGCATCCTCATGGAGCTCCACGTGTGGCTCGTCAGGAAACTACTAATAGTCTTGCAAAACACGACTCGCACACCAGAGACCATAATGTCAGGCGGCGTTGCGCCCAAGTGACAGAAACGTTTGCAGAGGATGGTGCGAGCGCCATTCTTGTCGAAGAATCTCCAGTATCCACTTCAGACCATACCGATAATGCTGCTGCCGACGTTGAACTCGGTATGAATAGTTTGCCAGAAACAGAACACGGTAATAGCAACAGCAATTACGACGGATACAATGTGACGGCGCAAGTTTTGTATGATTACCCAGATGGCGAGGTTTCTTACGATGCGAACAGGCCCGAGGGTGTAGGTGAGAACCTCTCCAGCGTCTTTACCAGCAATTCCAAGACAGATGGGAACGCAACATCTGTTTTCCAACCTCTACGCATCAGGGCCGTTCTACCTGAAGAACGTGATGGCGGAGAGTTTTTGAGCTCCAGTGCACGTAGTGTTTTGTTAGAGCGCATTCTTCAGCCCGCACTCTTGACGTGGAGTGCTGCGCTGCGCGTGGAACCAGTTCAGGGGAATCTTACTGTCGACTCACGGCAGCTATTTGACAACATTACGTGCGGTCCAGGGAAGGAGAGCGGTCTACCCAGTCCCAGAGTACCATCGTCTCATCTGAGTGAAGGTGTACCAAATACGGATATGATTATGTACGTGAGCGTGGGCTATACTCAAGAATATATCAACAAGACTTTAAAGCCCGCCAGGCTACGGGAGATGAGGCAGAATGGCTTGAAAAACTATACCCGTTGGCTCCTTTGGGATCATACACCGGGTAACCCCCCTCCAGCAGAATCGGAGTCTTTGTACTCGTGGTCGAGGCAAAAGGAAGAGGAGAAAGAAGAATCGGATATCGAGGTGGACATGTCCGATGTCCCCCTTTGCTCGGGCGACTACACTGCCGCAGCGACTTATTGTTCGACAGATCAATACGACAGACCAACCGCAGGAATGTTGCATCTTTGCATCGATGGTAGTATTCTCGCATCGAAGGATCGTGCCAAGAGTATTGTCACCATTCAGCATGAGGTTGGACATGCACTGTATGTTGATGCGATTTTGTTTGTTGCGTGTTATAGTATGATTTACAAGGAACATTCTAATAAGCATTCGCTGTTGTCTTCCTATGTTACAGCGGCTTTAACAGTCGAAGCATGGCCCACTTTCGTCATTCTGACGGAACACCGATTACTGAAAGAGTTAACGGAGAGGTCCCTGAGGTAGAAATTGAATGTACAGGACCCAGTTCTGGCCGCCGAATTGCTACAGTTGCTCTACCATCGAGTAAAATCTTGGGCTTCCGCACAGTTCGCGGAGGAGTGCGAGTGGCAGAAATTCGAACACCTTCTGTACGGCAAGTTGTCCGTAATCATTTTGATTGTCAGAACTTGTCCGGCGCCGAGCTCGAAAGTGGCGAAGTGTCGCCGCTGGCCGGAGATCCACGCGAAGCGGCGTGCATTGGTGATCACTGGGAGCGTCGGCTCTTCAAAAATGACCTGATGAATCCTGTCGTTGACAGCGTGGACTACTCGCCATATATTTCGACTGTCACACTCGCGTATTTTGCTGATTCAGGGTGGTATCAAGTCGATCTTTCTATGGCGGAATTGGCAGCAACTTGGGGCAGAGCGGCTGGATGTGGTTTTGTGGAAGACAGATGCATAGGCGAAAATGGCCAAGTCGCTCAAACAAACAAACCGTTTTTTTGCAACTCTGCTCCCAAGCGAACCAACAGAGGTTTGATTCAAAAAGTCGACGGATGCACACCCGACCTATCTAGAAAGGCAGCTTGTTCCCTTGGTCAGTATGATACCGACCTTCCGCAAGAATACAGGTACTTTAACATGACCTATGGAAGTACGGTTGGTGGTAGCGATCCTTTTATTGATTATTGTCCCACTTATACAGGATTTCAGAATGGCCTATGCACCGTGGGTGAAAACGCAGCGGTCCTTCAAGTGAACAGGCTGGAACGCTTCGGCCAGCGCAATTCGCGCTGTCTGTCTTCTAATAGCGCTTCTGCTGCCATGTGTCTGCCAATTGCCTGCGTCATAGAAACGCGATCTCTTCACGTGAAAATTGATGGCAAATGGCAAATATGCCCGGCGAAGGATGTTGAGCTCAAGGTGGACAATGAATTTGTCGTCTGTCCGGACCCCAAGCGTGTGTGCCCGACATTTTACTGTCACCATGATTGCCTTGGGACTGCAGAAGGCCGCTGTGACTACAAAACCGGGAATTGCGTCTGTAAGTGGTATGGTGAAGGTGAAAATACAAACGGCAATGCCACCATTGAGGACTTTACCTTGGATATTTCTTTGTCTTCCACGTTCACTGGGTCTCAACTGAAAGAAAAAACAGGAGTGTGCAAACCAAAGAATTCGGCAGCCATTGCCCAACAAGCTATGCCCCACGAAGACTCCTCCCTCCTGGATATTTATGTTGAAACAGAAGAAGAGCTGGAAGACGAAACGCCGCTCCCCTGGTTTTCTTGGCAAAAAATCACTGTGGTTGTTGTTGTTAGTGCTTTTGGGGCCTTCGTTTTCTTGAAATATCAGTCGGGAGTCTCGAGTTGTACAGCGCCTTGCAGAAGTAGAGGTAGTGACGATGGTGACGCCGATGGTATTCCTGCAGACGACACAACTCCAGTGAATCCAAATAAACACAAAATGATCGCAGCTGTTTTGGTGGATATGCGAATGAATGGAGAAGGTTCAGTGGCCCCAACGAATCAAACAGCTCCAAGTTTGTGCGGAGTGGGAACTAGCTTGGCAAGTGGAAGTGTGGCGGGAGGCGATGCTTCGCTGCGGGCACCTTCACTCGGCGATAGAGCTTCACTTTTCAGTGAAGATGTGCCGGGCGAACACGGCGAAGAACATGTTGACGTACTTGCCAACCCAACGCAAGATAAAGAAAAGCCAACAATGCGGAAACGGCGCTTCAAGGATCAGTTGAGGTAAATGTTTCTTCTAGATGACAAATTCAATTCATATTTTACATATTGCAGTATTCATGTACAAGACTTATAAGTAGCATTTTCTATCATCGAGCAAGTAGAATAATCAATTAAGGCACTCAAAGTGTTGAGTCCACGAAATACATGATGCACTGAGTTGAGGTGAGTCACATTGAATTGCGTTCATATAAATGTTCGTTTCATTGTACTAATTTGTTACTGTTTTGCGTGGAATCCAGTCTCTACTACTACTAGTCTACTAGTACCACTCGTGGTAGTAGTACCGTAGTAGACCACCGTAGTAGTCTAGTAGTACTAGTAGTCTACTAGTCTACTGGAAGAACAGGTTCTAAGAAGCTTTAATTGAAAATTTCCTAATTAGGAGACTTTTAGAAATCTCCTATTTCTTTTTCTTAAATCTCCTAAAACTCTTGTAATTAAGGTGAAACGCTCCTAGTACTGTTGACTAAACTCTCCTAATTTGAACTAAAACTCTCCTTAATGAAAAATAAAATCTTCTAATTCCTCTAGATAATATCTAGCTTAACAAAAAAAAACTCTCTTAATTGAGAAAAAAACTCTCCTAATTGAAAAAAAACTCTCCTAATGTCTCAGAAAATCTCCTAATTAAACTCTCCTAAATCTCTCCTAAATATTTTTCTAAACTCTCCTAATTGAAAACTGGAGTATGCCTCTCACACTACTCTAAAGTAGATAGTACCGTCTCTTCCTGGTACGAAGTACTCCGAGTACCTGGCAGTACCACTACTAGTATGGCTGGTTGTAACGTGTACTCGTACTCGGGTAAAGTCACTACAAAATTTAAAAATAATACTCGAGTAGACTAATAATAAACAATAGAGTAAAGAGCAAACAACAATAACTACTAGAGTCACCCACAGGCTTTAAGCTAACCTATCGTACCGCCGTCATCAAGTCACCATACTGCTCGTTTAGGACGGCATCGACTTCATCTGCTCTTGCCGAGTTCAAAATGCCGGAAGAAGGAGAAACAGAAATTCCAGTGATAGACGATGAAGAAAGATTACTTCGTTTGGGGATATGCAAAGTCAGAATTCCAGCTTCAATCGACAACGAGAAACAACGTTGGGCCTCGAAGCTGGCGTTCGTCAGCCCAGTGATCATGGCTGCCCAAGGCGACAATGAATATCCATTTTACCGAAATATTATTGAAGATCCCGGCCTTGAATTTCCCATCGAATCGGTAATATCTCCCGAGATCGAAGGCAACTTCGCAAAGTACTTTGGTGTCGGCAAGAGAGATGTGCGACTGGACGACGCATTTTGCGTCCACTACAATATGGAACAAGGTGTTACCTCGGGCGCTAAGCATATGGATCCAAGTGACATCACTATCAATTTGTGCTTGGAAAAGACAAATGATGTCGAAGGAAGCCACGTGCTATTCTACGGCTCAAAGCCGTTGCAAAATGTGGCGGAGTATGAAGAGAAGGCAGCAGAATTCCGTTTTCTTGTGCCTCAAGAAAAGGGTTTTGCGACTATTCACTTTGGAGACCATCCACACGAGACGACAACCCTTTTGAATGGCGGAAAGCGCACCAATGTCATCCTAACCTACTGCTATGTCGACAAGTCGAAGAGCGATGTCGATAAGAGGTCTTGCTATTTTGATTGACAACGAGATATTCTAGCTATCTAATACGTATAGCCTGTTGTGTTCTACTAGATGTGACACACTGACACAATCTACCGGCAGGTGGTGTCGCGTGTCGCACGTCGCACGCAACTATCTTGAATCTTGAATGACCCAGCGAAGCAGGCAACGTGTTTACCCAAAACTTCCGCCTTCTCCGAAATGCCAGCACAAAGATAGACTCTTCTGTAAACAAATCAACCGGGGGGGGAGGATGTAAAGACAGATTAAGAGTTAACTGTGAAAGGGACGTTGCGATGTCGCGTTTTAGCCATTTCTTGGTACGAATTTTTGCTGTCTTACTCTCCACAAGAATACGGGAATTATGTAACATCACAAAGACCAGTAGTAGCGTAGGGTTAAAATCTATGCAAAATGGAAATACATTTGAAGAGTTAACACGTGGCATAGATGTCCTCAGCAAAAATCCCGTATCCAACTACCACTCGTAATAAAAAACGTGCCTCGCTCCTTCCAACGCAATAGTACCAGTATTACGAAGAAGCCGGTCAACCCAACTAAAAATAGTAGAAGACATCACAGCAAATAACTTAAGATGAATTCTTTCAACAAGCTAACATTGCTGAGCATCTGTCTCGCCATTTCGTTTCATTATTCGCTGGCTCAAAGATTCTTGCGTGATACTGGCCAGACTGGAGCGCAAGTACGTGCGGAAATGGCCATTGATGAAGGCGAAGGACTCTCGGGAATGTCACGAGAGATGTTTCTCATGAAAGATAAACGATGGGAAATTCTTCCGTCTGAATTGAAGGGTGTCAAGAGCAGCGTGCGTCGACATGTTCTGAAGTACTTGAAAGATCCTGTGGAACTGAGCCTGCAGAAAAAGAAGGGAAAGTACGGTATGCGGGCGATCGGAAAGACGCAAGCGGGTCAAAAGCTCCGCGCCTACTGGAGACAATGCCCTCCAGGTGTCATTGAAAAACTGACATCCTCGGAACTACTGGAAGCGCCCTACGACGAAGCCGTTCGTTCACGGCTTGCTATGGTTGAGTTTGAAGTCCAACTTCCACCGATGAGGGGTTCCAAAAAGCTACCATCGGTTGTCTACTCCGTCGCCATTGAACCTGGAACCATGAATCCAAAAGCGATCATTCCACGAGGAGCAGGTAAAATTAGAATTTATCCTGAAGGACGCGATAGCACACCCATTGAAGCCGGAACAGGCAACATTGGTCTCTCGATGAAGCCTGGTCTCGTTGATCCGCAGTGGGCCAAAGGCAGGCCGGTGTTTCGAAAGGGGCGGTCTGTTGGAATGCTGTAGCGAACAATAAGAGTTGAAGAATTATGTAGCAGCTACTACTAGCAGCAAGTAACTAGCTAGAGCTGTAGGTACATGCGTGATTGAATTGAAGTATTGAGGAAATGATTATATAATACATTATGTTCAAGTGTTCAGTTTTATGCATGTGCCGGGGCCATCTCTTTCATCCACCGAATCGCAGGTAAATGAAGTAAATTTTAACTTGATCAATCCTTTTCTGAGCAATGCATATCGAGCTTAAAACTTTCAAAACAGAAAATGATCATCTGATCGTTTGCCCCGTCTTTTCGCCTGCCCGAGAGTCCGCTTTGCGGTTATGTTTCCTGTGCCTGGTGAACATCATCTTCAGAAGCTCTGGGGTCACAGAACCCAGCGCCCCATTTGCTCCTGGACAATCCGTAAAGATGCAATGGAAGAGGCGCTTTTGGTGGTCCTCGTCTTGCATCAAGGTGACAGTGATATATAACGGGTTGGTATTTTCCCCGTTGCTAAATCGTGCGCGGATCGCTGGAAACTCGATGCAGGGCAAAGTCATGGTATCGTAAGCCCACTTAGTTCCACTAAAAGGATTCTGAGACGCTTCGTCCGAGTTCTTAGTGTTTTCAGCGCTGATGGCGGAGGAATTCGAATCTACATCTTCTTTGCGAAGAGCTCTCGCAACAATTTCAAAAAGATTTGATAACTTCTCTTGCTTCACAAGGCTAAAGATAGTGAGTCCATGGGCGCTCTTCCGCGACATTCCCGTTGCTTTTAAGAAGAAATCGTTCCCTGCGCGTCAAAGGTTGAAAATAAAGGCCAAAGTGAGTAACATAACTTTGACATCAAACAAAAACACCCATACTCGTCGCTCGAAATTTCAACTTACAGGATATAATTTTGCCAGACGTGGTGGCGACAATTTGCGGAACATTGGATTTGACGAAGACTTCTTCGTAGTCAAGCACAAAACTATCTTCAATGGACGTAATTTCACCCGGAAGCCTGTACTTGTGGTTTGAGTGTCCCTTGACAACAACATCTGCATGTTTTGTACAATATTTGCGGTTTCCATTGTCTTTCATAAAAGCATTCGAAGAAGCACTCAGAGATGACGCCGTTCCGCTTCCATCATCGATATCTTTTTCTTGGCTTGAACTCTTCGCATCACTACCAGACTTCGAAGACCCCCTGTTGCTCTCCGTAGTGTCCGAAACACTCGACGTCGCTTTGTCCAACGATTGTTGCTTCGAATCTTGACAGTTCTGATCATCTCCCGACGAGCTCGAGCGCTTAGCCCTACGGGACTTCTTACTACTGCTCGAATCTTTCACTGAGGCCTTGCGTTTGCGTTGCCCCTCCTCTGAGCTCTGCTCCAAGCTCACCTTGTTCAACCTGTTGCTCGTAGAAATGGCAGAGCCTCCTGTCGAAGCTGTCAAGCTCGACATAACACTTTCGGGATCTGATCTCGATTGAACAGCTTTATCTTCTTCCATCTTGCAATGCTTCATTTGCATGTCTGCCTTGGCCTTGCTGACAACCTCTTCTTTGTCTTTGTTTTTTTTTATGAGGTGCTTGACGTATTCGGCGCATCTGTAGAGTAGTTGAGAAAAAGACATTTTAGCAGGATTGCAACAAACTAAGAGTGCTGATGAATAGTAAAAAACTTACGACGAGAGAGTATGAAATTTGCTCTTTACTTCAATTTTCCATCCCCCAGTTTCCATTTCTCCTCGCAATTGATCGATGAGTTCGGTAATTTTCTGGGCCCGACGTTGTTCCCTCTCGTTCTTAATGCGTCCCGACTTGCGATTGTTATGCCGAGCATCTATCAGCTGAACGGTGGGCTTGTGACGTTTAGGTCCGACTGTTCCCAGCATATTTGCTCGGGCTGGATTCGTTTGACCATTGATCTGAGGATGAAAACCATTCACGGCGACGCCATAGTGGTATGAGTTGCTATCCTCGGTGACGGTAAGGCCATGCATTCTCTGAGATTGCATAAAATTGACACGAAGCTCTACGGGAGCGTCAAACAAATAAAAGGGCGGAGGAGACGACGTGGCACTGATCTCTGCACTACTTTGTTGTGTTCCAGACTGTTGCTGCGCTTGCTGCTGCCTCTGTTGAGAGGGTTGCTGAGGCTGCTCCAGACTGGCACTCTTATCTGCGTGTATAAGTTGCTGCTGGAGGTGCAGGGCCTGGGTGGAAAACAATAGGTTGTTGAGCTGTTGCTGTGCTTCTTGTTGCCCTTGATGCTGGGAAGTGTTCATGTTGGCAGCAGCTGTAGTCAAGCCAGCCGCCGCTAAAGCCGCTGCGGCATTGCCTCCTAACTGCGACAATGCCATGGGGAGGAAGGCATTTTTCGCACTCGCTACACTTTGCATCTGTGGACAGTCGGCCGAAGAGGGAATGGCCAGCGGGTGCATCTGCGTCCGCGATAGCGACTTGTTGTTTGACGGAGTCGCAGAAGACACAGACTGATCGCTGGCATTCTTGTACCTGGTATGCTGCTTCGCAAAAAAGTTATTGGTGGCTCCATTTAGGCCCGAAGCCACAGAGGTCCCCGTAGAAACCGGTATGGGTGATCTATTGTTGCCGTTGTCAGTATTAATAATGTCGTTATAGCTGTTGGCATTATTGGACACAGATGGCATGTGTTGATGGACAGGTTGGACTAGGCCTGCAGCCTCAGCTGCCAACAAGTGCCGCTGCTGATTCTCTTGCCAGTGTAAATCAGTGCTGTTCTCATTCTTGGGATTGTCATTGTCTTCGTTTACGTCACTATCGGTGTTGCCTGTGGTACCCGGCAAGGCAAATTTTTGAACTTCCTCCTCCATGGTGAAGGACGGAAGTTGGGCATACCCATTGCTGTCCCAGCTGTCTCTTCTCGAAGCGTGGTTGGGTGCGGGAGAAGGAGAAGAGCTTGCTTTGGAGCCGCCGTTCTTCTGACTGTGATTCCTGCTACTTGCATTTGTGTTCGAATGGGAGTCCCAGCAGGTCAACAGGGACGCGTCAAAGTCCGTGTTGAGGCTTATGTCCATCTTGTCGTGGTCGTCCATTCTGTAGTCACGTGTGGAGTGTAGGTCGATTGTGATCAATTTTGGCTCCGTTTCGCTTTTCCTTTCTTAAACTGCTATTTTGCAATATATTGAGTTGCTTTCGAGTGTTCGATTATGGTCCGTCGTGTAGTGGTCCGTCGACTCCGTGGTTGTCTTTATCTTGCTTTTATGCTATTTCCATCGCCACACTGTTTTGGGATTGCTCTCATCAGAAACATCTGCGTATGCCATCTGGGCTTCTTTGAAATACTTATCGCAACTTCAAGTAACCATTGTTCTACCGTGAAGTATAATTAACCCTATTTATACAAAATTCTGTCTCCTACTGCTACTACTAGTAGTAGTTAGACTACTAGTAGCTAGTAATACAAACTGATTTACTACTAGCTACTAGTAGTCTACTCTAGTAGCAGAAATTGTGTAACTCGAATACTACTAGTAGTACCGGACGTACCAGGTACTACAGTAGTACGAAGTATCAGAGAAATCCCAAAAATCAGCTGCGAAGAACAAAAAAGCTTCAAGTGTCGCAGATGCTGTGAGAATCGAAATCCTGCTGGTAGAAAGTAATTCGAGTAGACTAGCTACCAGGTACCTGGTACCTGGTGCCAGTAGCGTACCAGTAGTGAGAATCTTCCAGCTGATGTCGAGCCGCCATACTACTACTAGCTAGTAGTAGTAGTATGATTATGGGACTGACATCATTTGCAAACTGCCGCGTGGTACCACTACCAGTACGGAAAAGGAATCATACTGGTACCTGGTAATAGAGACCCAACAAAATCCCATTTTGAACCCTAATAGTACAGTAGCAGACTAGAAAGTATTCTTGCAATAAATTACTGAAAGGTCCACCAAATGAGACTCATATCCTATTTGGAAATAGAAGCCTATTATTTCTAACCCTGACCAATTCACTACTTTAAATACTACCTTGTAAAGACTGAATTCAACACAACTCAGAAAAATTCAACACCATTCAACACCATTCAACACCATTCATCACCATTCAACATCATTCAACATCATTCAACATCATTCAACATCATTCAACATCATTCAACATCATTCAACATCATTCAACATCATTCAACATCATTCAACATCATTCAACATCATTCAACATCCTCATTCAACACTCATTCAACACTCATCATCAGAGGCGCCAACCCTACGTATGACTCAATTCTTGCGTAAGGTTTAGAGTTATTTTGTCTTTTTTAGGTAATTTTTTTACCCTCCGAAGATCGGATTGTGTAATTAGACGAATTAACCTTGCG
>Ga0210036_1004699_pt1 | contig 12350 bp, 6 predicted proteins | sample CryGeymeta201515_FD_185469 | JGI IMG/M metagenome (GOLD analysis project Ga0210036, IMG submission 185469) | Groundwater microbial communities from Crystal Geyser aquifers in Utah, USA - Crystal Geyser metaG 2015-15 (SPAdes) (version 2) | ecosystem: Environmental > Aquatic > Deep subsurface >...
ATCAGCAATTCGTTCGATCCATTCATCCGGAATTGAAGTAACAGAAATCGTTGATGTTACTCCATTGCCACACAATGGTTGCCGTCCGCCAAAACGCAGAAGAGTTTAATCAGTTGTTGAAATTTTAAAAGTAAAGACTAATGGCAAGGTATATAGGTCCTAAATCAAAGATAGCACGCAAATTTGGTGAACCCATTTTTGGTGCTGATAAAGCATTCGAAAAAAAGAACTACCCTCCCGGACAGCATGGTAGCTCGAAACGCAGAAAGAAACAGTCGGAATACGGCATTCAGCTGCAAGAAAAACAAAAAGCCAAATACACCTATGGAATTTTAGAGAAACAGTTTAGAAATCTGTTTGAAAAAGCCAGTAAAAAGAGTGGTATTACTGGTGAGATTTTGTTGCAGTTGATCGAATCCCGTTTGGATAATACAGTTTATCGCTTAGGTGTTGCGCCTACGCGTAGTGCTGCTCGTCAGTTGGTTGGTCATCGACACATCACTGTTAACGGACAAGTAACCAATGTGCCTTCTATGTTACTAAGAGAAGGTGATATCATTGCTGTTCGCGAAAAATCAAAAAGCTTGGAAGCTATCACTTATTCACTCGAAGGTCGTGTAAATCGTTATCCCTGGCTTGAATGGGATGCCGAAAAAATGGCTGGTAAGTTTATGAGCTATCCTTCGCGGGAAGACATTCCTGAGACAATCAAAGAACAACTGATTGTTGAGTTGTACTCAAAGTAAGCTTGAATTAATAACCTGGTAGCATATTCTATCAAACACTAAACCTTTATTATGGCAATTTTAGCGTTTCAAAAACCCGAAAAGGTGATCATGGTCGAATCGAACGATCACAAAGGTACGTTCGAATTTCGCCCCCTCGAACCAGGTTTCGGTATCACAATAGGCAACTCACTTAGGAGAATTTTACTTTCCTCTCTTGAAGGATTTGCCATCACCTCGATCAGAATTGAGGGTGTTTTACACGAATTTTCCTCAATCGAAGGCGTGGTCGAAGATGTAGCTGATATCGTGCTTAACCTGAAAAAAGTAAGATTTAAACAGCAAATCTCTTCCGAAAACTCCGAAAAAGTTAATATCGTTATCGGAGATCAGGAACAGTTTAAAGCGGGTGATATAAATAAGTTTCTTTCTGTATTTCAGGTGCTAAACCCTGAACTGGTAATCTGTAATATGGATGCCGGTGTAAAATTGAGCATGGAAATAACTATCAACAAAGGTCGTGGCTATGTTCCTGCTGAAGAAAATAAAGTGGCTAATGCTCCCGTTGATACTATAGCAATAGATTCTATTCACACTCCTATTAAAAATGTGAAGTTTCATATCGACAATTTCAGGGTTGAACAAAAAACTGACTACGAAAAATTGTTGATTGAAGTTGATACAGATGGCTCTGTTCATCCAAAGGAGGCTTTGAAAGAGGCTGCTAAAATCCTCATTCACCACTTCATGTTATTCTCCGACGAAAAAATCTCAGTGGATACTGAAGAAAAATCAGTAAGCGAAGAGTTCGATGAAAGTTCGCTGCATGTTCGTCAATTATTAAAAACCAAACTGGTAGATCTGGATTTGTCTGTCAGGGCACTTAACTGCTTGAAAGCGGCCGATGTAGAATCGCTTGGCGAGCTTGTTGCTTTCAATAAAAACGACTTACTGAAATTCCGTAATTTTGGTAAGAAATCACTTACCGAGCTTGAAGAGCTGGTGAATAATAAAGGACTTGAGTTTGGAATGAATATCAGCAAATACAAATTAGATAAGGAATAAGAGAGATGAGACACAATAAAAAATTCAATCATTTAAGCAGAACCAGTTCGCATCGAAAAGCGATGCTGTCAAATATGGCAGCTTCACTTATCCTGCACAAACGAATTACAACTACTGTGGCGAAAGCTAAAGCCTTGCGCGTTTATGTTGAGCCATTGATTACCCGCTCAAAAACGGACTCAACACACTCCAGAAGGATGGTGTTCAGACAGTTGCAGAATAAATTTGCTGTTTCTGAACTCTTTCGTGAAATTTCTGTAAAAGTTGCTGATAGGCCGGGTGGTTATACGCGCATTATCAAACTTGGTAATCGTTTGGGCGATAATGCTGAAATGTGTTTGATTGAGCTTGTTGATTTTAATGAAAACTTGTTAGGAATCAAGACTCCTAAAAAAGCGAAATCAACACGTAGAAGAGGTTCATCCAAGAAAACTACAGATACCGCTGCAAAATTAGAAACACCTGTAGAACAAAAAATCGAAAAGAAAGATGAGCCTGTTATTGAAAAGCCTGTCGAAAATGCACTTGATTCAACACCCGTTGAAGATAAAACAGAAGCAAATGAGGAAATAATTATTGAAAAAGAAGACGAAAAAGACATTTCTAAAGATAAAGCATAAGCGCTTCAATCGTTTGCAAAAGAATTAGGATAAAGTTAACTGACTTTATCCTTTTTTTGTTGCTATAATCGTTATTTTTGTAGGTAAATAAAAATTTATAAGCATATGAGTCATATCGTAAACATTCATGCGCGTCAAATTTTGGACTCGCGCGGAAATCCTACTATCGAAGTAGAAGTATTAACTGAAAATGGTATCATTGGACGAGCAGCCGTTCCTTCAGGCGCTTCAACTGGTGTGCATGAGGCAGTAGAGTTAAGAGATGGTGATGCTTCGGCATTTATGGGCAAAGGTGTTTTGCAAGCGGTTCAAAATGTAAACACGATTATTGCAGACGAGCTTCATGGCTATTATATTACTGATCAAAATGAAATTGATCAGAAAATGATCGAACTTGATGGCACGCCAAACAAAGCTAAATTTGGTGCTAATGCGATACTCGGCGCATCAATGGCTGTTGCTAATGCTGCTGCTCAGGAAACAAATCAGTCATTATTCCGCTACATTGGCGGTGTTAATGCCAATACGCTTCCTATTCCAATGATGAACATCCTAAACGGTGGTTCTCATGCTGATAACAGTATAGATTTTCAGGAATTTATGATCATGCCGGTTGGTGCACAGAATTTTTCTCAAGCTATTCAAATGGGTGCAGAAGTATTTCATAATTTGAAATCGGTACTCAAAAAGCAGGGATATTCAACCAACGTCGGCGATGAAGGTGGTTTTGCTCCTAATCTGAAGTCAAATGAAGAGGCTATTACGGTTATACTCCAGGCAATTGAAAAAGCTGGCTACAAACCTGGTGAAGATATTTTCCTGGCACTCGACCCTGCTTCCTCTGAATATTATCTGCCAGACGAAAATGTATATCACTTGCACAAGTCAACTGGTGATAAATTATCCCCTGCTCAAATGGTAGATTATTGGAACCAGTGGGTAAACAAGTATCCCATTATTTCAATAGAAGATGGTATGGCCGAAGATGATTGGGATGGTTGGAAACTCATGACAGATGCGATGGGTGAAAAAATTCAGCTTGTTGGTGACGATTTGTTTGTTACCAATGTGAACCGTTTGAAAATGGGTATCGACAAAGGAGTTGGTAATTCAATACTCGTGAAAGTTAATCAAATAGGAACGCTTACAGAGACTATTGATGCTGTAAATATGGCTTATCGCAACGCCTATACAGCTGTGATTAGCCATCGCTCCGGAGAAACAGAGGATACCACCATTGCTGATCTGGCTGTTGCTTTGAATACTGGCCTTATCAAAACCGGATCAGCTTCCAGAACAGACAGAATTGCTAAATACAACCAGCTGCTTCGAATTGAAGAAATGCTTGGTTCTACAGCAAAATACCTTGGAAAAGGCTTTAAATATATCAGGTAGTTTTACTGTTTTACTGAATTAAAGAGCTTCAAGATGAGAAATCCTTATTTTGAAGCTCTTTTATATTATTGTTTATCAATACATTAAAATTTAATTAATTTTCTTCAAAAAAACCTTGTAAAACCTATAAATAAGGTTGTATCTTTGCCGTCCCGATAAAAGCTGCGGAACGGCAGTTAAGGGAATCGTTCCATGAATATTTTAGCAATAAAAGAGGAGATAAGATCAGAACAGTTTTGGTGTTTAATATCCAAAGCACTGATTTAAAGCCGGTTTAAGAAGTAAAAAACATTTTTAAACATTTTTTTTATTAAAAGCTTGTATGGAATAAAAAAAGCAGTAATTTTGCACTCCCGTTTTGAAGGAAAGCAGCGAGAGGATAACGGGAAAAGATAAAGAATAAAAAGTTCTTTGAAAGCTTGAAGCCAAAAGCCTGGAAAGGAAGAACACATAACCTTTTCAATTTTTTTTTGCAGTGACATCTTGTAAAGAGACAGAACAAATGACTTTATATACAATGAAGAGTTTGATCCTGGCTCAGGATGAACGCTAGCGGCAGGCCTAATACATGCAAGTCGAACGGGATTCGAGTAGCAATACTTGATGAGAGTGGCGCACGGGTGCGTAACGCGTATGCAACCTACCTTTAACAGGGGGATAGCTCCGAGAAATCGGGATTAATACCCTATAGTATTATTGATTGGCATCGATTAATAATTAAAGCTCCGGCGGTTAAAGATGGGCATGCGTGCCATTAGCTAGTTGGTGAGGTAACGGCTCACCAAGGCAACGATGGCTAGGGGTTCTGAGAGGATTATCCCCCACACTGGTACTGAGACACGGACCAGACTCCTACGGGAGGCAGCAGTAAGGAATATTGGGCAATGGACGCAAGTCTGACCCAGCCATGCCGCGTGCAGGAAGACAGCCCTATGGGTTGTAAACTGCTTTTGTCAGGGAATAAACCCCCGGATGTATCCGGGGCTGAATGTACCTGAAGAATAAGCATCGGCTAACTCCGTGCCAGCAGCCGCGGTAATACGGAGGATGCAAGCGTTATCCGGATTCATTGGGTTTAAAGGGTGCGCAGGCGGATTATTAAGTCAGTGGTGAAATCCTACAGCTCAACTGTAGAACTGCCATTGATACTGATAATCTTGAGTGTATTTGAAGTGGGCGGAATGTAGCATGTAGCGGTGAAATGCATAGATATGCTACAGAACACCAATTGCGAAGGCAGCTCACTAAACTACAACTGACGCTCATGCACGAAAGCGTGGGGATCAAACAGGATTAGATACCCTGGTAGTCCACGCTGTAAACGATGATTACTCGTTGTTGGCGACACACAGTCAGCGACCAAGCGAAAGTGATAAGTAATCCACCTGGGGAGTACGATCGCAAGGTTGAAACTCAAAGGAATTGACGGGGGCCCGCACAAGCGGTGGAGCATGTGGTTTAATTCGATGATACGCGAGGAACCTTACCTGGGCTCAAATGTATGTTGACGTATTCTGAAAGGGATACTTCTTCGGACAATATACAAGGTGCTGCATGGTTGTCGTCAGCTCGTGCCGTGAGGTGTCGGGTTAAGTCCCATAACGAGCGCAACCCCTATCATTAGTTGCCATCAGGTCAAGCTGGGGACTCTAATGAAACTGCCTACGCAAGTAGTGAGGAAGGTGGGGATGACGTCAAATCAGCACGGCCCTTACGTCCAGGGCTACACACGTGCTACAATGGCCGGTACAAAGGGCAGCTACCTGGTGACAGGATGCTAATCTCGAAAGCCGGTCTCAGTTCGGATCGGAGTCTGCAACCCGACTCCGTGAAGCTGGAATCGCTAGTAATCGCGCATCAGCCATGGCGCGGTGAATACGTTCCCGGGCCTTGTACACACCGCCCGTCAAGCCATGGAAGCTGGGGGTACCTGAAGTCGGTGATCCACTTGTGGAAGCTGCCTAGGGTAAACTTAGTAACTGGGGCTAAGTCGTAACAAGGTAGCCGTACCGGAAGGTGTGGCTGGAATACCTCCTTTCTGGAGAGATGTTACGCAAAGGCAAAAAATCATACACACAAAAGGCCAATGTGCCTTTTCAGGCTTTTACTTTAGGCTTACAAGCAAAAATGAACCAAGAAACACCCAAACGCAAAGCAGCTAAAAAGGCTGACCCGGTTCAACAAAAAGACCAACTGGTACATCAAGCGACTACCGGTAACAAAGGCTACACAAAGCCGGGACACCGATAGAGAGCGCGATGCGAAACAGTCCCGTAGCTCAGTTGGTTAGAGCACTACACTGATAATGTAGGGGTCGGCAGTTCGAGTCTGCCCGGGACTACACAGTAAAACGTTTGGGGGGAATTAGCTCAGTTGGCTAGAGCGCTAGATTTGCATTCTAGAGGTCAAGGGTTCGACTCCCTTATTCTCCACAGTTGATTTAAAATTTTGAATGTTGAATGTTGAATTTTGATATTGAATTTTAAATCAAAAAAGGTTCTTTGACATGTTGAAAGGAGACACAACGAGTAAAAAAATAAGTTGTGATCAGGAGCAAAAGCAAAGCATAGTGATATGGTAAGCTTTTGTGGTGAGTGGTCATAACAAACGAGCAAAAAAGAGCATCAAGATACAAATCGTTACAGATTGAAGAAAGTGATTAAGGGCGTATGGAGGATGCCTAGGCTCTCAGAGGCGATGAAGGACGTGATAAGCTGCGATAAGCTTCGGGTAGCTGCAAATAAGCGATAATCCGGAGATTTCCCAATGGGGCAACCCAATACCGTGAAGCGGTATTATCCCCCGCAAATGCGGGGGAGGCGAACCTGCTGAACTGAAACATCTAAGTAAGCAGAGGAGAAGAAAACAATAGTGATTTCCCAAGTAGTGGCGAGCGAACGGGAAACAGCCCAAACCCAAAATGTTACGGCATTTTGGGGGTTGTAGGACTGATGATGTGGACTTAAAACTGGTAACAGAACACAGCTGGAAAGCTGGACCATAGAGGGTGATAGTCCCGTAGGTGAAACGAGTTTTATACCTAATCAGTATCCTGAGTAAGGCGGGACCGGAGAAATCCTGTCTGAACCCGGCGGCACCATCCGCCAAGGCTAAATACTCCTGAGAGACCGATAGTGAACCAGTACCGTGAGGGAAAGGTGAAAAGCACCTCGAACAGAGGAGTGAAACAGAACCTGAAACCATACGCTTACAAGCGGTCGGAGTCCTGATTTATTGGGATGACGGCGTGCCTTTTGCATAATGAGCCTACGAGTTACTCCTCACTGGCAAGGTTAATTCCGTAGACGGAAGCAGCCGAAGCGAAAGCGAGTCTGAAAAGGGCGCACATAGTCAGTGGGGGTAGACGCGAAACTTTGTGATCTACCCATGGTCAGGTTGAAGCCCCGGTAACACGGGGTGGAGGACCGAACCGGTTTACGTTGAAAAGTATTCGGATGAACTGTGGGTAGGGGTGAAAGGCCAATCAAACTGAGAGATAGCTCGTACTCCCCGAAATGCTTTTAGGAGCAGCCTTGCAATATAGTGTCATAGAGGTAGAGCTACTGATTGGGCTAGGGGGCTTCACCGCCTACCAAACCCTGACAAACTCCGAATGCTATGACATGTTCTGCAGGAGTGAGGGCATGGGTGCTAAGGTCCGTGCCCGAGAGGGAAAGAACCCAGATCATCAGCTAAGGTCCCCAAATATATGCTAAGTTGAACTAACGCGGTTTGATTGCACAGACAGCTAGGATGTTGGCTTGGAAGCAGCCATTCATTTAAAGAGTGCGTAACAGCTCACTAGTCGAGCGATCGAGCATGGATAATAAACGGGCATTAAGCATATTACCGAAGCTATGAATTCCACCTGTAAAGGTGGTCTGGTAGGGGAGCATTCCAGTCAGCGTTGAAGCAGAGTCGTAAGGCTTTGTGGAGCGTCTGGAAAAGCAAATGTAGGCATAAGTAACGATAATGCGGGCGAGAAACCCGCACACCGGAAGACTAAGGCTTCCTGATCAACGCTAATCGGATCAGGGTTAGTCGGGACCTAAGGCAAACCCGCTGTAGTGGCGGGGTAGTCGATGGACAACTGGTTAATATTCCAGTACTGACCGGCATTGCGATGGAGTGACGGAGTAGTGACAGCACCGCCTACTGACGGAATAGTAGGTTGAAGGGCAAAGGTAAAAGTTATACAGGAAAATCCGTATAGCTTGCTAAAGCCCGATAGTACCGTGCGTTTTCGGACAAACGGATAGTGTGTGTAATCAGACTTCCAAGAAAACCTTCTAAGCATCAGATGCCGGCCACCCGTACCGCAAACCGACACAGGTAGTCGAGGAGAGTATCCAAAGGTGCTCGAGTGAATCATGGCTAAGGAACTAGGCAAAATAGTCCTGTAACTTCGGAATAAAGGACGCCCCGCAGCAATGCGAGGCCGCAGAGAAATGGCCCAGGCGACTGTTTATCAAAAACACATGGCTTTGCAAAATCGAAAGATGAGGTATAAGGCCTGACACCTGCCCGGTGCTGGAAGGTTAAGAGGAGATGTTATTCCTTCGGGGAGAAGCATTGAATTGAAGCCCCAGTAAACGGCGGCCGTAACTATAACGGTCCTAAGGTAGCGAAATTCCTTGTCGGGTAAGTTCCGACCTGCACGAATGGTGTAACGATCTGGGCACTGTCTCAGCCATGAGCTCGGTGAAATTGTAGTAACGGTGAAGATGCCGTTTACCCGCAACGGGACGGAAAGACCCCGTGAACCTTCACTACAACTTAACATTGACATTGGATAAACGATGTGTAGGATAGGTGGGAGACTGCGAAGCAGATACGCTAGTATTTGTGGAGTCAACCTTGAAATACCACCCTTTGTTTATTTGATGCCTAATCCCGTAATGTACGGGAGACAGTGTTTGGTGGGTAGTTTGACTGGGGTGGTCGCCTCCAAAAGCGTAACGGAGGCTTCCAAAGGTACCCTCAGTACGGTTGGTAACCGTGCGTAGAGTGCAATAGCATAAGGGTGCTTGACTGTGAGACCTACAAGTCGAGCAGGTACGAAAGTAGGGTATAGTGATCCGGTGGTTCCGTATGGAAGGGCCATCGCTCAAAGGATAAAAGGTACTCCGGGGATAACAGGCTGATCACTCCCAAGAGCTCATATCGACGGAGTGGTTTGGCACCTCGATGTCGGCTCGTCACATCCTGGGGCTGGAGAAGGTCCCAAGGGTTCGGCTGTTCGCCGATTAAAGTGGCACGCGAGCTGGGTTCAGAACGTCGCGAGACAGTTCGGTCCCTATCTGTTGTGGGCGTTGGAAGCTTGAGAGGACCTGACTTTAGTACGAGAGGACCGGGTTGGACAAACCGCTAGTGTATCTGTTGTAGCGCCAGCTGCATCGCAGAGTAGCTATGTTTGGTTGAGATAAGTGCTGAAAGCATCTAAGCACGAAACTCACCTCAAGATGAGGCTTCCTTTAAGGGTCGTGGTAGATCACCACGTTGATAGGCTGCAGGTGTAAAGATGGTAACATCAAAGCCGAGCAGTACTAATTACCCGTAAACTTTCTTCACACAAAAGATCTATGACGATTTGTAAAAACGTCTCTTTTAGCTCACCCTTTTTTCTACTAACGGGTGCGCTCCTTTCAGCACATGTCATTGATTGCTATATAACAGCAATCAAAAAATACTATGGTGACTATTGCGGCAGGGCCCACCTCTTCCCATTCCGAACAGAGAAGTTAAGCCTGCCAGCGCCGATGATACTGCCGTAAAAGGTGGGAAAGTAGGTCGTCGCCGCCCCTTATCATTATCCCCGCTACTTGGTTTTGTAGTGGGGATTTTTGATTTATTCCCCTACCCTTCCCGATAGCAATTATTCTCCAAAAGTCGGATGTAATTGTGTAATTTTACACGCAAATAATCTAACTGCTGGTATGTTGTTCAGAACACTATTTGCTTCTTTCATTCTCATGGGTATTTTTCTGATGTTTGGAGTTGCTGCATATGCTCAAGAGGATGCTTTAAATATGCAAAAAGTTGACTCAACAAGAGTTCTGTATTTTAATAGCAGCTTTGATAGCCTCGCCTTGCATAGGACGCATTTTACGGATACGAGTCTGTTTTATGCCACATATTTCGATCCCCTGGATGAATTCTCTCAATCCTTTTCAACGCTCAACAATGCTGGATTAGCCCACCAATCCATCTTAAATCCCTTTGCTTCAATACCTTTAGGATTTGACATGCAAATCTCAGCTGACGAAAGATTTATAAAAAATGATAAGGACGTTCGATTCTTTTTACCTCTACTACCCTACTCCGAAATTCGTTACACAATGGGTAGCAAGAAAGAACAACAAATCAAAGTAAATTTTACACGAGAGTTTTCTCCCAGACTTGTAATTGGGATGGATTATAATCTGATAAATTCTCCGGGTCCATACCTGAATAGCAAAACAAATAATAGCTCCGTAGTGTTTTCAGGAAGTTATCGCACAAAAAATGAACGTTATGGCATAGGCGCTTTCTATTTTAGAAACAAATTGGAGCAGCAGGAAAATGGTGGGATAACAACCGACAGCATCTTCACTGGCAATATTGAAACTGATCGCAGGGTAATCGATGTTTGGTTGCAACAAGCCAATAATACAATCAAATCTTCAGGATTTGGCTTTGAACAGTATTTCATCCTTTCTGCCCCAGAGAGAAAATCTTCTGATTCGATCACAAAAACGCGCAATCGTATCCAGACAGGAAGGATAAAACACACTTTAGTTTACCAGCGTAATCAGCAACTTTATTCAGATCCAAATCCACTTAATGAATTTTATCAGCCTTTCTCATCTCTACTTGATTCATTAGTAACCAACGACTCACTTTCGACTCAAATGATTAAGAATCGGCTGGTTTGGAATAGTTTAAGCTACAGGAAACCTAATAAAATTCCCCTTTTGTTTTTCTATTTTGGCGCTGAACATGCAGCTTACAAACTTTTTCAAGGAACAAATGACAGCCTGTTATTTGTGAACCGTTATAACTATGACCAATTAGGAATTCTCGGTGGGTTTAATTTAAATCTTAAAGAAAAAACAAAACTTTCAGCTCACTTGAATATGTTAATTGGTGGTCATCAGGCAGGTGATTTTGTTTTTAATTCAATGGCATCTCAAAGTTTCAAGAGTAAAATGAAAGATTTTGGTGAAGTAAGTTTTAGGTTAAACATCAGCTCACAATCCCCTTCCTGGTTTTACAACAATTTCTTGTCCAACCATTTCAGATGGGAGAATAGTTTTGAGAAACAAAACTCTTTTGAACTAGAGGGAACCTATAAAATTTGGTTTTTAGCATTTTCAGTAAATCAAACAAGCATAGATAAATATATGTTTCTCAATGAGAATGCTTTCCCGGAACAAATTGGCGGCACCTTAAACATCAGAACGATAAAAACAACTTTTGATTTTCAAAAGGGCAAGTTCAATGTTCAGGGTTTTGTTTCCTATCAAAAAGCCGATATCGACAGTGCTTTGCATTTACCAGAACTTGCCGCGAATCTAAAGTTTGGTTTCTCTCAATCCTTATTCAAAAATGCTGCTGTTATGCAGCCTGGCTTTAATATCAGGTGGTTTAGTGCGTATTATGCAGATGCTTATATGCCTGCTTTGAGAAGATTTCATATGCAATTTGACGAAAAAGTAGGCAACTTTCCTTTCCTGGACGTCTATCTGGCATTAAAGGTTAAAAGGGCAAATATCTATTTACAATATGCTAATATGCTTGGCTTAACCGGTGATTATCGCTATTTTACAACACCTCATTACCCCATGCGCGATGCCCGATTCTATTTCGGTGTCAATTGGCGTTTCTACCAATAGCTTAGTTTAAGTTGCGTTCTTTTTTAATCTTTTCGTAAGCTGCTGTTACCTCCTTAAATTTTGATTCAGCTGCTTTCCTCACCTCATCTCCCAAATGACTTACTTTATCCGGGTGAAATTTCAGCGCCATTTCGCGGTAAGCTTTTTTCACTTCAGCATCTGTGGCTTCAGGCTGAACCTCCAGTATTTTATAAGCACTATTGGTTTCTTTCACAAACATGGCTTTAATGGCATCAAAATCTGATGCGCTAATCCCCATATAACCAGCAATTGCACTGATTGTATTCACCTCATTTAAAGGCAACTGACCATCGGCTTGAGCAATTCCAAATAAATAATGCAAAAGCTGTAGGCGGGAGGGGTAATCCATAAATTGGCCAATCTGCCTGCTTACCTCCTGAAGGTTTATGTCCTGTTTAATTATTTCGCGTAGCATCAAAATGGATTGATCAGCAGATGCTTGCCCGAAATTGGCAACAAAAAAACGTCTAACATAATCCAGCTCTGATTTACGAACGCTTCCATCCGCTTTCATAACAGCCGCCGAAATCACCAATAAACTAATCTTAAAATCTCCCTGCTGTGTAAGCCCTTCTTGGGAATAAGCCCCAGATTGCATGTCTTCGAACATCTTTCCGAAGGCAAAACCTAAAATCCCTCCAATCGGACCA
>Ga0210036_1004702_pt1 | contig 12342 bp, 8 predicted proteins | sample CryGeymeta201515_FD_185469 | JGI IMG/M metagenome (GOLD analysis project Ga0210036, IMG submission 185469) | Groundwater microbial communities from Crystal Geyser aquifers in Utah, USA - Crystal Geyser metaG 2015-15 (SPAdes) (version 2) | ecosystem: Environmental > Aquatic > Deep subsurface >...
GCGATGTCGTAGCCCACCTTCTGCGCCGACACGTCGCTTGGCTGGTTGCCCAACGCACGTTCAACCTTCATGACTGCATCCATCGCCTTCAACTCGCTTTCGCGCCGGGCTTCGGGATCTTCCGCGAACGCGCTGACCTGGCCGTTGGTCTTGGGCAGCGCGCGGGCATTCAGCAGGCCTTGCGGAATGACCACCATGCCTCCACGCACACGCGGCGGCTGGGCCGAGATGAACTTTTCCTTCTCCAGCAGCCCCATCCGGCGTTTCAAGCGGTCCGCGAGGTCTTCGGCGCGGCGCTGGGCGTTCAGCCAGTTGAGGCGGGTCTTCTTTCCCGCATTCTCGTCCTCACGCAGTTCGGCGGCCCGGTTGTCCCAGTAGTTGATCTCTTTCTTCAGTCGGACGTTCACCTCCTGCTCGACCTTCCTGATCTCAGGCAGGCGGCGCGCCTTCACCTCGGCGACATGGCTTTGCGCCAGATCGACGGTCGCAAAACGCACAGCGGTCTTTTCCAGATCGTAACGCAGCCAATCCTCGTTCAGCTTGTCTTCGGCGAGCTTGATTTCTTCGGGCTTCGCAGGGCGAAGGTTCAAGTGGGGCGCAATGCCCGCGTTTGTTGCATTGCCCGCCTTGTCGATGGCGGCAAACTGCAGCTTTTCGGAAACCACATGCGGTTTGCCGAGGCTGGTCGGCCTGCCATCCTGGACGCTATGTTCCAGCAGGAAGATCGCTGTGATGTCCTGGCTCTGGTCGGTTTCATCGACCATGACCGCGCCCTGTTTCATCAGATGGTCGTACTGTTCGCAGACGATGCTGATCACCGCCTCCAGCAGGGGATGGCCGGGGCAGACGAAGGTGGCGACCGGCTGCTGGTTTACCTTGGACTTTTCAAAGCAGATGCGTTCGTACTTCTTCTGCACCGGCGAGCCCGTGCCGATTTGGCGATCTCGCTCCCGGATGCTGACAGGGACGTGCGTGACCTCCCACCGGCCATCTTCGCGCGGCTTGATCTGGCCACCGAGCCGTTTGAACGCCTCGATGAAAAAGCTCTGGATGTGGTGCGGTTGAAGGCGCTGGGCTTCGGCGCGTTCCATGTCGAGCCGGATTTCCTGCACCTTGGCTGCGGGCATCGTCTCATTGGTAAGGGCGCGACGTGCGAGCAGGTCCAACAAGTGCTGCTGATCGACAGCACCATCGACGACTTGGAACAGCCGTGCCTTCACTTCGGGCTGTTCGCCATACTGGATGGCCTCAAACAACAGATCTTTAAGCGCTGTCCCCTCGAACAACTCACCCAAGACATCATAGACCCGTCCACCAAGGGCTTCGCGCGCTGCCTCCAGCTTTTCCAGCAGGCGACCGTAGACTTCGCCTTCGCGGGTATCAGCGGCAACGAGGTTCCACAGATGGCACACTTCGGTCTGTCCGATTCTGTGAATCCGCCCAAATCGCTGTTCGATCCTGTTGGGGTTCCACGGCAAATCATAATTGACCATCAGGTAGCCACGCTGAAGGTTAACGCCTTCGCCTGCCGCATCGTTGGCGATCAAAACCAGCATGTCGCGGTCCTGCATGAACCGTTCAATGATCTTGCGGCGATCTTCACGAGAAACGCCGCCATGAATGACCTCGACAGCGTCTGCCTTGCCCAGACGAGATCGAACACGCTCATGCAAATAGGAGAGCGTATCCTTCGGTTCGGTGAATATGATCAGCTTGCGGCGAGTGCCATCCGCGTCGACCATCAGTTCGTCGTCAAGAATGCGATTGAGCTGAGACCATTTTGTATCGTGGCCGGAACTCAGAACGCCAAGGGCCATCCGTTCCAGCCCCTCCAGTGTTGCGACCTCCAGCGCCAGCTGTTCAACAGTCTCTGCTGTAGTGGCTGTAGTGGAAATCCGATCTTCAATGTCATCGACTTCGTCTTGCCCGAACTCCTCGATGTTCTGAAGCAGATCCTCAGGGACGTCAGGTGCATCGAAGCCTACCCGCTTGCCCCGCACCGAAACGCGCGCCTCGGCAAGCTCTGCCTCCAACCTCTCGCGGCGGCGTTTCAGCGACTGGTAGATCGCTGCGGGGGATGAAGCGAGGCGGCGTTGCAGGATTTGGAGCGCAAAGCCAACGTTGTTGCGCTTCTTGCCGTCTTCTGCCGCGAAGCGCTCTACCCGGTTCATTTCGTTCCGGACGTATTCGGTAACGGCAGTGTAAAGCGCTGCCTCGTCCGGAGAGAGTTGATATTTCACGGTATAGGCACGGCGTTCAGGAAAGAGTGGCCGCCCGTCAAATCGGAATAGCTCCTCTTTGGTCAAGCGGCGCATCATGTCGGCAGTATCGGCATAGTGTACGCCGTCACGAAACCGTCCTTCAAACCGATCACCATCCAGCAATGCCATAAAAAGCTGAAAGTCCTGCTCGTGACCATTGTGCGGTGTCGCAGACATCAGCAGAAAGTGGCGACAGGCCTCGCCAAGACGCTGACCAAGTCGGTAGCGCTTGGTGTACTTGACCTCGCTGCCAAAATAGGTTGCGGACATCCGATGCGCCTCATCGCAAATAATCAAATCCCATTCGGTCGATTGGACCAGTTTGTCCTGCAGCTCGTCGTTTCGGGCCAAGACATCCAGCCGGGCGATCATGCGGTTCCGATCATTGAACGGATTTCCCGAACGGGAGTTTTCGATCATGTCGCGGGTCAGGATGTCAAACTCCAGACCGAACTTTTCCCCAAGTTCATCCTGCCACTGCTCGACCAGGCTTCCAGGCGCAACAATAAGGCACCGCTCCAGGTCACTGCGCGCGATCAATTCCTTGACCAGCAAACCCGCCATGATCGTTTTTCCGGCACCGGGGTCATCTGCCAGAAGAAAGCGCAAGGGTTGGCGAGGGAGCATTTCGCCATACACAGCCGAAATCTGATGCGGCAACGGATCAACAAGGCTGGTGTGAATTGCCAGATAGGGATCGAAGAAATGGGCGAGCTTTATGCGGTTTGCTTCGGTCACCAGCCGCAGAAGGTCGCCGTCCGCATCGAAAGACCAAGCCCGCCCTCGTGCTTCAATCTCGATGCGCGCCTGATCATCGCGGTAAAGCGTAGCTTCGCCCACGCCACTGCCTTGAACCCGATAGACAAGATTGATGGCTTGATCGCCAATCCACTCGACCGACACCACTTCGACCGGTTGTCCGGGAACAATGCCGCGGACAGAAGCGCCGTTCTTGATGTCTTCCAAAGTGGTCATCCGGCTCTCCCCATCACCGCGCCAACAAAGAGAATCGGCACAAGTCCTTACTGAACACAAAACTCATTCGCGAAACGCTTGAAAGCGCAGCAAATTCGCACAGACCGACGTTAGTTGCAGAGATGCGCGCGGGCAAGGGAAGATGCCGATCCGCAGATGGCTGCAGGGGGGCAGTTCATCTTCATGCTGAAAGGGCCATTCGGCACGGTCGCAACCCATTGACAACTCTGCCTCTCTTGACTCATATCTTGCTCATCGAAGATTTGCGCCCGGAGGTCACCCTCTCGGGCGCTTTCGTTTCTGCCCCTCCCCCCTGGCATGGTTCCTCCCCGGCCCCGAACGTATGCGGGGGGGCGCAGCGCGACACATCGCTAGCGAAAGTGGATTTTGTGGGGGAAGCCACTTGGAAGCCACTTGGCGAAAAAGCACCGTGATAACGGCAGCGATTTCCACAGCTTAGCAAATTCCAAGGGTGGCTTCCTGGCTTCCTTTTGAGGAAGCCACCTAATCCAGTTTGAGGAAGCCACTTCGAGGAAGCCACCCTGTGGAATCCAGGTGGGCAACCAGCCCCAAAACAGAGAGCCAAAACCCCCTGAGGCTGGACCTGTCGCCAGCCTGAGGCAGCCGTATGAACTGCGTCACCCACCCCGAAAACCGTGGTGACGCACGGTGACGCAACGCTTCATCTCAACTCGAAAAGAGAAAAACCCCACGGATCTGGTCTTCGCGCCGAAGCAAATCGAGACGTGGCCAATCGAGCGGCTGCGCCCTTATGTGTCAACGGCGCAATGCGAAGATCCACGACAAGGACCAGGTCGCCAGGATCGCGGCGAGCATGGCGAAGTTCGGCTGGACGGTTCCTTGCATGGTGGCTGACGACGGCGAGCTGATCGCTGGGCACGGCCGGGTGTTGGCCGCCATCATGCTGGGGCTGAAGGACGTTCCAGTTATCCGGCTCGGGCACCTCGATGAGGCCGAGCGCCGGGCGTACCGCATCGCCGACAACAAGCGGTCGAGGGCGAAGACGACATTCCCGAACCGCCGCTCGCACCGGTTTCGGTCGTGGGCGACCTCTGGCAGCCCGGGTCGCACCGGTCGCACCGGCAAGGTGCTGAAGCGTGGGCGCTGTTCCCCGGCGACGTTGCCTACGTCTGGCATGGCGCGCTGCATGCGGGCGAGGTGGCCGACAGCCTGGCGGCGGTGGGCTTTGCTGTGCGGTCGCAGATCATCTGGGCGAAGGATCGCCTCGTCCTCAGCCGGGGCGATTATCACTGGCAGCACGAGCCCTGCTGGTATGCTGTGCGCGTCAAAGGCAAGGGCCATTGGGCGGGTGACCGGAAACAAACAGCGCGACCGCACCGACTGACCTTCGTACCGGTCGCGCCCCCATTCACCAGGCCCAATGAAACCGACCCGCCTTCCCGGCGGGTTCTTGTTTGTCAGGAGACAGCCATGCCGACCACGACCTATGCCCATTTCCGCAACGTACCCGAAAGCGCCTGGCGCTGGCCCAGCTTCTCAGACAAGGACAACGCCGCGCCGTTGGCCCAACCGACTTGACCCGAGAGCTTAATCAGGACATTTTGACGACCAGCGGCATGCCACTTGGGGAATGCCGGCTCAACGTCAATGCCAAGCTTGGCATATAAAAATACTATATCGGGAGGGAAAATCCATGCGCACCCGCGCCGCCGTTGCCCTTGCTGCCGGCCAACCGCTTGAGGTCATGGAGGTCAATTTGGAAGGCCCGAAGGCTGGCGAGGTGCTGGTCGAGATCAAGGCCACCGGCATCTGCCACACCGACGAATTCACCCTGTCGGGGGCCGACCCCGAGGGGCTGTTTCCGGCCATTCTGGGCCATGAGGGCGCGGGCGTGGTGGTCGAGGTCGGCCCCGGTGTCACCAGCCTGAAGGCGGGCGATCACGTAATCCCGCTCTACACCCCGGAATGTCGGCAATGCCCAAGCTGCCTGAGCCAGAAAACCAACCTCTGCACCGCCATTCGCGCGACACAAGGCCAAGGGCTGATGCCCGACGGCACCAGCCGGTTCTCGATGCTCGATGGCACGCCGATCCTGCATTACATGGGCTGCTCGACCTTTTCCAACTACACCGTGCTGCCCGAGATCGCGCTGGCCAAGGTGCGCGACGATGCGCCGTTCGACAAGATCTGCTACATCGGCTGCGGTGTGACCACCGGGGTCGGGGCGGTGCTCAACACCGCCAAGGTCGAGGTCGGGGCCAAGGCGGTGGTGTTCGGGCTGGGCGGCATCGGGCTGAACGTGCTGCAGGGGTTGCGGCTGGCCGGCGCCGACATGATCATCGGGGTCGATCTCAACAACGACAAGAAGGCCTGGGGCGAGCGCTTCGGGATGACCCATTTTGTCAACCCGCGCGAGATCGAGGGCGGTATCGTCCAGCACATCGTCAACCTGACCAAGACCCCGTTCGACCAGATCGGCGGCGCCGATTACAGCTTTGATTGCACCGGCAACGTCAAGGTGATGCGCGACGCGCTGGAATGCACCCACCGCGGCTGGGGGCAAAGCATCATCATCGGGGTGGCCCCGGCGGGCGCGGTGATCGAGACGCGGCCGTTCCAACTGGTCACTGGCCGGATCTGGAAAGGCACGGCCTTCGGCGGTGCGCGCGGCCGCACCGATGTGCCGAAGATGGTCGATTGGTACATGGACGGCAAGATCCAGATCGACCCGATGATCACCCATATCCTGAAGCTCGAAGACATCAACAAGGGCTTCGACATGATCCATTCGGGCGAATCGATCCGATCCGTCGTGGTCTTTTGAGGAACAAGATGGAGCTTGTGGCGCAAAACCAATGCTTCGGCGGCACGCAGTCGGTGTATCGCCACCGCTCGCAAGTTTGCGACGGCGATATGACCTTCGGCCTGTTCCTGCCGCCACAGGCCAAGGGCCACCCGGTGCCGCTGCTATGGTATCTGTCGGGCCTGACCTGCACCCACGAGAATGCCATGACCAAGGCCGGGTTGCAGGGCCACGCCGCAAGATACGGGCTGGCGCTGGTGTTTCCCGACACCTCGCCGCGCGGCGAAGGTGTGGCCGACGACGACGCCTACGATTTGGGCCAGGGCGCCGGGTTCTATCTCAATGCCACGCAAGAGCCGTGGAGCAAGCACTACCGGATGTATGACTACATCGTCACCGAATTGCCGGCGCTGTTGCAGGCGGCGCTGCCACTGAACGGGTCCTACGGCATCACCGGGCATTCCATGGGCGGGCACGGTGCGCTGACCATCGCGATCCGCAATCCGGCGCTGTTCCGTTCGGTCTCGGCCTTTGCCCCGATTGTCAACCCGACCCGGTCGGATTGGGGCCGCAAACAACTGGCCGCCTATCTGGGCGACGACGAGGCAAACTGGGCCAGGCATGACGCCAGCCTGCTGCTGGCCGAACACGGCTGGCCGGGCGATATCCTGATCGATCAGGGCACCGCCGACCAGTTTCTGGAGCTTCTGCGTCCCGAAGTGATGGCCGGGCTGATCGCGACGCGGCGTCAGGCCGGAATGGTGCGGATGCAACCCGGCTACGACCACAGTTACTATTTCGTCGCCAGCTTTGGCGAGGACCATGTGCGCTGGCACGCGGAGCGGCTGAAGGCCGCGTGACCGAACAACCTTTGCCCTTGCCGCAATGTAAACGGCAAGGTTCCGCCACCCCGGTGGCATCGACTGCCCGACCCATCGCGGCAACCACATGAGGATCGCCACCGCCCAACAAACCCCGATCCGCGCGTCAAGTCGCTCGGCCCAGGCTCAGATCACGTTTTCACGCTGTGTCGATCCCGGAGAGGAGGTTGACTAGGATGAAAACTAGCGGAGAAAACTGATGTTCAAACTGTGAAGGAGAAAGAAGATGATCAAACTGCATCCCGCAATCGACAATGGCATTGCGCCAACCGCGCCGAATTTTGCCGGTGGCATACTGACCTGCCATTGCAGGACCAACCCGGTCAAGGTGCGCATCACAGCGCAGACCGCGCACAACCACGCCTGCGGCTGCACCAGGTGCTGGAAGCCCGAAGGCGCGATCTTTTCGCAGGTCGCCGTGGTCGGGCGCGACAAGGTCGAGGTCATTTCCGGGGCGGACAAGCTCAAGGTCGTTGACGCCACCGCTACAATCCAGCGCCATGCCTGCAAGGACTGCGGCGTGCATATGTACGGCCGGATCGAGAACAAGGATCACGCGTTCTACGGCCTCGATTTCGTGCACACCGAACTGAGCGATGCCAAAGGCTGGGCCGCGCCAGAATTTGCCGCCTTCGTGTCGTCGGTGATCGAAAGCGGGGTCAGCCCCGACAAGTTGTCGGCCATCCGCGCCCGCCTGACCGAGATCGGCCTGCCGCCCTATGACGCGCTGTCGCCGGCACTGATGGATGCAATCGCCACCCATACTGCCAAACGGTCGGGCAAGTTGCCGGCCTGAGGCGAAGGTCGCATCAACTGCAGTCGTAGCCTGGTTGCTCGCCCCGGGGGCAACCAGTTTTCAAGACCGCCAGATCAGAGCCACCTCAGCCGCCAGCCGCCGCCCTCATGACCACGGTTCTCTGGTTGACCACCTGCGCGACGGCCGGTTCTGACGCGCCACGGCCCTGCCCGCCCGTGATGGTGGACAGCGCCGCCGATCAGGCCCGCGCAGCAGCCGAGGTCGAGGCGCTGCCCGAAGGCGCGGTCGTCTGCCGATGCTCAGTGACTATGCCGTCGTGTGCGATCGGGCGCGGGCGTGCAGGTAAGCCGGAAGGACGGGCCGGGCATAACCCGCGAGAAGCAACATGCGCCTCAACCGCTTGGGGATGGGCCCGGCCCATCTCCCACGCTCACGTGTTCAATGAGCCATGGGGAATCCCGACTAAGAACGGATGATGAGGAGAATGTGCTGCATCTGGGAAGGTGCGGCAGGGATGGAACACCGTTGCCCCGCTGTGGCCTGAACTAATGTTGGCGAATGGCGCAGCGCAGAGTCCCTTTTGGGCAGATTCTAGTCAGACCGGCTGATTCCGTAATATGCGGAGCGTATGGTTATGAGGGGTTCTGGGCGGCGCGTATTGCGCCGCCTTGGTTTTTCGGGGTTTTCACTCCGCATAATCATGGGCCGGTCTTGCCTGCGAGCATGGCGAGGAGTTTGTCTGGCGGGCGGAAGCGGCCCGGTTTCAGCTTCGGCATTGCAGCACCGGCGATCATTTCGAGTTTCTCGGTCGGATCTGCGCGCAAGTAGATTTCGGTGCTCTGGATTGAGGCGTGGCCGAGCCAGAGCGAGACCTTGCGGACGTCCCCCGTCGCCTGCAGTGTGTGCATGGCGCAGGAATGGCGCAGCACGTGCGGCGTCACCCGCTTTTCCGCAATGCCCGGTTCGGTCGTCGTGGCCGTTCCGACATGCCGTGCCAGGATGTATTCGAACCCCGACCGTGTCATAGCCCGTCCACTGCGATTATGAAACAGCGCCATGTCGCCATCAGGATCGCGACGGCGCAGCCAGGCGTCGAGCGCGATGCGCGTTTCCTTCCAGAGCGGCAGGATGCGTTCACGCCGTCCCTTGCCGGTCACGCGCAGGCTGGCCGGATCGCGCCGGTCGTAGTCGGCGAGCCGTAGGCCGGTCAGTTCGCTGACCCTGAGCCCGCAGGCATAGGCGAGGCTCAGCATGGCGCGGTCGCGGATTCCGTCCCGGGTGCGGGGATCGGGCGCGGCAAGCAGCGCGCCGATCTCCGCCCGTGTCAGCCAGGCGACCAGCGCCTCGTCGGCTTTCTTGCGCGGGATCGCCTGGACCCGCCGGATCTGCTCGAGGGCGGCTGGCAGCCGATACTCGAGGAACCGGAAGAACGCCTTGATCGCCGCGAGGCGGGCATTGCGGGTGCGCACGCTGGCACCGCCTTCCTCGATTGCTTCGAGGAAGGCGAGGATCAGGGGTGCATTCAGGTCCTCGAGGGCGATCGCCGATGGCGGGCGTCCCAGCCGCTTCGCCCCATAGCGCAGCAGGGCCGAAAGGGCCTGGCTGTAGGCGTCGACGGTGTTGGGGCTGACGGCCCGGTCCACGGGCAGATGCTCGCGCAGCCAAATGGAGAGGTATCGTGCCAGCGGGGTCATGAGGACGCCTCCGCCGCGAAGGTCTCGGTCCGATCCGCGATCTGCCCAAGCAGCGTGGGCGTGCCCTCGAGATACCAGTAGGTGTCGACGATATTGACATGACCGAGCCAGGAACTGAGGGCCACCATGTGGCGGGCAACATTGCCGCGCCCCGGATCGCAGGCCTCAATCGACCGGACAGCGAAGGTGTGGCGCAGATCGTGGATCCGCGGGTTGCGCCCATCTCGGGCGACGCCTTCGAGCCCGGTCAGCGCCAGCATGCCTCCAAAGGTTCTGCGTATGGCGGTCTCCGAGATGCGGCCGCCCCGATCTCCGAGGAACAGGGCATCCGACCCGTCCCGAACGCGCGCCCGCCGGTGCAGATGCGCCGCGAGTTCCGTCGCAACGGACGGATGCAGCGGCAGGAGCCTGCGCCCGTGCCGTTTGGCCTCGCGGATCAGGAGCCCGTCCGGCGTGACGTCAGCGATGTCGAGCCTGAGCGCCTCCGAGATGCGCATGCCGGTGGCGGCAATCAGGCCAAACAGAAGCCGACATTGTCCAGGTACCCGGCAGCGTCGGCTCGCAGCCCGATCCGCCACGGCCACGAGCGCCGCAACCGCCTCGGGCGTGTAGATGTACGGTGCAGGCCGTTGCCGCGCCGTCTGCGGCAACAGGTCCGGTGGTGGCACCTCGTGGCGCGCGTCCTCCGTCTCGGCTGTCAGGGCGAAGCGACGAACGGTCAGATAGACGATCCGCCGCTGCGCATGGGTGGCGGCGCGGCGCGACCAGTCCAGGACGGTGGCGGTCCGCACATGGGTGTCGCCACGCGCTGCGGCGAAGGCGGCAAAGCCAGCCAACTGTGTGGCCTGTGTGTCGAAGACGAAGCCGCAGGTGCGCATCAGCGCGACATGGCGTTCTATGGCGGCGATCAGCATTGCACCACCTCCGGCCATGCCTGCGCGATGGTGCCGAGCGCATCGAGATCGACCTTGGCATATCTGGCCGTGGTCTCGATCGAACGATGCCGCAGCATCGTGCCGATGGCCTCGAGGCTCGCGCCATCTTCCAGCAGGGCGCGGGCTGCCGAGTGGCGCAACAGGTGCGCGCCGTGCGAGGGTACGTCCGTAAGCCCCGCGCGACAAATCGCGCGGCGGACAATCTTCGAGATCGCAGCGGATTCCGTGAAAGGCCGCAAGGGCGCCGTGTAGCGCAGAAACACATGCGGGTCGTCAACCTGCGGGCGGCCGTCTTCGAGCCAGGCGAGCATGGCATCGCCAACGTCTTGCGGCAGGGGCAGTCGGCTCTCGCGCCGACCCTTGCCGGTCAGCGTGATCCGCCCGCGTGCCCAGTCAATCTGTTCAAAGCGCAGGCTGCGCACATCCTCGGCCCTGAGGCCGAGCCGGGCGAGCAGCAGCAGGATCGCCCGATCACGTCGGCCGGTCGGGCTGGTCTGGTCGCAGGCGGCGAGCAGCCGCTCGACATCGGCTGGCCTCAGGCCGCGCGGCAGATGATGGCCATTCCAGTTGGCGATGGTGGGCACTGCCGCCACCAGACCGGGATCGCACCACCCCATGGCCGCGTGATAGCGCAGCCAGGACCGCAACACGGTAACTGTGCGCTTCAGGCCGCCACGGCCCTCGCGCCCGCGCCGGTCGAGGATCGCAGTCCGCAGGGTGGTTGGTGTCCAACCGGCGGGGTTGCCGCCGATGACCGGCAAGAGCTGGCGCAGCCCCTTGGCGTGGCTGCGCACTGTGATCTCCGAAAGCCCGCGGTGCCGTCGCAGCCAGTCGAGATAGGGCACGACATGCCTGGCATCGGGATCGTCGGTGGCCACCGACGTAAGCACGCCATCCGACACGAGAAACCGGACGAACCGCTCGACTTGGAACAAATAGCGCGCCGAACGCGGGCCGCCGCGGCGCACTCCACCACATTGACAGTCGTGCCCGGCAAACTCCTGCACAAGCCCATCCGCCATTCCGACGAGCGTCCGACCGCTCAGATGTGCCCACGCGCAGAGGTGTCGCGCCGAAGCGACAAGGCAGTTGAACGTATATGCGTCGTAGCCGACGCGGCCGATCCTGTCGGCATAGGCCGAAACGAGGCCCGCATGGGCCCCGGGATTCATCGCCCAGCGTTCGGGCGGGAGGATTTGTGTCGTCATGTCGAAGTCTCCGATGATCGCGCCTGAAGGCGCTGGTGAAGACTTCGATCCCAATCATGTTATGCAGAGCACCGCATGCTTAACCCGTTGAGAAAAATGCGCTTGTGCGACCAACTCCGCATAACCATACGCTCCGCATATTATCGGTTATGCGGAGCTCTGCATAATGAGTAGACTCTTCCCCTGCCTTCTTCCTTCGCCGAGGTCACGACCAGCCCCAGCTTCTTCTTTAATGCACCGGAGATGGCACCGCGCACGGTGCGGGCCTGCCAGCCGGTGGCGGCAATAACCGCCTCCATCGTCGCACCCTCGGGTGCCTGAAGCATGGCGATCAGCATCGACTGTTTGGTCCCGGCACGCGGGGTCGGCTGTTTGGTTTCCGGCGTGTCCGCCGCGCGTTTGCGGATCGCCGCCATCGTCTGCGCCACCACCGGCTCGATCCCGATTGCCAGCAAGCCAGCATCGGTGACCACCAGCGTAGTGCCATGCCCATCGCCTGTCTCGCGCCAGAGGGGCTCATTGCGCCGCAGGTTGGCATCAACTTCCTGCAGCCAGCCGAGTGCGATCATCCTGTTGACGGCCATCTTCGCCGCCGCCCCGGCCAGTCCCTTGGGCAGCGGCAGGGCGATGTTGTCCGGGCGCTTTGCCCCGGCGCTCAGGATATTGGTCTGGGTTTCGGTCAGCTTGGCCATGGCGGGTTCCTTTTACTGGTCGTGGTTGGCAAGGAATGCGGTGATGCGCGACATGAGGTCGTTGTGGCCGTCGGCATCCGTGCCGATGATCACGTCGCCATCGTCGTCGCGTTCCAGATCGGCGATCTCGCGCAGCAGGGCGATGGCCTCAATG
>Ga0210036_1004707_pt1 | contig 12337 bp, 11 predicted proteins | sample CryGeymeta201515_FD_185469 | JGI IMG/M metagenome (GOLD analysis project Ga0210036, IMG submission 185469) | Groundwater microbial communities from Crystal Geyser aquifers in Utah, USA - Crystal Geyser metaG 2015-15 (SPAdes) (version 2) | ecosystem: Environmental > Aquatic > Deep subsurface >...
GGAGGTGTCTGTAGTGCTGTTAACCAGTGGCAGCCGGCTGTGGAGCCGGCTTGAGCCTCATGGTGACTGATAACACGTAAAAAGCTAGTGTGGAGACTATTAGATATTAGAGTAAATATGAATATTATGACTAGACAAGTGGTGTGTATAGGAAGCAGGCATAGGCACACGACCTAATAGAGTAAGACCTAACTCCTGAGTCCTATGACAGTCCACCTGGGCTTAATTTGGTTTACAGGCGAAAAAATCAAATAAATCAAAATTATATCAAAATACGTTTTGTTTTGACGCCTTCTTATTACTCAACTTTCTGTCTCAAAAATAATGCTTACATTACTACAGTAGCATAAAAAATTATTTTGTACCACATGATTCGCATTTTTCGATCTGTCAAAGCTTTCTTAGACTTGACCTCTTGTCTGCCTACTAGGCATGAAGTGTGAAGTATGAATGTCGCCAACAACAACAACAAGAAGCAGAACAAGAAGAAGAACATGTACATTGCTGCTGGTATCTGCGGCATGATTTGTTACATTCTGGCTGCACTATTTTATGATACTAAAAATACCACCACCACCAACAACAACAACAGTAAATTCAAGCAGCCCGCAGCACCAATTTTACCACTTCCTCTACATGTTTTGTCACGCAAAGTCACAGACAATAGCACTGCCACGCTGTGGTTAATTACATGCGAAACAAATGAAACAAACCCGTTTTTTCGAATATGGTACCAGAGTGCCAAGAAATTTCAAAAGAATCACCGCCAAAACCAGCGCCTGTACCAGCACCAAGAGGACATTTCTACATTACCATCGTTCATCCAAAGGAATCAAATCAGGATCGTTAATGCCTGCAGCGGCAGCAACTCCTGGTCCGGATTCATGCTGAAAATCGAAAAGACACAGTCGCTGCTCATGGACATACTGAACAAACATCCCTTAGAGAAACGACATGAGCATTTGGTTGTCTTTACTGATTCTGACAGCTTTTTCAATTCATTTGCCGTGTCCTATAGGACTCTGTTGGAAAGGTTTGACAGAGCACGAAGCAAGTCTCTGATTCTAGCCAGTGCAGAACCTGCATGTTCCATTGGTTTTGAATGTGATCCGCAGGATGTTAAAAATCTCTATCAAGATGCAACAACAAAATCAAACTGCCCTCAGTTTCTCAACTCAGGACAATACATGGGATCTGCTCAAGCAATTCTCTACATGCTCAAGTGGCTTATGCAGATGAAACACGAACACAAAAATGACAGAGCAAACACAAACGATCAGTACAGAATGGCTTTATTCCATGCCAGAAACCCTGGATTCATACATTTAGATACGGGGGCACAGGTTTTCCGGGCTATGACATATGGGGTGATTGATAGCTCCCAACCTGGTAAATTGACATGCGGAATAGATGGAGTTCAGGCGTGTGGAGAATTCAAAGATCCACGTTTGGGCAAATGGAACAATTCTTCCAAGAGCATTGAAATGGAAAATGTTCCTGGGTGCACTGCGGAGGATCTGCCCTTTTCTGTGCATTATCCAGGACCAACCAAGCACTTGAAAGAGGCTCTCAATATGAAATATCAGATGATGCAACTCTACCAAGTTGCGTAAAATTCGAATAGTAAGGTTGTATACTTCAACTCGGACAACTCGTAGCCTTTCATGCAGTGACGTATACCATTCCATTACGGCAAACATACAACTCGGACAACTCGTAGCCTTTCACGGAGTGACTTATACCATTCTAGTACGGCAAACATACATCATCAAGCTTTTGTGCTACCAAACAAAAGTTGCCAGTCATGATGCAGAGCAGAGCAGATAGATTGGGCAACTCATCATGGCCTGCATATTTTCTACAGTAAGTGATATTAGAAGATAATTCACAGTGTACACAACTTTTGCAAACATGGAGGCAAGGCTCATAGCTCTGCAGAGCCATCATTATTAGTCATCGCCATAAAGGATAACAAAACAGACCTGTTTGCTTTTGTTACACTTTTGGACGGAAACAGTGGGAGCCGGGCAAAATAGACCTACCACAATTTATTTGGATACTGTGAATGCCGGATACAGTTTTTTGGGAGATTGTCCATATTGGTATCACACCGAGAAAGACAAGCTCTTGTTGTTTGCTTTTGGATGAGCAAATTTGTGAGGAAATTGCGGTGCTTTTGCCACATTTTTGGTGCTGTTGCACCTAAATCTTGAGGGGTAGCAACAAAAAGACTGTCCTCTGTCCATCAACAGTTACAATGATATCACAGATACGACGCCTACTGCAGTCAATTGTCAAGAGTGTCAATAATTACTGTATTTTGACTGCTACAGCATTTTCGTAGGCAGTGGTGTATAGCTTGTATCCCAACTTCTTAAGGTGCTCGTATGCTCCCTCGCGGTCTTCACATTGCTTATGCTCAAATACTAAGTATCTTGGAAGATAAGGAGAGTCTGTGTGAATGCCTTTGATAATGTCACAGTCCAAGCCTTCTGTATCAATCAAAACAAGAAGTGGTTCTTCTTTCTTACCCCCGCTTCTAGCAAGTGCCTCTTGCATCAAATTTGAATATGACTTAGTCGTAACTTTTGTTTCGACAATGTAGTCTTTCAGTTGCAGCCCTAACCTGTTAAATACAAACTCACAATTGTGCAAAGGTGTTTTGCTGAACGACGATACCTGCGTAATCCAGAATGGAAAGGTCTTTCCACTGAGTGAATCATATCCTGACTCCGGATCAATAGTATCTCTGACGCTATAAAAGAGCATTTCACTTAAATCTGTGAAATCATCGGAGACTACACCAACATTGATGCCTTTCATATCGCACAAAGTTGAATGATTTAGCAAGTTTTCTGTCAGGCGCTTAAAATTTGGTGGTGAAGGTTCAACAAATGTCCAATGAAAGCGCTGGCGTGTTTCATTTCTGGCAGCATCCTTGACAGCGGCTGCTTCAACTTCATCGAGAAGTCTGGACAATCCCTGAGCAATGGGATCGTTCATCTCAAAACCGATATGTGCTCCGATCTGAACCACGTTGACATCATGCCCCTGTAAGAGCTGCCTTGTGGCTGAGATGACAAAGTATTCCGAACAAAGAGTGTTCCAATCAATTTGCATCTCCTTTTCTTGCTTTGTAATGTTCAGACCCGACACGTCGTCGTTTTTGCAGAGTAAATTATGAATATTGACTGCAATTCTTTTTGATTCGGGAAAATCTTCAAAAGCTGAAGCTTTGGCAGAAACACTCTGCAAACGAAGTTGGTTTGTAACTTCCTGCACACTTGAAATTCTGGTAATGCTTCTGATCTGAGCGTAGATAGAGTAAGCCCAAAGAAGTGACATGATTAGCAGCATTTCTTTTCCCTTCTTCTTCGAAAGAATCATAATGCAAGTATAAAAAACTGGCACTTTTTCGCTTTTGCTTATCTTTTATTATTACTGTACTGTACTTGCCAGCCAGCAAATGTCAAATGCAGTTATTTTTTATTTCCAGTACGATAACTTATTTTTCCCCTATGAGAGGGAGGGAGACGCGACGTCCTCAAGAGCTTCCAATGGTGGACCGGAGGTGGTTAAAATATAACTGTACATTTGTAGTTACGATATTTAAATCTATTCATCTATAATGAATGACATGCAACTCGAGATTAAAAGGTTGATTATTATTAAATACAGTAGGCCCTAGTCTAAGAATTACTTTATTATAATTATTGTTTGCATATTGCACTTTGCACTGCAGCTTGTTGATTGAAATAATGACAAATTTGTTATCACTTACAACAGCTTCAAGCTCACTATGGCAAGCAGTTCATATATCAGCAAAGAGAAATTGCCAATCCCCAAAATTACTGTTGCAACGGCGGATACAATATCATCTAAGGTTCTTCTCACTTCTTGCTTCTGTACAAGAAGAAGGAATACAAGGACGCAACATCTTCCGTTCTGATCCTTCCCGGCGGCAACAACAGCATTTAAGACCTATACTTCATATGCCCTACCTGCAAGGTCAACAGGGGAAATCTCTGCCTTCATCACTTTGCTACTTTAGTACCAAAAGAAATACTATCACCAACACTTCTATCATTTTCGAAGTTATAACTGAGCCAACACGACAACCACCAGTACTGCCACTGCAGCTGCCGCGATTGCAAGTACGTCAATTCGGCACGTGGGATCGATTACCAGCCCAACGGGAAAAGAAATTGAATCCCTTCCGTGTGCTAAGAGTAAGTCGAGAAACTCCTTACAATCAAGTGAAGAAACTATTTTTAAAAATTGCCATGGAACATCATCCAGATACGTCCAGTGCCAAATCGAAAGAGGATGCAGAAACATCAAAAGAAATTTTTGTTAAGGCCCGACAAGCATTTGAGGCTATTGTTGAAAATCCGGACGGTAGTGGTGGCATATGTCTGGCGACCGAATTGCCAGATTATGAACCCGATGAAGAACATGCCGATATGCACGATTGGTTCAAGCAGCAGACAGGACACGACATGCCCTTTATGGACGAAGAAACTATGAAAGAAGTAGCCCAAATGACCGAACGCGTCGGTACTGGAGGAGTACAACGTGGTTTGGATCGGGATGGCGGAATGTGGGATCTGGCAAGAATGGTAACTCAGGCTGTCAAGAGTGGAGGTGATGGAAAGAATTTGTTAAAATTGGAAGCTGGTGAAGTCAAGCACGATCCTGCCAATGACTCCAGTCTCAGAGCTAGAAGACGAAGGAAAAGTTAATAAAAAATATTCTTGTGGTAAGAAGGAAGGATTGAAATTGATTGGGGAGAAAGAGAGTTATTTCTGAGGTATTGCCGGAGGACGATATTACACATTGCTACGCAGAAAATCATCTATTTCTAGCCGATCATTGTAACCAACTGAATTATCCAAACAATTTTTAATAAGATAATACTACCTCAATGTGTTGGAAGGTCAATTTCTTCAGAAGAATTCCCAAAAACCCAACCAAACCTTAGTATTATGGTCCTCCAAGCCACTCATGCATCATACAATATAAATTTCCCTTTGGGAAATGTAACCCGCCTTGCCAATCACTGTCTTCTGATTTTAATTTTTCATAGCTGTGGACTTGAGCGTAGGCTCTCCCATGGCCCAGACAGGCTTCTGCCATCCAATGCCCTTCTTGTCTGCCTTTTCATTAATATTGGTAATTTCACTGGCAAAATTTGCTCCTGACTTGGCCTGTTGACAAGCAGGTGCTGTTTTGATTGTCTTTTGTTGAACCCAATATGGCTTTTCCCACTCCAATTTGTCATCAGAGGCGTACTCTCCCATTTTTTCCTCTGTCTTGTGATTGATTTAAGGTTTGTCATTAAGAGGTAATTGAAAGAGTTTGAAGTGATGCCAACAAGACCATTGCACAATGGTTGTAGTTGCATCTTTGCAACAGTATTTCACAACAAGAAAGCTTCCATATTATTATATTGCCAATCTCTCTTTGATTTTTGCTATAGAATTTGTCATATGAGATGAAGACTCAAAGTTTTTGGTGGGGCCAGGATAGTGAATAGCAAAAGGAAAGGTTTCCCCAGAACAACCTGGAATAGGAGGAAGTTCAACAATTCCTGTGGTCATGTTTAGCTTCCCTTCAAAGGGAAAACTGAACTCTCCACAAGAGGCAATTGCATCAGTTCCACATGTTTTGCATCCCTTCTTTGATCTGTCAACAAATCCAAAACTCATGGATCTAAAAATGGAGGACTCCTTATCAAGGCAGATGAGTCTTGGGTTTTCAGCTCGAAAAACAGCCATGCGATATTGATCATTTTTGTGGACTTCCTCAGGTTGGTCTTCATTTTTCATGTTCATTAAACCTCGCAACATGTGCTCCATTGCTGTAAGAGATCCCATATATTGACCAGAATTGACAAACTGAGGACAGTTAGATGCCCTAGTTGCACCAGGGTACAGATATTTCAAATCTGTTTCATCACAGGCTTTATTAATGTAACAGTTTGGTTCTGCACTGACAAGAAGTGGGCAGCCATTCCTTGCTTCATCAAATCTTCTCAACACCATCTCCAGATCAACTGCAAAAGAATTGAAAAAACTGTCTGAGTCTGAAAACAAAACAATTTGTTCATCCAGATCCGATTCGGAACTCGCAACCAAGATGTCTTTCACGAAAGCCTCCATTGAGACAATCTTTGTCATGAAGCCAAGCCAGCTTTCCCCTGTGCACACATTGCGAATCTTAATTCTATTTCGACTCGAGAGTTCGTGTTTTTCTCGAAAATAGTGAGCACTTTCATTCCACTGGCGAAAGAAAGGATTTGTAACATTGGTTTCACATGTGACCAGCCAGAGAGTTGATTGTTTGGAGGTTGCTTTAGAGAGAACTATATGAGGCAAAGTAACGTCTGCCGTAACAGGGTCGCAAAATGAGCATAATATAAAAGGTTTTATCATTGCTAAAGAAAAGCATGCTAAAATGATCAGCCAGAATCGCAGGTTTTGGTGAAATACTTTCATAAGAAGAGTAAACAAGAGCATTGATGAGTACTAGTACCAGTATTGAGTACTCTACACAGTAGTCTAGTCTAGTAGCTAGTTATGATAATACTATTATCATCGGCTGTTGTTAATGACGTGTGCTTATTATAATAATCAATTTGAAATCAGCAGTGGTCATCTGGAAGAACAGGTAGAAAGAACCTGACATCATTGTACAGCTAATATGTATAAACGTAAAAAGCTAGTGTGGAGACTATTAGATACTAGTATTAGAGTAAATATTGTGATAGACTAGACTAGTGGCTGTGTGTATAGGAAGCAGGCATAGGCACACGACCTAATAGAGTATGACCTAACTCCTGAGTCCCATCTATAGTCCACCTGGGCTTAATTTGGTCCCCTTGATTCATATATCCAGGTCTTGGAGATAGGGATCACATCACATTGTAGCCCAGCAATAAATCAAATCTGGTCCTGAGAAAACCAACCTTGAGGTAACAGGATAAAGGAAAACTCAGCCATTCAATGTTCTACCTATGCAAGCAAAGTCACTTCATAGGAGGCTCACCCAGCTTCTCTCCATAGAGTAGCCCAACAGTGGGATATGCCTGTCTGTGTTAATGCATGAAAAGTCTCAATAATCTTTCCCTCACAGAATGAGGTTGGATCTTTGTTAGAATATCAGCAATGTTGGAATCAGTTCTCTCATGCCTTACTAAAATGGTTCCTGCTGCAGCTCTTTCTCTGACATAGGCAGTGGTAAGCAATGGAATTGCTCTTCTTCTTCAGCACAGATTCAGGGATACTGGTGTTCTTCACAACTGACATGTTGTCTGCCATCACATTGGCAGGTCCATCAAGAGGTACACCCATCATCCTCAGCTTGTATCTGAGTCCTTCTGTCATTTCTTCCACAGCAGTCTTCATTGCCATAAACTCAGAACCAAAAGATGATGTTTCAATACTTCCCTGTTTCTTGCTATACCAAATGATAGGAGCTTTGTTGACAAAGATAATAACTCCTGTCCTTGATCTCCTGGTAACAGTGTCTCCAGCATGGTCTGAATCAACAAATACATTGCGCTGGACAGGTTCTCCAAGAGGTTCTGGCATATCAGGTGGCACAATGTCTTGGGCATCCTTGTAAAAGTCTGACCAATCCAATGTGTGAGGTTCTGAATGAACAACTGTGTCTGAATTGAAAACAAGTTGAGATTGGCATGTCCTTTGAGATAAGCAAACATATGGATCACTGCCTCCAGATGTCCTTTTCTGGGAGCAGCACAGTAAGCAGCAAGCATTGGTGACACTTCACAACAAATATCAACTCTACCAAGTTCAACCATCCATCTCAGGACTCCAATCTGTTCTTGGTAGTAGCTGACATATTCCTGATCCAGATATTTGGTGTCATCCAGTTCAGGTCTGTAGCTGGAAGGTAGTACACTCTTTGCTGATTTCCTTTTCAAATACATCATTCCCCTATCAGCTAGCCACTTCTCCACATTACTGATGGCTTCATCCACATACTGCTTGGAACCCATTGACCAATATTCTTGGTCTCCAATAGTGTATCTTGCAATATCAGCTCCAAGGTATTTCTCAGGATGACCATCAGATCCTGGCTTCAGCTTGAAGTGAGCATCAATAGAATTCAAAACAGCTTTTGGATCATGACTGACAACAAGACAATCATCAGTGTGGACAAGCAGGTACTCATAATACTTCTCAACTGTTTTGTAATGAAGTTAATTACATCCCTTCGTGCACCCCAATGATTGGAACATGAATAGAGCTTGCTTGTATAATTGAGAGACCATCATTGTATCTACCTTGAATAATTAATTTTGTATTTTAGATGCTGTGTGTTTTAAGATAGGCATTGCTTTGCTATTGTTTACAAAAGAAATGACATTCACAAGCAATTAATTTGTTATATAATTAATTTGTATTTCTTGCAATATAGGCAAGAAAGCGTTAAATTGATTTATTGTTTTTGCTCCAGAATAACAGGTAACAGAAAGCAACATCATGTAATGATGTTATAGGTTTGAACATTCGCTCACCGGAATAGTATCCAAGAATTATTCATCGATACGAATGATCTTGCGTGTCGGTAGTTGTATTGGTGGTTCTTTACGAGATCTTTTCTTGGTGTTTGGGTTCTTCTTCTGCATCTTGACTTTATTCTTTTCTTGGATGATCTTGAGAGCGTATTTCTGCATGGCCTTTCCTCTCTGCGCATCTTCTTTTCGAAGGTTAGTAACCCATGTGGTAAGTTCCTCCATGCATGTGTAAGCCCAGCCTGCGTACTTTACCTGTCCACTTGTCGAGTTGCTCCACTTGGGTCTATAATACTCAATGCCTTGCCCGTCCAAGTCTTTATCTGTCTTACTTTTAGGGAAATCTGCTGTCTTACCGTTCTTGGATTTGTAAAGCATTTGTCTTTCCCACATTATCTGATAATTCTCGTAATTCAGCAATCCAAAGGCCTCACTGCCTAGTCACAGTGGCTGCAGTTTACTTTTTGTTTCCCGGCCACATCTTGTGTATCAGTGAGAAGCTTGAAGTATCGAATCTCCTCTCTCCAGAAGTGCTTCCCGGCCACAACAGGCAACCATCCATCGTAATACCAAAGGAGGAGTTCCTTTTGCTCCGCATGCTCCGGTTTTCCAAGTCATCAGGTTTTAGCTTCAATGTAGCCTGGATTGTCACCAAAGTTGGAATTGTGCCGTACTTGTCAAACCATTCTGCAATTGGGAACATACATTGTGTAACGGATCAAGAATTGGTGAATTGCATGCAAGGTAACATTTTTGTATTTCGACAACAGCACTTACCTTGGACACGTTTCTTGCCCTCGTTGCAGACATGATATTGTCGTCCCAATTTGATACCATCATTGACAGCAATGTAGTACAGGTCTTGAAACTTTTTGACACTGTTTGGTTTGATGTCATCCTCCTTGTTTGGCAGATATTGGATAATATCCTTGGTCAAAGTCTTCAAGTCCTCATCGTCTTCCACAAATTTGACAGTTCGAAACAGATATTCCTTAGCTGCGGCCGTAACTCGTTCTTTGAGCTGTTGGTTGAGCTCGCAAGGGGCAACTTTCCCACCTTTACGCAAGGATTGTGTCATGATGTCAATGGTTGTCATCATTTCGATAATTTGTTGTTTCTTGAAATCCACTTCTTCTTGTAATTTGTTCTTCAATTCGTTGACACTTTCAAAGGCTGCTGCAATATTTTCCTTTTCCTTTGTCTCCTTTTCCAATCTTCTTTGTACCTTTTCCAAAAGGTTGCATTTTTTGTTCATTTTACGCCAATTTTCAACGTTGACGACCCTTGTTAGACCATTGTCATTGTCACTTGGAGTTTCTTGAGCTGCGTCCTTGTTGCGGCGACTTGTTCGGGAAGGCGCCATTGTTGAATCAGCTGAGTCTAGAGCTTAAAGATGCAGAGTAAAAAATAGATGAGTTATTCAATTTTTTGGAAGAAAGTGAGGTTTGAAGACTGTATTTTGGAAGAAGGAAGTGATGTTTCGCTCAAGACATGTCCATTGTAGCCACTCCGGCTTGTGGTTTCTAGGAGTATTCAGGAACCACATTTACCTGCATCGATTGGGTTTACCATGAATTCAGTTTATTAGAACCCAACGCCTTTGCTTTGGCTATATGATTTGGTGCATAAAAGTTGGTATTATATCAACGGGCATGTGTATCAGAGTATTGTCATTGAGCGTGTTGTTTCCAACTTGGTGGTTGTTATGTAATTTATCGTGTATTTTTGGTTATTCATTAAAACTCCGCGCCTTTTTTCATTTGAATCGTACACCGCGTAATTGTAGCTAAGAATTTTGGGTAGGGCATGCATGCGTTCATGCGGTTATTTTGATAGTGCTTGTCAGCACAACCTAACTAATCTTCAAATAAATAGCAATATAATTGCAAATTAGATCCAATGACAACGGTGTTATATAGAGAGTTCTTTGCTAAGAGTCCCCAAGAACAAAGAGCTATAGCTTCCCCTTGTTAGAGTAGCAGGCCTTGAATATGTAGGTAGGTAATTTCTTAGGTTTGTTTGTAGAATGATTATCTATCATTGGCATTCTTCACCATTTGTGTCTTTGAAATATCACCAGTGTTTCCTAAAGTACGCCTATTTTTGTAAACTTCTTAGCAGATGGATAATGAATATGTACTTAGGCAATTTATATGCTTTCTTCGCATGATTAGCTACCATGCAGATTCTCTAGTTTCTTTTTTGAAATTTCTCCTGTGTTTTCTATTGCACTATAATACGCAATTTTTTCAGATTGCTCATCGTAGTACTAGATGGATAAGGGTATTATTATTATTTGGTAATGGGGGTAACTGATGTGTTCTTTTTACGGATGCATAGCTTGTCCTTGACTAGAAGAATGTCGACATAGTGAGCTGTGGTTCCTACTACTACGCCTTTCTTCCTAGCAATGAGGAGTTCTTTGGTAATAGACCATCCACCATCATTCATACTTTGGAACGTGCAGTGCCTATAATGACACAATCGCCAAAGGAATATCCCACCAGATTTGGTTTCTGTGGCTTAAGAACACGATACTTCTCTATAGAAAGACCCTGATCATTGTCCTTTTTGCACTCTTTGCTGTCTCTGCCATTACAAATTTCTTGTTCTTCTTCTTCAATTTGCAACTCATGCAACAAAAGCTTAAGCTCATTTAGTTCCTTTTGTAATTTGTTGGATTGGTCTTGTGCCTTTCGAATGAATGTCGTAATGTTGTCTATTTTCATTTTTGTTTTTATATATATTATGAACTCAAGAGACTAGTTACGATTCCAATGTATTTTTTCAGCAATGCCGATCGCCGAAGTCGGACTGTGGGTGTTTCCTTTGGCAAAAATATTGTGGCACTAGTCATTTTGGTTCTTTCTTTCTTGTCTAGGCCTGCGCAACCACCGAATGAATATGTCCTTCCACTTCGATCGTGGATGAAGCCGTAAGTAGGCTGCTTTGTTTGGGTTACCTAGATCAGGAATGAGTGTTGCGGGCTCGTAAAAAGAATTTGTGTCCACCAAATGGAATTTTCGTCTAATTCCCCCACTTGCTGATATTCCCTTGTGTTCTTTCAGGAAGGGTTGGAATAAGTCAGAGTCAATTTTGCGTTCTTGCGCGCTGCTGTTTGGTTTTGCAGATTCAATTATTGCGTATGTCCCTGGTATATACAGAGAGTCCTCGGGGATATTCCGTAAGTCAACAAAGATATGTATCTGTGCAGGTAATTTACCTTGAGCTCCCCAGTCAATGATTACCCAATCTCGCCAAGGTTTGTCATAGAAATAGGGAGTACCTCGGAATATTACACCATTGCGCTTGTGTTCCGTGAATAAACGAATTGATCTCACAACGTTGTCATCGCAAATTTGATCAAAAACATTTCCAATAAATGCAATGAGTTGCTTATCTAGGATGAACTTGTGCTTGTTTTTCATTTGTGAATTTACCGTGTAAGCATACTCATCACTGTCCAGGCAATAGAAAAAGTTTATGTTAGTTCCCGTATTCATTATGTCGACATCACCATTATTGTGGTCATCGTGGAAGAATTCATCATCTGTAGGTTCAACATTGTCATCTTCATCTTCGTAGAAATAGTCCCAAGGTACACGACCATTGCGTATTTCTTGCATGCCAACATCAACAATGTCCATACTGTGCAAGTTCCGTGCAGTCTGTATACAAAAGGATTTCATCCGTCATTGCGTATGGATTGCTGCTGTTTTGGATTTCTTGTGGTGACTCTCATCCGATTGTGTATTCACATGAGCAGGAACTCCAAATGATAGAATATCATCTGGC
>Ga0210036_1004712_pt1 | contig 12325 bp, 10 predicted proteins | sample CryGeymeta201515_FD_185469 | JGI IMG/M metagenome (GOLD analysis project Ga0210036, IMG submission 185469) | Groundwater microbial communities from Crystal Geyser aquifers in Utah, USA - Crystal Geyser metaG 2015-15 (SPAdes) (version 2) | ecosystem: Environmental > Aquatic > Deep subsurface >...
AAGCTTCTCGAAGATAACGCTTGTCCAGGATACGGTTCCTGTTCGGGGATGTTTACGGCTAATTCTATGAATTGCCTTTCTGAAGCTTTGGGGATGGCTTTACCCGGCAACGGCACAATTCCTGCGGTGATGGCCGAAAGAAAAAGATTGGCTAAATATGCCGGAGTCAAAATTATGGAACTCTATCAAAAGAATATCCGGCCTCGAGATATTGCGGTTTTAACCGCTTTCAAGAATGCAATCAGGGTAGAGATGGCTTTAGGTGCTTCGACTAATACGGTTTTGCATCTACCGGCTATTGCCAAAGAGGCTAAAGTAGAATTAGACCTGGAACTTTTTAATCAAATTAGTAAAACCACCCCCAATCTCTGTCGGCTTTCGCCCGCAGGGACTTTTCATCTAGAGGATTTACACCGCGCTGGCGGGATAGCTGCGATAATGTCGGAACTGACTCGAAAAAATCTGATCAATTTAAAAACAATGACGGTAACCGGAAGGACTCTCGGAGAAAATATTAGGGGAGCGAAAGTGCTGAATAACGAGGTAATTAGACCAGTAGAAAAACCCTATTCCGCGGAAGGAGGACTGGCAATTTTAAAAGGAAATTTAGCTCCTGAAGGCGCAGTGGTAAAGCAATCTGCCGTAGCGTCGGAAATGTTAGAGCATACCGGAGCGGCCAGAGTTTTTGAAAGTGAAGAGGAAGCGATGGTGGCTATTATGAAGAGAAAAATAAGAAAAGGAGAAATACTTGTTATCCGCTATGAGGGTCCAAAAGGGGGGCCGGGAATGAGGGAGATGCTTTCTCCTACTTCGGCTATTGCAGGAATAGGTTTGGATAAAGAAGTAGCGCTTCTTACTGATGGTAGATTTTCCGGGGGTACGCGGGGAGCAGCTATCGGGCACATTTCTCCTGAAGCGGCTGAGGGAGGACCGATTGCCATCGTTCATAACGGAGACCTGATTGAGATTAATATTCCGAAGAGAGAATTGAATCTTAAACTCACTGCCGAAGAGATAAAAAAACGGTTGTCTTTATGGAAAGCACATCAACCAAAGATTAAGGAAGGTTATCTTGCGCGTTATAGCAAACAGGTTTCTTCTGCAAACACCGGCGCAGTTCTAAAAGAATAACAACTTTTACCACGGAGGCACAAAGCCTCAAAGAACGCAGAGAAAAACATAAAAATTTAGACACAGATGACAGCATAGCTGTCATTACGAGGAGTTAAGATAGGTCAAGGTCAGGAGACCTTTCCCACAATAAATATTATGTGGGAGACATCTCCTGATGTCGATAAGCAATCCCAAAAAAGGGAGAGATTGCCGCGCTCATTTCATTCCCTCGCAATGACTACATCATCTTTTCTTTAATCCTGTTATCTGCGTCCGATTGATTTCTTGGTGGTTCTCTGTGTCTCCGTGACTCTGTGGTGAATTATCAAAATGATTATTCCGGATTATTTAGTTGATTTTAATCTTTCCCGTCTTCCCCAATCAAGAATTGACGTTCTAATCGTGGGCAGTGGAGTTGCCGGGCTATCCAGCGGGCTTGCTGCTTGTCTCCGGAACAGGGTTTTAATCATTGCGAAAAATAAAGCGAGGGAAAACGCTTCTTTCAATGCGCAAGGCGGAATTGCGGTCGCTCTTCCAAGGAAAGGAGACAGTTGGAGATTGCATTTCAATGATACAATCCGGTGCGGAGAAGGGCTATCGGATAAGAGCGCTGTAGAATTGTTGGTGAGAGAAGGGCCCAAACAGATAAAAGAGTTAATTAAAAAAGGGGCTAATTTTGATCGGACCAAGGGAAGAATCAACTTCACTAAAGAAGGCGCTCACTCAAAAAGCAGGATTGTTCATGCCAAGGGAGATGCTACCGGCAGGGAGATCGAGGAAGTTCTTTTAAGAGAAGTAAGAAAAAATTCCAACATTACTATCCGGGAAGACCTTTTTGTAATTGACCTTCTTCACCAGGAAGGGAAGGTTTTTGGAGCAATAGTTTTTGATTGTCTTCAGAAAAGAATCAAGGCTATTATATCCAAAAAAGTTATTTTAGCTACCGGAGGCGCAGGTCAACTCTACCAGGAAACGACCAATACTTCAGTATCTACCGGCGATGGTTTGGCGCTTGCCTATCGGGCTGGAGCATCCCTTTCTAATTTAGAATTTATTCAGTTTCACCCTACGGCTCTCTATCTTGCGGGTACTCCCAGATTTCTTATTTCTGAGTCGGTAAGGGGAGAGGGAGCAATTCTGGTTAACCAAAGAAAAACCCCTTTTATGTCCCATTATCATAAACTTGCCGACCTTGCGCCCCGGGATATTGTTAGCCGAGCTATTTTAGATGAAATGAAAAAAACCAAAAGCAACTGCGTTTATTTAGATTTAAGTTCTCTTAATAAAGAATTTATTAAACAGCGTTTTCCCCATATCAGAAGAGTTTGCTCTGATTATGGTTTGGATATTACCCGGGATCTCATTCCGGTGCGTCCAGCGGCTCATTATCTTATGGGCGGAATTAAAACGGATTTAGTTGGCCGAACCGATGTTGAGAATCTCTATGCTTGCGGAGAGACAGCTGAAACTGGCGTTCATGGCGCTAATCGGTTGGCGAGCAATTCTTTATTGGAATGTCTTGTTTTTGGTTATCGCTGTGGAGAGGATGCGGGAAAAATTGTAAAACAAGGATGGTCTTCGCCTCCTGTGATTTCTTTTTCCGGGAGATGGAAAGAAAGAAAACATTTCGATCTTTCTGACTTGGAAAGGTCTTTACGCGTTTTAATGTGGAGAAATGTAGGGATAAAGCGGGAGAAAAATGGATTGGAAAAAGCGCTGCAGAAAATCCGTTTTTGGCAAGAATACGCTTTAAAAATATTGTTTAAAGAAATTAGAGGATGGGAAGCGCAGAATATGCTAATTGACTCTTTTCTTATTACCGGGAGTGCGTTAAAACGGGAAGAGAGCAGAGGAGCCCATTTCCGGCTTGATTTCCCAAAAAGAGATGATAAGAAGTGGAAGAGGGACAGCATTGTTAAAAAATGACTACTCTACCACAAAGACACCAAGACTCAAAGAACACAAAGCCTGAAATAACTAAGTTCTTTCTCTGTGGCTTTGTGACTCTGTGGTAAATATTACTTTTTGCAATTGAAATGATTGAAAGAGAAGTGATGCCCAGGCAGGATCCGAAGGTTCGTATCAAGAATTTCAATGAGGTGGCTCTCGGGTATAGCAGAGAACAGGCCGTTCGGGAAGCGAGCCGCTGCCTTCAATGTAAAAAACCTTTTTGCATTGAAGGTTGCCCGGTGGAGATTGATATTCCAAAATTTATTAAAGAAATCAAAAATTCTAACTTTAGTCAAGCTATTGCCACCTTAAAGGAGAAGAATAATCTTCCTGGCGTCTGCGGTCGGGTCTGTCCCCAGGAGAGTCAGTGTGAAAAACTTTGCATTCTGGCAAAAAAAGGGCAACCAATAAGTATTGGAAGATTAGAACGATTTGCTGCCGATTGGGAAAGAAAGGCAGTTAAAAGTGAAAAGTTGAAAGTTGAAAGTTCTACTCCCCACTCCCCACTCCCCACTCCCTGCAGTTCGCGAATTGCCGTCATTGGCTCGGGACCGGCTGGACTAACCTGTGCTGCAGATTTAGCTAAGTTGGGTTATGCCGTGACCATTTTTGAATCTCTTCATTCTCCCGGAGGAGTGCTTGCCTACGGTATCCCTGAATTTAGATTACCTAAAAATATAGTAAAAGAAGAAATTGCCTCGATTAAGGATTTGGGTGTGGAGATTAAAACAGGTATGGTCGTCGGAAAACTTTTCTCGGTCAAAGAACTTTTTTCGCAGGGATTTACGGCTATTTTTGTTGGCGTTGGGGCGGGATTGCCTCAATTCTTGGGGATAGAAGGAGAATGGCTCAATCGGGTTTATTCCGCTAATGAATTTTTAATTCGGGCAAATCTTATGAAGTCATATCTCTTTCCTGAATATGAAACCCCGCTTAATGTTGGCAGGAATGTGGCGGTGATTGGCGGGGGTAATGTAGCGATGGACTCGGCCAGAGTGGCTCTGCGGATGGGTAGTAAGGTGACGGTAATCTATCGCCGCAGTGAAGAGGAGATGCCGGCGAGAAAAGAAGAGTATGAAAATGCGAGAGAAGAAGGAATAAAATTCTATTTTTTAGTAGCCCCGGTTAAAATTTTGGGAGATAAAAACAATTGGGTAAAGGGGATGGAACTTATTAAGATGAAATTGGGCCCTCCCGATAGTTCGGGTAGACCTCGGCCCATTCCTATTAAGAATTCCCGGTTCTCCCTTAATTTTGACACCGTGGTAATTGCTATTGGACAAAGGCCCAACCCCTTAATACCGGAGAGCACTGCTGAACTGAAAATCGGCAGAATTGGCAATATTATGGTCAATGAAGAAACCGGAGAAACCAATATAAAGGGTCTGTTTGCCGGTGGCGATATCACTACTGGAGCCGCCACCGTTATCTCGGCTATGGGAGCCGGTAAAAAAGCGGCCCGGGCCATTGATAAATATTGCCAGAAGAGATAAAATATTAATCGGACGCAGATAACTTCAGGATAAAATCAAGATTCTGAAAAAGAAATAATAAAGTCATTCTGAACAAAGTGAAGAATCCCAAAGATTCTTCGGTCTATGACCTCAGAATGACAAAATGTGCTATCTGCGTAAATCTGCGTCCCAATTTTGTTAAGAAAGGAGAATTAATGGCAGAAGAAAAGGTAAAATTGGATGTGGAGAAGTGTGTCGGTTGCGGAATTTGTGTAGATACCTGTGAGAAAAGTGTCCTGGAGATGGCGGATGATGTAGTGAAAGTTGCTCATCCAGAGAAGTGCGATGGCTGTAATAGCTGTGTTGAAGCCTGTCCCAATGAGGCCCTTACTCTTTCCGAATGAAAGTGAAAGAAAAATTTATTCAGCCACGAATGCACACGAATAAAGAACATAAATTAATTTTTAACTCTAAACTGTTTTTTTGTACTCATTCGTGTTAATTCGTGGTTCAAAATAATGTACTATCCTGATTTAAAAGAATTTAAGAAATTAGCAAAGAAGGGGAATCTTGTTCCGGTCAGCCGGGAAATTTTAGCCGATTTGGAAACCCCGGTATCCGCCTTCAAGAAATTAGGGAGAAGTGATTATATCTACCTTTTGGAGAGCGTAGAGGGAGAAGAAAGATTTGCCCGCTACTCATTTTTAGGTGATAACCCTTTCCTCATCTTTAAAAGTAGAGGGAGAAATATTGAGATTAGAGAAGAAGGTAAAATCCAGAGAATTACCGGAGAACCGCTTGATGTTTTAAAGCGCTTGATGCACAAATTTAAGGTGGTGGAGATTCCGAGACTTCCGAGATTTTCCGGGGGGGCGGTAGGATATCTGGGTTATGACCTGGTTCGTTTTTTTGAAGAACTACCGGAGAAAAATCCTGACGATTTAAAATTGCCTGAAACCTATCTGGTTTTTACCGATACCCTTCTTATTTTTGACCATTTTAAGCATAGGATAAAGATTATCTCTAATAGCCATATCAATGACGGAAATCTCTCAGAATGTTACCAAAAGGCGGTTAATAAAATTGACAATATTATTGCTAAATTAAAATCTCCGCTGATTCCTCTCGCTAAATCCTCTTTTTCAAAAGAGCAAAAAATTTCTTTTTCATCTAATTTTTCTCGGTCCTCTTTCATTAAAAAGGTAAAGTGCGCCAAGGAGTACATTAAATCCGGCGAGATTATTCAGGTAGTAATTTCCCAGCGTTTTGAGACGAAAATTAGAAGAGCAGAATCTTTTGATCTCTATCGCGCTTTACGCTCCATCAATCCTTCGCCGTATATGTATTATTTAAAATTTAAAGATTTAAAAATTATTGGTTCCTCCCCGGAAATCCTGGTGAGATTAGAAGGAGATAAGGTGACCATAAGACCTATTGCCGGCACCAGGCGTAGAGGAAAGGATGAAAAAGAGGACAAATCTTTAGAGAGGGAATTAATTAACGATAAAAAGGAAAGAGCAGAGCATATTATGCTGGTTGATTTAGGAAGAAATGATGCCGGAAGGGTTTGCCGGCATAGCTCAATAAAAGTTGATGAACTAATGAAGGTAGAAAGATACTCATATGTGATGCATCTTGTTTCCAACATAAGCGGGAAAATCAAAAAGGATAAAGACCAATTTGACCTTTTGAAAGCTTCTTTTCCTGCAGGAACGGTGACCGGAGCGCCAAAAATCAGGGCGATGGAAATTATTGAAGAGTTGGAGCCAGTGAGGCGGGGTCCTTATGCGGGAGCGGTAGGTTATTTTGCTTTCTCAGGAAATCTTGATGCTTGCATTACCATCAGAACCTTAATTGTCAAAGGAGTAACAGTTTATCTTCAGGCGGGAGCAGGAATTGTTGCCGATTCTGTCCCGGAGAGGGAATACACAGAAACAAAAAATAAAGCTAAAGCATTGATGGAGGCAATTAAATTAGCTGAGGAAGGGTTATAATGATTTTGGTAATCGATAATTACGATTCTTTTGTCTATAATCTTGTTCAGTATCTGGGAGAATTAGGAGAGAAAAAAGTAGAGATTTTTAGAAATGATAAAATTTCTCTTTCCCGGATAAAAACGCTCGAACCAAAAAGAATTGTCATTTCCCCTGGTCCGGGGAGACCGGAAAATGCCGGGATTTGTAACGGAATAATCAAAAAATTTGTGGGTAAAATTCCTATTTTAGGAGTTTGTCTGGGACATCAATGCATTGGTTATTCCCTGGGAGCAAAAATTGTCTCTGCCAAAAAATTAATGCATGGGAAAATTTCTTTAATCTACCATAATGGAAAAGGAATCTACCGGGGATTAAAGAATCCTTTTGAGGCAACCCGATACCATTCCTTAATTATTGAAGAGGAAAGTGTCCCCGATGTCTTAAAGATCACCGCCCGGACTATAAGTGGAGAAATAATGGGGATTGAACATAAAAAATTCCCTCTCTATGGGGTTCAGTTTCACCCCGAATCAATCTTGACCAAAGAGGGAAAGAAATTATTAAGCAATTTTCTAAGAATGTAACCACGAATTTCTCGAATTGCACGAATTATTAAAAAGTAATAAGAAACGAGATAATGTTTTAAAAGTTCTTAATTAGATAAATTCGTGTAATTCGTGGTTGAGGAAAATGATGATTAAGGAATTGATTGGGAAAGTGGTTGATAAAAAAAATCTGACCGAAGAGGAATCTATTTCTGCAATGAATGAGATTATGAGCGGGAAAAGCACTTCGGCTCAGATTGCAGCTTTTATTACTGCTCTGCGGATGAAAGGGGAGACCGTGGAGGAAATCACCGGAGCGGCTAAGGTAATGCGGGAAAAAGTAACTGCTCTTAATCTGGGTCAGGAGATGATTGTTGATACCTGCGGGACCGGAGGAGATGGAAGCGGAACATTTAATATTTCTACCGTCGTTGCTCTTATCGCCGCCGGAGGAGAACTTTTAGTAGCTAAACACGGCAATCGGTCTGTTTCCAGTTTTTGCGGGAGTGCAGATGTGATGGAAGCATTGGGTCTTAACCTTGAAATTCCTCCCGAGAAGGTAGCTGAATGCATTAAGAAGGTTGGGATTGGTTTCCTCTATGCGCCTCTCTTTCATTTGGCAATGAAATATGCCATGCCGGCACGAAAAGAAATTGGCATCCGAACAATCTTTAATATTTTGGGACCTTTAACCAATCCCGCTAAAGCTAATGTTCAATTATTAGGTGTCTATAAAGAAGAACTGACCGATATTTTAGCAAATGTGCTTAGAAATTTAGGTACAAGAAACGCATTTGTTGTTTACGGAGAGGGAAATTTTGATGAGATATCTATTACGGGAAAAACAAGAGTTAGCCAATTAAAAAATGGTGAAATAAAGACTTACTATATTCAACCTGAGGATTTTGGTTTAGAGAGAAAAAGCTCCGAGGAAATTAAAGCCGGGACCCTGAAGGAAAATACTCAGATTATTTTGGATATTTTAAAAGGCAAGAAAGGAGCCAAAAGAGATATAGTTCTTTTAAACAGCGCCGCGCTTTTTGTAGCCGCCGAGAAGGCGAAGGATATTCCTGAAGGAATAAGACTTGCCGAAGAAATTATTGACTCTGGAAGAGCCCTGAAAAAATTGGAAGCGTTAATTAAATTTGGGAGCGAATCAAGTGAAAGTATAGGCTCTCCAGATTACTCACTGAAGAAGCATAAAGGGCAAGAGTCGTAATTTAGATAAGATTGCTATGGCTAAAATTAAAATCTGCGGAATTACTAATAAGGAAGATGCTAAAAATGCTCTTGACCTGGGAGTTGATTTCCTCGGGTTTAATTTTTATTCGAGAAGCCCCAGGTTTATTACTTCGGGGAAAGCAAAAGAGATTATTGATCGAGCCTTTATCAAGATCGCGAAGGTAGGAGTCTTTGTTGATGAGGAGATTTCAACTATTGGGCAGATCGCGGAAGATTGTTCTCTTGATTTTCTTCAATTGCACGGAAATGAGACGGTTTTCTTTTGCGAGGAACTAAAAGATAAATTCCCTGACTGTAAGATGATTAAGGTATTTCGTATTGATAATGAACAAAATTTGCAAGCTATTCCAAAATTCGGGAAGGTTGTTGATTATTATCTTTTAGATACTTATAATATGGATAAGTTTGGAGGTACCGGAAGAACATTCTCCTGGAATTTGGCCTGCCAGATCAAGAAGATGGGAAAACCTATTTTTTTATCAGGAGGGTTAACCCCGGAGAATGTAGAAGAGGCGGTTAAAAAAGTGCAGCCATTTTGCGTTGACGTTGCCAGCGGAGTGGAGAGTTATTCGGGAAAAAAGAATCTGGAAAAGATGAAATTATTTGTAGAAAAAGCGAAGAATGTATCCAAATAAAAAAGGTCGTTTTGGGATTTTTGGAGGGAGATTTGCTCCGGAGACCTTGATGGCAGCTCTCTCTGAATTAGAAACTGCCTATCGAAAGGTTCAAAAAGATAAAACTTTTCAAAAGGAACTTAACGGCTATCTTTCCGATTATGCCGGTAGACCAACCGCTTTATATTATGCAAAAAGACTTACCGAACATTTTAAAGGGGCCAGAATCTACCTTAAGCGGGAGGATCTTTTGCACACCGGAGCCCATAAAATTAACAATACTCTGGGTCAGGTTCTCTTGGCAAAAAGGATGAACAAAAAAAGAATTATTGCCGAGACCGGTGCCGGTCAGCATGGAGTAGCCACGGCAACTGCCGCCGCTCTTTTAGGATTTAAGTGTGAAGTCTATATGGGAGAGGTGGATATGCTCCGGCAGAGGTTGAATGTTGAGAGGATGCGACTTCTGGGGACCAAGGTTATTCCGGTAAAAAGTGGTACCAGAACCTTAAAAGATGCCGTTAACGAAACCTTTCGGGATTGGGTGACTAATGTGAAGAATACCTATTATGTTCTTGGCTCGGTTGTTGGCCCTCATCCCTATCCCCTGATGGTGCGGAATTTCCAATCCGTAATTGGCCGAGAAACCAAGCAACAGATTCTCCGAAAAGAAGGGAAATTTCCTGATGCTCTGGTTGCCTGTGTTGGCGGAGGAAGCAATAGTATTGGTCTTTTCCATCCTTTTTTTCATCATCAAAATGTAAAATTTATTGGTGTAGAGGCGGCAGGGAGAGGCCTCAAAACCGGTAAGCATGCCGCTACCTTGGTAGCAGGAAAAAAGGGAGTCTTACACGGAAGTTTTAGCGAACTCTTGCAGGATGAGAATGGCCAGGTTCATCCTACTCATTCAGTGGCGGCTGGTCTCGATTATCCTGGCGTTGGTCCGGAACATTCCTATTACAAAAGTATTGGCCGGGCGAAATATGTTGCGGTTACCGACCGAGAGGCATTAAAAGCATTTCATCTTTTATCGGAGATAGAAGGAATCATTCCTGCTTTGGAGTCTGCCCATGCTCTTGCTTATCTGGCTAAATTTGCCCCAAAATTATCCAGTAATGAAATTATCGTTCTCTGCCTTTCTGGCCGGGGAGACAAGGACCTTGGAGAAGTGATAAAAGACTATGATTAACCGGATTGACGAAAAATTTCAGGAATTAAAAAAAGGGGGGAGAAAAGCGTTGATTTTTTATCTCACGGTTGGTTATCCTGATATGGTTACCTTTATGAAGTTGGTTACTGCTTTAGAAAATTTTGGGGCGGATTTGATTGAACTGGGAGTTCCTTTTTCCGACCCGGTAGCCGATGGTCTTACCATTCAGAGAACCTCCGAGGTAGCGTTAAAGCAAAAGATTAATTTAAAAAAATCTTTTTTATTGGCAAAAGAATTATCCAAAAAGAGTAATATCCCACTTATTTTTATGAGTTACTACAATCCCATCTATCATTACGGTTTGCAAAAATTTGCCCATGATTGCAAAAAAACCGGTATCAGCGGAGTTATTATTCCCGACCTTCCCCCTGAGGAAGCAACCCCTTTAAAAAATATTTTAAAGCAAGATAATGTTAATCTTATCTTTCTGATTGCCCCGACTAGTCCACAGGAAAGGATGAGAATGATTAGTAAAGAAAGCCAGGGCTTTATCTATTATGTTTCTCTCACCGGGGTTACCGGAGCCAGGGAGAAATTGTCCGGAACGATTAAATCTTCCTTGCATAAAATTTACAGGTTCACTAAAAAACCAATCTGTGTCGGTTTTGGCATCTCCAAGCCATCTCAAGCGAGGGAGATTGGAAAGTATAGCGATGGGATTATCATTGGCAGTGCCCTTTTGAATATCGTTGAGAGGTATAAAAATAAGAGAGGTCTTATAAAGGAGGTTGAGAAATTCACCTCCGAAATTAAAGTGGCTCTCAGAAGCTGAGATAGAAAAATGTTTTATGAAAATGTAGAGTTGTATAATATCGCGGAGATAAATGGAGAAAATTTACTTACCAGAATTCCCGATAAATTAAGAGTTGCTTTGAACGAGAACGCTAAATTAAGAGCTCTTTATCCTGCTGGCTGCGAAATCAGATTTAATCTAAAAACAGAAACAGGAAAGATTATTTTAAAATTAAAAGGTGAGCTCGGGGTATTTTTCCCTGTTGTTGAAGTCTATCAGGGGGCTTTTAAGGCAATGTCCTATAGTCTTGGTGCAAAGCCAACGGAGATTCCCATCACTCTTCCCCAAAACATAGAACTTCTGGATAAGATTAGCAAAGAGAAAAATTTTCCTTTTGATTCCCGTCTTTTCCGTATAATGCTACCGTATTCTGCGGCTATAGAAATACCAAAGATTGAGGGTGATTTTTCTCCTCCTGCAAAAGAACAAACTCCGCAAACAGGCTATATTGCCTATGGTTCTTCAATTACTCACGGAAGCTACGCTGTAAGACCCACGGGAACCTATGCAATGAGGACTGCACAACTTCTGGGAGTTGACTTAATCAATTTAGGATTCGGAGGAGGAGCGCATTGTGAAAGCCAGATGGCAGATTACATTGCAGAAAGAAATGACTGGGATTTTGCAACCCTGGAATTAGGAATTAATATGATAGGATGTTTTGAAACAGAGGAATTTAAAAAAAGAGTAGATTATTTTATCAAAAAAATTGCAAGCACTCATCCTGATAAGTGGATTTTCTGTATTGATATTTTCACTTTTGATAGCGATTTTGACCCGGCTTCAACCAAACAAAATGAATTCAGAAAAGTAGTCAAAGAGACGGTTGAAAAATTAAATATGCCCAAAGTTATCCATATTGACGGGAGAGAAATCCTGAAAAATGCTTCAGGGCTGATGGCGGGAGACCTTGTTCATCCTTCGCCGGAGGGTATGGAAGAGATAGCAAAAAATCTTGCGCAATATATTAAGAAAGAAATGAAAAACTAAAGTATGGAAATCAGGGAGTGCGGATTGGATGAGGAGGCGGATGTCATTGCGAGCGAATGAAATGAGCGTGGCAATCCCTTACTTCATGAGATTGCTTCGTCATCCTTCGGAATCCTCGCAATGACAGACTATTATGATGTTCGTAAATTAATTTAGGAGAAAAAATGAGATTAGGATATTTAACGGATTTTAGCGAGGAGGAAGTAAGATTTGCTAAAGAGACAGGGTTTGATAGTCTGGAGATTAATTGTAATAACAAAGAGGCCAATTTTTGGAAGGTAATATCAGAGAAAAATGGGGCAGAGAAGATTAAAGAAAAGATGGAGAAAAACGATTTAGCAATTTCTGCTTTGGGTTTTTATTTTAATCAAATTCAGCCGGAAGATTGGCAAAAAAAGGGTTTTTTGAAACTTTTGGACATAGCGCCAAAACTCAATGCGA
>Ga0210036_1004716_pt1 | contig 12323 bp, 9 predicted proteins | sample CryGeymeta201515_FD_185469 | JGI IMG/M metagenome (GOLD analysis project Ga0210036, IMG submission 185469) | Groundwater microbial communities from Crystal Geyser aquifers in Utah, USA - Crystal Geyser metaG 2015-15 (SPAdes) (version 2) | ecosystem: Environmental > Aquatic > Deep subsurface >...
CCGACTCCCGTCCCGCCGCGCACGTTGACGGTCTGCCTGGGAGAGGAGCCTGCCAGCCTGTATCCGTTTGGGAATCTCTCGTCCGCAGCGCGCAGCATCCTGGCGGCTGTCTACGACGGCCCAATAGACACCAATTCCTATGGCTACCAACCGGTCATCCTGCAAAAACTGCCCAGCCTGGCGGACGGGGACGCGCAGATCAGCGCCGTTTCCGTCTACGTCGGCGACGAGGTGGTGGACGCGGGCGGCCTGCCGGTCACGCTGGCGCCGGGCGTACGCGTCTGGCCGAGCGGCTGTCGCGGCGACAACTGCGCGGTTGTCTACGACGGCAAGGGTGAGATCCAGATGGATCAGATGGTGGTCAATTTCAGCCTGCTGCCCGGCCTCTACTGGTCGGACGGAATGCCCCTGACGGTGGAGGACTCGGTCTATTCATACGATCTGGCTACCTATCCCGACACGCCCGGTTCTGCGCAGCACCTACTCGGCAGGTACCTGATAGACCGCACCAAAGCGTATGAGGCCGTGGACGAGCAGACCGTCCAATGGTGGGGCAAGCCGGGCTACCTCGACCCGACCTACTTCACCAATTTCTGGACGCCCTATCCCAAGCATTTGTGGAGCCAATATATGCCGGCCGAGCTTCCCGACGCTGATGTCGCGTCCCGCGAACCGGTCGGGTGGGGTGCTTACGTTATCGAGGATTGGGTGAGCGGCGATTCCATCACTTTGAAGAAGAATCCTTATTATTTCCGGGTGGGCGAGGGCTTGCCGAAGTTCGATACGCTGGTGTTCCGTTTTATCGCCACGCCGGAGACTGCCATCATTGAATTGATCGCCGGAAAATGTGATCTCCTGGATGCGAGCCTGCACCTGGATGGACAGGTCAGCATTCTGGAGAGCTTCGATTCTCAAGGTCAGCTCAAGGCTATCTTCGCCCCGACGGATGTGATGGAACGCCTCGATTTCGGCATCCGCCCGGCGAGTTATGATGACGGCTATAACCTCGATGCAGGCGACCGCCTGGATTTCCTGGGCGACGTGCGCGTCCGCCAGGCGATTGCCATGTGCCTGGACCGGCAGCAGGTCGTGGATACGGTGCTGTATGGTCTGACGACGGTATCAAATTCTTATATTCCTTACACCCATCCGCTTTACAATCCGGATGTGAAGGCCTATCCCTTCGACGTGGCGGCGGCCAGTCAACTGCTCGAGCAGGCCGGTTGGCGGGATCAGGACAACGATCCCGGCACACCGCGCCAGGCCTGGGGCGTGGCTGACATCCCAGCCGGGACTCCGCTGGTCTTGAATTACCGAACGACCGGCGCAGCGCAGCGCAGGCAGGTTAGCGAAATCCTGGCCGGGTCGCTGGCCCGCTGCGGGATTCAAGTTAACCTCCAATATTATGACCCCACCGAGCTATATGCCCAAGGCCCGGATGGACCGTTGTTCGGGCGCAAGTTCGACCTGGCTGAGTTCGCCATGGGCAGCACAGACGTGGAACCGCCTTGTGAGTGGTTCATAAGCGATGAGATCCCGAACGCCGCGAATCATTGGGTCGGCGCCAACATCAGCGGTTACACCAGCGCGGCTTACGATGCGGCCTGTCTCACCGCCAAAGGCGCTTTGCCGGGCGAAGCGGCTTACGCAACCGGCTATCACAATGCGCAGGCTATCTTCGCAGAGGATTTGCCCATTGTTCCGTTGTACTGGCGGCTGAAAGTCGCCGCCTCCCGTCTCGATTTCTGCAACTTCAGCCTCGATCCGACCGCCGCCAGCGACCTGTGGAATCTCGAAGCTTTCGATTATGGAGAGGCCTGCGCCCCTTGACAAAATCCCTGCCCTGCCTATAATTCCGCCCCCCATGCTCAAAATCCCCGGCCTGATTGACCCCCACGTCCACCTGCGCGAACCCGGCGCGACCCACAAAGAAGATTGGGACTCCGGCACGTCCGCCGCGCTGGCAGGCGGGTTCACGCTGGTGCTGGCCATGCCCAACACCCAGCCACCCATCTTCGACGCCGCCACCCTCGACCTGGCGCTTGCCGCGGCGCGCGCCAAAGCCCGCTGTGACTACGCCCAATTTCTCGGCGCAGGGCCGGATAACGCCCGCGACGTCAGAGACGTCGCACTCCGCGCCGCCGGGCTGAAGATGTACCTCGACCAGACTTACGGTGAATTGCGCCTCGATTCGATGCTCCTCTGGCAGGAACACTTCAAAACCTGGCCAAAGCACCTGCCCATCGTGTCTCACGCCGAGAGCCGCAGCATGGCCGCAGTGATACTGATGGCAGCCATCTACGACAGGCCGGTGCACATCGCCCACGTCTCGCTGCGGGAGGAGATTTTGCTCATCAAGGCAGCCAAGGAGCGCGGGATAAAGGTGACTTGCGAGGTTTGTCCGCATCACCTGTTCCTATCCCAAGATGATATCCCCGCTCTGAGCGGAGCGACCGCAGGGAGCGCAGTCGAAGAGCGCCCTTCGACTACCGCCGTCCAAAAAACGGACGGCGTCCGCTCAGGGCGAAGTGAAGTCCGCCCACGCCTCGCCACGCAAGCCGATGTGGACGCCCTCTGGCAAAACCTGGACATCATTGATTGCTTTGCCAGCGACCACGCCCCGCATACTCTCGCCGAGAAGGATGGCGAGAACCCCCCTCCCGGCTTCCCCGGCCTGGAAACCATGCTCCCCCTCTTGCTCACCGCCGTTGACGCCGGACGTTTGACGTTAGACGATTTGATTCAAAAGATGGTGATTAACCCAAGAAGAGTTTTCTCCCTGCCCGAACAGCCCGATACCTGGGTCGAAGTGGACGAGAATGCCACCTACGAGATCCGCGCCGCGGAGATGCACTCCCGCTGCGGCTGGACGCCGTTCGAGGGCTGGAAAGTGAAAGGCAAGGTGCGGAAGGTGATGTTGCGCGGACACGAAGCCTACCGCGACGGGAAAATTCTCGTCGAGGCAGGATACGGGAGAAATGTTAGGGTGTAGAATTAGGATACGAGACTGTATAATGTGTTGGACAAAAGGAGCAAGATCGGAAGTTTTTGCAAGAGGCAGGGTACGGGAGAAATGTGCTTTATCGTAGATAAGGCTCGTCCAAACAGCGAAACAGGTCACGGGTTGTCCGAGTCCGTGTAGAACCGGCCCGAGCCAGAAAAGCGTGACTAAACGGGATTCGCCCTCAGCCAGCAGCCAAGCCCCAATCCTCAATCAAAACTACCCGACTATTCGACCATCCGACTATCCGACTGTCCGACTATCAAACCAGGAGACTAACCCATGCCCACCCCTCCCCCTAACCCCCACCTGCCCTTTGGCGACCAGCGCACCGCGCCCTGGTACGGCAAGGATATCCTCTCGGTCAAGCAGTTTAGCCGCGAAGACCTGGAATACATCTTCGCTGTGGCGCACGAGATGCACGACATGGTGAACCACGTCGGTACCTTCGACCTGCTCAAAGGCAAGATCCTCGCCAACCTGTTCTACGAACCGTCCACCCGCACCTCGTCGTCGTTTACCGCCGCCATGGAACGCCTGGGCGGCTCGGTCATCCCGATCAACGAAGTGAAGTACTCGTCGGTGTCGAAGGGTGAAAGCCTGCCGGATACCGTCCGCACGCTGGAATGCTACGCGGATGTGATCGTCCTGCGCCACCCCGAGGTCGGCTCGGCAGCGATTGCGGCTAAGGCGGCGCGCAAACCCGTCATCAACGCCGGCGACGGAATCGGCGAGCATCCCACCCAGGCACTGCTCGACGCCTTCACTATCAAGGAAGAACTCGGCCATTTGGATGGCCTGACCGTCACCCTGCTAGGCGACCTGAAGCACGGGCGCACCGTCCACTCGCTGGCGCGCCTGCTCTCGCTCTACAAGGTCAGGCTGAACTACGTCGCGCCCGACATCCTGCGCATGCCCGCCGAACTGATTGACGAGATCAAGGCCAAGAAGATCGAGCAAGCCGAGTACACTACCCTCGATGCCTGTCTGCCCCAGACCGATGTGCTGTATGTCACGCGCGTCCAGAAGGAACGCTTCAGCGACGAGGCCGTCTACGAGTCCGTCAAAGGTGCGTACGTCATTGACCCGCAGGTGATGAAAGCCGCCAGGGAACGCATGATCGTGATGCACCCGCTGCCGCGCGTCGGCGAGATTTCTCCCGAGTTTGACGATGACCCGCGCGCGGCGTATTTCCGGCAGATGGAATACGGGTTATACGTTAGAATGGCGTTGCTGGCGATGGTGCTGGGAAAGGCGTAGGAAGTAGACAAGGAAACAAGTAACAAGTAACAAGTAAACACGTGTCTACTGATAATTCGCACAAGGAGACTCTATGCGTCGTTGGAATGGCTGGGGTGATAACGCGGTCACTTATCCGCTGCCTGCATCCGCGGAGCAATATCTGGAAATGCGGATCGGGGCAGGGCCGCGGCTGGAAGATGCCGCCCTCGAAACGGTTCTCGCCGCTGTCCCGTCAGCGCGCCTGCGGTCTCACCCCTTGATTTCCACCGACCCCGAAGACCGCCTGCGCCACGCACGGGGACAATCCCTGCCGGATTGGATCGCCCTGCGCTCCGGGCGCGTCGGCGCTTTCCCGGATGGCGTGGCCTACCCGGCCTGCGACGAGGACGTGCGCGCCTTGCTGGATTACGCCCGCCGCACCGGTACGCGCCTGATCCCCTACGGCGGCGGAACGAGCGTGGTCGGGCACATCAACCCGCTCCCCGGCGGCGCGCCCGTCCTGACCCTCGACCTGTCGCGCCTCAACCGTCTGCTCGACCTGGACGAAACCAGCCGCTTAGCAACCTTCGAGGCGGGCATTACCGGCCCCGAGATCGAAAAGCGACTCAACGCGCGCGGCTATACGCTCGGCCACTTCCCGCAATCCTTCGAATACTCCACCCTCGGCGGCTGGATCGCTACCCGCTCCAGCGGACAGCAATCCTACTACTACGGGCGCATCGAGAGCCTGTTCGCCGGCGGCCACGTGGAGACTCCGCTCGGCGCGCTGGACCTGCCTCCCCATCCCGCCTCGGCCGCCGGCCCGGACCTGTGCCAGATGATCCTCGGCTCGGAAGGGCGTCTCGGCCTCATCACGCGCGCCATTGTGCGGGTACGGCCACTGCCGGAGGAAGAATCCTTCCACGCTTTCTTCTTCCACGATTGGGAATCGGGCGCGGCGGCGGTGCGCGAGATTGCCCAGGCCGGACTGAAACTCTCGATGCTGCGCCTGAGCAACGCGTTGGAAACCACGACCACGCTGGCGCTCTCCGGCAAGGATAAACTCGTCCAATGGGCCAATCGCGGCTTATCCTTCCTGCGATATGACGAAGGGCGCTGCTTGCTGATCGCGGGGTTCACCGCCGAAAAGAAGGATAAGGCTGCCAGGGAGCAATTCGCCGCGGCCCGGGATGTCATCCGCACCCACGCTGGGCTGTGGACGGGCACGCCCATCGGCAAAATGTGGAAAAAATCGCGCTTCCTGACGCCCTATTTGCGCAACACGCTCTGGGAGCGCGGTTACGCCCTGGATACGCTGGAGACTGCCGTCCCGTGGTCGTCTGTCTTGCCAACGGCGGAAGAAACCCAGAAGGTCATCCGCGAGGGACTGGCAGAAATCGGCGAGCATGTCCTTGTCTTTGCCCACCTCTCGCACATGTACAAAGATGGGGCCGGCATCTACGTAACCTATCTCTACCGCCGCGCTGACGGCCCGGATGAAACGCTGCGCCGCTGGCAAGTTTTGAAAGGCGCGGCCAGCCGCGTCATCGTGGAACATGGCGGGACGATCAGCCACCAGCACGGCGTCGGGCTGGATCACGCGCCCTATCTCACCGCCGAAAAAGGCGAACTTGGGCTGCAACTGCTGGCGGCCGCGCGGCGGACGCTCGATCCACAGGGCGTGCTGAACCCAGGCAAGCTGCTAGAGGATTAACGTCTTGATCAACGTCAAAATTCTTGGCCTGCGACAACCTGAACGTTACGCCGTCAGACGGATGGTCTTGTCTGCTCAGAGCGAGTTGCAAACGCAATATCCCGATCTTGCGGTCGAGATCGCCGAGATCAAAGACCCAAGCGAGATCGGCAAATATGCTCTGGTGCTGATCCTGCCCAGCCTGGTGGTCAACGAAAAACTGGTCTGCCGAGTAGGCCTTCGGCAGCGGGCGTTTCCCGCTCAGGGAAGAGGTCCTCACCTGGCTGCGTGAAGCATCACAGGCCTGACGCTCTACAGCCATTACGTTTTACGCCTTACGTTTTACGCCTCACGCAACACGCAACACTCCTCACTCCTCACTCATCACTCATCACTCATCACGCAACACGCATCACTCATCACTTTTCACGGACACCCAACATGTGGACAACCAACTGGCGTGACACCGTCTGGTCGCAGCTCGACCGCGAATTCGATCTCATCGTCATCGGCGGAGGCATCACCGGCGCGGGCATCCTGCGCGAGGCGGCCCGCGCCGGGCTGAAAGCCGTCCTGTTCGAGCAGGGTGACTTCGCTTCTGGCACCTCCAGCCGCTCGTCGAAGCTGGTGCATGGCGGCTTGCGCTACCTGCGTAATGCGAAGATCAAGCTGACCTACGAATCGGTTCACGAGCGCGAGCATCTATTGCGCGAAGGACGCGGCCTGGTCATCCCGCTGCCGTTTCTGATGGCGAACTTTCGCGGCGACAAAATCCCGGCCTGGGTCTTCGGCTTCGGCCTGTCGCTCTACGACATCCTGGCGCTCAAGTGGAATCACGCCCATTATCAGCCGGATGGCCTGCGCGGCCTCTGTCCGCAACTGACCTCGCCAGACATGATCGCGGGTTACCGTTACTTCGACGCCCAGACCGACGACGCCCGGTTAGTGCTGCGCGTAATTTTTGAAGCAACCCAGGATGGCGCGCGGGCGCTGAACTATGCCCGCGTAGAGGGACTGTTAAAAACAGGTGGACGCGTCAGCGGCGTAGCGGTGCGGGACCTGGCGCCTGGTTCCGTTCCCTTCGACTACGCTCAGGGCGAGAAAACGGCCGAGGTGCGCGCCCGGGCGGTGGTCAACGCCACGGGCGCCTGGGCGGACGGTTTGCGCGAACAGGTCCGAGGTCCGAAACGCATGCGGATCTTGCGCGGCAGCCATTTATTCTTTCCCTCCGCCAAACTCCCGCTGGCGCGCGCCGTCACCTTCCTGCATCCCAAAGACGGACGCCCGGTTTTCGTCTTCCCCTGGGAGGGCGTGACCCTGGTCGGCACCACCGACGTGGATCACGGCGCGGCCCCATCCACTGACCTGCGCATTGGCGCGGCGGAGGCCGCCTATCTGATGGACGCGGTGACGCACGCCTTCCCCGGTCTGGGGCTTTCGCTGGCGGATGTGCAGTCCTCGCTGGCCGGGGTGCGGGCAGTGGTGGATACCGGCAAAGCCAATCCGAGCAAGGAATCGCGCGAGTTCGTGCTGTGGAACGAGGCCGGGCTGCTGACCGTCAGCGGCGGCAAACTGACCACCTTCCGGCTGATGGCGCAGACCGCCCTTCGCGCCGTGCGCGCCATTCTGCCAGAGCACCCGCGCCTGCGTTGGCATGAGCATGTGCTTGATCCGCTGCCGCCCGAGACGACCGTTTGCGACCTGCCGCCTGAACTGCGCTTGCACCTGCTCGGACGCTATGGAAACGAGGCCTGCAACCTGGCCGAGGTAGCAAGAGAAGGGGAATTGGAGGCCATCGGCGCCAGTCCCTCGCTGTGGGCCGAGCTGCGCTGGGCGGCGCGCGCCGAGGGCGTGGTGCACCTGGATGACCTGCTGGCGCGCCGCCTGCGCCTGGCGATCAACCTGCCCGGCGGCGGCCTGGCGCAAATGGAGCGCATCCGCGCCATCGTCCAGCCGGAGTTGGGCTGGGATGATGCGCGCTGGGAGGAAGAGGAAAAGAGGTATCGGGCATTGTGGCAGGAGTATTATTCGCCGCCATAGAATATTCCTCCGCTCTCCCAAGAACCCGTTTCCTCGAAGGGAACGGGTTCTTGGCGGCCCGGAGATCGCGCTCCAGCAAAGTGATAAAATAGCAGCGGAGGAGAGATGCTTATAATGACCGAACTACTGGAATGGGTGAATGCCTATCTCGAAAAAGACGAGGATATCGTCGTTCCCGTCAAGAAGATGTGGAACGAGTGGCGCGCCGCACATGAGGAACCCTCGCTGGAAGAGTTCACCGCGCAGGCGCTGGCCGACCCGCGCAACGAAGAGGCACGCGGCGTGGAACACGGCGATGGCATGGAATGGATGACTCCCGAAGAACTGGCCGAGTACGAACGGGATATGGAGGAAAAAGGCTTTTTCTCCGGCCCGCGCCTCAAACTCAAATCCCGCGAGCTCACCATCGAACACATCGCCAAAATGATCAAGAAACACAACGACCGCATGGAATGGGCTTTGCAGGAGGCGCGCAAATCCATACCGGAGGATCTCAGCGAACCCCAGGAGGGGGAACTGATTGACCTGATCGAGAAGGTCAAGGAATTCCGCGAAGAGTTACGGAAATTAGGCCTGGAAGCCGAAGACAAGGCCAAGAAATAACATGCACATTCTGGTCACCAATGATGACGGCGTACAGGCTCCCGGTTTGCTGGCGTTGGCGCAGGAAATGCGGACTTTGGGCAAGGTTACCGTTTTTGCCCCGGATCACAACTGGTCGGCTTCGGGGCATGTCAAGACGATGGATCGCCCGCTGCGCGCCCGTGAAGTTTTGCTGGCCGATGGCACCTCCGCCCTGACGACCGACGGCGCGCCGTCCGACAGCGTGGCGCTGGCCCTGCTGGGGATTGTGAAAGAGAAGATTGACCTGGTTGTCTCGGGTATCAATCCGCATGAGAACATCGGCCACGATGTAACCTACTCCGGTACGGTGACAGCGGCGATGGAGGCGGTCATCGGGGGAGTGCCAGGAATTGCCGTTTCACTGCACGCGCCGGAGAACCATCACGGCGTTTTGGATTACAGCACGGCCGCAAAAATTGCCCGGCATGTCGCCCAAAAAGTATTGGAAAATGGCCTGCCGGAAGGGGTGCTGCTGAACGTCAACGTGCCGTATTTGAAAGAGGCTGAAATCAAGGGTTACATGATCACCCGCCAGGGATTGCGCCTCTACCGCGACGCGCTGGACGCCCGCAAGGACCCGCGCGGCCGCCCATATTACTGGATCGGCGGCGACTTCCCGACCGGCGTGGACGAGCCTGGCACCGACTTCGGCGCGATAAGAGCTGGCTACGTATCCATCACCCCGCTGCAACTGGATCTGACGGCGCGGGAGGCGATGGAGGGGTTGAGGAAGTGGGAGTGGGAGTAAAATCAATAACATGTGTCCTAAAAGCATTCGGGAAACCCGGCAATTGGCTTTTGATAACCTTGTTCTCCCATCGTTCATCGAAAACGACTTGAGCGAAGGAGAATATGCCATTGATTCAATTTTCCCCGAAGAGTTCGCGGATACCTTATCCCGGTTAGAGGCGTATAACAAACATCTTTTCCGCCCCAACACGTACCTGCATAAGTGGTGGGCGAGACGTTGTGGCTCCACTTTTCGAACCATTCTCAAGCAATTTATTACCGACCCCCATCGGCGGGATTATTATGCTCCCAAGGGACTTGAAGGAAAAATTATTCTCGACCCCATGATGGGAGGGGGGACTACTTTACACGAAGCCATCCGGTTGGGAGCTAACGTTATCGGGGCTGACATTGACCCGATACCAGTTGTGCAGGCACGTGCATCTTTATCCCCACTTACTCTCAGAGACCTGCGTGCCGCATTCCATCTTTTTTTTGAAGAGTTGTATTCTCAAATAGGGCAGTTTTTTCTTACAGAGTGCCCTCATTGCGCAAGAAAAGTTGATTCCCAATATACCCTGTATGGCTCTCGCAAGAAGTGCTCTTGTGGGGAAGTTGTTCAAATAGACCAGTTTGATTTACGTTACGAAGCAAACCGTACAATCCGCATCTGGCCAAGCTCATGGATCATTTCCGAAAACGTGAACGAGCCGGAAGGGACTCCAAAACCAGTGCGGTTGATTACACGAGACGAGAAATCTTGCCCGAAGTGTAACCAAAAATATCAAGAATTGTTGGATGTTCCCTATTATCAGCGTTATACACCTGTCGCAATTTCTGGCGTTTGTTCAGAACATGGCTTTTTCTTCCGGTCACCAGGCGAAACCGACTTAGACAAAATCAGACAAGCAGATTCTTTACGCGCCAATCTATCATTCAATGAAGCAAGAAATTTTGTGGTCCAAAGTGGTCCAAAGTCAGGAGACTTGCTCAAACGAAATATATCCACCTATTTGGATCTATTCACTTCACGACAACTATTTTACTTGGATAACGCAATCCGTCTTTTGAATAATCATAAAGGCGCGATCCGATTGAACCTCGCCCTTCTCATTTCAACATCGCTAGAGTTCAATGCTTTACTTTGCGGCTATAAGGGATGGGCGCAAAATCGGCCTGGAGCAATCAAGCACGTTTTTTCTCATCACGCTTATCTTTTTCCCTATACAGCCGCAGAAAACAATCCAGTCAACCCACAGAAATCTTCCGGCAATTTACAGGCATTGTTCAAAGACCGCCTTGAACGTGGCCGCCAATGGGCAGTAGCTCCAGTGGAAAGGAAAATTGATCATAGCGGAATAGTGCATCTGTGCAAGATTCCTGGTGAATTCGATGGGGGCGCAGAGATTACTAATCAGGTTGAATTGAAGACAGGAAATCAGAAATTTCTCCTGATTCATGGTGATTCAAGGCAATTGCCCATAGAAGACAATTCTATTGACTTTATTGTGACCGACCCGCCTTACTACGACAGCGTACAATACAGCAATCTGGCTGCCTTCTTCCGAGTCTGGTTATCCCATCTGTTGCCTGATGAGATAGACTGGGTCTACGATGAAACCCGTAGCGCTGTTGCTACGAAAAATAATGGTTTGGATACACAATACGTGACAGTTCTTTCGGGCATTTTCAAGGAATGTGGGCGAGTATTAAAATCAGACTCAGGAAGAATGATTTTTACATTCCATCATTGGGATGGAAATGCTTGGGCAGAACTGACCATTGCCTTAAAATCAGCTGGCTTCCGTTTGGTAAATGCCTACGTGCTATTCTCAGAAAACCCAATTTCAATTCATATACAAAATCTAAATGCAATAAAGCATGATTCAATCCTTGTGCTGGCTCGTGATGGTCAATTTGTTGCCCGCACATGGCCTGCTTTAGAAAGAATAGACACCCGCGACAGTGAAGCATTTTGCCGCCAATGTGCATTTGCATTGGGATGGCTTTTGCAAAGTGATTACCAGCCTGATGAAATACGGAAAACCTGGAAGCAACTGATACAAGGGAGAAATCCATGAACAATCAACCTGCAGAAATCTTCGGCTACTACGTTGGCGACTCATCGGCAGAAGCGCACAAGGCTCGTAAAGAACACTGGTGTCCATTTGTGGGCAGCAGGTGCAGCAAAAACAGCCGACTAATAGATTATCCCTTCGGCGTCTGTACCGTTGCTCATGGCGACGGGTTTTATACCATCTGTCCACATCGTTTTGAAGAAAAAGGAAGTGTTGAAGGAATTCCTTTTATTCTGGAAAATATCGCGCTCCATTACTTCGGCGATTTTGTCAATCTTGTGTTGTTTTCAGAGATCAAATTACCCAATATCGGTAGCATTGATTTTGTCCTTGTGCGGCATAAGCCCATGAGAGCCGAAGTAGACGATTTTATCCCCATAGAGTTTCAATCGGATTCAACAACAGGAACCGGGCCGCTTGTTCAAAGTCTAAAAGACTTTATGGCAGGTGTAAAGATCGCTGAAAAGAAGTACAATTTTGGCATCAACACATATGATACGATCAAGCGTTCCATTACGCAGTTATTCAACAAAGGCATTGTGTACGAAACCTGGAATGTCAAATCCTATTGGGTTATCCAGGAATACATTTACGCGAATCTGGTCAAGCGGTATGGCCTGAAGCAGGAGGGTTATTCGGCAGAACATGCCTCCCGTTTTGCTCTACAGGAATATTCCTCCGAAGGCAACAAAATCACGTTGCATGCCACCCGGTTTGTGTCCGTAAGTGTGGATGAAATGTATCAAGCCATGCGGAACAACCCTGGTTTACCAGGCAAGGGGCAATTCGTGGCCTCCTTGAATGACAAACTAAAAGCACGGTTGAGTTTGAAATTCGAGTAGCTTCGCAGGAAATTCTAATGCCCGCCTTTACCTCCCCTCCCAACCTCCACGCCTTCAACGCCCTTGTCTGGGACATCGTCCGCCAGATCCCGCGC
>Ga0210036_1004719_pt1 | contig 12320 bp, 10 predicted proteins | sample CryGeymeta201515_FD_185469 | JGI IMG/M metagenome (GOLD analysis project Ga0210036, IMG submission 185469) | Groundwater microbial communities from Crystal Geyser aquifers in Utah, USA - Crystal Geyser metaG 2015-15 (SPAdes) (version 2) | ecosystem: Environmental > Aquatic > Deep subsurface >...
GGACTGTAGAGGGGATCCAGTGGTCCGTTAAGCACTACTCCAACTTAGGTCTTGTCTACCAGGGATACTGAAGTAAATTTGAGCAGTGTTGGGTATGCACGTAGGGTTAAGTACTAGGGGTACATACCATGTACTGCAGGAAAAGAGACTTGGGTCCCTTTTTATATATAATACTAGAGTACTAGTGGTACTACTAGTCTACTACTACGAAAAGTAAGAAAACCTTTACAAAAACCCCTACTCAAGTAGTAGTAGTACCTGGTAGGTCACAACAGCTGAATTCGTTCTGGCTTTCGCTAATTTCTTTCTGTCGCTTTCCCACGAGCGATACATGACCAGAAACTCTCGCTCTTTTCTTTGAGTGTGCCGCCAACCATTCATCATCAGGCTTCATCGCTTTGAAAGCGCGTCGCAACCGTAAAATATCAATATCATGAGCAATGCCGCCAGACAACTGTCAGTTTCTACTAGTTATAGTACTCCTAGCTACTACCACTCGTAGTTGGTGTGCTACACTTCGTACTCTATTACAGTACCAGGTACTACAGTACTAGTACCGTAGTAGCGAATGCCTGCTGCTGTACTTGTACTCTGGTTTCCGTGAAATGCTGAACAAGCATAAATCCGATGCCATCTTGTATACTCCCACTATCCCAACTGATGATAGTATCATGGTCTACAACCAAAGTGGAGTTGTTCCTTCGCCAAAGTGTTCAGTCTCCCACCCGATCCCTGAATAGATTTATGCCTATTCATCTGGCGTTCCGTTGCAATTACAGTAGCCGTTCCTATGTGACCAGTGTGTTCTTGTTGGAGTTATATTAAATACGGTAAAAAACCCATATTATATTTAGACATCAAGACGTTAAACTTCGTGAGGCGATACGTCAGCTCATTAATCGCAAGAAAATAATTCAAATGCATCCACAAAATATCAACGGTACGCTTTTAATTTTTAATTACCAGAGTACTAGTCTAGTAGTCTACTACGTACCTGGTAGTATCAATTATCAATCAATCTTGCATTTCTATCTGTTGCTATTCTTGGTATATTTCTATTGCTTCATTTCATTTCAAAAGATATACCAGGGTACCTGGTAATAATAATAGTCTATAATAATATAATAGCAACGATAGCAACGAAAGCAAAATGAGGTTCTTATCGTACATTCACATTGTCATGGTGATTAGCGCTTTGTGTTCGGTGGAAGGTCGTTTGAAAGCCACCGCAAAACACCAAGAGCAGCAACAGCAACAGCAGCAACAACAACAACTTCCTTCCATCAAGGTTGTTCGCCGTCTTCAAACGACAAATGAATTGCTAAGCTACAGTGGATCACCACCCGAGCGTCACTATCCACTGCAACTTTGCGAAGGAGATTGTGACGAAGATTCTGATGTAAGGACACTTTTACACGTATTGATACTACTGGTTACTTACTGCTTGCTACTGGCACTAAAATCTGGTACTTGTACTTGTACTGGTACCTGGTACTATCTGTTAGTTACTGGTACCAATACACTAGCACAACTCTGCGTACACTTACACTCTTTCAATTCCCAATTGCCAATTGCCAATTCCCACACAGTGCGACGAAGGATTGGTATGCTATCAGCGTGACCCTGGTACAGCCGTGCCTGGTTGCATGGGCGGAGAAGAAGAACAGTCCCGGACCGACTATTGCACATCTGCGCCTGCAACTACCGCAACAGACAATGTCGATACAGGTACAGCAGAAACAGAGGAGCCACAGCAACAAGAAGATGATGACAACACAACGACCGAGCCAGTTCCTACACCAGCTTCACCTACTTCAAAACCTACAGCATTGCGTGTAATTTCAACTACTCCAGCACCTACCAGTACAGCGTCGCGTGTAGTTTCAACTACTCCAGAACCTACAGCGTCACCTACAGCGTCACCCAAAGTAGCGCTTTCTACGACATCACCGGAACCTCTAGCACTATCCTTTGTAACGAAAGATACGAGCGGTGCATTCCCACTCGGAGAATGTCAAGGAGATTGTGACGACGATACTGACTGTCAACCTGGTCTCATTTGTTTTCAAAGAGATCAAAATGAGCCCGTACCAGGATGTTTAGGAAACGATGCTTCCAGGTCCGATTATTGCATTCTCGATCCCAACAACAGGGTACCCACCGCTTTGCCTACGGAGTTGCCCACGCCATCGCCTACGGCCATGACAACTTCACCGACGCCCACAACATCCAATCGACCCAGTAGTTTCAGACCCACCACAGCAGCATCAAATCCAACCATGCAAACTTTCGATTTTCCTACTGATGTAACTACCGACTTCCCCTCTGATGCCGCCAATGTGACTTTAGAACCCACCATTACACCAGTACCGTCTGTCGCACCATCAAGTGCACCAACGATCGAGCCTCTCGAAGGAATTCGAATCAAAATGTATTGTAAGTATTTTTGATCGTTTAGAATGCAAGATGTTTCCCTTTTTTAAATAATAGGAAGGCCAAAAACTCACTTCTATCGATCTATATTCGCAGGGGAAGAAGGGTATCTCTGGCAAGACGAAACTTTTGAACGTAAATGGTGCATGATCAACAATTACAAAGGATTTCCGGGAACTGGAAAATGCTGGCACGGAGTAAAGACGCAAGAATGTGACCAAGAAATGATCTACATCTCACGATGTGATTCCGATAAACGACAAATGATGTCCATTTATCCTATTGCTGGGGGAACGCAATACCAGATTGGAACCTACGGAGACAACATGTGTCTTGAGCGTGTCGATTTTTCGTTAGTACTACGAGAATGTGAACTTATGAATCCAATGCAACGATTCTGGATGCCACGGGGTGCCCCGTATCAGAAACATTTTGAATTGTCACCCATTACTCTGGCAAGTTATTGTGTCACACAATCTCATCATCCCAAGTTTGGAGAAGTCGTCGAACTGCACAAATGCAGTAAAGCGAGACACATCGATCATCAAAGTTCCTTTTGGGAAATCGATAGAGAAGAAGCTTAATTCGAGAGTCAAGAACCAACAACAATCACACAAATTCAAGATGATTAATAGTCGTAATTTTATGCATACCTGAACTACATGCACCAACAATTTATGATTAAAAACGAGACAGATTAGACTAGCTAGCTCTTGAAAAAGAGAATGCATAAATTGCATTGCAAACGACGATGGAGCTCTTGACAACAGTACTAGCAAAGTACTACTTCTTGTATCAGAGATTAGCTTTGCGAAAAGAGTACTCTTAAAGTTAGTATGTATTTTTAACACGCTGAGTATATGTTTCATTCCTTGCAACAAAATTCTCAACCTTTCAAATGCGTTGCCGATACCATTCGGCATGATGGGGAGATCGTAATATTATTACTATAGCTTGGATGAACCGGAGTGGATGTTTGCCGTCTCAATAAACTACGGCGATTGGAGCTGGTGGCAGTGGTGGATTTACGGTCGCGGCGTCGTTCACACATGTCTGAAGCATTTTCGTTGTTGCTTTCTTCCATCGCACTACTATTCGCCGCCAAGTCCCGCGACGATTCCAAATTGGCATTTTGAATCATCAGAGAAAAGGCTTTTCTTGATGAAAGGCACGCCATGGATCGTTGCTTTTGCATCATGCTTTGGCAGCCCTGGATTGAGCGACGGTGCTGATTTTTAAGCCCGCTGCAATCGCTCATGCTACTATCATTCATGGAAATTCTACGTACAGATCGCTGACGCTGCTGGTCGCGACCATCACTGCCGCCGCCTCCGCCAGCGTCGCTGGTATTAATTTTGCTGTTGTTCTTGGTAGTCGCACGTCGAACGGATCGTTGTTGGTGACTGTGACTGCCAACACCATCACCACTGCTGATACTGTCCATTCTGCGTACGCGGTAATAAGTGTGAGAGCTCTCATTGATTTCCAAGGATCGTGTGCTTCGGTCAGCTTGCTTGTTGAGAAGAGTGATGGTAGCTGGAATGCCACTTCCAGCTCCGACACTTCCTCTTCGACCAAGGCAAAGACCGCTGCTGTTGCTCAACGATTGACCGAGACCCCGCATCCCCCTCCCCGAAAGCCTGAGCAAAGCACGAAGCTCAGAAGCATCCGTTGATTTAGCACCTGACGATTTGACAGACTTTCGACTCTGTGATTGTTGGAGCAACTGCTTTCGTGTCTTGACCATCAAGTCATTATCGTCGTTACCATCCGATAGTCTACGTTTTTGCTGTTGCTGTTGCATAGAGTGTCGTAGGTTTTTAATGGATCTGATCTTGCTGTATCCGGGTCTGTCAATGGTCTTGAACTGAACAAGTGTCTCTGTTCTGCTTGACAAGCTGCTTCGCATCGTGGACGTTGCTTGAAGAGTCACAGGAGATTGTATCGTAATGGTCTCTGATAGAACCTCTGTATCAGTGTCTTGCGCTGTACAGATATCATCATCCATCGTGGAATGGTAAGCAAAATTTGTAACTCCTTGATGAAACGATTCCACGGTCTTTTCCTGTTTGGTCCTGACAACAGGCTCACCTTTTTGAGACACAACGGCCGAGTAGGATCGTCTTCGATTATTTGGTGCGACAATAGTACAGGGGCGGAAACCCGGAAGCAACGTCGAAGTGTCCAATCGCCCCTTGTAGTTTGGATTCTCTAGAAGATCCAAGAGGTGCGATCGACGAGATTCCTTGAGTAGCACTTGAAGGGCAGTGCAGGTACTGTTGTTGGAAACAGAACGTTTCAACTTGGTCTGGTTCCTGAAAGCCGATGGTTGACCAACACTTGTCTTGAGTTCGAATGTCACAGCAGTATCAGCATCAACCATCTTGTATAGTTGAGAGTCTTGCCGGTCGGAATTATGACTGTCAATGTCAACGTCATTCTTGAGGATTCGATGGAGCAGCTTCAAACGTAGTTTCTTTTCCACCATTCTTCGTTTTGTGTGAACAGCACTGGCACGGCTGCCAGCGACCGACGTCGCAGCCGCAGACTTTTTGCTGTACGAGCTGTACGAGCTGTACGAGCTGTATGAGCTGTACGAGCTGTACGAGCTGGAAGTACTGCAGCCACGATTCAAGGAAGGAGGCGGTGGAGGAGGCGATGACGAAGGGATGTACACATCGACTTTAGTAGTAGCAGTAGCACCACTTCGCCCTCCCGTTTGGAAAAGAGCCGAAAGGCGACTGGACGACGACGACGATAAGGACGACGAACACTTTGGTCTCTGCGTGTAAGGCAGACTTCCGTGCAAAGATAGGGACGAAAGACTATTGTTGAAAGCTAGAGGTGTCTTCTTTTGCTTCTGTTGGCTTTTTGTAGAGGCCAGGTTGGAGTAATCCACCAGTAACCGTCGTTGTCCTTGTCGTTGTTTTTGTCCGTGTGGTTTGAGAATGCTGGAAGTGCACGACAAGGCATCATGCGAAGCAGTCTCCATGGTTGTCAATGCTGTACTTGTTGTACTATTGCAACTGGCACACGTAGAAAAAGAAGCAAAGGAACTGCAAGACTCATTATTGTGTTCATTCGGTGAATAGTAACTGGATGCAGTCGCCGTAGAGACGCTGTCGTTATCGATATAGTTGGAAGAGTAGAGGTACGAGGCCCAGTTGGTCATGTTTTGTAGGTATTATTTTGGCTTATTCTATTTCTTTGTTCGATTTGATAGATTGGATTGATTTGTGAGGAGACACAGGAGTCAAATGGGGAGTTGAAAAAATAAATCAAGATTACGATTAGATTGGATGGAAAGATATCACTGTAATATACTACCAGGTAGTCTAGTACAACCTAATAGTGTAATATTCTTCGTGACAACGCTGTGACGTGTTTAGTCTGTCCGTATATCCTGACTGTAGAGTAAAAAGTACACAAGGTGTGTTGCTTTTGAAGACGATTACGTACTAAAAAACTATTATGAATGTGGTAGAGTAGTACCAGGTACTGTAGTGAGAATGCACTCCCGCGCCTCCCTTTGTCTGCGTTGTGGTTTGTTGGCAGCATACTGTCGTATTCTCATTATAATATTAAAAAAAAAACATCTACTTTGAACAATGAAGCTCGTTTCTATTTTTCTTGTCTTGCTCACCTGTGCTTGCACTTGTGGTAGTGTAGCTGCAGGCCGTCTTGGCAGCAATTACACTAGTACTAGCGCTCAACGGGGCCCCCACCGTCGTGGTATTTTGTCCCAGCGAGTCATGCACACCCAAACATCGGTGGACAAGTACCTTCAAGGCAATCATCATCGGTCCTTGTACGACAACGGAGAGACCTGTATTTCACCGTACGATGAGTACGCCTTCAATATCTTGGACAACGTCTTGACCCTAGAGGAATACGACGCCTTTGTGTATTTGTACGAACAAATGGGACTTACCTATGTCATCATGGAAGGACTGCTTTACTTTGGAGCGGGACAGAATAGCAGGTATGCACCCTACTATCCCGATGTCTGGCCTGTCAAGGACCAGCAGCGAGAATACAAAAAAGCCATTCGTGACACCTGTCGCTTCTATGGAATTGATGGCAGTCAAATTATCTTGCAATCTTTTACGATGCACTTGTTCAAAAACAAACGTCTCATTTTAGGCACATTGGTGCAATCTTTCAAAGTGCCTTTGCAGGAGGCTAGAGACGAATATAATCATGTCATGGACATATTTCAAAAGTATCCTGCAATTGCCTACGACTTTCCTCTCTGGACCTTTCCTGCTACCTATCCAGTTTCGGATGGTACAGATGATACTCCCAACAAAAAGGGGGGTGTGGCCATGGGAGACGGATATATGAGATTTTTGGAGGAAAAAGGACTTCTCGACATTGGAACCAACTACGCTGTCTATCACGTACGAACATCATGACCTTGCATTATTTCAGCAATAGCTTGAACGTGGTCTCAATTGTCTTGACATTTTTTCCGTTTTTTTATTTTTTACTTTTTCGGCAGGAGGTTGCCCACCATGTGTTGTTCGAACAATTTGGCTTCCCTGAAAATACGGCAGCAAATTCACGCTACATTGAAATGCTCTGTGATGCTCTCGCGGCTTACTTTGGGGCACATCCCCGTGGTGCTAATCTTAGTCAACAGGATATTGAAGAGTTCCTTGATAGTGCCTACCTTACTGGGGATTGCAAATTTGACGATCCTTCCCATCACGGTACGCCCAAACAACGCAAGGCTGCCGCAATGTTTGCAATAGATTTGGTACAGCAGATCAAGGCGGAAGGAAACACTCGTCGTGAAGGCCATCGCATTATTCCCACGGCGGAATTCATGTACGTTTGTTGTAAAAGAGTGTTCATTGGTATTTTTATTTTTTATTTTTTGTTCGAGTATTATGGTTTGTCTTGTCGCAACGTTTCTTCGTTTGCCTACTCTAATTCGAACGTTTTTACTTGGCAGTGCTAGCTTTGACCGAGTTTTCCCCTCCATTGCCGGACCTGTTACGTTTAAATAAAGGGTGCTGTTCACGACAAGCACCTGCATTTTGTGTTATGATCTCATGAGTATAAACATGTGCGAGAGATCTGATTTTACATATTTTATGTGTCGCAAGAATACCCGGTTATTCAGAGGAATTGGCGAGGAGAACCAATCCGGAAACTATTACAGCGGCACCAGGCATTTTGCAATCGATTTCGCTTCGCTATTGATTGTATCATCTTTAGCAATAGCGACTTGCTCGCAAGCTATTATGATTGCTACAATTATTACTAAAATGCCATTCTCTACCTGTGATTTGAATGTATCGACTTGTTAGTGTAATTTCTATTTATTCCGGTTGGTCGAATCATGTCGAATAATTGGTTCCATAAGTAGTATCAATGAGGACTACATCCTACCCAAACCACACACAGATTTCTCTGCTTCTTGTTTGTTTTTCAGCCACGTTTCGTGATCGACACCTAATCCTTCTGTCAGAATAGGACGGTAATGAGGATTGTGACCTAAAGCTTTGACGATACGATCTGACTCGTTACTGTTGGTTAATGTGTGTACAGCAACAGTACCAGCTGCAAACACAAATGCCGAGCCTACAATAGGCAACAGCGGATAGAGGGAAGGATCTGAAAAGTATCTCTCTTTAAACGAATGCTCATGAAAGTCATTTTGGACTGGTACTTTGAACCGTAGATAGTGCGGCACGGCTGTTTCAGGTGGAAGATGATGAACACCTTGCTGCGTAGGAGTAGTTGTAATACCGCGAGACGATCCGCCGCTATTCGTAACTGTCGTCATCAGCATAATGCTCTTGTTAGGACGAGCGGTGACACGTTGAATAACAGGGAGAAGGACACGTTGAACAACTGCAGGAAAAACAGCGCGTTGGACGGCAGGTGAAAAGACAGGACGGAGAGCTGGGCAGAGAAGGTTCATTTTTCTTCGTTTCTTTTTATTGAGTATGCGTATAATTTGAGTGGTTAGATGAGATGCTTTCTGGTATGGATTTGTGAGCTTTGAACTTTTGCAAACTTTGAACTTAACTTCCGCAATAATGGTAGATGTTACTCTACTCAATTTTGGTATTCGGAATTGGAAAACCAAGAAGCTTCGCGTTTTCATCGCGAACCCTATTATGAAGTTGGCGGGAAAGTAATCGAACTACCGTACTCGAACTTGTACAACATACCTGGTACTACCTGGTACCTGGTAGTATGGAACCTACCTGGTACGATGTCGTCCTATCATGGTGTTATGAATGTGAAACTAATAATACTACTTCGGGTACCTGGTACCATATGGCTTTTATCGTCAAGTAGTGTTCAAAAAAAGTTCTAAGATGTTCTTTTTGAAAATTTGGAAATTCGTCGAACAACGCGACTTCCAATGATACAAGTCACATACTATCCTTCCGTAGTACAACTAGTAGTAGGCAGTACTAGCAGTACTAGCTACATGGTGCAGCACCTGGTACCTGATGATAGCTACCAGAAGTAGTACTTGTAGGCAGTAGTTTCAGTTACCACTGCTTACCAGGGGGGGGTACCTACTGTACCATGTACCAGGTACTATTTAAGACTACTGAGACATTCTCAACAAATGCAGGTATGGTGGTGATAGGAACGGGTACCTGTACCTGGTACGTGATTTGTTAACTGTGTTATTTGTACTACTACTAGGTACTTTCAAGATGCACAAGATCTGGAATGGAGAATGAATAATTAAGGATTAGCAATAATTTTCTACAGTGTGACATTGAAACAAGTGTTTGTTTGACTGGAACTTAAGAATCATTTATGGAAGTGTACCAGGTACTACGATTCAAAAGACGGTCTTAATGGGAATTGTATCAAGGTATGACAAGATTGACATTTCGTCGTTCTTCCTTGTGTTATATTCGCTCGTCATCTTGAATTGCCAATTATTCACCTCCATGCTACTGTACTACAGTTGTACTACCTGGTACTGTACCTGGTACCTGGTAACTGGTACCTAGTACCTGGTACTGGTGCCAGTACAAGGCATCGCATGAAACATGCCTGAAACACACATGACCGAGAATTTTGTCGCAACCAGTAATAATCACCTAGTAGCTAGCTAGTAGGACATCCTTGTGAGTTCACATTAGGAATCTCACATTTCCCATCAGAAATACACACTGCACAGAAGAACGAGACGACGAAGATGATTTCTCCGTCTTCTCACCACAGCGACAGTGGCAACAGTACCAGCAGTTTCAACAGCAAGAGCAACGAGAGTAATCACACTCACACCAAAACGAGCAGAAGCAGACGAAGCAGACGACTTGTGGATTATCGATTTGAGCGAGCAGAACTGCCATCCCGCTTTTCTGCTCCAACGCTCGAGGATTTGGCTTTGGCCAACCAGCAGCAGCAACAGCAAGCACAGTTGCAGCGCAATCAGGGAGCACACAGTCAGCTCAGTGATTGGTCGAACTTGTCGGAATCGAAACGAGCATCAGTAAATGCAGCTGTGACCGCCAGACAACAAAGCAAGGGACGTTCGGAACAGGATTTGATGAACGTCTCTTGTTCCTCGCTTTTTAGCAGTAGTACCAGTAGCTGTAACTCTACTAGTAGCAGTTCCAAGAAGAATACGAAGAGAACTACGAGCAGAAGAATGAGTTGGGGAATGAACGTCAGTGACGACGTCTCTGCCTTGGTTGCTTTTAATACAAAGGGGCGAAGAACAAGCATCTTGCTTGGCAACACCACTGCCTCTACTACCATTCCCATTGCCACTGCCACTGCCACTGCCACTGCCACTGCCACTGCCACTGCCACTGCCACTGCCACTGCCAGTTCCAATAGCAGTACCAACAGCCATTCCAACAACGGCAGCACCATAAGTGACGGAAGTCATCGCAGCAGCAAATCTCGTAAGGGAAGAAGCAGAGAATCTATTACAAGGTCGGCTGACAATGATGATCAGGCGAATAATGCATCTTTTCCAAAACTATTGCATGACAGTGCAGCAACAGGCCTAACATCGACCAGTGATCCATTGACGGCAACGACGTACAGCAGTGACACTACTACTAGTAGTAGCAGTATCGCTGATGCTACAGTGACAGCGACAGTGACAGTGACAGCGACAGCGACAGCTCATCATCCCATAGTTACCAGAAAACAACAGGAAGCTGTTCAAACAATACCTGTGCCAATCCTCGAAATCATCTCACATACCCAAAACGCAAAATAAATAATTAGAAATGACTTTTTAAGTGCAACAATAGCACTACCATTTTCTAAATCATAAAAAGCACAAGTTTGTTGAGAACTGAAACTGTTTTGTGGCTGATATTTTGTACTAGTAGCTCTCTAGCTAGCAACCTAGCAAACATAATATTACTAGTATCATTTTGAATACCTTGTGAAAAGGGCGTATTTTCGTATTTTCACTGCTGTGGCCACACCTCATCAGATTATTTAGGACCAATCTAATAATATTCATATGACTGCTCTACCACTCGTACTACCGGTACGATACCTGGTAATACCTACTACTATACAGTAGTAGAGTACTAGCTCAGCCAGCACTACTAGGCTACCTAGTACTGTACCTGGTAGTAAAATAAAAGAGCAAATCTTATGCACGCACTCATGTTGTAGTTTTTTTCTTTCTTCATCGCAGCTACCGCACTCCTCACTTCGAAGAAAGTCGACTAGTCTACTACCAGTAGTAGTAGTAATTGAATACAGTAGATTTTTAAAACAGCTGTTGGAGTACGAATATCCGTCCATGGACGAATACGGTAGTAGTAGGAGACTACCACCCAATGAGCTACCACTACTACTCCGTACTACCCAGAGTAGACTACCTACCTCGTAGTACAACACTGAAAAAGTATCTTGAAAAGAAAACTCTATGCCTTTCTAAGAAGTTCAGGAAGTGTAAATGCATTTTATCAAACATCAAGAAAACTCTTCGAGATGAATTTTCCATTTCAACACATAGCAGTAGATCTGAAGATATCACAATTTTTTATCTCTCTTGCAAAGAAATAAAACAGAAATTATAATTATGATCCGTTTCGTTATTCTTCTTACCGTCTTCGCCAGTGCAGCTAATGGCTGGGTCCTTGGTAACACCGGTAACACCAAAGCTGCCTTTAAGCAATTTTCTTCCGCCGTTGGAGCCGCGGCTGTCGCAGCCTCGATTGCTGTGGCTCCTGTTCAGGCCAAGAATATTTCCCAGGGTGAGCAACTCTTCCAAGCCGACTGTGCACAATGCCACAACGCTATCAAGGCCCTGCCCGGTGATCAAACATCGTTACAGAAGGAAGCCATAAAGAAGTTCCGCGGAGGAACAGACCAAGTTACGGTCAAGAATTACGTTCAGAATCAGCTGCCCCACAGCTACATGCCCTTTGCCCTAAAATACAACGATAAAGATTACAACGATGTTGCTAGTTACATCGTCCAGCAAGCTGATTAAAAATACAGCAACATGAATGATCACTTTAGACATAATACTGTAAAATGATTATAAAATTACGCGATCAAATAAATCGAATTTTACACTCTACCAGCTATGGATGATGAGTAGAAGAGCTATTATTAGTAGTACTGGTACAATGATAGTAGGTAAAATGAGCAGTACCAGGCTACCAGGTACCAGGTAGTAGCTTCTTCGAAAGAACGAATCTTAAATTTTACGACTCCATGTGGATCTATGATCATGAATCTTGGAAAACGACGATCTTTTGTTATCCGGAGAATATCGGCCTCTCACAAGGTTTATTAGAGTAAGGATGACATCACCGTATTGACCTAAGGACAAAAAATATACAGGAAGCATTAAGGTCTCAAAACACTTTTTGAGTAGTTAAATGGACAGCTCTTGATGAGACCTTTCCATTCATTATCTA
>Ga0210036_1004721_pt1 | contig 12316 bp, 9 predicted proteins | sample CryGeymeta201515_FD_185469 | JGI IMG/M metagenome (GOLD analysis project Ga0210036, IMG submission 185469) | Groundwater microbial communities from Crystal Geyser aquifers in Utah, USA - Crystal Geyser metaG 2015-15 (SPAdes) (version 2) | ecosystem: Environmental > Aquatic > Deep subsurface >...
TACTTTCAATGTCTCCCAAACGAACGCTTTTATCAAATTTACATTCAATGGCGATTTTTAAATCAGGGGTTCCGTTTATTTCACAAATGATGTCGCCTGTCTTATTTTTGGGAATATTCCCAGCTGTGTTTCCGGTAAGAAAGGCACGGTCCTTCAATTTTTTATCTAAAAAATATTGATTTAAGAATGCTGCAATTTCATCTTCCGCCAATATTCCTTTAATGGTTGACTTATAAAAAAGCTCTTTTTTCATTTCAAAAATCATTTTCAAACTTTCGAGCTCCGTTCCTAATTCGTTAGATGTTTTTGAAAGAAAAGATGAAATACGGTCTTCCATTAATGCCAACACACCAATGTAAATTGCTCTCAAAAGCTTTTCGTCTCTTTCACTCGCAGGAAGATTATCAAAGTAATTGAAAACGATTTGATTTTTGATTTCAAATTCTTTAATTTCTATTCGTTTAAGTTGTTGGTTTATTTTTATTGTGGACATATTATATACTTAATTTATCAAATGCCTCTTTTATTTTCTTCGGGATATCATCTTTAGAGTTTATATGCCTTTTTAGAAAACTTGCTGATTCAGCTCCCTTCGAAGGTATTCTCAAAAGTGTATCATATTCAATTTTCTCATTATCACATTTTGTCTGTATTCCCTTTTTAAGTTTAGGATAAAATTTCTCATAATCATTACATTTAGTCTTTTTGACAACAGCTTTTTTCCAATTACTAATTTCCTCCGAACTAAATTCTAATACCCCTTGATAATACTCATTAAGAATATTTATCCAAATATCATCATTTATTGAATCTTCAATATCTTGTTCACCTACAAAAAACATATTTTCGGTAATTGCAGCTTTCCCTATTTCAAAACTCATATCGTTGTCAAACAAATACAATACTTGTTCTTCTGATTTTTTGAAATCCCCCAAGATTTTATCTATTATTTTCTTATTCTCATTCCACTTATTTTTACCTTGAATATTAAGTAATTGTACATTATCAGCTAATAAAGTATTGCCGGTATATAATTCGTAAAGTCTTGGAATTAAATATTGTTCTGTATCTCCTTCAACAACTAAAAATTTATCATAAAAAAGAAAATCACTATTTTTAATGTTTAATGATGAGAATATGGAATCAATATCTTTGCAAAAATTAATTTCTGTATAACCATTATTTTCTTGTTTAACACTATTTATTCTATTCAGGTTGGACTTGTCGATAAAAATTGTAGAATGTGTGCTAATAATTGTTTGTACATTACCTAAAGACAACTTATTCAGAATATCAAAAAATTCCCTTTGAGCCCCTGGATATAAATGGGTTTCTGGTTCGTCAAATGCCCAAATAAATTTATTTACTTCTTCCTTGTCTGTATTTGCTTTTACTTTTATTAATGAAAACCATATTTGCCGTTTTAAACCTTCACCTTGATTTTCTAAATGAATAGGTCCATCACTATGAGTTTTTGTAATCATTATGTCCGAAATTTTTTCTTTTACATCAAAATACACTTTCGAACTAATACCTTCTACTTCTTTTGCTACTTCTCTGATTATTAAACTTATATCACCAAATTTTTTATTAATAGCTTCTTCTGCTTTCTTTGCTGATTCAACCGCCATTTTTTTAATGGGTGTTATATAATCATTGATTTCTTCTTGCATTATAGCATTAGCGGTTGATATAATCTCCTCTAAAGAAGTATTCCAGTCAAATAGATTGAAAGAAGGAAATACATCTTTGTCATTTTTGGCATAACTATAATCCGTCCATTTTAAAGAACAATCTAATTTGCCATAAATAGCTCTTATCTTTTCAAAATTTGAAAACCTGCCTTTTCCATTTTCATTTTCAATATCCTCGGGTGATACATTAAATTCCTTAATCCGTTTATTTAAATCTGTTTGATTGGCATTCCACAATTCTAAAGGATTTTCATTTTCTAATGAGAGTAGATACATTTGACTCTTATTGTTGTGATATCTTTTTGCTACCCATAGTGTATTATTTATATTACTTTCTAAGGACCATTTTAAAGCAGAAGAGAGATTTAAATCATTATAAATTTCCAATTCTTTTTCATCATATATCAATTTTCCAATTATTAAAGTAGAATCGTTACCAAAATCAAATAATGGTAAATCTTTGTTTTCCAATATTTGATTTAACTTCTCAATGCTTACTAAAGAATTGGATATATCACTTTTGTTACTACCCTCACCATAAGAACTAAATTTTGGTTTTGTGCCTAGCAGTAAATCAAGTGCTTGTAAAACAGTTGATTTACCTGAATCATTGAGTCCTATAAAAACATTAGGACTATCATTTGATAATTCTAAGTTAAGGATTTTGCAACTTCGATAATTTAAGATGATGATATTTTCTATATACATATTAATTGATTATTTATCAAACAAATTTTTCACATAGCGATTAATATAGCTATTTAAACCACTTCCACTTCTTGCCAGTCTTTTCATATTTTCTACATGCTTTTGTCCTGCTCCTCCGCCATAGCTGTATCTAAAAGTTTTAGCTGTTCCTGAAAATTTTACAATTATATAATCAGAACCAATTTCAAAGGTTGAAACGCCAGAATCACCACCTGAATTTCTATATCTTTCCATAATTACAACTCTTTATATATTTCAACCATTCTACTATCTCCTTTTGTATACTTAGGCCTTGTCCCCACAAAGCTTTCATTTAGGATTTTTATGTTTACGATTTTATCAATTGTAAATAATCCCCAATCTGGCACATTATTTCTTTCACTTGTTCCAAATATTTGGAATGCAGATAAATTTTCATTTCCTTTTAATGAAATACCAAATGTATGTGGTTCCACAATTCGGTGATGGTTCTTATAATAAAATTCCAATAGTTTTCTATTTTCAATTGCTTCAATAATTATATCATTCATATTATTATATTTTTTTGATATTCATAATTATTCCGAATATTCGCAGAAAAGTATTTTCCGTGTGAATCTGCATTCATCAATTCCTCATAAACATTTTCAGGAACACCAAAATATTGATAAACACTACCGTGATTAAATTTTACTTCTAATATTTCATTTTCCAAATCATACCCAATTGAGTTTATATTAGAGGATTCAACACTGTTTCTCAGTAATGTTTTTTCTTCTTCGATTACTTTCTTAAAATCAGCCTCACTTATTTTACTCTGTATTTTATTAAATTTAAAAAAATGTTTTAATCCATCAGAGAGGCTTTCAAAAATGTTTATTTTGATTTCAGCCTTTTTGTTTAATAATTCTTGAAATAAAAATGGATTTAAATAACAAGTCTTTTTAAATTTTGTATAAAAGTCAAAATCATTTGTGATAATCCAAATTTCATTTATTATAGGGATTTTATTTAACAGCTGTTCCCAAGTTATTTGATCTCCAATTGGATCTGTTTTTTTTCCTGGGGGATTCCCAATTTCTTTTCTAATTAGTGCTGATTTTTTTTCTTCTGAGCTTGCGTATAAGATATTCTGAAAGATTGATTTTAGTTTTAATGAAACATTATCTTTTGATGTACTAATATTTGATATATTTTCCTCTAATATCACATCAAGCTCATTTATTAATTTTTTGTTTTCTTCCTCTATTTTTCTTCTTTTATTATTCCATTCTTCGACCTTTCTTGAATTATTTCCAGCAATATGCTCTGGTAAATTGACTTTTGTAATTCCAACATTTTGCTTGTAATTCGAAATGGATTTATTAAACACATTCAATTTATTTCTTTCAATTTCATTTATTATTTGCTCAGTCACAAATATGTTTGATCTAACAACTATTAAGTCCTCAAGGAGTTTTTTAAACTCCTTGCTATTGCTATCAAAGAATTTTAAATATATATTTGTATCTATGAAAATTAAGTTCATCAAATCTATACTTTAGAGTATCTATATCCTGCTTTCTTAATATTTCTATCAAAATATTGACCGTGTGAACTTGCATTCATCAATTCTTCATAAATATTTTCAGGGACATCAAAATATTGATAAATTCCACCGTGGTTAAATTCTATTTCAAGAATTTCATTTTCTGCATCATATCCAATGGATGCAAGGTTTGAGGATTCTACTGATTGTCTTTCCATATTGCTTAACTTTTATTCCTATTTAATCTTCTAGCAGACAGTTTTTTCCATATACTATCAGCCAATTTTATTTCTTTATCTGTAAATCCGTAACCATCTTTCAGGATTTGCTTGTTGGTTATTTTTAAAATTTCATCAATACTTTTTTTCTCACGCATCATCTTGTCAATGGTGGCTAGTAAATCAGCGTTTTCGGTTTGGTAAGGGAGCAGTATTTTTCCTGCTTCGCTTGGCATTAGTTCCAAAACGCCACCGCCATAACTGCGACCAACAATTTCAGAAAAAGCCAAAGACAATGAATTGTAAAAACTGGCAATGAAAGCATTTTTATTCGTGTCTTTCTTCATAAACACTCGATGCATTGTGTCGGTTGTATATGCGTTTGCTTCGTTTAAGATTAAACGAGGATACAAATTGTTTCTGCGGATAAACAAAGCATCAGATAATTTTATGGAAGGAATTACATACCAATCATCACGGATTCCTGTTTTGTAACCTTTGTTTACTCCCATTGATTCGCCCAATCTTATATATGAGTTTGCTCCTTTATGTCCGTTGATTTTCTCTTTGGCTGGAAACACCAATAAATGTGCTTTTGCTTTGGTTTGTCTGTTTAGCTTCCAATCTTTTTCCGTGAAAATCACACTGTTTACCTGAACGCTTCTTCCAACCATTGGCTTTGCATATTCTTTCAAATCATAAGCTTCAACAACTGGTAATGGAACAGTAAAATAGTTATTTGCTCCTGTGGTTATTCCTACTTCAACTTTGGCATAATTTCCAATCGTTGGGACTTTTCTTATTGAAGCAATTCTTTCAAGAAAATCAATTTCCTCTTGTTCCAAAAAGTAATATGTCCATTTGTTAGATTTGAAATCAATCTTTTTTGAAGGACTTTTTAGGATGTTCACATCCAGTTTTTCAAGATCTGAAGCATCTCTTAATTCTAAGTGTTCAATCAAATGGGAATCACTTCCGTTTTTCTCGCAAAGCAATAAAACCACCTCCTGTTGAATGTCTGGGAATACCAATTTTTCAAAAGAAATGATGTTGATTTTGTTATAGAAGTGTGCTAAAAATTCTCGTAGTTGTTGGGCATAAGAAACTTGCAATAATTCAGCAGGAATCACAAAACCAATTTTTCCTTTCTCCTTCAACAACAAACTTGAACCAACCACAAAAGAAACCCAAGCATTGGTTAATTTTGAGTATTTGAGTTTTGCACGATTGAATACTTTGATTGCTTCGTTTTGCTGTTCTTCTTGAAAATATTGGTAACGGATGTATGGTGGATTTCCTACGACTAAATCAAATTTTTCAGTTGTTTCATTGCAATACAAATGAAAGTCTGTATTGATAACACTTTTGTTATTGAGTTTTATCATTTCCGCTTTTTCCGCTTCAATATCATCAAACTCAATGGCTGTTACCGATCTGAATTTATGATTATTTTCTTTCAGTTGTTCAAGAAAAACACCGTCTCCACAACTTGGCTCTAAAATTTCATAATCTGAACTTCCATTGATGCCCCATTTTAAAATGAATGCAGCAATTGGCTCTGGCGTATAAAAACCACCTCTCAATTTCTCGGCTGTTGCGTTCTTAATTAGCTTCATACAATTCTTTGATTAATGGGATTAATAAATCATCACTACCTAAATCGTATAATTTAGCTAATAGCTTTTCTAGGTTAACTTTTTCTCTCACAAATTGTCCTTGCAGTGGAGTTAAAGCCCTTTTGTTTCCTGCATTTGCATCTATTTGGTCATAAATTCGGATTAATTCTTTTTGCGTTTCTGCGATTTTGTCGTGAAGTGTTTTTTCTTTTGAATTGGTAAAATTAATTTTTCGGATAGGCAAATTCTTCAAAACCTTTGTTCCTCTCGCTATGTAACCACCTCTGAAAATTTCTCCATACAAAGCACTGAACCACTCCAAATATTTTGAGTTGAGAATGGCTTGAATGTAATAAATAGAATAGTCAGAATCTGTAGGGATTGCAACAACACAATATCCTGCCGTTCCTCCTGATGATATTAATGTTCCGTGAATGTCAATAGCATATTTATCACCAACAGAAAGAACGCCAACAATAATTTTTGAAGGAAGTCCACAACTATCCAAACTTTGATGTCTTCCGTATCTGTACCACTCAGTTTTTGTTTTTGGCTCTGGTTTTATATCCCGTTTCGGATTATTTAAAATGGTTTTATGCTTTTGTAAATAGCCATAAGCTAAAGGAAATTTCTTTTGAATATTTGTTAGAGGAATTATGTCAACGCTTGTTTTTGTTGTAACATAAGGATAAATTACCCTCGCATTCGGCTTGAATGTTCTGTAAGTGTATAAATTATCTTCGCCCGAAGAAGTTTGAAAGTAGGGTTTTGTTATTTCCTTCTCAATCTTGTAATCAATACCTTTTTTGGTGAAATAATAGTGTTTCTTGTCCTCTCTAGTTGGGATGAAAATGTAAACATCATTTGCACTGGTCTGAATCCCATTGAAAATATTGTCACTTCCAACCAAATCATTAAGTTTTATACTTTGTGAAACGATTTTATTGTGTGCGTTTGTAAGTTCAGGCGTTACCAATACCCAAACTTCACTATCTAACTCTTTTGTTCTTTTCAAAGCATATTTAACTGCTTCGGGTTCTCTAATTTTCCAACTCTTTAAACTTTTTACTTCTCCATATTGGAAAGTTTTTTGTGGTTTCTTATTTAAAATTAATAGACAAGTGTATGTTGTCTTGTCGGCAAAAACTTGGTTTGCTCCAAATGAAACGATGGAATTTAAATACTCTTTCTCGGCAAGTAATTCACGAAGTTTTTTACCCGCACCAACTTTTGTAAACTTGCTTGGAACGATATAACCTAAAATTCCGTTCTCTGCCAACAAGTTTATTCCTTGTTCAAGGAAAAGGAAGTATTTATCAAATTGTTTATAAGCTGAATCATAGTTGGCTTTATAAAGTGGCAATTCAAGAGGAGTGATGTTTTTCATATCTTCCGACTTCATATAAGGTGGATTTCCTACAATCACATCAAAACGATGTTTTGAAAAATCAAACGGATTGATAATTACCTGATCTTTCTTGTTGGTAACTTGTTTTGGATTCAGCAAACTGTTTCCAAAAAAAATATTTTTTGAAAGGTCGGGTAAAACAGGTTTTGTTTTGTTGGTTGAATTTACATCTTCACTCTCAAGCAATTTGAGTAGCAAACCAAATTTTGCCGCTTCTACTGCATTATAGTCTTTATCAACTCCATAAATACAATTCAATAAAAGTTTTCTTTTTATCTCGAATGGAAGTTTATAAGTGTTGATATTGGTTTGAATGAGCTTTGATTTATCATTTTTCAGGTAGAAGTCAATCAAAATATCATTGAGCAATTGGAAAAGCTCCAATAAAAAAGCACCTGAACCGCAAGAGATGTCAGCGAATTTCAACTTCAAAATTTCCTTGTCAGATTTTCCTTCGCATTTTTTTAGAATGGTATTTCGCAAAATATAGCTAATGATGAAAGTTGGTGTAGTGATAATATCACGGTCAATATTTTCAGGTTTTTTTACCAAAACAATTGAAGTGTTTTGAACGCTCAATTTCTCGGAAAGGAAGATTTCATAAATGCTTCCCAATACATCTGAAGAAAAAACGCTGAATGAATAGGGGCTTTCAGGATAATACAACTGCTTGATAATTGTCCAAAATACCGAACTGATATTTTCTACAATCTTGTTCTTTAGCAATTGGTCAAACAGGCCTGAATTATAGCGTTTGTCTGCTTGCTCAAACTTTTTGATTAAAGCATTGAAATCATTTGTATTAGCAAACTTTAAGAGAGTTTGGTAATCTTCTAAACTTCTGTCCTCACAAACACGAAGGAAAATAATTCTGTTGATATAGCTTTGAACAACATCATTTAGTTGTTGCTCGTCAATTTTCGGGTCGTGTTTGTAAATTTCAGCACCTAAAGCTTTTCTCCATTCGTTGATTTGGTTCAGGAATAAATTGTCAATCGAATATTGATTGATTTTGCTTTCAATTTCTTTCCACTCCGTTTCAAATCCCCCTGAATAAACTGATTCTTTCCCTAAAAGTTGTTTGATTTCCTCAAACTTGCTTTCGTATTCTGTGTAATGGTATTTTTTTACAAGTGCTTTGTGGAAATTATCATCTTTCTCAACTTTTACTGATGTATCATAAATTATTAGGTATTCAAAGTTTGATAAAATTGAGATTTTCAATTTGGCTGTAAAACCATATCGTCTAACTTGTTTTTCAGTATCATTATTTGACTCAACAGAAATACAAGGTTTTTTAGCTTCTAAAAAGAATTTTCTTTCTGAAAATAGTCGGAATGTGTAATCAGGTTTTTTTGAATGTTCAGAAGCATTTGCTTTTAAAGCTTCTTCCAAAATCACTTCTCTTTCGTTGGTCGGTTTACCTGCATTGTTTTTAATGTCCCAACCAAGCAACTCGAAAAACGGGTCTAAGAAATCACTGCGAAGCAGTGTTTCATTATACTTGCTTGTCAAGTAATAATCCCTGTCGGCTGTATATTTTTCTATGAGTTGCTTTATTGTCATTTCCTCTTATTCGCTTTTAAATATTTTGCTCTTTCTTCTGCTACTTTCAGTGCTTCTATTCCTAAATCTTCGTCTTGAATTTCATACAAAATCTTGTCACTTAAGAACGAAACTAAAAGTTCGTCTGCGTTATAATCGTATATGTCGGCAAGTTTTAGAACTACTTCTTTTGTGATTTTCCGCTCCCCACGTTCCATTTTGCTTAAAATCGCCACATCAATGTCTAGCAAAGCAGCAACTTTCCGCAATGGAAGTTCCTTTTCTTCTCGAATGTGTCTTAGCTTTTCGCCTATTGTTTCTGTTGACATAACTTCTATTGACATAATGTGTCAAAATTAGAAAAAGATTTTTGATTTGTCGTCACTTATTTCAAATTATTTTCAACATTCCTGTCAAGCGGTGGGAAATTGGCTCTTTTGCAAAACTTGGGTCGAGTGTCGGCTCGTGCGGTTTTGCAAATGTGCCAATGTTCGGTTGGCTAAAATTATTTTTTTAAATGTGCGGTGGGAAAAATTTTTAAAACAATCGGGTCGGATTGTGTGTCTCCAAAGTCAGTTCGTTAGTTCTTGTCAAGATGTCAATGTTCGTTTTTCAGATGTATGTTTTTTCGGAGTACTGTCGTTCTCTAGGCTTGCTTACAACTAACTTATATGTATAACTCCATCATACCTATCACTCCAAATTTGGGTTGATAGGTATGACAACCTTCAAACTTTAGTTACATCAAATGTATTAATTTTTTTCCTAGAAATCATCAAAAGGGCTTTTTAGCTAATTGGTACTTTTTGTGGTAAGTTGTGTGTAAACGGTTGTGGTTTTGTTGCTTTCGTCCTCCAACAAACTGGGTGGCGATGCTAAACCTATTAAAACTTAATGACAGGTTAAGCGCATCATTATCAACCTATAAATTTTTGTTAAATAGTTTTATTTTTTTTTAAAAGGGCTTGCAGTATTAAAAAGTTTATACCTTTGCATAGTTTATGAAAAAGTTGAGCTTTAAAATAACGTCTTTTTTATTAGCATTTACAATGCTTTTTTCAACGCTTTCCTTTAGTGTTGATAAGCATTATTGTGGCAACCAGCTTTTTAGTGAATCTATTTTTTCGCACGCAGCCGATTGTGGTATGCAACAAATGAACTTGTGTGATAAAAAAACCACTTCCAATACGTTTAAATCTAATGGATGTTGCCACAATGTTCAGGTGTTTATTCAGGGTCAAAACCTGGAACAAAAAGCCTTAACGGCCATTGCTTTAGAACTTAATCAAGTGGCGTTAATTGTTGACTTCAAGGCTTTTAACTTTGAACAAGCTTACCAACACCATCCCGTTGCTTATCAAAATTACACCCCACCATTACTGGTCACAGACATCCCTGTTTTAGACCAAGTTTTCCGTATTTGATTATTTAACCATTTTTTTTGACCGCCAAAGTATGTAGCTTTAGGCGTTGAAGCATTGTCGAAATTTATTTCTGAATTATTTCATAATGCACTATCAAAATCAACTCATTAAATTATCAAAAAAATGTTCGATAAACTTATAAAATATTTTCTTTATAACCGACTGGTTACCGTACTTTTGCTGGCATCATTTATCGGCTGGGGTTTGGTTACGGCGCCTTTTAGCTGGGATATTGGATTCCTACCAAAAGATTCCGTTCCGGTAGATGCCATTCCCGATATAGGCGAAAACCAACAAATTGTATTTACCGATTGGTCGGGCCGGTCTCCCCAGGATATTGAAGACCAAATTACGTATCCTTTAACTACATCCCTATTGGGAATTCCCGGTGTAAGATCTATAAGAAGCACCTCTATGTTTGGGTTTTCCATTATTTATATCATTTTTGAAGAAGATATAGAATTCTATTGGTCCCGAACCCGAGTGTTGGAAAAATTAAATTCGCTTCCTGCCAATGTATTGCCACAAGGTGTGTCACCTTCTATGGGCCCTGACGCCACAGGATTAGGCCAAGTATTTTGGTACACCCTGGAAGGACGCGATCCGCAAGGAAATGTAACTGGTGGCTGGGATTCTCACGAATTGCGCACCATACAAGATTTTTATGTAAAACTTGGCTTAAGCGGCACTACAGGTGTGGCGGAAGTGGCTTCAGTGGGCGGATTTATCCAAGAATACCAAATCGACGTAAATCCGGATGCCCTAAAAGCCTTCAACATTGGCATAGACCAAGTGATGATGGCGGTAAAAAATTCAAATCGTGACATTGGCGCAAAAACGTTGGAAATTAACAAAGTTGAATACCTCATTCGCGGACTTGGTTATATAAAATCGGTTGAAGATATTGAAAATACGGTAGTTACCGCAACCAACAACAAGCCCATTTTAGTTAAGGATTTAGCGGTGGTGCATTTAGGTCCTGCTGAAAGACGCGGAATTCTGGACAAAGGCGGTGCCGATGTTGTCGGTGGCGTGGTTGTGGCGCGTTATGGTTCCAATCCGTTGCAGGCTATTGAAAATACCAAAGCAAGAATCAAGGAAATCTCAGTTGGTTTGCCCCAAAAAACCTTGGCCGACGGCACCGTAAGCAAAGTCACAATCGTTCCTTTTTACGACAGAACCCAACTTATTCACGAAACCATCGGAACATTGGAAAATGCGCTTTCACACGAAATTTTAATCAGTATTATCGTAATTTTAGTGTTGGTGCTCAACTTAAGGGCTTCCCTTTTAATTTCCAGTTTGTTGCCGGTTGGCGTGCTTATGACTTTTATCGCGATGCGTTATTTTAACGTAGATGCCAATGTGGTGGCCCTTTCTGGAATTGCCATTGCCATTGGGGTCATGGTGGATGTTGGAATTATTTTTGTTGAAAATACCATAAGGCATTTAGAAATGCCCGAAAACAAAGATTCAAAAGGAGCTAAATTATTGGCAGTCATTCATCAAGCCACTATGGAAGTTTTCCCTGCGGTAACTACGGCTTTGTTAACTACGGTTGTGAGTTTTTTACCCGTATTTTTTATGGAAAATGCCGAAGGAAAATTATTTAGGCCGTTGGCTTTTACCAAAACTTTCGCGCTTGGCGCTTCCTTTATCATCGGAATTTTAATTTTGCCAATGCTTTCTTATTTTGCCTTTAATATCAGAATCCAAAAAGAAAAAATGGTCCGTATGTGGAATATCATTCTGATTGTTGCAGGATTGTTTTTATCGATTTACTTCAGTTTCTGGTTGCCTTTGGCTTTAGTGGCAATAGGAATTTTAAGGTTGGCGGAAGACAGAAATCCGCAGTTTTTAGGAAAGTATTCCACCCAAATTACCTTGTTTATCATGGTTGCGGTTACCCTATTTTTCTTAACAGAAGAATGGCTGCCACTGGGACATCAAAATTCGGTGTTTTCCAACTATATTTTCGTGATTGTATTATTGGCCAGTATTTTGGCAATTTTAATGGGCATGGTCAAGTTTTATAAACAAATATTAACTTGGTGCCTTGTCAATAAAGGAAAATTTTTGCTGATACCCATAATCACCATTTTCTTTGGAATCTTGATTTGGCTTGGCTTCCCGAAAATCTTCGGTTTTGCCGCCAACGGATTTGACAAAGTGGGCTGGAATATTAGAACCACTTCC
>Ga0210036_1004734_pt1 | contig 12292 bp, 10 predicted proteins | sample CryGeymeta201515_FD_185469 | JGI IMG/M metagenome (GOLD analysis project Ga0210036, IMG submission 185469) | Groundwater microbial communities from Crystal Geyser aquifers in Utah, USA - Crystal Geyser metaG 2015-15 (SPAdes) (version 2) | ecosystem: Environmental > Aquatic > Deep subsurface >...
CTCAAGGTTCGCGACTGGAAACTGGCGGAGGGAGCGGGACGCGCAATTCCCTGCAAAGTAACATGAAGATAGATTCTTATATTGTTGTTTTTAAATCATTTATTTTGACCCAGATTCCTCGAAAGACATGATGGAAAAGCGCGCTTGTAACACACTTTGTATCACAGTTGGTGATGCATTGTCGCAGCGCCTTCGGAGCCGGCGTCGCGCTATACACCGGCGCACTCACCGCACTCCTCGACACCGGCACCCGGCAAGACCCGACCCTGCTAGAACGATGGTCGTGGACGCTACTTATCGCCGACAGCGTAAAGTGGCCTTAATTAATTGTATCCATTGGATTTTTCAGGTAAGCGGACAATTATGGAATGGTGCCTCTGTGCGCGCCGGTCCCTTCACGGTCACCGACGGCGCGTCGATGAGGGTTGGCCGAGGATGACGATCGAAAGACGGACACTATGGTCGACGCAGGGCGAGACTGACGGGCCGAGCAACGAAAGGAGCGACGGGATGACATCAGACGCACTGCTGGCCGCCATTGCTGACGCTGAACGCGGGCCCAGCCCGACCGATCTGAAAAATGCGCCGGTTCTCAACAGATGGTGGCTCATGGCGGATGGAATTCTCCTTCGCGCGGCTGGCGATCTGAACGGGCACCCGACCATTTTCGATCCGTTCGTGACCACTTCGCCCGTTCTGGGATTCGATGCGGGCGCAGGATGGATGCGAACCCGTTCGCGCTGGTACAAACTTGGGATCCCGGATGATCGTCACGACGCGGCGATCGACGACGCCGCGCAGAGATTGCTCGCGGCAATGCGTGCCCGCGCGCGAAAAGCATACGACGGCATCCATTCCGGAGAACGCCACGCAGCATCGGGCTGATGGCGACGCTTTCAAGCGCCATAACTTCATAAGAACCAACAGCTTTCGCTGATATAGTCGGAGCAAACGAATGTCGCCCATCTTCAACGATTTTGAAGCGTCGAGTCTCGGAGAGGACTCGTGGCCGGTGGAGATCGGCGTCGCGTGGCTCGACGGCGACGCGATCATGGTCCGCTCGTCGCTGATCCGGCCACACCCGGACTGGCCCGAGTCGGCCTGGTCCCCCGAGAGCGCCCGCATCCATGCGATTGCCCGCGACGCGCCCGAGGCCGCGCCGATGGCGGAAACGGTTGCGCAGGAGTATGCGGCGCTTCTCACGAGCCCCCATCTCGTTCTCGCTGACGCGCCTGCCTATGATGGGCGATGGTGGCGTCGGCTTGCGGCGCTGCTCGACCCGACGCCGGATGTGACCATCAGGGATTTTGAAGTGGCGGCATTCGCAATGTTCAGTGAGAGCCCGCATGCGCTGGTCTGGGTATACGCTGGCGCTGGTGGGCTCGCTGGGGCTGTCGCACACGCTGCTGCGGCGCGGGCATCCGCGCATCGACGTGGCGTTCGGGCTGTTTCCCGCGCGGACGCGGGCTGCGCTGCATGTGCTGGCGCTGGCGACGATGAGCGGGTTCGCGCTGTTCATGACCGCGCACGCGCTTGGCGAATTCGGGCAGGCGCTGCGCTTCAGCGCCGTCGCCAACACGCCATTGCAGACGCCGCTCTGGATTCCGCAGGGGATGTGGGTGCTTGGGACCGGATTTTTCGCACTGACTGCGGCGATCCTGACCATCCATGGCGCGCTGCTGCTGCGCGCAGACCCGGCGCGCGTCTCGTCGCTCTACGGCCCCGTGACCGTCGAGGACGAGGTGCGCGACTACACCGGCGCCGCGCCGGAAGGGAAGGTCTGATCCATGATCGGCATCGAAGGCGCCGCGCTGGGCTTCGGCCTGCTGCTCATCCTGCTGGCCCTGGGCCTGCACATCGCGACCGCGCTGATCGCCGTCGCGGCGCTGGGGTCGTGGTGGTTCTTTGGCGACGCCATGTTCCGCCCCTTCGGCGTGATGATGTGGGGCGTGCTCAACAACTTCCTGCTGGTCGCGATTGCGCTGTTCGTCTTCATGGGCGAAGTGCTGGTGCGCGGCGGCGTGACCGAGCGGATGTATCTTGCGCTGTCGATGTGGCTCAATCGGCTGCCGGGCGGGCTGCTGCACACCAACATCGCCGCATCGACCGTGTTCGCGTCGATCTCCGGCTCATCCGTCGCCACCGCCGCCACCATCGGAACGGTGGCTTTCCCGACCTTCCGCCAGCGCGGCTACAGCGAGCGCTGGGTGGCCGGCACGGTCGCGAGCGGCGCGACGCTGGGTATTCTGATCCCGCCGAGCATCAACCTCATCATCTACGGCGCCATCACCAACACCTCGATCGGCGCGCTGTTCGCCGCCGGGGTGCTGCCCGGTCTGATGCTCGCGACGCTGTTCATGGGCGCGATCGTGCTGTGGTGCGCGCTCGATCCGTCGATCGCCGGACGCCCCGAGCCGACGGCGCCCTGGGCGGAGCGCCGCGCGCGTCTGAAGGACCTTCTGCCGCCGCTGGGGATCTTCTTTCTGGTGATGTGCTCGATCTACGCCGGCTGGGCGACGCCGACCGAGGCCGCCGCAGTCGGCGTGGTCGCGGCGCTGGCGCTGGTGGGCGCGGCGGGCGGGTTGAGCCTGCGGCTGCTGAAGGAGGCGCTGCTGGCCACGGTCTCGACCACGGCGATGACGCTGCTGATCCTCGTCGCCGCGTTCTACCTCAATTTCGTGATCGGAGTTCTCGGCGCGCCGGCGCAGATTTCGGCCTTCGTGTCGGGCTTCGACGTCCAGCCGCTGGTGATGGTTCTGCTGCTCGTGCTGCTCTACATGCTGTTGGGGTGCTTTCTGGACGCTCTGGCGATGATGATCGCGACCATTCCGATCGTTCTGCCCATCGTGCATCTGCTCGGCTATGACAGCGTCTGGTTCGGTATCTTCCTGGTGCTGATGTGCGAGCTTGCGCTGATCACCCCGCCGGTGGGCATGAACCTCTACATCGTGCAGAGCGTGCGCGGACGCGGCTCCATCGGGACGGTGATCGCGGGCGTCCTGCCCTTCGTGGGCTGCATCCTGCTTATCGTGGCGTTGATCGCCGTCTTCCCCGGCATCGTCGGCTGGCTGCCGGGTCTCGGCTGAGGCGCTCGCGCCCCGTCGCCTCTCCCCGAACTCCTGCATGGTCACGCTTCCGGCGCCGGCTGGGATGCCGCAGGCCGGCTGCGCTCGGGGCGGGGCTCAGACGGGGCGCGTCTTGTCGAGCGGCGGCGCCGACGCTTCGATGGCCGCCCTGTCCGCAGGATGGTTTCTGCGGCGGCGGCCCGTCGTGGGGTGCGGCTCGCTTTCGAACAGCGCCAGCCGTTTGCGGGCGATGCGCTCACGCTCCTGCTGCGCTTCGTCCCCTTGGAACGACAGTTGGACGAAGGCGATGTGCGCCTCCGCCGCTGCGGCCGCGCGCTCGGGGTCGCGCGCCAGGATCGCCTCTGCGATGGCCTTGTGCTGCGCCAGCAACCGGTCGCGCGCGCCCTCCCGGCCATAGAGCGCGTCGCGGTTGTAGAACACGCCCCGCATCATCAAGGCGTAGATCGACGCCATCATGTGGTTGAGCAGCGCGTTGTGCGCGGCGTCAGCGATCGCGAGATGGAATTCGACATCGATGTCCGCCTCGCGCGTCGGGTCGCTGTCCGCGTGGGCGGCCTCCATCTCGGCGATGATCCCGGTCAAAATCGCGCGGTCGGCGGCGGTGGCGCGGCTGGCGGCCAGAAACGCGGCGAAGCCTTCGCTCTCGCGCCGATACTCAAGGTAGTCGAAGAACGCTTGCGGGTGGCGGGCGAACAGCTCGACCATCGGCGCCGACAGCGCCGCGCCGGTCAGGTGGGCGACATAGGTGCCGTCGCCGTGCCGCGTCACGATTAGGCCGCGCGCCTCAAGGTCGGCCAGCGCCTCGCGCAGCTTGGGGCGCGAGACGCCCAGCGTTTCCGCCAGGTCGCGCTCCGCCGGCATTTTCTGACCGCTGCGCAGCACGCCCGCGACGATCAGCCCCTCGACCTGATCGATGACCGCCCTGGCGACGCCTTCCACCGCCACCTGCTCGAACACATCGCCCCGCACGATCATGCCGTTTCTCCGTCTGTGGCGGTACGCGCCGCCCGCCATGGCGACTGGTAAACCGGATATACCTATTCCTGACAGGATCAGCCACGGCGCGAAAGATGGGCTGGCGCCTTTTTCCGATTCTCATCGTTTTGCCTATTTATATCCGTTTTTAAGGATATGCACGGCCATCCTTGTGGCCTCATGCCGCAGCGCAGGCGCGAGATTTGGGGTGACTCCGGGTAAGTGGTAAATTATACATACCAATGTTGACGCCATTGCGCCATCGACGAAACGAGGAGCGCCTTTTTTTGGCGCACGTGGATCACTGAAACGTCACTTCAGGCGGGCGCCGGTCACGGGCCCAATGCGGGCCTGCGCATACGAACGCGTTCAAAGGAGAAAACACCATGAAGTCCATCGCCCTGGCGGGGCTGTTCGCAACCGCCGCCGCGCTCGCCGCGCCCGCCGCCATGTCGGCCGAGAAGCTGCTGCTCAAGACGCCGATCGCGTTCTCCACCGAATTGCCGAGTCTTGGCACGCCGATCCCCCGCGTCGCCGAACAGCTTGAGCTGATGTCCGGCGGCACGCTGCAGATGAAGGTCTATGAGCCGAACAAGCTGGTGCCGCCGTTCGAGATTCTCGATGCGGTGTCTTCGGGCAAGATCAACTCCGGCTACACCACCGCAGGCTACTGGGCCGGCAAGATCCCCGCCGCGCCGCTGTTCTCCGCAGTGCCGTTCGGCCCGGAAGCGGGCGAATACATGGCGTGGCTGTATTACGGCAACGGCATGAGCCTGTATCAGGAGATGTTCGATCAGGCGGGCTTCAACGTCCACGTGATCCCGTGCGCGATCATCGCGCCGGAGACCTCAGGTTGGTTCGCCAAGGAGATCAACTCGGCCGAAGACCTCAACGGTCTCAAGATGCGGTTCTTCGGCCTCGGCGGCAAGGTGATGCAGAAGCTGGGCGTCGCGACCTCGCTGCTGCCCGGCGGCGAGATCTATCCGGCGCTGGAGAAGGGCGCGATCGACGCCACCGAGTTCTCGATGCCGGCGATCGACAGCCGCCTCGGGTTCTACAAGCTGGCGAAATACAACTATTTCCCCGGCTGGCATCAGCAGGCCACCGTGTTCGAGCTGCTGGTGAACAAGGGAACCTGGGACGAGATGTCGGACCAGCACAAGGCGATCCTCAACAACGCCTGCAAGGCCTCGATGGCCGACAGCTTCGCCGAGGGCGAGGCGCTGCAGTTTGCGGTGATGAAGGAGAACGTGGAGAAGCACGGCGTCGAGATCAAGCAATGGTCCGACGAGATGCTGGCGCTGTTCGAAAGCACCTGGCGCGAGGTCGCCATCGAAGAAGCGGCCAACGACGCCTTCTTCAAGAAGGTCTATGATGACATGGTGGCCTTCCGCGACGGCTATAAGACCTGGAAGACCAACGCCTTCCTGCCGAAGGCGTCGTTGCCTGATCGGAACGGCGGCGGCGCCCTGATGCGTCGCCGCCGATTGCGCAGCCGAGCCGCCGATGACAGGCGCGCCGGCTTTGGAGGAGACGACCAGGATGACCAACCAGAGCACGCCGCCCTCGGGCGCGACGGACGATCCCGTCGCCGTCTATGAAGCCGAGATGGAGCACCCTGAGCCTGACCGTCAGCCGATCGCCGACCGGCTGGAGCGCGTGGTGCTGGGCATAGGCTCGGTGGTTATGTGGGCCAATGTTGCGCTGATCGGGGTGATTATCGCGCAGGTTGGCCTGCGCTATCTGTTCAGCATGAACTACCCCAAGCTCGACGAGATGCAGTGGCATCTCTACGGCCTGACGACGATGGTCGGCCTGAGCTATGCGATGGTCAAGGACAGCCACGTCCGCGTGGACATCTTCTACGGCGGGCTGAACGATCACAGCAAGCGCATCATCGAGGTCGTCGGCATCCTCGCGCTGCTGGTCCCGTTCATCTATCTGATGATCGATCAGGGCTTCGATTATTTTCAGGAATCCTTCCGTCTGAACGAGCGCTCCAGCAGTCCGACGGGCCTGCCGGCGCGCTGGGCGTTCAAGGCGGTGATGCCGATCAGCTTCGTGCTGCTGGGCGTCGCGGCGCTGGCGCGGCTGATCCATGACGGCCACGCCCTGATGACGCGCGACCGGGGAGAGGGCGCCGGGCTGGGCCGGATCGCGATACTGCTGATCGTGTTCGCGGCGCTGATCTGGGGGGTTTCCAGCTTCGTCGAGGCGACCGAGGAAAAGCTGGTCGTCGCGATGTTTCTCAGCTTCATCGGCCTGCTGTTCGTGGGCTTTCCGGTCGCCTGGGTGCTGGCGGGCGTCGGCGTGGCCTACTGCGGCGTCGCCTACATGTTCGACAACGACATGATGGCGTGGACCGGGCTTGAGAGCACGCTGACCGGTCTGGACTATCTGACGCTGGGTGCGGTGGTGAACCGCATCTACGCCACCATGTCGAACGCGGTGCTGGTGGCGCTGCCGATGTTCATCTTCATGGGGCTGATGCTGGACGAGTCCGGCGTGGCGGAAAAGCTGATGATGTCGATGCAGCGCATGTTCGGCACCGTGCGCGGCGGGCTGGCGCTGACGGTGGTGACCATCGGCATCATTCTGGCGGCCTCGACCGGCATCGTCGGCGCCTCGGTCGTGCTGCTGGGCGTGCTGTCGCTGCCGGCGATGCTGGCGCAGGGCTACTCCAAGCCGCTGGCGACCGGGGCTATCGCGGCGTCCGGCACGCTGGGCATCCTGATCCCGCCGTCGATCATGCTGGTGATCATGGCGGACCAGATGGCGCTGTCGGTGGGCGATCTTTTCATGGCGGCGCTGATCCCGGGGCTGATGGTGGGCGGTCTCTATCTGGCGTTCATCTACATTCTCGGCCTGATCCGCCCCGACATGATGCCGCTGCCCGAAGGCGCCAAGACGGCCGATTGGGAGGCGGTGAAGGAGATGATGGTGGCCGTGCTGCCGCCGGTGATCCTGATCCTCGCGGTGCTCGGCTCGATCTTCGCCGGGTTGACCACGCCGACCGAGGCCTCCGGCGTCGGCGCGCTGGGCGCCACGCTGCTGGCGGTGGCCTATCGCAAGCTGAACCTGCGCAAGCTGGTCAACGTCTGCGTCGCCACCTTCAACACCACCGCCTACATCTTCGCGATCTTCATCGGCGCCACGGTGTTTTCCTACGTCCTGCGCGAACTGGGCGGCGATGAGCTGATCGAGCACATCATCACCTCGGCCGGCTTCGGGCCGAACGGCACCATCCTGTTCATCCTGTTCGTGGTGTTCATCCTCGGCTTCTTCCTCGACTGGATCGAGATCACGCTGATCGTGCTGCCGCTGATGCGCCCGATCGTCAAGGCGCTGGGCTTCGACATCGAGGGGTTCGGCGTGCTGGACGAGCCGACGCTGATCTGGTTCGTGATCATGGTCGCGGTGACGCTGCAAACCTCGTTCCTGACGCCGCCGGTGGGGTTTGCGCTGTTCTACCTCAAGGGCGTCTGCCCGCCGGAGGTGAAGCTGTCGCATATCTACCTCGGCGTGATCCCGTTCGTGCTGCTCCAGCTTACCGGGCTGACGCTGCTGTTCCTGTTCCCGACGCTTGCCACCTGGCTGCCGGCGGTCGCCTATTGACGCAAACCGGCCTACGGTCGGGTACAGGAGAGGAGCGGCGGTCATGACGCAGGACGGTTTCATCGCAAGGCTCACAAAGGCCAATGGCGGGCGCGGCGTGCTGACCGATCCGCGCGCGACCGAGCGCTGGCGCAAGGGCTGGCGCTCGGGCGGCGGCGACGCGGAGGCGGTGGTCGCGCCGCGCAGCCTGCTGGAGCTGTGGCGGGTGTTGCAGGTCTGCGTCGAGGGCGGGCGCATCGTGATCATGCAGGCGGCCAACACCGGCCTGACCGAAGGCTCCACCCCCAGCGGCGAGTACGACCGCCCGGTTGTGGTGATCAACACGCTCAAGCTCGACAAGCTGCACCTGCTGGGCGACGGGCGCCAGATCGTCAGCCACGCCGGCGGCACGCTCTATGCGCTGGAGAAGCTGCTCAAGCCGCTGGGCCGTCAGCCGCATTCGGTGATCGGCTCATCGTGCATCGGCGCCTCGGTTGTGGGCGGGGTGTGCAACAACTCCGGCGGCGCGCTGGTGCGGCGCGGGCCCGCCTTCACTGAACTGGCGCTCTACGCGCAGATCACGGCGGAGGGGCGGCTGGAACTGGTCAACCATCTTGGCCTGCGGCTGGGCGACACGCCGGAGGCGATGCTGGCGCGGCTGGAGCGCGGCGGCTTTACCGAAGACGAGATCGACTGGAGCGCCGGCCGCGCTTCGCAGGACGGCTACGCCGAAAAGGTGCGCGACGTCGAGGCCGACAGCCCGGCGCGCTATAACGCCGATCCCGGCGGGCTGCATGAGGCGTCGGGCTGCGCGGGCAAGCTGGCGGTGTTCGCGGTGCGGCTCGACACCTTCCCGCAGGAGACCGACGCCCGGGTCTATTACATCGGCGCCAACGATCCCGCCGCGCTGACCGCGCTGCGCCGCCGCCTGCTGACCGATCTGCCGAGCCTGCCGATCAGCGGCGAATACCTGCACCGCACGATCTTCGACATCGCCCATGTCTATGGCAAGGACACGCTGCTGCTGATCCACTGGCTGGGCACCGACTGGCTGCCGACGATCTTCACGCTCAAGGGCCAGATCGACGCGCGACTGAACAAGCTGCGCTTTTTGCCGCGCAACATGGCGGACCGCGTGTTGCAGGCGCTGTCGCGGCTGGCGCCGGAGGCGTTGCCCGCCCGGATGCGCGCCTTCCGCGACCGCTATGAGCATCATCTGATCCTCAAGGTGGACGGCGACAGCGCCGCGGCGGCGGAGGCTGCGCTGAACGCGCTGATCGGCGCCGACGGCTGGTTCGCCTGCGACCCGGCGGAGGCGAAAAAGGCGATGCTGCACCGCTTCGCCGCCGCCGGCGCCGCCGTGCGCTATCATGCCGTCCACCCCGACACGGTGGAGGAGATCCTTGCGCTCGACGTCGCCCTGCGCCGCAACGACCCCGATTGGGTCGAGACGCTGCCGCCGGACATCGAGCGCGACATCGTCGCCAAGCTCTATTACGGCCATTTCTTCTGCCATGTGTTCCATCAGGACTACATCGTGAAGAAGGGCGTGGACGTGCGGGCGCTCAAGGCGCGGATGCTGGCGCTGCTGGACCGGCGCGGCGCGGAATACCCCGCCGAGCACAACGTGGGCCATCTCTACGAGGCCAAGCCGCAACTGCGCGCGTTCTATGAGGCGCTTGACCCCACCAACAGCTTCAATCCGGGCATCGGCAAGACCTCGAAGCAACGCGGGCCCGTCGGCGGCTGTTGCGACGGAACCCACCCCTGAGGACCTGACGCCGGCGGCGCGCGCTCAGCCCAGTTCGAACGTTGCGACGCCGAAGATACAGCGCAGCCGCTCCGGCGGCGCCGGCCCGCGCCACATGCGCGCGGTCTCGAACGCGGGCGAAAGGCCCAGCGCTTGCGCAAGCGCGGTCGCCGCCGCGTTCGGCTCCGGCGCGTCCAACGCGACCGGCCCGTCTGGCGCCTGCGCCAGCAACGCCGACAGCAGCGCCGCCGCGTCCTCGAGCGTGTCGGCGTAGAGCGGGCCCACCTTGGCGCCCTCGACGCAGGCGCGGATCGCGCCATAGCCGCAAACCGCCCCATCGCGCAGCAGCGCCATCGCCTCTCGCGTCGGCGTCGGGGCGAGCCACGCCGTCAGGAACGCCGCGCGGGCGTAGCCGGTGACGGCGGCATCATAGGCGACCAGCGGGCGGATCAGATCGGGCGTCGCCGCCACGATCCGCGCGCCGTCCAGCGCCGCGCGCGGCGCGCCCGGCTGGGGCCGCCCCGACCAGCGCAGATTGCGGTGCGACAGCGCAAAGCCCGATCGGCGATAGTTTTCCTGCTGAGCGACCACGCCGTCCAGCCCCACGCGGGCGCCCTCCAGCCGCGCCATGCCCGCGCGCCACAGGGCGATGCCGCAGCCCTTGCCGCGCCATTCCGGCCGGCAGAGATAGAGGCCCAGAAAGCCCACGTCCGGCGCATGCCGCGGCACGGAGATCGCCGCCACTGGCGCGCCGTCGCTCTCACCCAGCAGGAACCCAGCCGGGTCGGCGGCCAGGAACGCGGGCGCGTCGTCGAGGCCGGGGTTCCAGCCCTCGTCGCGCGCCCAACTCAGCACGGTCTCCAGATCGGCTTGCGTCATCGCCCGGATCCGCATCAGAAACTTTCCGTCAGCGCGCGCGCCAGATCGGGCGCCGGACGGTCGCGCGGCGCGAAATCCAGGCCTGACATCAGGTCGGTGAGATGGCTGCGCATCAGCGCCTCCGCCTCCGCGCCGTCGCCGCGCGCCAGCGCCTCGGCCAGCGCGCGATGGGCGCACCGCTCGCATAGCGCGTCGCGGCGGCGCCAGTAGAGCGCCACGATCAGCGACGAGCGCGCGACCAGCGACCGGATGAACGCCGCGATGGTCTCCTGCGCCGCGATGCTGGCGATCAGGATGTGAAACTGTCCCGAGAGATACACCGCCCGGCCCATGTCGGCGCACGCTATCGCGGCCTGTTCGGCGTCGAGATGGGCGAACAGCGCTGCGGCCTGCGCGGGAGCGATGCGCTGCGCGGCGGAGAAGGCGGTGCGCGGCTCCAGCAGCGCGCGCGCCTCGAACACCTCGCACGCCTCGCGCGGGCCGGGGCTGGCGACAAAGGCGCCCCGGTTGCGCTCGCTCACCACGACGCCGTCATGCGTCAGCGCCTGAAGCGCGGCGCGCACCACGGTGCGGCTGACGCCGAACACCTGCGCGATCTCCTCCTCGGTCAGGGCAGCAATGGACCGCTGCGCCTGACCCTCCACCTCTTCCACGATGACATGCGCCGCCTCGGATCGGTTTTGGCCGACCGCTTCTGCACGTCCCTGAGCGGCGGCGAGCAATACTTCGAGGAGGAGGCCGGCACGGCGCGTATCGCCGAGGCCCCCCGTGTCGCCTGACCTCCGCCTTGCATCTACGCTTCCGCAAGGAATTCTTGCAAATCTATCTCCGCAAGATTACTGATGCTGGAAAGCGGGAGAGTCGTAATGTCGGCGGGACTTGTGGGCGCGCGAGTGAAAGCGCAGCGCGAAAGGTTGGGTTTCAATCAGGAGGCGGTATCGCGTCATCTGGGGTTCAAGGACCGCCAGACGCTTTCGGCCATCGAGACCGGCGAGCGGCGCGTGACGGCCGAGGAGCTGATGCGCTTCGCCGAGGTTCTGGTCGCGCCGCTCGACTACTTCACAGACCCCTACATCCTCGCTGGCGAGGGCGGCTTCTCGTGGCGACAGTCAAACGTCGCCCCGGCCCGCCTTGACGCCTATGAGGCCGAGGCCGGCCGCCTGATCGCGCTGCACCGCGTGCTGGGCGGCACGCCCCCGGTCACCCGCCGCGCCCTGCGCCTGACCAAGGCCAGCAGCTACGAGGACGCGCAGGCGGCGGGCGAGGCATTCGCCGCCGAATTCGCGCTGGGCGAGACGCCCGCGCTGCGGCTGGCCGAGGTCATGGAGCGTGACCTCGGCATCCTGGTGCTGATGGTGGACGCCGAGCGGGGCGTGTCGGGCGCCGCTTGCCACCTGCCCGAACTCGACGCCGTGCTGATCAACCGCCACGAGGTTCCCGGCCGACGCCACTACGACCTCGCGCATGAGCTTTTCCATGTCCTGACCTGGGAGACCATGCCCCCGGAGCGGATCGAGGACAGCGAGCGGCTGGGCAGGTCCCGCGTCGAGCAGCTCGCCGACAACTTCGCCGCCGCTGTCCTGATGCCGAGCGCCGCACTCGATCGCTTCGGCCCGTGGGATGGCGGCGACGCCCATGCGCTCGCCGACCGCCTGAACGCCGCCGCCAACGCGCTGGCGGTCACGTCGCAAGCCCTGAAATGGCGCCTCGTCGCCATCGGCGCGCTGTCAAAGGCCGCGGCGGCGGGAATCGATGGCGCGCGCCTGCGCAACAATGGCCGGGCAGCGGCGCCGGATGACGCGCCGCCACTGTTCTCCCGCCCCTTCGCCGAACAGGTGGCCGCCGCCATCGGCGCCGGCAGGCTGTCGGCGCGCCGGGCCGCGAGGATCCTCGGTCTGCCCGTGGACGATCTCGCCGAGGTTTTCGCCGCGCAGGGCGTCACGTTCGACCTCGGGATGTGACGTGCGCATGGTGGGAAGGCGGGTTCTTGTGGACACCATGGTGATCA
>Ga0210036_1004741_pt1 | contig 12275 bp, 9 predicted proteins | sample CryGeymeta201515_FD_185469 | JGI IMG/M metagenome (GOLD analysis project Ga0210036, IMG submission 185469) | Groundwater microbial communities from Crystal Geyser aquifers in Utah, USA - Crystal Geyser metaG 2015-15 (SPAdes) (version 2) | ecosystem: Environmental > Aquatic > Deep subsurface >...
GATCGCCACCTACGTTCTGATCGCTATTGTCAAAAAGGAGCTGCAACTGAAATCCTCGCTCTACACTTGTTTACAGATTTTGTCGGTCTCGGTTTTCGAGAAAACCCAGGTTTCATGCGCCTTGCAGACCGATGACTTACAAAACCAACCACCATCCACTTCTAACCAGTTGATTTTGTTCGACTTTTGACCGGACGGTAGTGGTCAACAATACAAAATCGATTTCCGATGGGTCAAATGGAAATGCCGATGAGTTTTGCTTGAAATCATCGCCTTCGCCCTGAACCAATCCGCAATCGACGAGAAACTGGCTGTCTTTTCTCGGGTAATAAAAATGCGTGCACGAGCCAGTGACATGACCACCGGTGGCTCCGATAAAACGAAATTGCATGGTTTTTCTCCCTGTTATCAAGTTGCACTAATGCTACCTCGCCATGATGCAGGCATGTGGTGTGTATTGGCATTAGCAACATGTAGTGCAAGCCTTTCATGGAATGCGCCGTCAGGTGCATTGGGGGCACCCGCCGTGCGGGGGGCGACAGCCCGTCCGTAGGACTGTGGGGGGGAACCCAGCCCCTGCTGGGGGGGCGCTAGCCCGTCCGACAGGACTTGTGTGCGCCACATCGTGGCTACCCTGCCTTTCAAGATGTGCGTCAGCACAGCCCAAAGGGCCGAGCACGAAGGTGCGAGTCTGCAAAAGGCAGGGTAGCCGCGAAGCGGCGCACACGTGTTGGGGATGGGGTGGGGAGCCGCCAATGGCGGGGAGGGGTAAGGGGCAAAGCCCCTTACCCCTCCCGCAGGGCTGCAAGCCCTGCGCTGCTGGGGGGCCACGCAGTGGGGAGTGCAACTCCCGCCACAGGCGCTTGCAAACCGGTCCAGCTCACAACACAGTGCACGACACAAAGTGTGCAAATCGTTATACATAAAACAATATATACATATTACAAACTCAATGTTTATCACTATAATGAATGCATGAAAACAGTCACACAAAATCCCAGCCGTACCGCTGCAGCTAGGGCAGTTCTTGCCATCAAACTGGGTGGACTGTCCTCTCTTGACAAAGGGAAAGAGCGCACACGGAAGGCGGTGGAGTGGATTTATCGCTGGGGCTGGGCAAGCCCCACAACCCTTGAAATATTGGTTGGCACTCAACGCTCGGGCTTGGCTCTGCGGCTGATCAAGAACCAACTGGTCGTCAGCACCAAAACTTTGAGTCGGCGCACTGAGAAATTTTTGCCTGGCACGTTTTTGACATTGACACCCACCGGAAAGCACCTGGCAGAGGTGAACCGTGAATTTCAAATGCCTTATGAATGCAGGCCAGAGCGGATTAATCAAAACCATTTGCTGCACGATGAGATGGCCCAGCGTGCCACCGCCGAGCGATTGGCGGCTGGAACGATTGCTGACTACATGACCGAAAGGGAGATGCAGGGCAGAAGCATGAACTGCGTCAAGAACCCAGACGTTGGATGGATATATCCTGACGGGCTGAAGGTGTCAGTTGAAATTGAGCTGTCACCAAAATGGGAGCGAGACCTCGACACATTTGTCCACTCAACACTTGTGTCGCTGAGCACAAAAAGCGGACCAGCACGCTTTGATCGCATGGTGTTGGTCACCGATTCACCCGCCATTTTCAAGCGATATCAGGCTGCTTTCCTGCCCGGTGAAACTTACTCACTCTGGAAGAAGAATGAAAAGGGTCGCTGGGCTGCAGTTCAACAAACCCAGGTGCCAATCTGGTCAAATGAAAGAATAATGTGGAAAATGATCTAAGAAAATTATTTTTTACTACCTTTTTGACTTTAACAGTGTTGCTTGGTGGCTGTGATGTCACGAAAAAATTGGACGAGCAGAGCGCTGAAATCGATCGTTTGAATTCATTGCTCAATCAACAATATGGCATACGAGCGGCTGACCTTGACTTTGCCGAGCGGCAGGTTGCGGTGTTCCAGGGTTGCACTTTTTTATTCAATGTTTGCTCCACAGCCACCTTGACCGCTGGGGAAAAATATATCAAGGGCGGCTTTACGGGATCGTCTTCTGCCTGGTGGTGGGTCGCATTCATAGGTAAATTGGCCGGTGTTGCTGTTTTCTTTGGTGCTATGCTTTGGCTGCCTTGGCACTTTTTTGTGTTGTTCACCAGGCCTGCAAAGATTGAAATTGACGAGGCAAAAAATTTGATTGCTGGCCTCGATGCAAAAGTCAACGATGCCAATCGCAAACGAACGCAAACTTTGCAGCAGGCCTCTGCAACGAGGCGAGATTTTGAGCGTCTTTCTTCGAGCATTACAGAACAGCAAAAAAAGCTTGCAACAACGGAGCAAGCCGTGGCACAAGCCGAAGCTCAACTGAGTGCAGCAAATACCGAACTGGCAAAAGCCACTCGACTTAAAGACAGTTTTCGACAGTTTTAAAGCGTGTCTATGCAGCCTTTAACTCAATAACATCTGCGCCAACAGCCAACTTGTCCAAATAATCGGCCCATTGCTGAATCATCAAAAACCGTTGTTTAACGTACTGTGTTCGGTTGTAGCTGCGCCCATTGGCATCCTTCACCGCGTGGGCTAGATTTGCCTCAATGATGTTGAAATCAATGTTCAACTCATCAACCAGCATAGTGCGTGCGCTCGCACGGAAACCGTGCCAAGATTGTTCTTTGCCGAAACCAAGTGCATACAACGCACTGCGCACCGAGTTATCCGACACTGGCCTGTCATGGCTGCGCTCACCGGGGAACACGTAGCGCCCGCGTCCGGTCAACGAATGAATGCTGCGCAGTAAGGCCACGGCCTGCGTGGGCAATGGCACAGTGTGGGCTTCGCCCTGCTCCTTTTCCAGCTTGGTGCGCTTCATCTTCATGCTGGGGATCGTCCACAGCGCCGCATCTAAATCGAGTTCTGCCCATTCCATCATGCGCAAATTGCCGGGTCGTTGGTACAGGTAGGGGGTGAGCTGCAAAGCGGTGCGCACAATCGGCCCGCCCTTGTAACCCTTGATGGCTCGCATCAATCCACCCATGCGCACGGGGTCAAGGATGGCCGCAAAGGTCTTGCCACGGTAAGGCGTTAAGCGGCCTTTCAGCCCTTCGGTGATGTTGCGTTGTTGGACGTGGGCAGTGGGTAGCCAGTAGTCCCAAACCTGCCGCGCCAGCATCAATACCCGATCAGCCGTTTCAATCGCACCTCGCTCTTCTACTTTTTGAAGTGCTGCCAGTAGTTCCATGGCGTGAATGTCGGTCATGGGCCTGCCACCGATCCATGGAAATAGATCACGCTCCAATTGCCGCAATGACCGCTCTGCATGACTTGCGCTCCATTGGGGGGCTTGCTTACCGTACCACTCCAAGGCAATAGCTTTGAAGGTGTCACCGTCGGTTCGTGTGGCTTTCAGCTTTTCGACCTTACGCACCTGTACGGGATCAGCGCCTGTTGATTTTTGCAGTTTGGCCGCATCACGGGCTTTTCTTGCATTGGTCAGGCTCACGTCTGGATAGCTCCCCAACGCCAGTTGCTTTTCAACCCCAGCAATGCGGTATTTCAGAAACCAGCGTTTCGATCCTGACGGACTGACTTGCAGATACATCCCGCCTGAATCAGTAAACCGGGCTTGCTTTCGTTCTGGTGGACAAACTGCATTGCGGCATTGGGCATCGGTAAGCATGGGGGTAAGGCCTCGAGGTGAATGTGGGGGTGCAACATAGTGAAATGGGGGTACAGCATCAATTTCCCCCCGTTTTTCCTATTTCTCCCCCCGTTTGTACCCCCGCTTAGGTCTAGCTGTCAATATCAGTCTTTGTACATCTCTGCACTGTAAACAGTTGATTTACCAATGAAAAAGGCCTCCAAGTATCGCTACTTGGAGGCCTTTAAACATCGTCTTGGTGGAGCTGGCGGGATTTGAACCCGCGTCCGCAAACCTTCTTCGAACAGTTCTACATGTGTAGCCGTCTGATTTAAATCTCGCTTTTCACATCGCGCAGTGGCACGCTATGCAAATCGCCAGCAACCTATTTTCTCGAACCGCCCTAAGTTACCCAAGGCGACCCCAGCCGAATGAAATTACCCCACAGCCTGGACAGTCCAACCTTGCGATTTGACTCCCCTTGCCCAGCCGATCGGCTGACTGTTGTGAGGCTCACGTGCGATTAAGCAGCGAGTGCGAAACGTTCGTCGTTTGCAGTTAGTTTTTTTGAATCAGTTTTACGAGTTTATTCAGCTCGACATGCCCTGCTGCGCGTCCGAATCCACGTCGAAACCAGTGCAGCCCCCGAGGTCGGCATTTTAGGGCGACTTGATCCATTGCAAGAGCTCGAGCGCCGAATTGATCGTTATATCCGCACCCCACTCGCGGGTATCGGTCTTTTCACCCAGGTAGCCGTAGGTCACGGCCACGGTGCGCATGCCCGCAGCGCGGCCGGCGATGATGTCTCGCTCGTCATCGCCCACATAGATGCAGCGCTCGGGTGGCAACGCCAGACGGCGTGCAGCTTCCAGCAGCGGCTCGGGGTGCGGCTTGGCGTAGGCCGTGGTGTCGCCGCTGATGACGGTGCTGGCGTTGGCAAAAAGTGGCATCAAGCGCGTCAAAGGATCAGCGAACCGTTTTGATTTGTTGGTGACCACGCCCCAGCGCAGGCCGCGCTGGACAAGCGCGCTGATCAGCTCGGGCACCTGGTCAAACACCACGGTGTTGGCCGTCAGGCGCTGTTCGTAGTTGCTGAAAAATTCTTCACGCAACGTCAAAAAGTCTGGGTGCTCGGGCTCCATGCCAAACGCTACCTTTAACATGCCACGTGCACCGGCGCCAGCCAGTGGCCGGTAACCCGCAATGGGCAAAGAGGGCAAGCCGCGCGCCACGCGCATGTCATCTGCCGCACCACCCAGGTCGGGCGCGCTGTCGATCAGGGTACCGTCCAGGTCAAACAAGACCGCCGCAACGTCTGTGAACTGCGACAGGGGCGTCGCCTTGTGCGATGGCATCAAAGCTTTTGCGTAGCAATAAGGTAATTGACGCTGGTGTCGGTGTTGAGCCAGTAGTGCTGCGTCAGCGGGTTGAACGACAAACCCTTGCTGTGCGACACCGTCAGACCCACTTTGCGACAAAACCCGGCGAGTTCGCTCGGTCGAATCATCTTGGCGTATTCGTGCGTGCCCCGCGGCAGCATGCCCAGTACGTATTCAGCGCCGATGATGGCCAGCAAAAATGACTTCGGGTTGCGGTTGAGTGTGGAAAAAAACACCCAGCCGCCCGGTTTGACCAGCGTCGCGCACGCTTGCACCACTGACGCGGGGTCGGGCACGTGCTCCAGCATTTCCATGCAGGTCACCATGTCAAAGCTGGCTGGAGCTTGAGCAGCGATGGCTTCGGCGCTGATTTCGCGGTAGCTCACATTGGGCGTCTGTGCGTCCAGCGCGTGCAGTTGCGCCACGCGCAATGCCTTGCTCGACAGATCAATCCCGGTGGCGGTGGCGCCCGCACGGGCCAGCGAGTCGGTGAGGATGCCGCCGCCACAACCTACATCGAGCACGCTCTGCCCCTTGACCGGGCACAGGCTGTTGATCCAGTCCAGCCGCAGCGGGTTGATCTGGTGCAGCGGGCGAAACTCGCCATCGGCGTCCCACCAGCGGTGTGCCAGGTCAGAAAATTTGGCCAGTTCGGCCGGGTCAGCATTGACAGTTGTATTCATCACCCGATTATCCGGAATTTGGAAAAACAAAACCCACCGCAAGGGTGGGTTTTGTGGGAACTGGCAAAGCCAGTCAAGCGCTTAAGCCTTCTTGGCGTAAGCAGTGCACCAGCCTTTGGCAGACACTTGCTTGCCAGCAAACAGCGGACAGGGGCCCGATGCAGCGCCGGGCTTGCCTTGGAACAGAGCACAGTTGCCACAGGCGGAACCAGCCTTGAACTTGGCGTTCTTCGTCTTGGTGGCATCTGCCACGTAGCCCAAGGCCTTGGCGTTGGCATCGGTCTCAGCAACCATGGGGGCAGCGGCCATCGCCACGCCAGAAGCCAAAGCAGAGGCACCAACAACAGATTGCATCATGAATACGCGACGGGTTGTCATAAAGTCATCTCCAGGTAAGTTAAAAAAATGTGCAGTCCCAGCAATCACTGCATGGCCTGTTAACGATCAGATCAGCCATTTGGTTGACAAGATCGACCCAAGACGGTGCGGCTTGAAAGAAGTTTAGCCGATCCCCATAATGCTGGAATGGGCAGTTACCCTAGGCAACACCGTAAGTCGAGTTTGTTTACACAACTTTACCGCCATGCTTACGGCCCGATGACACGCGGACCTCTTTCGCGCTGCAACCTTCAAGAAAACAGATGGTTCGCGAACGCAGCTTTGAGCTGGTCCATCGCGGCTTGACTCAAGCGGTTACCCACTTGTGAGACCACTTTGCCAGCGCACTGGTTGGCCAGCCAGGCTGCTTGCGCGGTGCTGTGGCCGTGCGTTACCGCGTACAAAAAGGCACCGGCGTACATGTCACCCGCGCCATTGGTGTCCACAGCTTTTACCTTGGTGGCCGCCACCTCGGTGCGCTGGTCGCCTTCAATGATGATGCTGCCCTTGGCACTGCGCGTGAGGCACACCACACGCGCCAGCGTGCTGAGCTGCTGGCACATGGCCGCCAGGTCAGCCGTACCGCACCAGGTTTGCGCTTCTTCTTCGTTGCAAAACAGATAGTCCAGCACGCCGGTGGCGGCGTTGCCGACCATGGCGTCCAGGCCAGCGCGGCAAAAGTTGATCATGCTCATGTCGCTGAGCGTGGTGGCTAGCTTGACACCGGCCTGCGCGGCCAGCGCGCGGCCTTTGATGGCAGCGTCCAGCCCGGTGGGCGACGCGGCCAGGTAACCTTCCATGTAATAAACCTTGGACTTGGCAATGTCGTGCGGGTGCAAGGCGCTGGCGTCCAGCTCGGCGGTAGCCCCCAAAAAAGTGCTCATGCTGCGCTCGGCATCAGGCGTGACCATCACCAGACAAACACCGGTCTGGCCTTCGGGCGCTTTGGTGTGCGTGAGGTTGGTCGCCACGCCGTGCGCTACCAGGTCTTGCGTGTAAAACTCGCCCAATTCATCATCGGCCACGCGGCAAGAGTAAAACCCTTTGCCGCCCAACTGCGCCAGCGCCACGATGGTGTTGCCCGCAGAGCCACCCCCGGTGCGGTGCGCGGGGATGCCGTGCACATGGTGCAGCAACTCGGCGCGGCGCGGTGCATCAATCAGCGTCATGTGGCGCTTGGCCACGCCGGCAGCCGTTAGCAGTTCGTCTGAAACAGCGTATTCAGAATCCACCAGTGCGTTACCGATGGCGTAAACATCATGATGGCTCATGCTTATTGCTCCACAAAGGCGCGTTCCACCACAAAGTCGCCTTGTTTGGTGGTGTTGCCTTCAATGAAGCCGCGTTTTTCCAGGATGACCTTCAGGTCTTTGAGCAACGCCGGGCTGCCGCACATCATGGCGCGGTCGGTGGCTGGATCAAACTTGGGCAGACCCAGGTCGGCCTGCAGTTTGCCCAACTCGATCAGGTCGGTGATGCGGCCGCGGTTTTTGAACGGCTCGCGCGTCACCGTGGGGTAGTAGAGCATTTGCTGGGTGACCATTTCGCCCAGGAACTCATGCTGGGGCAAATCAACGGTCAGATATTCCATATAGGCCAGCTCAGCCACTTGGCGCACGCCGTGAACCAGAATGACTTTTTCAAACTTTTCGTAGGTTTCGGGGTCACGCACGATGCTCAAAAACGGGGCCAGGCCGGTGCCGGTGCCAAATAGATACAAGTTTTTGCCTGGCAAGAGGTAGTCAATCAACAATGTGCCAGTAGGCTTTTTGCCGACCACAATCTTGTCGCCCACCTTGATATGTTGCAGGCGTGAGGTCAGCGGGCCGTCTTGCACCTTGATACTCAAAAACTCCAGATGGTCTTCGTAGTTGGCGCTGACGATGCTGTAAGCGCGCAGCAGCGGTTTGCCGTCCACGCGCAGGCCGATCATGGTGAAGTGGCCGTTGGAAAACCGCAGAATCGGGTCACGCGTGGTGGTAAAGCTGAACAGGCGGTCAGTCCAGTGGTGGACGCTCAATACGGTTTCGTTCAAAAAAGCACTCATGAATTGCCTTGCGGTGGAACCTAAAAGGGTGGGATTTTAAGAGACAAGGCGAAGGCTGCCATGGCGGGGTGTGATTCGAAGTGATGTGTCATTGCGAAAAGTCATCGCATCGGTTCCAACCCGGCGCGGCGACCGGGTCATGCCCCTGCGGTTTTGGGGTGTGAATCAGCCACCACCCGATGCAGCGACTGCGCACATTAAGTGAACAAATTGGCCTCTAGCCCTTGTTGTATAAGCGCAAGCAGCTATCAATTACCGAGTAATCAGAGCTTGGGGGTGACCCAAGCAGCCACGCTGGCCAAGGCGGCGTCCAGCTTGGCTGGCTCGGTGCCACCGGCCATGGCCATGTCGGGCTTGCCGCCACCCTTGCCGCCCACTTGTGCGGCAACAAAGTTGACCAGCTCGCCGGCTTTGACCTTGGCCGTGGTATCTGCCGTCACGCCCACGGCGATCTGCACCTTGGCCCCCTCGACCACACCGAGCACGATGACCGCAGTTTTGAGCTTGTCTTTGAGCTTGTCCATGGTGTCACGCAGCGTCTTCACGTCAGCGCCGTCCAGACGCGCCACCAGCAGCTTGACGCCGTTGATGTCCTTGGCCTGGTTGACCAGTTCATCGCCTTGCGCGCTGGCGAGCTTGCCTTTGAGCGCGGCAAGCTCTTTGTCCAACGTCTTGATGTGTTCCAGCACCGACACGATGCGGTCGTTCACCTCGGCCACCGGCGCTTTCAGCGCGCCCGCAGCCTGCCCAACCGTGTCTTCCAGGTGTTGCAGATAGTGCAAGGCGTTTTCACCGGTCAGCGCCTCGATGCGTCGGATGCCCGAGGCGACGCCGCTCTCGGCCACCACCTTGAACAAGCCAATGTCCCCCGTGCGCGCCACATGCGTGCCGCCGCACAGTTCGCGGCTGGAGCCGATGTCGAGCACGCGCACCGATTCGCCATACTTTTCGCCAAACAGCATCATCGCGCCGGTCTTCTGCGCTGATTGAATGTCCATCACCCGCGCGCTGGTGGCGGCGTTGGTCAGAATTTCAAAGTTAACGCGCGCTTCAACCTCGCGGATTTCAGCGTCGGTCACCGGCGCGTTGTGGGCAAAGTCAAAGCGGGTGCGCTCTGGGCTCACCTGGCTGCCTTTTTGCTGCACATGGTCGCCCAACACCTCGCGCAGCGCCTTGTGCATCAGGTGCGTGACCGAATGGTTGCGCTGGGTGGCGGCGCGCAAGCTGGCGTTGACGTGCGCGGTGACCGCATCGCCTACTTTGAGCTCGCCGGTTTTGAGCGTTCCGTGGTGCGCAAACACGTCGGCCTTGAGCTTTTGCGTGTCAGCTACCTCAAACAGCGCGTGGTCGCAAAAGATCGCACCGCTGTCGCCCACCTGGCCGCCGCTCTCGCCGTAAAACGGTGTGGTGGCCAGCACCAGCACCCCAGGCTGACCAGATTTCAGGCTGCTAGCGCTTACGCCATCTGCGTAGATAGCTACGATTTCAGTAGTCGTTGTCAGGTGTTCGTAGCCGATGAAGGTATTACCCGCGCCGGTGTAATCCAGCGCTTTGTCCATCTTGAATTTGCCTGCCGCGCGGCCTTGGGCTTTCTGGTGCGCCATGGCGGCATCAAAACCGGCCGAATCGACCGTCACGCCACGCTCACGGCACACGTCGGCTGACAAGTCCAGCGGAAAGCCAAAGGTGTCGTGCAGCTTGAAGGCAACGTCACCCGCAAGCACTTGCGCATCACCCGCCAGGGCCTCGTCCAGGATTTCCATGCCCGTGGCCAAGGTCTCATAAAAGCGCTCTTCTTCGATCCGCAACACGTCCATGATGCGCGTGGCTTGCGCCGCCAGACTGGGGTAGGCCGCGCCCATTTGTGCCACCAGATCGGGCACCAGCTTGTGGAAAAACGGGGTTTTCTGGCCCAGCTTGTAGCCATGGCGAATGGCGCGGCGGATGATGCGCCGCTGCACATAACCGCGGCCTTCGTTGCTGGGCGGCACGCCATCGGCCACCAGGAACGCGGTGGCACGAATGTGGTCGGCAATCACCTTGAGCGACGGGTTGGTCAGGTCGGTGGTGTGGGTCTCGCGCGCAGCGGCTTTGATGAGCGCGTCAAACAGGTCAATCTCGTAGTTGCTGTGCACATGCTGCAAGATGGCCGCCAGCCGCTCCAGGCCCATGCCGGTGTCCACACAGGGCGCGGGCAGCGGCGTAACTGCGCCGGTCTCGTCCATGTTGAACTGCATGAACACGTGGTTCCAGATTTCAATGAAACGGTCGCCGTCTTCGTCAGGACTGCCCGGGGGGCCGCCGGGGATGTGCGCGCCGTGATCGTAAAAAATCTCAGAGCACGGGCCGCACGGGCCGGTGTCGGCCATCATCCAGAAGTTGTCAGACTTGTAGCGCCCGCCCTTGTTGTCGCCGATGCGGATCACGCGCTCGGGCGGCAGGCCAATCACCTTAGTCCAGATGTCGTAGGCCTCGTCATCTTCGGCGTAGACGGTGGCCAGCAGGCGCTCGGGTGGCAGTTTGAACACCTGGGTGAGCAGTTCCCAGCCCCATGCGATCGATTCGCGCTTGAAATAGTCGCCAAAGCTCCAGTTGCCCAGCATCTCGAAAAACGTGTGGTGGCGTGCGGTGTAACCCACATTTTCCAGGTCATTGTGCTTGCCGCCGGCGCGCAGGCAGGCTTGCACACTGGCGGCACGCACGTATGAGCGCTTGTCGGTGCCCAAAAACACGTCCTTGAACTGCACCATGCCCGAGTTGGTGAACATCAGCGTCGGGTCGTTACCGGGCACGAGCGGGCTGCTGGCCACCACCGTGTGACCCTTGGAGGCGAAGAACTCGAGGAAGGTCTTGCGGATGGAGGCGACGCTTGCCGTGGCAGTGGTTGGGTTCATGTTTCTGGAAACCTGGTTGACAAAACGGTGTGAAGGAACACCAGACGGCACCCCACGACACATGGGATAACGTGGTGTCAAAGCAAGCGATTTTAGGGGATCACACCAGCGTGCACTGGCTTTGCAAGAACGTGTAGAGCGCCGGGTCGTCGCAAAAGATCACATTGAAGCGCAGCCACGGGCTGGGCTGCAAATCGGCACTGAACAAGTGGCCCGGGCCCAACAAGATGTCCTGCTCGGCGGCCTTGTAAGCCAGTTCTGCCGAATCGGCAATCGCCGGGTGGCGCGCCCACAGAAAGATGCCAGCCTTGGGCTCACAAAAAATCTCGAAGCCCAGTTTGATCAGTCGGGCAGCGGTGGCCACGTGCGCTTTGGCCAGGCGCTCGCGCAAGCCTTTGACATGTTTGCGACAGCGCCCGTCGGTCAAGGCACCGTGCGCCAGGCGCTCGCTGAACTCGCTGGAAGTCAGGCCCGAGATCATCTTCAGCTGCGCCAGGTCTTCAAGCAAATCCGGGTTGGCCGCCAGGTAGCCGACGCGAATGTTGGGCGAAATGGTCTTGGAAAAACTGCTGATGTAGATCACCCGGTTGAGCTGGTCCAGGCTGGCCAGCGACGGCCGGGGCTCGGGATCGAGGTCGGCGTAAATGTCGTTTTCAACCACCAGAAAATCATGTTTGTCGGCCAGTTGCATCACCCGGTGCAGGTGGGCAAGTTGCGCCACCGAGCCGGTAGGGCTCTGCAGCCGGGGCTGGGTAAAAAACACCTTCGGACTGTGCTCGGCCACCAGTTTCTCCAGCGCGCTCAAATCGTAGCCGACAGGCGTGCGCGGCACGCCGATCAGGCGCGCACCCAGGAAACGCAGCGAAAACAGCAAATTGGGGTAACCTGGGTCGTCCACCAGCACCGCATCCCCCGGGCGCACCAGGCGCCGGGCCACCAGGTCCATGGCTTGACTGGAGCCGTGCGTCAGCAAAACCTGCTCGGCGCTGACGCTGATTTCCTGCTCGGCCAGCAAGTCGCGCACCAGTTGACGCAGCGGCGGGTAGCCCTTGGGCTCGCCGTAGCCACCCAGATCCACATCGTCAGCGGCCAGCCCGCGCAAGGCCCGGCGCACGCCGTCCTGAAACAGCCAGTCGCCCGGCAGCCAGCCACAACCGGGTTTCATGCGCAGCGCCCGGTTCTCAAAGATGCGGCGCAGGTACCACATCGAGTCAAAGCTGAAATTGGGCCCATGACCCGGCAACTCGGCGGCCACAGAGGGCCG
>Ga0210036_1004743_pt1 | contig 12274 bp, 11 predicted proteins | sample CryGeymeta201515_FD_185469 | JGI IMG/M metagenome (GOLD analysis project Ga0210036, IMG submission 185469) | Groundwater microbial communities from Crystal Geyser aquifers in Utah, USA - Crystal Geyser metaG 2015-15 (SPAdes) (version 2) | ecosystem: Environmental > Aquatic > Deep subsurface >...
GCTTGGCCATTTTATTTTTATTGGCAGCCAATGGGCCATTATTTAATAAAATCGCACTGAGATAGTAGTAATTAGATCACATGCTGTTAAAAATAACGGTTCATATTACTTAAGCCCAACAAATGCTACTTCCAAAAACAACCCCGGGATTGTGTTTTTCCCCATCCCGGGGCAGTTTTGGAAATCCTGGGGTAGGGATATCCCTCGATTGGTGACAACAGATGTTTTGTTTGGGATTTTTGGCGGGTGCGTGCAAACTTCCAATATCCGATAGAGGAGGAAATGAGCGTACTAAAACAACCATAAGCTTGTACGAGTACTCGTTAAGGGCCAGACTGAACAGATCGATCGTCCCCTCTTGTCTGACTAGTAGACTAGTAGTAGTGGGCTAGGTCTAGTAGTTTGTAAAAGGTATTGTATAGAGGCTGAAGTACGGTTCCTTAATAAAAAAAAAGAAAATAAGCTAAACTATTTCCAAGTTTGACTTTTTATCTAGTGTGTGTGTCGATGAAACCATGGTTGCTTCTTGGTGTTGTTCCTCGTTGGAAAACACAGGTTGTTGAATCCAGTCACTGAATTGTCTAATATAATATGATCCGCTTGCTGTACCGGCGTCCCGTCCACCTCCTGCTGGCGGAGCGCTGTACCGTTGCCTCAACGAATAGCTTACAGCACAACTCCAGATCATCCAAAACAGGCACGTTCCAAAGATACACAAGCCAAACTGACCGTACCAGCCCCCGTTCTCTTCCACTTCACGTCCTTCCGTTTGAATGGCTTCTCCTAGTCCAGTCACCAAGACAAGAATAAGAAAGGCTAGATTGGCAAACATAATCACAGCTCCACGCAGTAAGGCGGAATCTGGTGGAATGGTCGTGCTCTTCGCCGTCGTTTTGGTCTCCACCTCACCCTTGTAGTAGTAGCAGTTGTTGTTGTTGTTGTTGTTGTTGTTGTGGCTCATCGTCGAAGCTGCTGTCATGGACTCTCTTCGGAAAATGATATTGCCATAAATAACCATGATAACGAAAAGCAGCAAAGTCCAAACGTAAACGAATAGTAAGGCCCCACTTCCTTCCTTGTCGGGTTCTCGATCTTCCCCTGACCAAAACCACCACCAGGGTGTTGTAGCGTCATTGCTGCCTTGTTGATCTTCGTCTTGATTGTCGTTATTATAATTATAATTATTACTTCGATTGCTGTACCAACTATTCCACCAATGATTGTTGTTGTTGTTGTTGTTGTTGTTGTTGTTATAATTCTGGTTGTTATAGTCATCGCCGTTGTTATTGTTGTTGTCGTCTTCTTCATTGTATCCGGTCATGCGTGCTACCATCATGATGAACAAGGGAAGCAATACGGTAACACTTGCACTAATATTCCATCCTACCCACAGAGAATCTTGTTTCATTCGTTGAAAGAATGCAGATATGCTGCTGAACATGGTTGACTGAAAGGAATTGTTGTCCATACTCATTGGATAGAGATGAAGACAGCCGATTCCACTGCTACGGAGAGGAGGGGAAGGATCGGTTGATAAAATAATAATATTGTCAGAAGTTGCACGTGTCGAGTCCTCCGTGCTAAGAGGATCAAGTGGTGTTGCACTAGTACTCTGGTGGTTGCTATTGCTATTGCTATTGTTATTTCTATTGTTATTGTTATTGTTATTGTTATTGCTACTGTCCTGCCGTGGTGGTTCAGGACTGTACGTAAACGTTAGGAAAGGAAGCATTTTGTTTCATTATTATTGTTCGATTATTTGTTTCGACGTCTCAGAAAATGATCAGTTCTGTCGTTTGGTACTGTAGTACTACTGTAGTTTTGAAGGAACGGGAAAATGTGATGCCGAAAGGTCGGCGCTTTAGATTTTCTAAGAGATGTCGTTATGGTAATTAAGCGCGTATGGCGAGTCCCGTTTGTAAACATCGCAAGATCTTCGGAAGACCAGCTACTACTCTACTACTGTAGTAGCTAGCTAGAGTCCTTGGTAGTACTAGCTAGTAGACCCTATTAGCTACTGTAGCTAGTACTGCAGTAGAAACCTGTTCCGTAGTAGCGGAACCATAGCTCACCACTGCAAGATCATGGCAAGCCTAAGCTCAGCTAAGACAGAGGGTAGAGAGAGTAATGAATGCCCCCCCTCGACTTGTGAGAGGAAGTGAACAGGTCTTCATCTGCTCCTGCCCTGCTTGCAGTCTGTCGACTAAATACAATCTCGTTGATCGTCAAGTCGGAGCCTGGCGCTTAGCCCAACAAGGATCCTTCATTCGTGCCACGGTTTTGAATCGTTTGCACGTCGTCCCCGATATTTTCGTAGCAACGATGCACGGTTGCAAGACCAAAGCGAGTAAATCCAGCGCTTTATATTTTGCAATAGGTAGTATTGTCGTGACCAGTTGAGTCCATTTGTCGCATCGAAAGATTCGCAGTGCCGATAGTGTCCCAAGCTTGCTAGCTAGCACTGGCTATTCTGAAAGTGAAATGGTTCGCCACGCCGTTGCAGCTGCAGGCTTGTTTGGCCTACCAAACCCCATAGACCAAAGAGGCTCTGTCTCCTCCATCTGTAGTACAGTTCAACACGCGATGAACATAGTGCCAACGTGCAGGGCCTGTCAGTACCAACAACGACCCTGGCTTTAAAATAATGGAACACGCTGTCTTGACCTTTTCTGGATGCTTCACTTGGTTATCTTTGGGGGGTGGCTTGGCAAGATCAAAATTTAGCTCTGTTCCAAATTCAAGACGTTCAGGACTACCCAGTCCTAATATCATGGTAGAAGCACCATTTGCTTCTAAATCTCTATGCCACGGAAATCCAACTCGGTTTGTTCTGGGCACCACGTCTTCGCCGTCATTGTTGGAAGCTGTGCGGTAATCGTTCAGTGTCAGGCGCCACTTGTAGGGTTGTGTTGTGCTGCGTCCCAATCGTTCACGAGATTCCTTGACTTCTGCTTCAATAATACTGGTCGATACTAATAGCCGATCAAGAAAATCATCCGGCAGTCCCAATTGAGGAGTGTTGTCGTTTCCGCGATAATACGTCAACCGATGACCGTCGCCATAATGACAAAAGTGTTCGGCGGACAGGGGAGTGGATGGTGGGGAAGATGTGCTATATGTAGGAAACGCACAGATGGGTACTTTCACTGGAACATACTCAGACCGTATAGGTATATTGTGAGCCGGAGATACAAATGTGTTCTTGGCCTTGGAAGCTATTTCGTTGGCGAGCTGCGAGGCTTGTTTGGTCTGGTCAAAAACATGGTCATGCAGATCTTTGGATAGATAGTCTTCCATTAATAGCAGTCCTGGTATACCCGGGGATGTAAAAGAACTGCAGTATAGATGCAATCCGCAAGGTGTTCTCTGATGTATAGACTTCCACAGCTTTGCAGTTGAACGGCCAGAGAACGAGTTGCGAACTGAGAAGAAGCATGCAGTGACGGCCGAGATCTGCATCATTTTTCTCCTGGGCAAGTCAATGAAGTCTTCTACCAGCCGAAAAGGAGGACCATGCTCGTGAGTGACTAAATAACTACCCCGAAATCAGTTGCGGCAGGCTTTAAGTATAAATTAAGATGATAGACTGGTGGTGTCTGGTGTGGCTTATTTTTACGCGCTCCTTTCCTTCCATTTTTTCATAGCTGTATTTTGTGTATCTCCTCTGCTAAAGTTTTACTACCAGGAGAGTACTATTCTACTACTAGCTAGTTGTAGTAGTAGTTGACGAGACTACTAGCTACTGTAGCTAGCTAGAGTAGACTAGGTACTACTCTAACTTCGTTCGATTTCATCATGAGACCTAACCCTATAATTTATGGCGGAGCTATAAGTAGTAGTAGTGGTGGTAGTCTAGTCTAGTAGTAGTAGTCTAGCTAGTGGAAATAAATAATACTCCTATTAAAAATAATAGGCTCTTGCAGCTCCATCCGTTGAGTTCGATGAGAAACTTTCCAAGCAAATAAAAATAAAAGTGGTAGTTACAACACTAAAGCTATTAGAACATGTAATTTAAAGTGTAGGAATCACTATGGCGAAAGTCTACTTCTTCTTCTTCTTCTTTGGGATTTTGTCCTTCTGCCCATTGTTTCGCCAATTCCAGTTGGCGTGTTCGCTCCGCCTGTCGCAGCTGCAATTCCGTAAATCCCATGAAAAGGAGGCGAAGGCGTCGTTCGCAGAGTGACAAGGGTGCCCTGCAGTAGTAAGCATTCTCTGAATAAGGCGATGGTTTTTGTTGTTGAGACTGCATCTTTTGCTTTTCATAGTCATCGATCTTGAATACTTTGGTAGGACCATGTCTCCATCCTAGAGATAGTGGAAAGAAGCAGTCGAGATTGTCGCCTAGAATAACTTCGTAAGTACGAATATGGACCTCGGAGAAGCAAACCATCTTTCCTGTAGGAATCTTTGTGTGGGTCGTTGCTATTTTAGAAGTCAGGCGAGGCTGGCTTTCGGTGGCATCCAGGTTGCTGCTGCTGCTACTACGTTCCAAAGATTGGAGCGTCGATGCAGGAGCAGGTGAGTCGAAAGTTCCTTGCTCTTCCTTGTTGATTGTATTAGGCGACGACTTGAGAATCTCTGCTTCATCAACGAGGCGTGCCTCTTGTCGATGAAGAGGTCGTCGCAGTCCATGGTCGAAATTTCGTTGTCGCCGTGCAATGGCTTCTTCATTGCGGTGTTTATTCTGGGACATGAGTCGGTAGATTCCTAGCAAGGTCATGGTTGGTTCGCAATTTACTCAAGTAATAATAATTGGCATTACAATTGCTGCGGATATTTCTGTATGGGTTATTTGTTTTGGATTTTTATGAGGTGAGTAGAATAGCAGAATAGCTAGCTATTCTGTAGTAGAGTACTCTAGTCTACTACTACTACTAGCTAGAGTAGTAATAATTGCAGTTGTTGTTCGGCTAGCCAGCCAAGCCAGTCTTCGCTTTGAAAAGGCTTCGCGATTGTTGGAATTTGAGAGCACAGTAGCCATTTCGATTTCTCGTTGAGAATAGACTAATGATTTTGACGACATACTGGGCGTACAATAAAATTAAATAATGAAGTTCCAGCGAAAGGCTTCCTTTTCTTTTCGAAGAAAAACCATAATATGATACCATATCCATCCTGGGATCTTTTATTGACAGCCGATCTTCAATAAATTGACGACCGCCAGGGATCAGCGACAAACAATGAATAATAATTCTGCGAAAACTCACGAAAAGACTTTAAAAAAAAAAGAACAAGAAATGCAGAAACAGAAACATCTTCCCATCGAAGACCATGGCATCATTGGCGATATGCGAACTGCTGCCATTGTGGGCAAAAATGGGTCCATAGATTGGTTCTGCTACCCTCGCTTTGATGCGCCGTCCATCTTTGCCAATATTCTAGACACAGAGAAAGGTGGCAGCTTTTCAATCCATCCAACAATAAAAGAAGATGATGGTAACAACAAACATGATGATAACGATCACATAATCTATCGTCAGTTCTACTGGCCAGAAACCAATGTACTCGTCACACGCTTTACTTGCCACAGTGGTGTTGCCGAAGTAAGAGATTTTATGCCCGTCAATGAAGGTAAAGGCGACAATCACGTCACACAAATAGTCCGTCAGGTTGTCTGCGTCCAAGGGCAGAACATGAGCCTGACGGTTCGATGTGCCCCGGCTTTTGACTACGCCCGTGGTGAACACATGGTCGCACTTTGCTCCAGCAGCGGCGATAGCAATGAACAGCAGACCTGCGCTACTTTTAAGAACGATGCCTTTACCATGGTTCTCTCCGCCGCAATCCCGCTCGAAGCGCATGATAATGGCGAGGTACATGCCACATTCTGCCTCTCACAGGGTGAATGTACCACCTTTACCTTTCGCGAACACAAAGAGGCGATTCCTATCCTTCCCCTGACGGCAGAACAATCGCGAAACCTGTTTACCGAAACCGTTCGATTTTGGCGTAAATGGCTGAGTCGCTGCACCTATACAGGTCGCTGGCGAGAGCGAGTATACCGTTCTGCGCTGGTGTTGAAACTCCTTACTTACCAACCCACCGGTGCCATCATCGCTTCGCCAACGTGTTCCCTGCCGGAAGACATTGGCAGTGTCCGAAACTGGGATTATCGGTATGTTTGGATACGCGATGCAGCCTTTACGCTGTATGGCTTTCTACGAATTGGCTTTACTGACGAAGCGCGGGACTTTATGTATTGGTTGATGGCACGTGCCCGCGAAGGTGACACGGAAGTGGGGCCGCTTCAGCCACTCTATGGTATCGGCGGCGAGAGCGCTACACCCGAAAGTACACTAGATCACCTGAGCGGCTATCAACAAAGCCAACCAGTGCGGATTGGAAATGCTGCCTACCAGCAGCTCCAACTCGATGTCTATGGCGAATTGATGGACGCTGTGTAAGTATTTTGCAGGAAGTATCTGTTCACCCTGTGCAGATGCATGTTGTCTAATAAATGAATCTTCTCTATTTTTTTTGTTAGCTATCTCTATAACAAGTATGGATCCGAAATCAGCTACGATCTATGGACAAGCTTAAGGCCTATGTTAGATTGGGTCGCTGATAATTGGCAAAAAGCTGATGAAGGTATCTGGGAGGTTCGCGGTGAGAAGAGTAACCTTGTCTATTCACGGCTCATGTGCTGGGTTGCTCTTGACCGAGGAATCCGCCTGGCTGACAAGCGCTCTTTTCCGGCACCCGTTCAGCGCTGGCGTGAAAACCGCGACGCAATTTATGAAGAGATCATGGAAAAGGGTTATGACCACAACATGAAGGCATTCACGCAGAGTTACGAAGTTAAAACGCTCGATGCGTCCGCTCTGATCATGCCACTTGTCTTTTTCATGGCGCCATCTGACCCGCGCATGCTTAATACCATTGACGCCATACTTAAACGCCCTGAGGATGGAGGCCTCACCGAGGATAGTCTCGTCTACCGTTACAATCCGGAAACGACGGATGATGGTTTGGAAGGAAAGGAAGGCACCTTTAATATGTGCACATTTTGGCTAGTGGAAGCGCTCACACGCGCCGGAAGAGACGACCCCGAACGCCTTGATCAGGCTCGTCTCATGTTTGAGCGAATGCTTGGCTACTCAAACCATCTAGGTTTGTATGCAGAAGAAACGGGAGACCGCGGCAATTCACTCGGTAACTTCCCGCAGGCTTTTACGCATCTGTCCTTGATCAGTGCCGCCTTCAATCTTGATCGCACCCTCCACGACTAAAAGTTTGACGTTGACTTTTGCCTGCAGGTATTGTAGTTTTTCATCGATGATATTCATATCGTGACTGTCTTGTCAGGACGCATGCGTTGGATTCGTGCATTTCGGGTAGATGCGACCCGCTTGCTTCCTGTCCCGCTCAGTCACAACTCTACGATAACTTGCTACTGCTATCTACTTCCATCGCCACCACTACTAATAGCTACTGTACCTGAGTAGTATGACTAATGTGCTTGAGTACCGTAAAAGGCATCTTAAGGTGTCCTGTGGATAACGGCTGTTGTTGCCACAATTTTGTCGAGTGTCGCCTAAAACATCCGTGATTCCATACGGAAATACACCCAGACGACAATTCTATTTTACCAAGATCAGGTCTAATAGTAGCACGTGGAGTAGTTTGATGTTTGATATCGTGAAAGACAACTATCTTCAATTTAGTACATCTATTTTGTCCGGGGTCGGGTATAGTCCACCGCATGTAGAGAATGCTCTTCTTATGGCTTATGGGGCATCTCCAGAGTTGTTCTTGTTGCGGCGAGACTTTTGAATATTGCCACATCCTGGACGGGCTCCAGCGTTACCAACAGCCCGGGATCCATCATCTCCACCGGTGCCCAAGTCGTCAGTTCCGGCATGGACAACTACAGACTTTCCTCTTACTCCCAACTCACCCCTGAGGGGCACATAGGCCAGAAGGGTTCCTTCGGCCAATCCACTTTCGTCTGCCAAGATGTTACCCAAATCACCAATGTGCCTCTGTTCGTTCAGGTTACCTCCGTGATTCTTGGCTTCCGGATTCCAGTGTCCACCGGTGGAAGTGCAGGTGTCTTCGCCATCGGTGCCGACGAGAAATTGATGGACGTGCAAAGCATGCTGTCCTGGAGTCAATCCGCGAATGCTGTAGAAGATCTCGGTCAAGCCATTCAACTCCCAGTCGTCTGAACACTTAAAGGTGACCAAACCGCAGGCATTGGCACTGCAATCCTCGGGGTCTTCGGCCTCGGGATTTGCAATCCTGGTCTCTAGTTCTAAATTGCAACCGTACCTTCCGTAGCCGGGAATATTATTTAGGTTCCGCTGGGCAATTGCATTGCCTCGGAGAGAAGATTCGGCACTGGAGTGAACCCTAGCGATGAGGGAGAGCAGGAAGATGACGGTGGACAAAATAATCGTCATGATGTAGAGAAAGAGTTCTGAACTACTGTACTGATGTACTCGTAGTAGTGAGTAGTGAGAAATCAATTTGTGTCCAAATGGTGAGTTTGGAATCTATTTTGATCGAAGATGAGCGAGTGAATTTGAATTCGCCGAAACCAAACACTTGTTCCCAAAGAATCTCATCCACGGCTGGGCCAATCAAATCAAATCTACCCAAATGGAACCCTAAATACCCATTTGACTTTTACTGGTAATAAGCGTCAACGGTACGGTACGTAGTACCATACGCCTTTCTTCGCTGGAATACTTTATCGTATTTACTGGAGTACAGTACCAGGACTAGAGAACTAGTAGTAGGTACCTGGTACCAGTAGGAGTGGTACCAGGTAACACTACTTAATACTCGTACCAGGTACTGTACCAGGTATTGAAATTGAAAATCTTAGCTACCAGTACAAGTCAGAGCCACCAGCGATAATTATTCAAATTTAAACGCAATGAAGATTGTACTATCTGGACACTCCCTCATGAGTGAACTTCTCCTTGAGCTCCATCAAACAAGGTTTTAATTAAAAACTGCTACTACCAGGTACCAGGGTACCATACCCTGGTACCAGGTACCAGGTACCACTCCCAGCTATCTAATCTAGGATCTAGGTATCCTGGTAGTCTAGAGTATGGTACTGATAGTAGGTGCAAAGAAAAATATTTTCCATCTCGTAAAATGTAATGATTCCATGGGTCAGAATCCAAGATTGTGTAGCCACGGCGGCTATCATAACCCAGGCATACCGAGTAACTCTGCCATTTGCTGCAGATCCTTCTCTGTCTCGAAGATGCGTTCACCATTCTGTATTCGTTCCATCACGGCTACATCTTGCTCCATGTCTGTTAAGAAATAATAACAGGAGTAACGTTGAGTAACGTTTTGAGTGATAAAATACTCCATGGTAGGCAACGATACAAACGCAATTTCTGCATACAAGTTACACCGGTTACGTACGCTTGACACTTTTAGTGCCACTCAACGGCGTGACATAACCAAGAGACATGAGAAAGGCAAAGAGCAATGTCTGGGGTGTCAAATCTCGCTGTCGCGCCATTTCGTGAACTTGTGGCTCTTGCAGCGCCTTAGAATTCGCCGTAAGGGTCCAAAATGACTGGTACAGGATATTATTTTCTTTGCAGAACTGTCGAATTTCTGTATCGAAATTGGACTGTGCATAAAATCGATTCTGCAGGATCCAAGGCTTGTGCTTTGCCGCTCGGTAAATTGTTTGGAAGTCGTCCAGGCTATAACAATTGGATAATCCTATTCGTTTCACAATGCCATCGTCTACAAGTGATTCCATGGTTTCCCAGACCAACAGCGTATCTTCCATTTCCTTGAGTGGTGAGTGCAAGACGAGAGAATCAATGTAGGAAGTATCCAAATTTTTTAATGAGACTTTCACTGATTGTAGAACTTGTTCATTGAGTGGAGCATTAACATCATAGGGCGGGTTCTTTGCAGGGTTTTGATTTGGGGAGTATTTTGCTGGAGGTAAAAGGAATGTGAGGCACTTTGTCTGAACATACTACCACTAGCAGGCACACATAAACCATAAACACAACACTTTATCGTCACTCACTCTGCAGAAAAATGTCCGATCGATCCAAATTGAATTTGGTCGCTGCTCTCGTCCAACCAACTCCAACCCCCGCTTCATTGTAGTGAACAGGCTGACCCGCTGTATCAATGAATCGAAATCCAGCTTCGATGGCTTGTTCGACATATCCGGCTGTTTTATCTTCTTTCCATGCAGTACCGTACCACAGAAAGGGTCGTTTCGACGAAAGCATACGTTTGGCAGATGATGGTCCCACCGCCGGCGTTGCTGCTGCTGCCATATTTTCTATTATTTTCTGTTCGTGTCGCTGTACGAGAATGTAGGCACAGCCAATGGATCCGATAACAAGTACCGCCAGTGCATTCCAAAAATGCATTGCTACCGATACATCAATCTTTTGAGATGGTCCTCTTCGCACACGCTTTCTTTGTGTTCGTTTGACTTCTACCATTTTTTTTGTTTCAAAAAATTCGACGCGTGAAAATTATTCCCTGGTAAACGGCGGGAAAACGTTTACAGGAGTAAATTAAATGGTGTGAAAGGAATAAATATTATTCAAGTCCGGGCGTATTCCAAGTACAAGTAGTAGTATCCTCCTCAAAACAAAACAAAAACAATAATTTTAGCATTCGTAGTTGACTACGGTAGTAGAATCCAAGATCTATGATCTGCAATTGTAGAGTACCTGGTAGCTACGGTAGCTAGAGTAGTAGCTACAGTAACTGGTAGACTAGTACTACCGGGTACTTCTACTAGTAGAGCCAGTTGGTCCAATCCTTTCTTGCTACATAATTTACCAGTCCGGGTGGAACTTTCATTTTGCCGACCACTCAACTGAATTCCGACGCGAGCTATTTTTCGCCTGCAATAATGGCGCTCCTGTAGTAATCAGAGTAGTAAACAATAAACGCGGTCGTAGCTTGACATCTCTACTAGTAGTAGCTACAGTAGTACTACGTACAGTAGCTCGTCAAAAATCCAGTCATCTATCGACAACCTACGGTAAACTGGAAGAACAGGTAGTAAGAAGCTTTAATTGAAAATCTCCTAATTAGGATACTTTTAAAATTCTTCTATTTCTTTTTCATAAATCTCCTAAAACTCTCCTAATTATGGTGAAACGCTCCTAGTAGTGGTGTTGACTAAACTCTTTTAATTATAAAAAAACTCTCCTAATTGAAAATCTCCTAATTAGGATACTTTTAAAATTCTTCTATTTCTTTTTCATAAATCTCCTAAAACTCTCCTAATTATGGTGAAACGCTCCTAGTATTGTTGACTACACTCTTTTGATTATAAAAAAACTCTCCTAAATGAAAAATAAAATCTCCTAATTCCTCTAGTTTATATCTAGCTTTAAAAAAAAACTCTTTTAATTGAGAAAAAAACTCTCCTAATGTCTCAGAAAATCTCCTAATTAAACTCTCCTAAAACTCTCCTAAATATTTTTCTAAACTCTCCTAATTGAAAACTGGAGTATGAGATGGCCTCAAACATTACTCTAAGTACATAGTACCGTCTCTTCCTGGTAGTCTACTATTCAACCAATTTTTTTATTAATAAATATCTTGTTGTCGCAACAAGCTACTGTAGTACTACTAGTAGACGATACTACTACTAGACTACTACTAGTAGCAGCTACTACTAGTAGTAGTAGCTAGTAGGTCTACTACAGTACCAGGTACCTGGTAACTACTCTAGCTACTAGCTAGAGTACGTCTAGCTTGTAGTAGTAGTAGTAGGTCTACTACTAGTAGATACTTCTTGACTTTTGACGTTATCTAGTAGTAGACTAGTCTAGTCTACTATTTTTATAATAATAATATCAATGGCCCCTGGCGGGGGGTACGCCAACCACTCTTTTTCAGAGTTAACTCAAACCTTTACGCTCTCTTGCTAATATATGGACCTATGATAAAAGTCGTAACCTGAAATATATGATCAAGCTGGTGTAGACTCCAGTACACTTTCTACATTGTAAGGCCATTCGGTTAAGTCCGTCGCGACCGACTTTACCTACTTTACCTGGCTACTACAGAATCTTTTGTTGGTTGCTTTGGTCCAAAAACCCTCGAATAAGCACACATTTAACCAGTGGAAGGTATTTGCGCCGAAACAAACAACAACAGATTCTATAGTGACCCTAGTCTTTCGGTATTTTGCCAAGGCTCGCACCTCTACTACTACGGCTCGCACCTCCACGGCTCGCACCTCCACGGCTCGCACCTCTACTACTACACTACTACGGCTCGAACCTCCACGGCTCGCAGCTCTACTACT
>Ga0210036_1004744_pt1 | contig 12273 bp, 8 predicted proteins | sample CryGeymeta201515_FD_185469 | JGI IMG/M metagenome (GOLD analysis project Ga0210036, IMG submission 185469) | Groundwater microbial communities from Crystal Geyser aquifers in Utah, USA - Crystal Geyser metaG 2015-15 (SPAdes) (version 2) | ecosystem: Environmental > Aquatic > Deep subsurface >...
TCCTTCCTCTGTGCCCACCTCTGCCCCTTCCACTGGACTGCCTACTGTCCCTCCAACAAGGGCAACTCCACCTCCCAGCACTGGCAGTCCTAGCTCTGATCCCACTGGGTTTCCAACAGCTGGTCCTTCGTCTGTGCCCACCTCTGTCCCTTCAAGTGATCCAACTAGTTTACCTACTCTCCATCCAACTTTGCCACTGACATGTGTAGATGGATGCCATAGTTGTGATTCTAGTTGCTGGAGTTGCGATAGTGTATTTGATAATGGAGATGGAACTCTTGATGTTACAGTGTCACATTGTAAGTGTGGTTCTCTTAGTTGGATGTGCTGTGTGGGTGTTGACGGACAGCAGGGTAACTGCGAAGTCCTTAGTTGTCCTTTTGGTGACCTGGATGGACGGAAAGATTCGAAGTGTAGCACAATTCCACAGGGTTCTGGCTTGACAATTAGGATCCCTTCCAGTTCAACTAGCTTTGAAATCAATACTCATGATGGCCAAACTGCTGGTCTTGGCGACAATATTGGTGAAGTTTGTGGCGGAAATAAAAATCAGGGAGGAGGCTGCAAGAGCAACGGATTTAGTGCGCATTGCAATTTATTTTTTGAGCTTGCGGGGAGCAAAAATGCATTTGGTTGCGGTTACCAACCTGCTTCTGATTTGAAAACTGCTGATGATGATCGAAAGGTTTCTTTTGATTCTCCAGCAACCTCTTCTGGTTCGTCTTCCATCTTTCATCCAGATTGTGATCAGCCCATACATGCTTCACGAACAGGTACTACTTCGGATGGAAAAAGAGCACTGCGAGGAAAATTGGACTCACCTATCATGGAAATTGATTCATTGCTGCCAGCATAAGTCCTTCAATTTTCTGCTACATTAGTACAGTTCAGCTTAGCTTACTATATGAAAATTTACGTTTGAGCAAAGCATTTTGTCTTCAATTTTGTTAACTATTGTAGTAGGCTTATACCTATTTGGAAGAAACCAGAACGTTGAAAGAATCAGTGTGTGCGTTTGCTTTATTCCTTTCAACAACTTTTTCAATTATTCTTGCAACACCTGTTCTTAGAGCAGCGAATAGTGAGTAGTACCACAGTAGCAGTAGCTGCTAATAAGAAGAGCAACAATTGTAGTAGTAGACTCCTCCTCCTACTAGCTAGCTCTAGCTAGTAGTAGTAGTACTCCTGACTACCAGTGCTACTAAGGAGTAGAAACCTTACTACTACTAGTTCTAGTAGTCTAGTAGCAGAAAATCTAGACCTACGGTACTACTCAGTTTGATCAGTATTCTAGCTAGTAGCTACAGTACTAAATAATAACGTTTCGAGATGGTAAATGATTACTTGCCCGGGTTTCTCTATTGTGCTTGTTATTCATTCTTCGTCGTTGAAAATTATGTTTGTTTCCACCGCCAACCGATACCGAGAAAAAAAAAATCGAAACTATGAAACAGCAGATTACAAGTTTTGTACTAGTAAAAAATAAAAATAACAATTACAAATAATAACAGAAAATAACAAATAATAATAATAATAATAATAAAAGACGAAATGGCAATGTTAGGTTCAACAACGACTTGTTGTGTAATAAGACCGTGGTGGTTGTATTTTTTTCTGGTTGTATTTTTGATGTCGATAAGAATAGGTGATGCTTTTGTACCACAACGATCACAATTGTTACAACCACCACCACCACCACCACCACCACAACTACTAGTAATAATACCATCATCATCGTCATTATTATCAAGAAATTATTGTGGTGGTGCTATCAATCAACGACAACGACAACGACGACTAGGACGGCCATCTTCTTCCTTTCCTGTCCTTCTAGCATCGAAACGAAACGGTTCAACGACAACGAATAATAATAATAATAATAATAATAATAATAATGCTGCTGCTTCTGCAGCTGCAGACAAAAAGAAACAACGGAAATCATCACGATTTGCACAAGATGTGTTTCAAAAGAAAGAAGAATCAACCGGAAGAAGCGTTGTTGAGAGGAAGAAAAAACAAAGGATAGCGTCATCATCATCGTCATCGTCATCATCATCATCGTCATCTTTCAATCCCAACAAGAGTAGTAGCAGTGGTTCAAGAACACAACAACAACAACAACAACAACAACAACAACAAGGCAAACGGAAATCAATAGCAGCAGCAGCAGCAGCAGCAGCAGCAGCAGCAACACCGTATATATCACCTAATGCTCCTTGGAATAGTGGAAAAAGTATCGAAGATTTGGAAGGACGTATGACGAAACGATGGGGAACAGAAGCTTCCAAATGGTCGTCGTCGTCGTCGTCGTCATTGGATGGTAATGATAAAGAAGAACATAATGATACTGATAATGATGATGATGATGATGATGATGATGATGATGATTATGAGATTGTGTACATGGATACAGATGAAAATGAAAATGATCAAGTGTTGTTCGATAATACCAGCAAAAGCAAAAGCAAGAACAAAAGCAAGAACAAGAATAACCACAAAATGACGAACAACAGTAACAATATGGAGATGACAGCTGAATCATTGTCAAAACCATTCTTTTCTAAATCCTACCCTAACAACGCGAACAGCAACAGCAAAAGCAACAGCAACAAAAAGAAGGAATATTATGATCCCGAAGACGAGGGATACGAGCCACCAGCATCAGTACCACTACCACCATCTGCTTCTGGAAATAGTAAAAGTCACAAAGATTTAAAGTTTGACAGTTTGCTTTCACCTCATCCCGTTGGTGGACGAGGAACCAATCAACAAGAGGAGAACGGATTCTTTTTTCGCAAACAACAATCACAACCGCCACAACCACAACCACAGTCACAAGAACAAGAACAAGTAGTACTGCCACCACCAGGCACAAAAAAATTGTCATTAGGAAATAATAAGAAACAACAAACATTGTTGACTGCTACACAATCACAATCACAATCACAAACATCAATCAAATCACAACAACAACAACAACAAGTAGTATTGATTCCTTTTCTCAAGGACGAAAAAGGAAATCCATTATTTCTTACGTGCGAACAAGCTGAACGAAATTTTCAAATCATGATGGACAATGATAAGAACAACAATAGCAAAAATGATGATGACAATGAAAATGATGTCGATGAAGACTTGACCATTTATTCCAAATCACAAGAACAATCATCATCATCATCATCCTTGTCAACAACAGCAACAGCAACAGCAACAGCAACAACGTGGGAAGATGCAGGTATTACGTCACCCGTACTGTTACAAAATCTACGAAACATGGAATGTTTTACACCGTTGCCTGTCCAAGACAAGGCGTGTCCTACTATTTTGACCGGTAGTAGTGATGTTTTGGTAGGAACGTACACTGGAAGTGGAAAAACATTAGCCTTTTTAGTACCATTGATTGAGCGAGTGTTGATTTCCAATGCAAACCACGACGACGACGACGACGACGACGACGACGGCCACAAAAAGGATGCTACTGATGCTACTGGTAGTAATCATGGCAATGCTGATACTAATAGCAATGGTGGATTGCGCATTTTGATTGTCGTTCCAGGAAGAGAACTGGCCAGTCAAGTTGTGAGTGTTGCACGACAATTATTGATCGGAACAGGTTTGTCGGCATTGCTGGCCATTGGTGGGACAGGATTTGGTCGTAATTTGCAAGATATTCGACAAAAGAAACCGACCATCATAGTAGGAACACCGGGTCGGATTGCGGAACTGGTAGTAGGTAAACCAGGAGAAAAGTGAGTTGATTTTCTTCGTTTAAAAAAAAAAAAACTACATGTTGTCGAAACACGTCTGTGACCCTCGTCCTGTATTTCTATTCTCCGTGTTATTATTTATCTAACAAGTACTGTACTGTATATCACTACATTTCATTTTTCTTTGTTTCAGGAGCGGACGCCTTAAGGCACCCAATCTGCAATCGCTGGTCCTTGACGAATTTGACGCCTTACTCGAGTACAAACCTCACCGTGAACCCACAGCTGCCATTGTTTCTATGCTGAAACGACGACACGGCGATGCCCTCCAATCCATACTATGTTCTGCCACAGCAACCGATATGATGGGATCGGCAAAGCTTGACAACTACTTACGACCAGGATTTGCACAAGCCATGACGGATCAAGATGATGCTCTCGTCACGTCACCCACAAGTAACGACAAATCTAAGGGAGTCATGACGAGAGTTAGTCGAACTGTCATACACGGTGTGATTCACATAGAGCACCGGCGTTTTGCTTTGGACACATTGCGAAGAATACTGCACACGGAGCCAATTCCGCAACAAATTCTTGTATTTACTGAAAATGCAAGAAAGGTATCAATTGTGGTTGAAAAGGTACTCTACGTAATAAGGTGTTCGGAAGGCGAGCTGTTGCTTGCTTGATTTCACTTTTTTTAATTCCACTTGAGCCTCACATGTAAATTTTTCATTTTTTTTTTTGTACTTGCTGAAATATAGCTGGAGGCCATGGGCATTGTAGCGGCACCGTTAAGTGGTGGCTCCAACAGCGAAAAGATGGATCGTGCAGAAGTTGCCAAAGCCTTACGCGAAGGCTACGTTGGTATTGTTGTTGCAACCGAACTGGCCGCCCGTGGGCTGGACGCTCCTATGCTAACGCACGTTATCAATTTGGATTTGCCAACGGATGCATCTCACTATGCACACAGAGCAGGTCGCTGTGGTCGCGGTGGACGGCCGGGTGTTGTGATTAACATTACAACGAATCCCAAAGAACGCAACGTACCACAAAGATTTGCAGATGAACTGGGAATACACATGCACAACGTAGAAGCGAGGGCTGGCAAATTGCATCTACTAGTGGAAAATGCTCCAAAAGAAACGTAACGTCGGCACGAAAAAGAATACTCATGGAGTCCAGTCCGCGGGAATTATTACATCACATGTATTACGCGGTTGATTCAGTTCATAAAAAATCTTTTCGTTGTTTTTAGTAGTAGTATGATAGAGTTTGGGTCGCTGACAACAGCTTCCTGACTCAGTAGTAGTCCCGTTGATTGATTGATTGAATGTCGTCAGTGTATCCGAATCCAAAACTGAAAGATACGATGGACTCTATCTGGCTGATGATAGTGGTAGACTACTGAAGCTACTAATAGGGTCTACTACTAGCTAGCTAGTAGTAAGTAGAGCAGCAGTAGTGGTAGAGTAGCTACCGAAAGCTGTCCGAGTTTAGCAAAAAACAGATTGTCTTGAAGACTACGGAAAGATAATAATAATAATAATAATAATAACAGGAAGACAGCATACCAGACACGCACGAGAATTAGTCAACAAATCAATCAATAAAATTGATCTCCTATTGGAACGACTACTAGATTACTACAGTACTTACTTTAACTCAATTACAATTTTTCTTACATAGTGTTTATTCAAGTCTGCAATGAAGTTCACATCCACTTTTGCCCTTGCTCTTTTGAGCACCTCAGCCATGGGATTTGCTCCCGTCAGCCAATCAACCTCTTGCAGTCGTACGTAACGTGCAATATGTTGCTGTTATTTTTGTAGCAGCCGGAAGCCCTGTTCAACGCATGATCTGACACATAAATTTTCGTTATCCAAATTTTTTTAACTACTAGATACCGCCTTGAATGCCGAATCTTCTCGCTCGGACTTTTTAAAAGGCGTGGCTGCTGCTGCTGCTTCGGTTCCCTTTTTTCAATTGGCAGCACCTCAACCTGCCAGTGCTGCCAAATACGGTGGATTCGGGGCTGGATCTCCGGAAGTCTTGAGCCCCAAAGAGGCCATTGTAGACAGCGATGTACTAAAATCTGGTGCCGTCCAGGATGCCCTCGGCAAGGTGAAGAGCTATTCCACTGTCGTCAAGGAACTCAGTGCCGCTTTGGAGAAGGATCCTCAGGCAGATTTGGGTCCCGCCATTCGCAAAAACTTGGATTTCGTCCAGCTCCGAACGGCCCTGAACACTCTCAACTCGGCATTTGACGAAGACACGCAGCGCGGTACCGACCGTCTCATCCGATTGGTCATGCAAGATATTACCGAATTGGAAACGTCCAACAGACAAAAGGACGGTGTCACCAGGAGCGACCGTCGTTTGGGAATCATGAAGGGAAAGCTGGAAAAGTTGGATGCCTCCTTTAATGAATTCTTGGCTTTTGCCAAATAAATAAAAAATTTGGAAGAGTTGACGGAGTAGCTAGTATGGCTAGGATCTATCGGTAAAGCAATGCAAGTACTAATAGAGTGCAAATGGTGCGAAAGAATTACCAAATGCTGTTTTGGTCATTCCTGGAATATCACAATATATGTAGCAAAGTTATTGAGCCGGCAACAATAATCCTATACTATCAAAGCTACTTTATTTGCTTGCAGTTCGTCTTTAATCAAGTTGTTGAACCTCAAGCTGTCTGTTTAACCGCTAATTTACCAAAGTACTCTACTCATTTATTACTACGAAAATAAATTGTTTGCCATTCAAAAGCAACCGCGCTACCTGTGTAAATGCTCTCCATCTTCCAATAGGAATTCATCATCGTCCCAAACCTCTTCGTTCAGAGGTTTGATTTCGTGATTTCGAATAATGACAACGTCATTCTTGTCTTGGGACGCTGGATTGGAGCTGATCCAGCCGTGGGGGTAGTCGGCAGTGTTCTTATCAGCTTCGCCTCTTGTCCTTACCAGAACATCGTCGCCTTCCACGACGCATCCTTCCAGAACCAAACGACTCAATGGGTTTAAAATTTCCTTAGCAAGAGTCCTCTTTAACGGTCGAGCACCGTAGCGAACATCGAATCCCTTTTCAGCAATGCAATCCAAGGCCAGTTGGCTGACATCGAGCGTCATATTCTGTCCATCTTCCAAGCGCTTGGCAATATCCCTGATACCAATTTCGGCAATGCTGTTCATATTGTCGCGCTGGAGACGATTGAACACGACCATCTCGTCAATGCGATTGAGCAGTTCAGGACTCAGTGTTTGGCGAACGACATCCATGATTTTTTCTTGGACTTCTGGTTCTGATCCCTTAAAGTGAGAGGGTAGCTCTGCCAAGACATGCGCGCCAAGGTTGGATGTCATGACAATGATGCTATTGCTAAAGTTGACAGTTCGACCGTGAGAGTCGGTCAATCGACCATCGTCAAAGAGCTGCAGGAGCAAGTTCCACACGTCACGGTGCGCCTTTTCGAACTCGTCCAGTAAAATAACCTGATACGGACGTCGACGAATGCTCTCTGTCAAAACACCGCCCTCGTCGTACCCTATATAGCCAGGTGGGGCTCCGATCAATCGGGATACGGTATGCTTTTCACCGTACTCGCTCATATCAATTCGAGTCATGGCATTGGGATCGTCAAAGATGAATTCTGCCAGAGCTTTGCAAAGCTCGGTTTCTGAATAACATTATTATTTAGAACCAAACGCAACAACGACGTCAGGTATGTTGTCATTCACACGAGTACAAAAGCGCACCGATACGCACATATCAGCAACAACAAGCGCAAAACCAGAAACATCACAATTCTGACTTACTTCCAACTCCTGTTGGTCCTAAAAACAAGAAATTTCCAAGCGTTCTGTCCTGCGCCTGCAATCTCGTTCTGGCCAATCGAACGCAATCCGACACGGATTCCAGGGCGTGGTCCTGTCCTACAACTCTCTCCCGGAGCTTGTCTTCCATGGTCAACAATTTCCTGGACTCGCTGCCTGTGATTCTCGACACGGGAATGCCCGTGTGTCGGGCAACAATCGTAGCAATAGCATCCGCTGTCACAGCCTCCGCGAGCATTCGTTTTTTGTGCTTGGACTTGGTACTGCTATCACTGCCGTCGGCCTCCGCTTGCTCCAAGTGTTCAATTTCTTGCTCCAGTGCCGGTATTTTGGAGTACAGGAGCTCGGAGGCCTTGGCATATTCACCGGCCTTTCTGGCCTTGTCCATTTCGACTCGCAATGTACCGAGTTCTTTCTTCAAGTCACGAATTTTGTTGAGTTCGTTCTTTTCTTCTTGCCAAATCTTGGTAAGACGGTCCATTTCGACCTTGAGACGATCTACTTCTCGCTGAACAGATTCCTTGCGCACCACGGACTTTTTGTCTTCTTCGTTTTCTAGTGCACTCCGTTCGATCTGTCGTGTCATGAGGTCCCGTTCGATTTTCCATATAATTTCTGGTTTGGATTCCTGTTCCAATCGCAACCGACTGCAGGCCTCGTCGATCAGGTCGATGGACTTATCGGGCTGTTTTCGATCGGTCAGGTACCGATCACTGAGCGTCGCAGCCGCTACGAGGGCCTCGTCCTGGATCCGAATTCCTGCGTGATGTAGTTCGTACTGATTTTTCAGTCCTCGCAATATACTGAGCGTGTCTTCCACGTCCGGTTCCTTCACGTAGACCGATTGAAATCGTCGGGCCAATGCTGCATCCTTTTCCATGATCCGGTATTCGTCCAACGTTGTAGCACCTAGCAGTTGCAGTTCTCCTCGCGCCAGAGCTGGTTTGAGTATATTGGCCATATCCATGGCTCCGCCTCCTCCTCCGCCTCCGCCACTACTCCCAGCACCAACAACGGTATGAATTTCATCAATAAATAGAATGACTTTTCCCGCTTGATCTTGCACGTCCTTGATAACACCCTGTAATCGTTCTTCAAATTGTCCACGAAACATGGCACCGCTCACCATGGCGGTTACATCCAATCGTAATACCTTTTTATCTTTCATACTTTCGGGAACTTCTCCGCTAACGATTCGTTGTGCCAATCCTTCCGCAATGGCTGTACGTGTTTTGTACATCGTATATTGTTTTTATTTTTTCATAATCATATGATAGTGGAAAGAAAGTGTGATATTGGTTTGTATTGGAAGTGTGGTATGTGAAATAATGAAAATGTGGATTGGTGTGAGAAGTAGTATAGCATATAGCATCATTCAACAAGCAAGCAAGCAAGCAAGCAAGCAAGCAAACAAACAAAGAAACAAAACAATAAAACATAGTGTGTGAATGATATGATATAGTATGAAATATATGATACTTTGTTCTCAAAAACCTTTATATATATAGATATATATATCTCTACGATCTACGTACGTACCTGTTTTTCCAACACCTGCTTCCCCAATGAGTATGGGATTATTTTTGGTTCGTCGGGCTAATATTTGCAAACATCTTCGAATTTCATCATGACGTCCTATAATAGGATCTAAGTTATTGTGTTGTGCTTCCGCTGTTAAATCAACACTAAATTGTTCCAAAAAAGATTGTTGTTGTTGTTGTTGTTGTTGTCCACCGCCCATGACATTTCCCAGTGGTTGTGAAGCAAACGAGCGTTTGCAGAACGTCGTTGTATAATAATGATAATGATAATCATAATGCTGTTGATGTTGATGTTGATGTTGATGATTGTTCCTTCCTTTCTTATGGGTGTTACTATGAATGCTGTTGGCAGTACTACTACTAGTACTCATTGCAGTTGTATAGTAGGAACAAGACGACAGAATGGATGATACAGATCGCATCGGTAACGACAGAATGGTTCGACCCTGATGATTCGCCTTCTTGTTGTTGTTGTTGTTGTTGTTGTTGTGATGATGATGATGATGATAACTGATTTTGTAAAGATTACGAATCGTCATTCGATTGATGTTGTTGTTATTATTATTAGAGAATCCCAAGTAATAACAACGACGAGCAATATTGGATAGCATCATGATGAATGATGATTGTTTGATGAAAGATAGTAAATAGTAATGTATTGTTGATGTGGTTGTTTTGTTGTTTGATAATACGCAATAATGGAGTAATTGAATAGAGTGAAAGGGGGAATTTGTTGTCCTCTATCGCTTCTCAAAGTACTCGAGCAGCTATTTGTAGACCCTACTACTACGGTAAAGTAAGTACTAGCTAGTAGACTAGTTACGTACCGGTAGTAGACTACCACTCGTACCTGGTACTACCTGGTAGGAAGGAAAAGAAAGAGAAGGCAAGAGATGCGAAGCTGCGTGGATTATCATTATTATTGTTTTAAATAATGATGATGGATGTTCGTTCATACTCTACTGGTCTAGTCGCAGTGATGATCTGAAATCAGTATAAAATTTATAGAGTTCGAATTAATTAATAAGGTGCACGTTTGTGGTGGTCTGTCTGCTCTTCCAGAGCCGGAAAAGCTGTGGTTGACAGTCCTAGCTAGAAACACTTAAACTCATAACCTATTATGGGAAGCACATTCATTCATCCTCGAGAGCGAGAAGGCAAAACAACAGTAATTAGTACTCGTACTGGAGTAGCTAGTAGTAGCTACGTCTACTCGTACTAGTAGTACTAGTAGTAGTCTAGCTAGTAGCTAGAGTACTCTACTACTAGTAGCTAGTAGAGTAGTAGTCTAGCTAGTAGTCTCTAGCTAGCTAGTAGTAGCAACAGCCAGCAGCCAAGCAGCCAAGCACAACTGTTGACTTCACTAGACTATTTTAATCTCTCTCTGCACTCTGCATCCACACACAGAAAGAATATACCTGGTATATAAAACGTTCACGACACGAACAGCAAAAAATCACTTACACAATAATCCTATAATTATTTCTATTATACAATCATGTCAACACCACGTTGGGGAGATGAATTCGATGATGATGATGATGATGATGATGATGATGATTCGGCTGGTCTTCAAGTAGATGGTAGTAGCATGATTGCTGCTGGTACGACTACTACTACTAGTGGTGCTAGTAGTAGTAGTAGTAAGATTCCACCGACCCATAAATCGCGCATCGATGCCAAGGGGATTCAAATTGTTACCAGTTATCGTCCCCATCCGGCCAACCCGAATCATTTGTGGAAAACCGTGACCAAAGTCAAGGTCACGACCGAACGTCGTAGAGAACCCATCGGTGTTCAGGTGCGTCGACAGCAGTGGAAGAAATTTGGTGATGCCTTACAGGATGGTATTATTGGTGCCGGTGCTGCTGGTGCTGCTGGTGGTGATGGGACGTCATCATCGGGCGGCGGAACGCAACGGTCTACGATTCACAGTAAGGATGAAGTATTTTTGGAAGATCCAAATGCGGATACCGATTTACAAGATGAAGATGTTACGAAAGCTATCAGCGGTAACTTGAATGCCTTTTGGGCCAAACAACAACGTCGACAATTGGAACGCAAGTACGATGTTACCGGTAGCAGTGGTGGTGGTGATGCGGATGGTACGACTGGTGCTGCTGCTGGTGGTGGTGCTGGTGCTGGTGCTGGTAGTGGTTGGACTCAAGTTGGTATTGGTGGTGGGACTGCTGCTGGTTCTGGAATGGCATCCGCAGCTGGTGCTGGTGGTGCTGGTGCATCCGGAAAGTACATTCCACCGGCTCAACGTGCAGGATTGACTGGACCTGGTGGTGGTGGTCCGTCATCGTCATCGGCTTTTAAACCGGAACGACGAGATGATCTCAATACCATTCGCGTGACCAACATTAGCGAAAATACGTCCGAAGCCGATTTGCAAGATTTGTTTCAACGCTTTGGACGGATTTCTCGCGTCTACTTGGCCAAGGATAAGGAAACTTTCGTCAGTCGTGGATTTGCGTTCGTGTCCTTCGTCAACAAGGACGATGCTGCCAAAGCCATGGAGGCACTCCAGGGATACGGATACGATCATTTGATTCTCAAACTCGAATGGGCACGACCAAATGCACCCAAAGATCCCGCCACGAGTGGAACTGAATTTCGGTCCGGATATGGAAAGGCACTGGCACAGGATACAACATCCAAGGTATCGTACGCTTCCAATCTTACCAAGTAGTATTAGTGTTAGTATTAGTAGTAATAGGAGGAGGAGGAGGAGGAGATACTTTTGGTTTGTTGTTGCAGTAATGTAACTCTTGCAACACGACACTTACTTTGGTCAATGAAAAATGAAAAAAAAGGTGAAGAGAACCGAAGAAAGAACAAACGAACGTCTTTGGATAATTCTTGTATTTCTCTGAAGGATTCAGGACAAAACACAACATAACTAACAAATACATAAAGACAATGAAATTGCATTTCAAAGAGGAATGTTGTAGAGCAGAGTACTGGTATAAAGTAGGAATAGTCTAGCGACTCGGTAGGTTTTTCTGAGGAAAATTTAGCTACTAGTACTGGTACCAGGTAGGTCAAGTAGAATAGGTAGTACTCGTCAGAGCCAGCCGAAGGGAACGTGAGACAAGGAGACCCGAAGCCGACGTCACCGGAATGACCCGAAATGCCCCATCCCGTCTCCCACTCAGAAACAGGAACACATCGGGAGAAATCGGATAC
>Ga0210036_1004755_pt1 | contig 12249 bp, 11 predicted proteins | sample CryGeymeta201515_FD_185469 | JGI IMG/M metagenome (GOLD analysis project Ga0210036, IMG submission 185469) | Groundwater microbial communities from Crystal Geyser aquifers in Utah, USA - Crystal Geyser metaG 2015-15 (SPAdes) (version 2) | ecosystem: Environmental > Aquatic > Deep subsurface >...
ATCTAAATACAATGTAACATTAAACTATTCATTCCGAATATAAGCATAAAATACATCCCGTGATTTTTCAATATCCCTGAATTGGTGATCACTAAATCGTCAAACAAGCCCGGGATATGGATATCCCGGAAAATTGGATACACAGCCCCGGGATTTTTCCATATCCCGGGAATGGTGATAACAGACTATTTAACAGTAAAAAATGTCCGTCGTTGAATTTTTGAACTTCTGTTAGACCCTTAACTCTGAAAAAGAGTGGTTGGCGTACCAGTATTTCTAGACTAGTGATTTAAAAAATTCAGTCCACACAAACCTCGACCGCAATGGAGCAAACAAGGAACAAAAATCAAGTCACAAACGAGACTCAAACGAACGTGCCCTAGTAATTTCTTTACTTCTTCGATTTCCTTCGGCACTAATAATAGTAGACTACCAGGTAGAGTACTAGCTAGCTAGCCTAGTAGTACTACTACTACTAGTAGTAGACTACGCTACTACCCGTACCGCATTAAACATCACCTTCCTTTCGACCTTCGATTGCTTCGCCATTGATTTATTTCTATTTTTTTTTCACCTAGAAAAAAAATTGAATATGCAGAGCACCTACCAGTTTAACTTCCTATCTCATCTTTCATCATGACAGGACCTAGATCCTCCGTAACCAGCTCGCTCTTTACTAGACAGCAGGGCGATTTACTTCTTACTAATAATAATGAACACTGTCATTCAAGCGAAGAAGGCAAGAGGTTATTTTACGGAAGTGGCGTGACGTCCAACAACAACAACGATACTGTCAGCGATTCTTCTTCGGAGAATTCCTCGACTTTACCCATCTCATCAACAGCAACAGCAGCACCATCACTACCACCACCACCACCACATCTCACATTGCACGGCAAAAAGAGAGGATCTCTGAGCATCCTACAGCTGGCAGTTCTTATTTTCTACAGTGTCAGTGGAGGTCCTTTTGGGATCGAAGAATCCGTCCGGTCAGCAGGACCCTTCTACACGATTGTTGGTTTTTTGCTGGGACCTTTGATTTTTTCTGTTCCCGAGTGCCTCATTACAGTAGAACTATCCTCTGGCGGCTTTCAATCCAGCGCTGCTTGTTCTGCCTGGGTCGAAGAAGCCTTTGGCAAAACGGCAGGATTCCTCGGTGGATTCCTCTCTTGGGTGGCCGGGGCAACTGACAACGCAATCTACCCAGTCCTTTTTCTGTCGTATGCTCTACAACTGTTCCCTGTTGCGGCACTCACGGATGGCATTTGGAGGTTTGTCTTTGTGACATCCATATCATTGGGACTGGCGTATTTGAATTGGCTAGGTCTTGATCTGGTGGGAAACATGTCGATTGGAGTATGCTGTATTGCCATGAGTCCGTTTGTGATCTTTGTGATTATGGGCGCTGCTCAAGTGGAGCCTTCCCGGTGGTTTTTACTCCCAACAGACTTTGTTCATGATGCAGGATCAGCGAGCGCAGCAGACTCGGGTATTGACGATACCTTGAATTTGGAAGGTGGATTTTTCCCCAACATTGTCCTAGGTGGGGTGATGTTGCGACCTCTGCTCAATAACGTGTTCTGGAACTACAACTCCTTTGACAATGCAGGAAGCTTCGCAGAAGATATTCAGGATCCAGTACGTGTTTTACCTCGCGCCATGTGTATTGGATTTTTCATGGTGGTCTTGGGTTACGTGATCCCGATCATGGTTGCGCTTGGGACCACAGATGCATCACCCAAGGAATGGGTAGATGGTTACCTGGCGACAGTAGTCACGGAGGCAGTTGGTCCTTGGCTAGGAACTTGGCTTGTTCTTGCTGCTGCCATGAGCAATTTAGGCATGTTCCAGGCTGAGCTCAGCTCTGATGCATACATGATCATGGGTATGGCAGAGCGAGGTCACTTGCCTAGCATCTTCGCGACGCGTAGCGTCAATGGAACCCCAACGTATGCTCTCTTGCTAGGGACAATGGTGATTGTTGTCATGGGAGTTTCTGATCTCGCTGGATTGATCGAAATGCTCAATTTCAATTATGCTTTAGCGCTTCTTTTGGAGTACGCTGCTTTCATCAAGCTACGAATATCCAAACCCGAAGGTAAGAATGCAAAGAGAGCGGAAGTTGGTAATATTATGTTACCAACATTGGCGTGGCTAACTATTTTTTTGTCACTCCTATCTTTTTCTAGTGAGCCGTCCCTGCAAAATACCATTGAGTACAACTGGCTGTGTTATAGCGCTTTTACCAACCTTTACAACCTTGATCGTGGTGATTGCTCTTGCGAGCTACACAACAATCTTGGTCAGTCTTGTCATTACTGTGGTTGGAACAGCGGTCTACACAGTAGTACAAATCAAGAACAAGCGCGCAGTTGCTGAACTCGGCTACAAGGCTTTGCTGATGGAACGAAATAAGGAATACACTTCTCTGTGAGCTAGGCAACGTATCACTCAGGTGACGCAACCTCGATCAGCAAAAAAATGTACAAACATGGACTCTAGCAGCTATCAGTACATTTGAAATTTTACTGTATTATCATTTTTTTCCTGACCTGAACCTTCCAGCTACAACTTGTTTCCAGAAGGAGCAGGGCCTATTGCCGCAAAATGAGAACGATTTCATGCGCTGGATAAAATAAATACTGGCTGTTTGTAATTTCTACTCCTGGAGTTCTTCCACGCCGTCTGTGTGTGTGTGTTTGTGTGTCTTGAAAGGGAAGAGAGCAAAAAAATGGGAAAATAAGAACGCACATTTGTCGCACAATCCCATTTGCATTTACGTTCGAATTTACTCAGGACTGTAATAGCCACCAGTCTAGCTAGAGTACTACTTGACTTGTTCTTTTCAAAATTTGTACGTACTGTACCAGGTACTTTACCAGTGGTACGTCTACTAGTACTGCTACTAGTAGTAGTATTGAACATCTGAAAACTGCTATTCCGAATCTGCATTCTGCGTCGCCTTTATGAACATTATCATTCCAAATTACTAGCAAAATCAACTCGCACATGTAATTGTCATCTATTATGGAAGCATCGAAGCAAAACATGCAATACGGGATCTCTACAGAGCCTCGAACACCCAAGAGTTTTCGGGGAAGAGGCGGGATTTGGTCCTGTGAGAATTGCAGTACAACCATCCTACTCCCGAAGGGAAGTAAGAAGTGGACGTGCGAAAAGTGTCAGAAGGTTCAGTGGACGACGCCTATTTCGGAGTGTCCTTTAGAAAAGGCCCGTCGATTTATTCAGAATAAATGCCAAGAATTCGAGAGTACCAACGCTGAGGAAGAAAAGGAAAAGCAACAAGATAGCAAGGGAGCTACGACAGAAAAAGCAGCAGAATCTATTTCGGCACCAGAGCCAGCACCTGCACCCGCCCCTTTCCCAATCTCAACAGCCTGACAAAGAAACGCTGCGCAGATATTAAGGTTAGGTTGAATTACTGAATTGAAAATGCAAGCAAACCAGAACACGCAACTTGTCCAAGCCAGTACTGTATGCAGCGCCAAGGCTGTCAGCCTACTACACACCTTGTAGCCGTTGTCATTATGATTTTTATTTATTTTACAGCTTCAAGTTACAAAGTACAAAAGATCGAATCATCGTCCAACCAATTAGCTACAAATGTAATACTGGAATTGCCGCGTCGACTTTCTTCCACTTCGGATTGACAGTACCACTCAACTTTTCTTCTTTGTCTTTATTTGCCTCATCAATGTCATCATGGTCGGTATTGTCACTACCCGAAAAATTGCGATACCGTGAGCCTGCTATTTTAGAAATGGCAGACACGCGTTTCTTTCGTCCAGGTGTTGCGCTGTTGCCGTGAGCACTCGCTGGCAATAAATTCTTGGCCAGAGAGGTTAACAAATTCTTGTTCTTTTGGGAGTGCCCACTAGAATGATCGGTGGGGGTTTTCGGTGCTTGAGGAGCATTCACTTTTATGACTTTTCCTCCCGACTGGATGAATTGGACCTTGACAATTTCTCCAGGACTACCGCCGGCGGATGGTGTTTCGGTGGGAGAAATTTTGTCTGGCTGTTTTTCCAAGTGGGATGGGGACAAAACTCCCAACGCATAAATGTCCTTCTCCTTCTCGGACACTTTGGGAGATAGTGTCGAAGGGTCTTTGGTCACAGACACTCCCATTGTCAACTTGTCTGTACTGGTATCATCACGGTGAACGTTTATTTGTAGGACACCCTGTATGTCGTCTTTGTCGTCGTCCTCGTCGTTCATGTTTTCTTCTTGAGTGTCGGGAAGTCGGGATGCCCGACGACGACCGCTCTTGCGATGTGATGAGGTAGATCCTTCTTTTCCTCCGACGAGCCAATTATTGGTCGACCGAACAGAGTGACGTTTGGCTGATTCTCGTCTAGATGCTGGTCGTTTATTATGTTGAGCTAGAAGTGGTTCTGCACTGCTCAAACTTCGATTCAAAGCATCATTGGCTTTGGAAGACGAATGTCGCGTCCGTCCTGCAATTTCGGATGTGCTCATCTGCATATTATTTGAACTTGAAGAATGTCTTGACCGTCCTACAACTTCACTCTGCGACATACCATTACCTTTTTCTCTGCGCGAGCTTGACTTTGGTTTGCTGCTATTGCTACTGCGCCTGCGACGACCAGTAGGTCCCACAGAGGTAGATCGACCTTCGAGTATCCTTCGCGACGACGAGTGGCTTGCTTCCGAGCGCAGTTCCTTTTCAATGTTGGTAGTTCGACGGTGTTTGCTACTGCTTCTTCGACGGCCATGTTCACTACCATTTGTTGCTTCTTTCCTATCAACAGCAGAGCCACTACCAACTGGTTTGTCCATTTCGCCAGATGCCGCGGATGTTTTATTATTATCATTATTATTATTATTGCTGCGACGCTTGGATTTTAGCCTCTCCGAACCAGATCTTGATCGTCTTCGTTCTGAAGTGGTCGAAGTTACTGTTTTGTGGGATTCTCGACGATTGCTGCGTTGCTTGCTTTTGTTCAATTCTTCCTTGTCCTCATCATCTCCAATCGATGATTGCTGAATGTGACGCCGAGACTTGATCTTTTGCAAGTTTCGTTGACTTCTTCCTTTCTGCAAATTCCGCTGACTTCTTTGACTTTTCATAGCAGTCATAGACAATTGTGTTCATGTCTGAGGTCTGAAGTCTGAACGCATGTCCTTCTAGTAGTGTTGTTGTTGTTGTCTTTTACTACCTCGTACCTGGTAGTTTCTCAGCAAACAGAGAGTGATTTGCTTGTCCTTCCTTCATGCAAACGGAAGAGAATTACTGTAATTATCAACTTTCCTAAATTTACGAAAATGGCCTTTCATGAACAATAAACAAAAGTGTCATCAATCAGTCATAGATATTTTGAACACTCCTGAATTGTACTGTAAATCGTGGACTCCGTGCTGACATAAAAATAGAGTACTTCACTACCAGGTACTAGGGTAGTACGTCTGTATTGGTAGATGTGAGATCCACCCGGCTAGTAATTACATTCAAAGACGGATGATGTCACACTTCGAAAATCCGTATCTCAAAAAAAGAAGATCCTCCGACCATTATTACATCATACAAGAAGTGCCTATCTTTACGTCTCCACCGATTTGTTGCTTACCCTCTCTTGCCAACGACGATCTATCTAACCCGAATACCAAAAATTTGAATTGCAGAATCAGCCCCATGAGCAGTTACATCCGACCTCTTGCTCTCGTGTCAATATTGGGATCTTCCGCATCCTTCCAGAAGCAATCTCTCGTGCATCCACCACGTCCATCCAATACCAAGCTCTTTGGTGCCTCTTACCTCGAGAATCTAAATGGTGGCGTTGCAACTTCGCAAGGAGGACCTGGTATTCCATCCTACCTGGATGGATGCTCTACTGGAGTTGTCACCTCGTCGGAAGGAGGGGTCGGCATTCCTTCCTATTTGGATGCCATCTCATCTCCTGCTACCTCCAAGAGTAATACAGCTCCTCCTGCTCCGTATACCGTTGTTGCTGCACCGGCTCCAGCCCCCTCAACAAAAAATAATATTGCCAGTATCTCCAGCGAGATTGCTCATCAACCGGATGTACCAACATCTTTTACAGCTTTCCCGTATGCTCCCCTCGAATACTTTGCCATTCCAAAATTAGTGAGCAAAGGACCTCGTGAAACGGCTGATTGGGGAAGTCCCGAGGATGCATCTCGACCGCTGGCAAACGATGGAATGCTGCGAGCTGGATCCTGGTGGTGTTCGGAAGGTGGATGGCCCTCTCCGAATCCCAAGGCACACACAGAAATATTCTACGTCTATTCGGGTCACGGCTGCCTGGGCGACGCCGATGGTAAAAAACATTATTTTGGTCCCGGCGATACAGTCATCATTCCCAAGGGACACATTGGTCGGTGGGATGTCAACAGTCCTGTTCACAAAATTTGGGCGGTCAATGCTCACGAGAAGATTGCGGAAAAGGGACCCATCGTTCGCGTAAGGGTGGTGGGGTATCATTCCTTTGCACCCCAATATTTGTTTCAAAATGGTGGATACGACTTTTTGTATTATTCACCCCATCCCGACATTGCTTCGAATACCTTTTACAACTGCGGACCTACCAAAGCAGGCGTCTGGACGTGTCCGCCGAGTTCGTTTTCCGTCGAGGGTGGACCTCGAGCATTTTTTCACCTGCTCGAGGGTGTGGTGGTCGTAACGGATGCTGCTACCGGCGAAGCACGACGCTGTGTGGCTGGTGATACCATGATGCTTCCCGCCGGATGGTCGGGCTATGTCGATGTGATTGAAACTTGTAAAAAGCTCTGGACTACGGCAGATTAGCTACTAACAGTGTTGGTCTCGGAATATAATATATATATATATATATATATATATATATATTATTAGGTTATTTTTTTCAATGTATCACATGGGCGATATTATTATTTTTCGCAATTTGTCGTGCAAGGTATGGACACGAATATCCAATCGTCCGGCTTCAATCGGAGGCCGTCGCATCAATACCAATGCTCCAGTATTGACGGGTAGATAGGGTTCCAGCGGTATGGTTTCGTCGTGACTATTATTGGCTAGATGGGCTTCCTGTCGCGCAGCACATAAATCGGCAATTTGTCCAACACTGAGAGATCGCAATTCAGATTCAAGGTCCATATTATTATTATTATTTTGTTGTTGTTGCTGTTGCGGTTGTTGTTGGCATCGGATCGGTTGAGGAATATTATTATTCATCTGCTGCGATTGATAGTTTTGCGCTTTTACATCAAACACGGATGGCTGGACATGTAATGTCGGCGGTGGCGGCGGCGGTAGAGAAGGCGGCGGCGGTGGTGGTGGTGGTGGATGCATCACAGGACGTTCCCAGGACGCAGCGCCCGTGTGTGGATTAGCAAAATAGACATGGCCGGTCTGAGGATCGGTTGCCACGGTCCATCCAGGTGGCAGGGGAGGTCCATTTGTTGTGTTCATCTCGTCGCGATTTTTGGTCCCGCAAGATGCCCTATTACCCTACAGTGTTTGTTGTGGTGTTCCCCCCCTTGTCGTCTACTATTATTTCGGAATACTATTCCTTTGTTCATGGCCAGATGCGTTTCTCTTGTTTTGTGTATCAAGAAGTCGTTTTGGCCACTGGCCAGTGTGCGCTTCTCCTTGAATCACGAACATTCTTTCCCGCTTAAGCAACAAACATCATCCTCCTCATGTGCGAGCAAGTCTCTACACTTCTAATAAATCTCACATTTTTCTCATACTAGACTACTTTTTGCATTTTTTTGTTTCATGCTGATCTTTCCTGCCTCAGCACGTTAAAATACTCGTATGACATACACATTACATGATCTCGATCATCTGGAACAACAGTTCCAGTCCCCTCGCAACATTGCCATGCTTCGCATACAATGTTTAGACAATGATGACGCGACTGGCGACGACGACCAACAGCTTGGTGTGGCCGCCATGTTTGTGCCTCTGCTACAACAAACGTTCGAGGATTGGTATTGTACCAATCGCAAAGAAGCAAAAACAAATGTTGAAACATCCTCAACAATCAATCTAATGAGAACATTAAAATTATATGTGTCCTTAGCCCAGAAGGATACCGTGCTTGCCGAGGAAGTGGCCTACGAAGGAGGTCATATTTGTCTTTCCACTTTTATGAAATATGTTGCCTCCATTACCTGGCCAATCGATACGGAAGAGACTGATACCGTTATGGAAATGAACGATTGGGCGTGTGAAATTACAGCTCTCTCGAACAGTGGCAAATTCCCGGTACCCATCAGTCCCTACAGCCCAGATGATCTCCGTAGTCGGTTGCCAAAGTCCATTTCGTTTCCATTTATCAATACTGTTGGTGCTACCGAGGACGAGCATACTATTTTGATTCAACAGGTAACATCTCGACAATCTGCACAAGAAGATGTAGGATTTGTCTTGTGGCCATCGGCTGTAGCCTTGTCGGAATGGTTGGTATCGAACCACCTATCCATTCTGCGAAAGGCATCATCGATTTTGGAACTGGGGGCTGGGACGGGTCTGGTCGGGCTTTTGGCAGCACACCTTACAGAGAGAATGTCTCTGGCCAACGATAGTCACACTACAGAACAAATCAGACAAGTTATTCTGACAGACTTTAATCCGACCGTCTTAGCAAACTTGAAGCGCAATATTGAATTGAATGGTTTGAAACAAACGGCGGTAGTAAAAAAGTTGGATTTTTATCAGCAAACAGGAGACCGAGAGTATTGGGTGGCAGAAGATGAATCAATTCGCGAGCCCCAGGTGGACTTGATTTTGGCCGCTGACATGATTTGTCAGCCTAGCGATGCCGTGGCGGCGGCGAAATCGATTCAAGATGCCTTGAAGCCAACCGGCCAGGCTGTCGTCATCTGTGCCGACGCCAAGCACCGTTTCGGGGTGGACATTTTCGAAAAGGAGTGTCAGCGTGCAGGACTACACGTCACAACATCTCCCGTCGACGTCAAAGCGACGGAAAACATGATACAAACTGCTGGTTTTGTCGACGACATGAGACTAACCATGTTCCTAATACAAAAGACGTAGTGGTCATCTATTGTCTGTCTATGTGTAGCATTTTCTGAATAAAAAATGTTCAAACCTGCACCATCACTGCTCACGTCTTTCCCTAATGGCGGTAGTACCTTCCGCTGTTTTCGTAACATCAGACTTGTGTTGAGCAGGCTGTTTGGGCAATTTAGCCAGCCTGGCCTTGGCCAATTTCTGTACGTGATCGTCCAGCGCAGGGGTGTCTTTACCAGGAACTGGTAACTCGTATCCTCCGCCGGCAAATGCAACCCAACCTTGAAATCGCCGGTTGGTCCAATAGATATTTTCTCCCAGTCGCGGCATTGACTTTGGAGCAGGTACAAAATCACCATGGATCTTTTGACGCGTTACTGTTCCGTTGACGTACAGTGAGATCGTTGAAGTCTCATGACAATAAGCAAGGACTACATGGTACCATCTGGCAAGTTCTAATGAAACGTGCGAGTTGATAACATTGTTGTAACCGTTTGTCGTGGTATACACAACTTCAACGAAAATCCCGGACTTCTTATACTCCTCTTTCCAAAATAAATAATTAGATCGAGCCAACACCGCACATCGAATCTCCCAGCCTGTGCCCTCTCCGTGTTGCGAAAAAATTGTGTTTTTCCAACCGGGCGATTGAAAATTGTCGGGTCGAAAACAAACTTCTACCCAATGATCATTTTTATAAAATGGGTTAAGGTTCACCTGACATAACAGAGATAAAACAAGTGAGAGGTTCACCGACAGAAGACACTGTGCAAGCGCAGTGTAAAACTAACCTTGCATGCAATTCCTCTTGCTTGTGTTGTGTCCGTTGATAGCAAGTCATTCTCTTTTCTTGCTGTATCAGCCTCATCTTTGACATCACCGGAAGGCGCCCCAAAGTGAACTAGTCCTATGCTAGGATCTAGAAAACGTTTTGCGGGCCATACTGAAACATCATAGGGCAGGTGATAATACAAATCTTCTTCTTTACCTGAAATGCCTTCTGCTTCCAAAAAGGCTGGGTGCTCTGACTCCGGAAGCAGCTTTAACAAAACACGGCGACAATTCCAAATAGATGATTCGTCCTCTACATGCTTGGCCAGCATCAAATCCAAGTGGCACAACTTTTGCAATTCTTCGTTCAACTCTAACTGCATCAGCGTCGTATATTTGATCATGGGACTAAACGCGTGCCGAATGCTCAGGGCTTTTTTCGAGGCATCCTTTCCTGCAAAGGCCAACAACATGGAACAACGTTTCCAACAGTCCTCCAAACAGGCAATGACCAACGTAGCGACATCTTGCCTGTCGCTGCCACAAGCCTGTGCCACCAAGATGATGCGTTGATGGATCAACACTGTCTTTTCAATATCGTCCTTGACGTCGGGCAGTTCTCGTTCTAATTGTGCCAATTGCAAGGCCAACAACAATATTTCTCGATTGCAGTGCTGATACCGGAGAGACGGGTTATAAGGAACCGAAGAAGACTGCTGGACAGCTTTGACCGTTTCTCTTTTAGTAGGTGACGCAGTCCAGTCAACCAACCAAGTCAATCCATTGCTGCTGCTGTTGTTGTTGTTGTTGTCTTCCACTAGATTGTCATGGTTGAGATGCGTCCCAGCGGAGGCGTGCTGTGGCATTTGTCGTTTGTCCTCCATATTCTGTTGGTGCTCTGCCAAAAATCCGTGGGCAATACTAAAAACCTGTTCAGCTCGCTTATAGTCTCCTGCTTCCATCATGGAGTGTGCTACCGAAACACATCGCCGCAAGCGTTCCTGTTCCCATTCGCGGAGTCGTTCTTGCAAGGGATAGACTTCGTAGACCAACTCTGTCAAGGGCAGTCTCCGAAAGGGACAAATTTTCAATCGCAATTTACCCGTAATGGGGTCTAGAGCGGTGGATCGATCGACAACGATCCCCGAACTCAATACTACCGGATCATTAAGGGGCGTATGCAGCAAAGGGTCCATTAATAGCGGCTCCGGATCGTCCACGAGCGCTTGAAAGACGTTATCAATCACCTGTTCGCTCTTCATGATGCTTTTAGTGGACAAACTAGGAGCTCGAAGATACAACAGTGTGGCTAATTTGGATCGTCTATCGTGGCCTTCCCTGGTCGCAGCGGGATTATCTGCGTTGTTGGCAGTGTCATCTGCTGAAAGAATGTAGGCTTCCGTAACACGATGGACCGCTTTGGGACCGTACAATTCTTCTAATTTCGCCATGCTCACCCCCGCTTCAAGTAAGGCTTGTATATCCTTATCTATGACTAGGGAAATTTGGCTTCTGTTGGCATCTGTCATGGTTTGTTCTGAAGAAATTTAAGGTGTGAGATGCTTTCCTTCTTTATTAGAATTTGATGTTTGTCGAAGTAATTCTCCCTCATCAATTGACACTCTGATTGATTTCGTCGATTTCTCTTATGGGAATTGGAAGCTCACTGACTCTTCAAATCTGAGACATTATGCGACCTTTGTGAAATTATTGTTGGAACGAAAATCAGAGCATCCAGCTTGTGAAACTGTAAAAACGCCCCACAGCTGTGTTCGTCTCAATCTAGAAAGCTTAGATGCTGTACCATTTATATTGGTGGAGAAGGGCAGGGCAGCTAGATTTCAAGAAATCGATAAAAACTGTAGCAGTTACGTACCGTTCTTGTGACTATTCGGTGTTCCGACCATTTTTTCTGTCCTGGCATAGAGAAGACCCCCACCCCGATCCGAGTCTTCTAATGATTTTTCGTCCAAAAAATACCGTTCTTGGAGAACGATGCTTCTATTGCCAGAAGAACTTCTGCCATCGGTTCTCCTCTGTGTGCGACTCGGTACTTCTAGTCGTAACCAACTCAAACTTCGAGCAAGTGTGCAGCTTAAACTTCGATTTAGTAATAAAAAGAAAACAAACAAACCCTATTTGTAGTACACTTCTTAATAAACCGCACACAAATTCTCTTCTACCAAAACCTCGAGCTTTCATCCGTCCCTACTTCTTCAATGTTAGAAAAAGTTTCCATACTAAGCTAGAACTCGAGTAGGAGAGTAGGAGGCATCAGGGCACAGCCAGAAGAATGCAGGGACGAATATCTTTGCCGTCATTTCTCCCCTCCCCTCTGACCACGCAATTTTCTGTGAGGATCCAGTGGGAGTCACAAAAGGCCTATAACCGGCAACCAAGACCTATATATCATGGCATGGATATATAGGAACAGTTGGCAGTTTAAACCAGGCGGC
>Ga0210036_1004758_pt1 | contig 12245 bp, 14 predicted proteins | sample CryGeymeta201515_FD_185469 | JGI IMG/M metagenome (GOLD analysis project Ga0210036, IMG submission 185469) | Groundwater microbial communities from Crystal Geyser aquifers in Utah, USA - Crystal Geyser metaG 2015-15 (SPAdes) (version 2) | ecosystem: Environmental > Aquatic > Deep subsurface >...
TAACGGTTCATATTACTTAAGCCCAACAAATGCTACTTCCAAAAACAACCCCGGGAATGTGTTTTTCCCTATCCCGGGGTAATTTTGCAATTCCCGGGGTAGGGATATCCCTCGATTGGTGACAACAGATCTTTTTCAAACATTTTTTGGGAAATGAGAAGGTTGTCAGTTGTCACTCATTATTTCACGTTGCACATTGCACATTATTTTTTGTCATTGTCGTTCAAGCCCCCCGATACAGTAAACCACAACTTCACCAACTCGCTACAACAATACTTTCAACAGCATGGCAAGCCCGAAACTCTCCTCTAGACGAATAGCCTTACTTGGCTTGTTCTTGATCGCAATTGGAGCCATTGGTTTTCACCAAATACCCAACATGGTAGTCGAAGATGCTGCTGGCAATAAATGGGTTAATGCGGTTTATTGTGCAGTTATGACCTTGACAACGTACGCAAAACGAACAAACGAAAAATAATTTTCATGATATGTGTCAATACTGTTGTCTCATTTTCAAACTTTTTTGTTTACTTCGCATTTTATATTATCACGTTTGTAGCGTTGGATACGGTGATATTTGTCCTGGAGATATTTCGGGGGAAGGTCGGGCCTTTATTGTCTTTCTTTCACTTTCTGGGATGGGTATGTTTTGGTAGGTCAACACATTATTATTTTGTCACAAAGCTATGCCTTGCCTGTGGTTGATATTCGACTCACACACCACTACTCTTTTTTCTTGTAGTGGACCTCTCATGGACCTGGCAGCCACCTGGAAAGATCAGCTGCCCGTGGGAGGTACTATGACAATACTGATGATCACGATTGCTACATCGGTCTTTTTATTCAGTTACTTGCTGGAAGAAATGAGTGGATCGGAAGCAGCCTATTTTAGCATCATTACAGGTACGTCATGTGTTACTTTTTAGTTTCTCCATTAGAAACAGTTTATGCTCTTTGCCAAAAGCGCTCATCATTTACAGATACTACGCAATCGAACAGGTACAACCATTGGATATGGGGATATAAGTCCAAAATCTGACATTGGAAAGATTCTCGTGGCGTAAGTCATTTCGAGCTGGAGATAGGACTTAACCCGCAGTACAGCAGAATTGTGTGTTCACTCAGTTGTGTCGCATGTACTAGTACCTCTCACAGCTCCTTACCCTGCAGCTTTTATGCCATTCTGGCCATTAATGTCATGGCATCTGTGTTGGAACCCGCGAAAGAATTCTTGCTTGGCTTTTGTATAGACCCAAATTCGATAGAGGAATATGATTGGGAAAAGGAAAACGACAAAGTACCACAATTGACGAAAGAAAGAAAGGTGAAACAACAGTACAAGAAGAAAAAGAAAAGGGCATAAGAACATCATCGAATATTCGGTTGTATCTTGTGGAAATTCGCGGCGAGCTTCTGGAACAATGGTAGAGGAATGGAATATGTTGCTGAAATGAATTCTATCAAGATTGCTTCGCAGAAATACTGAAGTCTTTTGAAAAAGTGCTCTTACAAATATGTATACTAAGCCATCATGATGATGGTAAGTGTTTACGAATACTTTTCAATGCGAGCCTGGTCCTTTTCAAGGGAGTTCATGCTCGTCTTTTTCATAAGCCAATACTGGCTAACCTCTGCCGTCTTGGCTTTACAAAAAGCATCGAGCTCAATGATCGCTAGACTCGCAATTTCGATCTCTTTTTCTACAGCTTTCTTATTGGCAAGGTTCTCTTCTTGTTGTGTCAGTCGGATTGCTTCCAATTCCGCACACCGTTGTTCATAACGAACCAATTGTTCTTCTAAAGCAAGGGGGTTGTTGATAGATGCGACGGATGATTCAATAGCTTCGACTTCTCGGAGTCTCACGGCAAGCTTAGCTTCTTGTGTCGTGCGTTCATTTTCGATTGTTTCTTCCAATCGTAATTTTCGAGCTTCTAAGATTTGAAGTTTCTCCTGAAGTTCTACCAACCGTTCTTTGCTGGTATCAAGTTTATCAAGTGCTTCTTGATGAGCTTTTGATGCGTCTGTGGATTGTGCGAGGTACATTTCCTTATGCTCGTTGAGCGTTGGATTCACTGTATTTTCCAGGTTCGTTCCTAACAGCTGACTGGGATCCTTTTCCAACGCCTTAGTTTTGTCGAGCATTATTTTGAGACTCGCAATGCGTTGCTCGTCCGTCCTCGGCAACAAGGCGACTTCCGCTAATGTAGCATTGAAAAAGGATACAAGATCCTCAAGTTCCGTGAAGAGTGCCTTCAATTGCTCTTCACTTTCCCAGCTGGAGGAACGTAGCTTTTCTTTTAGTGTAAGAGCACGGCCCATGGCTTCTTCCACGCCCTTTAATTCGGATTGAATCTTGTACAAGTCCCCCAGTGTTGCAGTTTGTTTTTCGATTTTTTGCTTGAGTCCATCGGTAATACTATTCAATTTGTCCAATTTGTCGTTGGTTGCTACAAGGTCTTCCGAACGTTCGTTGACCTTTAGATTCAAAGCAGCTATATGATCGTCCATTTGACGAATGAGGTCATGGAATTGTTCTAGGTCAGTTATAAAATCATCACGTTTCTGGGTTTGTTCCAACAATCTGTAAGTTGGATGAGTTGAGGGGAAAGGGACAGAAGTTCGGTCAGGTTGAGATAATGTCACAGGAATAGATTAAGATTTGACGCAAACAGCATTACCAACTCGCGCACACAAAACATCACCATACGCACTTCGTGGATTCTTCTTCCATAGCATTCATCTTTTCCACGATGGCGGCATTCAAGTCCGTGACACGTTCAATTTCTTCCTGGATAAAGTTGTCGTCTTGTTCAAATCGATCCACCAATGCTTGTTCTAATCTCTCTATCGTGGATTCATCGCCCATCAAAAAAGCTTGGTAGGACTTTCCCATGAAGGTATAAAAGACCTTGTCGGTGGTCACCTCCAATTCGTCGATCGTCTCAAAGGGTTTGGCTTGCTGAATATCGATCTCTTTGTCGACGTTTGTCGTTAATTGCAGCAACTCGAGAGTCTCCATGAGCCAGGTCAAGGCAGCCAACAAGGTGGGCCATGTGTGAGAAGATCCAGCCGCTACGAGAGCCGTTTTGGATATGGGATAGGGATATCCGAGGGCCTTGAAATTCATGGCCACTTCGTCCTCCAATTTCATGTGGATACTATCCTTGGCACTGCCGGTGAAATCTTGAAAACATGGATCGACTTGACGGAGCATAAAGGTGACAATATTGGTAAAATCTCGCCCTGAAGGTCTCGACAGAGTCTTGAGCGAAATGGGATAGTCGTATCCATTTTGTTGAAGAAATTTCAGCAGCTTGTTAATACATTCTTGTTGATAGGCCTTGTCGGTACTGGGACGAGGGTCGGCACGCATTCCATTTGAGGGAGGAAGATTAGTTTGATGACGAGGAGAAGGTGCGTCCATGGTTTGACGACGCCCTCCTCCTCCTCCATGAACACTCTTGCGTCGACTGGAAGCTGTTTGCGCAGTAACACCGGGACTCGGGGGAATCAGGTTTGTGTTGTCGCGCCCATTTTGTACCCGCGGAATCATGGATACACGACTCTTGCGGACGCGATGAGTAGCATCGTTTGCGCTGATGTTTTTGGAAGAGGAACCGGGGGGCAACGGAATACCGCTCTTGGTATTGGTAGTATTGTTATTGTTGCCTCCCAAACTGTCTCGGCGGCGCGTGGTATTGGTTACCACGCCCAGAGTCTGGCGACGACCGCGAGGTGCTGGCGGCATTTTGGTTGATATATTTTACGGTACGAGCTGGGCTGAAATTCTGTTGTTTGTTGTTTGTTCGGTAGAAGAAGGACTGTAATGGTACTGTTTTTTTTTTTTTTTTGTTCCTTGTATTGATATTGTGAACAGGATTTGAATGTTGTTTGAAAACCAACGACTACTTTTCAACCGATTGACCAATTGTAACGCACATTAGTTCTTTTATAATTTTGAGGACTCACACTAGTTCAGCTACAATATCTTTACTAAGCTCATCAACAAGCAAACAATAAACCTACTCATAAGCGTAGTCCTTCATCAAAGGCCATACAAGAGCTAACTTCCACTCGGGGTCTACCTGAAGCTTACCGAATACACAAACTATGATTCCCTCAAAAAAATTCGCCACCACCGGTATCTTATCTGTTACTTTCTTCGTCCTTCCATCAATCGTCGAATCGTTTGCATCTCTATCCATACCATCAGTTACGACAGGCACGGGGCGCTCGGCCGTAACTACCACTTGTACGATGACAGCTGCTACCATCAACGACGAAATCTTGGACAAGTTGCTGAAAGTGGCGATCGATGCATCCAAACAGGCTGGTGATATTATTATTGGAAATGCAGGTGGAGCTGAGGTGACCGAACGCAAGGCCAACACTCGTGATTTGTTAACTTTGATCGATCCTCTGTGCGAGAAGGTACGTGTGCAGTATGCGGTGCTCGCAGGACGAATCAAACTGTTCATGTCTTTCCTACTGTATTTTTCTTCCACTACTATTGACGCCGCTCATCGAAAGAATCTGTTGTATAGACCATAAGAGAGACCGTCTTGGCGAGCTTCCCTGATCACGACTTTTTGGGAGAGGAAGATGTGGCACCAGGAAAGGAAGCGAGTGCAGCAGCTTTGGAATCGAAATTGGCCACCAGTAATGACAAAGAGGATAGTTGGCTTTGGATTGTTGACCCGATTGATGGGACAACCAACTTTGCCAACGGAATGCCACTATGTATGCCATCTGTGGCCGTGGCGCACAATGGAGAGGTCGTAGTGGGAGTCATTTTTGATCCCCATCGCAACGAATTATTTACGGCTGTCAGAGGACGAGGATCTCAGCTAAATGGAGAACCCATTCGCGTGGGGGAACAAACAACGATGGGAGATGCCATTGTCGCCATGGGTTCTCCACCTGGAGATGAATCGATGCAAATGAGCTTGAAGGGCATTCAAGTGCTCATGCCAAAAGTGAGAACGATTCGTATGATTGGTAGTGCCGCGTTAATGCTAGCGTGGGTCGCCAATGGTCGATTGACATGCTACTGGGAATATGACTTGAGTTCCTGGGATATATCGGCGGGAGCGCTCCTTATTCAAGAGGCGGGTGGAAAATTCACAGATTTGGAAGGCAAGGACTTTACTTTGCGAACACGAAAGATCATGGCCAGCAACGGACAGCCAGGAGTTCATGATGACATATTACGAGTCTTACGAGAAGAAGGTGGCATTATTTAGTGGCCGCAAAGAAGCCGCGGTAATTGGTGCGTGTATATAATACGTTTTCTCTAGCTAAAATGCGAAGCTACAATATTGAAGCCCAACAACTAGTCGAGGATATAACAGCTTACCATTGGAAATTGGAGAAGAGTTCCAAATGTGGACCACGCAATCCCTTGTAGAACGTAGCCTATTCATCATCACTATCCTCAGATCCTTCGTCGCTATCTTCTTCTTCTTCAGCATTGTCATCTTCGCTATCAGAATCGTCCCCATCTTCAGCAGCAGTTTCTTCGTCCTCCTCCATTTCTGCGTCAGATTTTGTTGCGTTTTTCTCAGTGGCAGTAGCGGTAGCGGCAGATTCACTGTCAGCATCTACGGATGGAGCTTCGTATTGTTTCTGGGCTGTACTCTTAAACGGTCGTTCCAGATTGCGCTGCAGTACGTATACTTGAAATAAAGGACTGTAGTACAAATTCATAATTCCTGTCACAGTGTTGATCAACAGCGGTTGCATTTGATTCATTTTAAAATGCAGGAACCACATAAAGCACATGTTAAACAAAATTCCACCTTGCATACTCCTTGCTTGCTTCAAATCATATTCCATAACCGTAGATTCCGAGGACAAAAAGGAAGATGCTAAATTTTTCATCATGGCATTGTTATTGTCAGCTCCTTGAAGTTGAGTTTGTAGTAGGTTGGAGATTGGATTGGTCATTTGAATGGATGTGCGATCGTTTCTGGTTTTTGCTTGGATCCGCACCCATAGCACAAATAATTGCAGGGCCACCAGGTACCCAATAAATGCAAAACTGAGAAAAAACAATGTTGTGAAATACATGGGATAAAGAGAAAAGCAAGAGTGAAAGTTTCAGTATACCGAGTATGAAAACAAGCATTGCATTGCCGACAGCAAACAAGTCAATCCAAAATCCAAAATGAAACCTACCGAGCCAATCGCACGAGTATGGGGTTGTAAAGATCGAATTTTTTGGAAAGCATCATGACGCCGAATGTTGCATAAAGTTGCGTCATGGGAGAAGCCACCAGAGGTTCGTCATATTCAGAGGTCACTTCAGTTGTGTCGTTGATGGCCTCATCATTCTCTTCCTCTGTTTCAGACTCGCCGTCGTTATGGTTCTCTAATTCTACGTCTAGATCTTCAGCGTCGTGATCCTCTTCTTCAGCCTCACTTTCGGTATCACTGTTCTCGTCCTCCTCCTCATTTTTTACTGTGTCCGATCCTCCTCTTAGTTGGTCTCCCAGGAGTAGGCTACGCGAAGTGGCAGATGTAAGAAACGTAGGACGAATGTGTCTGGTTTGAGAAAAAAATGAGCGTTCAACCAGATTGGTAGATATTCTTTGTGATAGACCGCTCCATTCTGTTGAAAAACATGAGCCTCCCACTGTAATGGATCTGAGATCACAGGCTTGCACTGCCGAAAAGAGGATTGCACAGGAGACTAATGGGAAGAATAATTTTGAAGCCCTGGGCATTGTGGCTGAAGTCTGGATAGCTCAATTGGCTTCTCTTGGATGGACCTTTTTGTGCTGAAGGGGCTGTCTCTGATAATACAATACACAGTACTACGGTACTCTCACTACGTTTGAGTATGTTTTTAAGAGCCGATTTTTTTTTAAGTTGATTGGCAGTCAATCAAGTACGAGCAGTGACTTTTACAGGTAGACCTACTAGTAGCTACTAGTCTACTATTGCTTCTTCACAAAAAATGTACTGTGATAAATCTTGATCCTTTTTGCTTCCACGTGTAAATAGAGCCTGCATTTTGTACAGTACTGTACCTGGTAGTGTACAACATAGCTGGAGTGACCTCAACAGAAAATGTTGGTCTAAAAAGTAATCTATATATTTTGCCGGGTTTAATTTAGGTTAAAATACGTTCCTTTTGCAGAATGTGCGTTACGCACTAGTAGCTAGTGAACTGTCGGGGCTGCTGGCACTATGGGTGAGCCGACGGGAACTCCAACAAATGACGAAAGGCCCACTCGTGCTTCCAGAAATGGCGTCCGCCATTTCTTTCGTAGCTTCGGGATGATTTTCTTCCAACCGAGAAGGAGAGTCAGCCCAACATACGATTAGGGTATTGACCGCTCCTCGTACTACACTCATCATAATAGAGCAGACAATCATGCCAATGAGAAAACCAGAGCTATCACAAGAGTGACGAAAGAAAGCTTTGAGAAACGAGAGAAAATCTAAAAGTAAGACAAAGACGAAGCATTTACGAAACAAAGACTGACTCACCCGAACGCCAGTAACGGTGGATTGGGCAACGGGCCAAAGAGGAATGACACATTGAAATCCCACGGCCCCGCTTCATCAGCAGTCTTTCCGCTGTGACCGGCAGAATCGTACTCATCCGGTTCGATCATGGTATCAATAGTTCGTTCCAAAATGACGGAGCATAGTCCCGTAAAGATACCAACGCTAAATGTAGTGAAGCCCAGTACGTAATGAATAATATCGTCCGTAACTATCGTCGTCCATCCACGAGCTTTGAACAACTCCATGACCATCCGTCCACTCTGTAGATAGCTATAGCCATAGATTCCACAGAATACAAAGGACCAATGGTTGAAATATTCGAAAACCTCTTCAAAAAGTTGAATGAGACAATCAAGTATGCAAAGGAAAACCTCGCCGCCTTCACATTGGTCCGACCGGCTATCTCGCTGCTGCTTGGCACTATTCACAAAGTACCTCAGCACTTTCACAATTCCTAAAAGCAGCGACCCAAGACAAATACTGCCAAAGCTGTAGGTCAAACTTCGGTATACTGACTCCCATACTGCTGAGGAGCAACAATTTCGAGCAAAACTATAGTCGAAACACCACGTGGCCATCACGCCTGCCACAGTGACCTGAATAGTATTCTGCGGTCCAAAGCCGACCAGTGCAAAGCGAACAAAAAGGCATCCAAAACCAAAGCATGTGAGTTGTATTTTATGATATGCTTGCACTTCGTTTGTCTGATCAGTCAAAGTAAAACAATTCAGGATATCTCACCGTTATCACTTGACTGGTCCAATAAAAAGAAAGTAAAAGGAGTAAGAAGGTCCACGATTGTGGCGCGCAGTCATTGTCGCTATCGGTATTCCCAGAGCACTGCGTTTCTCCCACATATATCATGGTCCCCACCAAGGTATAACCCCAATATGCTGTAAAGAAAAAGCCGGCCTCTGCTAGACAGAGAGCGACGAGGTACACACCACAATTCGATTGCATTCCCTCCAAGGAAACTCCCAAGTTAACAGCCGAATAGGGTATTAAACGCCAAGCCGCTCGAACATAGTAAGCTGTTGCACCGAGTACCACCACGGCAAAAATGAGTCCACCAATTGAAAAGCTGGTTATCAACCCGACAAGAAAGATTGCTGCTGTGTCAACAAATATACCAACCAAGCAAAGTGCTACCATTAATCTGCTGTGGGGTCGAATGAGCTTGGTAGTGACCACCAAGGCGAACAGAAATGCCATCAGGGAGGCAGGATAGAATAGATACATCAGGATTCGTTCTGGATAGACTTGTAGATAGCTCGCCATGAATGATACAAAGGTCTCAAAGTTTTGTAAATCCGAAGAGGTTGTGGATGGGTCCTCTCTGATTTCCTCTTTGATAGAGGCGATATCCAATAGACTGTACCCTTTCGGCGCAATGGTACATCCCAGTGTGATCAACGCAAAAAATTGCACCCAAAATAGTATGGCAAAAGGGACATCTCGGTAGACGGGTTCCTCTGATTTGTCACTCTGGGCTGCTGAGTAATCAACGCTCGGTCTGGATTGGATCAGCAATGGATCATCTTCTTCTTCTGCACTGGCATTTGCAGGACTGACAACTGTTGCAGCGACTGCTGCTGTTATCGGAGGGCTTTGAGTTTCATCAAACGTGACTATTTCAGGTTCTGCCGTTCCATAGAGAGGAGTTACCGTGAGTAGTGGAGCAGCATCTCCCATTATATTGTTTCCAAGATGCTTTTGTAGATCAGAGCTCATGTTTTATGTATCTTTCCGCTCAAAAAATGGCAAGCTTGTCGTTGTCAGTTTCCTTTATTTCGTATCTCATCCATAAAGCACGCTCTCTTTATCTGTCTCGCCTAGAGATCAAGTGTTGCTCTAGCTAGCGAAGCAATGGTAACTTAATAATTACAGTACTGATTAAAGCTACTACAGTACTAGCTAGGAATACTACTAGTAGTAGCTAAAACACAATAAGTTGAGGCACGCCGAATCGAAGCAAGACTCGAGCCAAAACGATCCTGGAAGCCACCGCCACCCGGGTGATCCAAAATCAATCGTTGCAGAAATCAAAAACTTTTGTTTGGCTGTTGAGTAAACTACTACTAGTAGACTACTACTACTAGTAGTAGTGTTTTAGTCTACTACTAGTCTACTAAACCTTGTACATTGACCCTACTTATTATTATTAGCACTGTGGTAGGAATATCATTACCGGTTCCCCGTTGTCAATTCAAGCAAACATAAAAAAGCACTAAGTGCCTGCCTCTAGCAAAACCAATGTTTTTGTAATTTTTTGTTGGTCTTCAGATTTTCAAGGATTTCGACTTTTGGAACGTCTCTGACACAACCGAATCCACTGTTCTTTCACAATTAGCTTGGTTTCACTAGACCAGCACAACAGTGGAAACAACTCAACCATTTACTACGAACAAATATAAGAGGGCTCAAATTAAAAATAAAAGATGCTATGAAAAAATGATCTATGGTACTAAAACACTGACCACTCCTTAAAAACAAAAAAAATGTTTAGTAACGGTAGCTCTCTGGCTTGTAGGGACCTTCAATTGGGATTCCAACATATTCGGATTGTTCAGGTGAGAGCTTGGTAAGCTTAGCTCCGAGGGCATCAAGGTGGAGGCGGGCCACCTTCTCGTCAAGGGTCTTGGGAAGAACGTAGACCTTACCCCGGGCATACTTGCCACTGTCCTTCTCGTTCCAGAGCTCCAGTTGGGCAAGGACCTGGTTGGTGAAAGAGGAAGACATAACGAAGGAAGGATGACCAGTGGCACATCCCAAGTTCAGAAGACGACCCTCAGCAAGAACGATGACTCCCTTTCCGGTGGGGAATTCGAATTTGTCGACTTGGGGCTTGATGTTGATGCGCTTGCATTTCTTCATGAGTCCGTCCATGTCGATTTCGTTATCAAAGTGACCAATATTTCCGACAATGGCGTTATTCTTCATCTTGGCCATGTCATCGGCCATAAGAATTCCCTTGTTACCAGTAGTAGTGATAAAGATATCAGCAACGGCAACGCAGTCTTCCAAAGTGGCAACAGTGAAGCCTTCCATACAAGCCTGAAGGGCACAGATGGGATCGATTTCGGTGACGAAGACAACGCAACCGCAGGCACGGAGGGCAGCGGCACATCCCTTGCCAACATCTCCGTATCCGCAGATTACGGCCTTCTTTCCGGCAAGCATGACATCGGTGGCGCGCATGATACCATCGGGAAGAGAGTGCTTGCATCCGTAAAGGTTGTCGAACTTACTCTTGGTGACGGAGTCATTCACGTTGATGGCAGTGAAAAGGAGAGAACCTGTCTTTTCCATGGTGTACAAACGGTGAACACCAGTGGTTGTCTCCTCAGAAACTCCGTGACAGCGACTGGCAATTTTGTTCCACTTGTCGGTAGTTCCCGATTCTAACAGACGCTTGACGATGGTCAAGACAATCTTAAATTCAGCGTTGTCAGTGCTGCTTGGGTCTGGGAGAGTTCCGTCCTTCAAGAAAAGATCTTCGGCCTTCTTTCCCTCGTGGATAAGGAGAGTCATGTCACCTCCGTCATCAACAATGAGGTCGGGTCCGTCACCTTTGCCATCATCAGAGTTCCAGGTAAGAGCATTCAATGTGCACTCCCAGTATTCCTCGAGGGATTCTCCTTTCCAGGCGAAAACGGCAGCCGATTCGTCACGTGCAATGGCAGCAGCAGCGTGATCCTGCGTGGAGAAAATATTACAAGAGCACCAACGGATATCACCTCCAAGGCACTTCAGAGTTTCGATGAGAACAGCAGTTTGGATCGTCATGTGGAGGGATCCAGAAATGCGTGCACCTTTCAAAGGGGCAGCAGCACCAAATTCTTCACGACATGCCATAAGACCAGGCATTTCGACCTCGGCCAATTGGATGTCTTTGCGGCCATAGTCGGCGAGGGAAAGATCAGCAACTGAATAATTGATAGGACATCGTGGAGTGAAAACAATTAAAATCATTGTGAATTTAGGAATTCGTCAACATTTTCGCATTAAAAGGTACCTGGTAAGAAATTGTATTTAAAAATGTGTGCAATCCCCCACCACATGAGCAGATTTTTAACCATTGACTTACCTTTGTAGTCTCCAGTGGACATGATGATAGTTTTAGTGAGCTAAAGGCAAAAAATAAATACGAAATTATTCACAGAGTGAAAATTGTGAGTTGTTGATAGTTGATATTAGTAGTACCTGGTAGTATCATAATATTACTATTAGCATTGGTCGGTCGTCTCAGAATCTTTTTTTGCTGCCACATGTTGTATCCAAAACGCACATAGATTTCGTCTCTCTACTAGAGAGTAGCTGGAGGGAACGTGCCTACGGAGAGCCACTAAAAAGTTTAACGTCTATTCTAATTTTTGAGCACGTTCTTATTGGTAGCCCGGGCGTCTATCCAACTGGAGGACCTCGTGTGCTGCCTTCTGTATCGATTCTCGATCATTGCATTGTTATGATAAGTCAAAAATACATAAGGCACGACTCACTATCATCGCAAGTTTGGGCACAGAGAAGACAGAACAGTCTACAGTAGGATCTGGAGTCTACCTTTGTGATGTTCCACGGTCCTATTAGAGCATCCACTAACTTTTCTCGACTTTATCTTAAGAATAAATATTTGGTATAGACTCATAACCTGAGGATTTGGTCAAAAATATTTATTCTGAGGCAGTCACTAACTTTTTAGATTAATGCAATACACCACTTTTACTACGGGT
>Ga0210036_1004763_pt1 | contig 12233 bp, 7 predicted proteins | sample CryGeymeta201515_FD_185469 | JGI IMG/M metagenome (GOLD analysis project Ga0210036, IMG submission 185469) | Groundwater microbial communities from Crystal Geyser aquifers in Utah, USA - Crystal Geyser metaG 2015-15 (SPAdes) (version 2) | ecosystem: Environmental > Aquatic > Deep subsurface >...
CCAAATCTCCTGCCTCATAAATTACATTTAGCAGACTTTTAATACCCATCTCCTGCAGTCTGTAGCAGTGTGTTTATGCATTTGTGCTTTTCAGCCCACTCAGTGCTTTTCAAGTACTAAGTTAAGAGTGACCGTGACATGAAATCACACTGAACCTTCATGGTTTCTCATCTCTATGTACCCTCTCTCTTACAGTCCAAAATAAGAAAAGGGATGAAGCTTTACGCAATAGATTGGCTTGTAAGACCTGGAAAGCCAAAACTGGAGACGATGCATTTTTGGTGTCTCGACAAGACACCTCTGCCACTTTATCTTCGTCAGCTGACTCGGGTTCTGAGAGACCTGATGATAGTGATGATGATATTGAAAAGCAGGATGCAGCGTTGCAGAGTAATCATCAGTTTAATAAAAACAAAGCTGGATCAGTCTGTCCCATCTGCTCAGAAAAGTATCGAGAAGGAGAATCTGTGTATGAATCGAACAACATTAAATGCTGTCATCAAGCCCACAAGAAATGCATGGATAAGTGGCTTACGATCCAAAACTCTTGTCCCATCTGCTCCCAACCCTTTGCTCTTCACGGGGTCCGCGTGACGGCGTGAATCACCGCGCTCTATTTTCCCACTAATTGCTCTACTATTATAAATGAAAACCACTAAATTTATTCATTCTTATTTCACTTTATCAATTGCCCGAAACGAAAGTATCCCAGGAACTGTTTTTTGAAACTTTTTCACAATGATTATCGCTTTCGCAGGACTTGAATGAGTAAAAAGTATTCTTGGTCAACTCTTGTTTATAACTGATGTATCTTCGGAAAATTGGTTTGGCTTGATTCATTTCAATAGATACTCAAGTATTATTCAACTTGTGTACGCGATCGTAAAATTCGCCGAGTACGTAGAATGCATACTACTGGAACACACTTGAAACGCTCGTGGCTCCGCACCAAGCCTTGCTAATACAGTAGTGCAAAATACTTTAGGCACGAGCCAAAATCTGCAATATAACTCATCCATGTCTGACGCCTCATCCTTGTTTGCTCACTCTCATCCTTGTTTGGTTTGTTAGAGATGATGGCAAAATTGACTGAACATGTTCATGCTAGCTAGTGTCAGAAGATTGCCTGTCGTCGGCGCGGCGAGAGAATGCACTGTGGTACAGTAAGAACAGGGATACCTTCTTTTATGTTCCTTGCTCCTCCTTTCTTGAAAATCAATGGCCCCTGGCGGGGGGTACGCCAACCACTCTTTTTTAGAGTTAAGAGTTAACTCAAACCCTTGTGTTATGACCAATAACTCCGCCGCAGTGGAGTTATGGGTCATAAAAAATGGCCTCAACTGAGAAACGCAACTCTGTCAATCAGGCAAAAGCTAAAACACTGGCTTTTTACTACTAGTAGTCTCGTCCCACGAGAAATCGTTTCGTTTCTCTGTGTTATGAAATTAGGGTTAGGGCATGAACAAGAAGTATGTGGACCTATGATAATTGTCGTAACCTGAAATACTAGTAGTCTCCGAGGTCTGTGCTAAGAATTTAGTATTTTTTTCTGCAGTGTGCATGAGGTCCATGGACCTCGAGTTAAGTTTGATTATAGAAAACCTTAGTACTCCACCACTTTGAAAAAAGTAAGCTAAATATTTATCTCCATCGGAATTTGAGGTCTGAGGTCCCAACTTAAGGTTTGACTATACAAATTTTCAGTACTTTAATTCTAAAATAGTAAGTTAAATATTTATCAGTTCCACACAAATAAAACTTTCATAGGCCACCCACTGGCTAGAGTGGTTGGCGATAAATTACTCGTATTTCGGTATTAATTTTGGAATTAAAGTACCAGGTACCTGGTAGCCGACTTTGCTAACTGGTACCCTGGTGGTAGTCTACTACCAGTACTTACTTGAATTGCAACATATTTTATTATTTACTCGGAGTAGACTATTTATTCCATCTTGAGCCACCATTGAGCTGCGACACTTCAAAATAACACCAATCACTTCACTGGTCTTGGACCAATGGTATCTTTACACAGTTCGTATGTTTGTTCGCGAGTAACGCTAATAGCTACATCAACTGTCCGCTCACTCCAGACTGAACACTTTACATGGCCCGGTATCTTCAAGGAACTCGTACTAGTAAAAGAATCACGAGGCCCGAACAAGCAGAGAGCAGACAATCCGGCAATAGACAATTCGAAACTATAAATTTGTAATCTATCGACTATAGATCATATCTATTAATTTATTTGTTCTAGAGCAAATATATTATATGAATTGAATTGAACTTCTTACCGTCGTTGTCGGTTGTCGTCGTCTTAACTATGCCATTGACTTAGACTTGAGGCTTCACGATGCACTCGGTAAGCTCACAACAGCCTGTGCAAAGAGGACTACGAACGTCCCAAGGAAATTCAGAGCAGCCACCCAGGTTTGGACCGTCGGTACAGACAAATGTCTGGGAGTAGGACGGGCATCGATTGAGACTGCTTCGACACTGATCCACGGTGCACGGAGGGCACTGCGCCGCGTAATCGTCAGACGTCTCTGTCGCGTTTGGGACACACGCACCGCACTGCTTAGGAAACTGGATCTTGGCAACCGTGAAGCAAGCTTCTTCTTGCGACTGGCCCTTCTTCCACATCAAATCCGTCATGCGCTGGCGACAAGTGTACTCGTCGGCGATCGTGTCAAGAACGTAGTCGGTGCAACTTTTTGGGCGAAAGCAGTGAGAAAGTTCATGTACGGCGTCTCCTGTTTCGTAATCGTTGCTCTTTTCCTTTGTTGCGTTTCCCAGGTGAAACGGCTCGCCGAGGACGGGCCGTGTGGCAATGTACCATAACGTGTTTGTCAGCGAATGCCCGTTGCCACCAGCGGTTTTAAAAACACTGGGAGCGAGAGCTACAGCATCCTTAGCTGCCTTTTCTTGATGTCCAAGGGTAGCAAGGGAAGCTAGCTGCAATACAGACCATCCATCTTCCTCGCAACTTTTGTCGCAACTCTTGGCAAACGAAGGATACATTTCAGATAGCCACTCGACTCCATCACGTTGTTCCGCAATCGGCGTAATCGGCAGGAGCTGAATACCTGCAGCGAGGTAAGGTTTGCCGCCGAACCAAGTCTGGTACTGTGCCATAGTATTCCACAGCATACCAATAGCATGGTTAGTGTACTCAGAAGGATAGATCTTCAGAGCCTTGTTTGCATTTCCTTCGTCTTTGACATGATAATATCGTCGGGCAGATCGAAGTTCTGTGGCGGTTAGGAGCTGTCCAGCTTCTTGCACATCTTTAGCAACTCGCACATTTGCACCAATTCTTTCGTCTTCCCAAACCGATTTCATAACAGCTCCGTAAACCGCGACAGCCTCGTAGGCCGCAATAGCCTCACTCGACGACTCCTGATTCCTCCCATTTAAGTAAGGTGGGACAACGCCACTAGCCCATGAGTGACCTTGATAAACATCTTTGTGTCTAAAACCAGGAAAGTAGTCACCGTCGTAAGATGGATTTGCGATGTTGCGAACAAGCAACAGGACGCGTTCAAAGAATTCTTTTCCCCAGTCAGGATCGAATTTGGATACAACTGCAGCAGCATAAATATGATACCCATAATGGAAATGCAAATCATTGTAAAAGGCTATAAATTCAATTCAAAAAAAAAGAAAGAAAGCGTGAGTTCTGGGAAATCGAGCGTTTAATCGTTTGATGGTAGCAACATATTTATTTACCATTGCCAAAATTCAATCCGGGATCAGTGAACGCGGGGCATTCAGGAAACTTGTTTCTACACTCCCCCCCATCGGGGTTGTCGCAACCACAGCTAACAACGCCACCCCCTGCATGTAGAAAAGAAGAAGAAAAGTGTAAGCTTGGCGATCAAAGTGTAGGCTTCAACAACATTCCCAGTACACAGCGGCAATACTTACAATGATTGTCGAAAACAAAGGGAGTGACAGCTTTTCCGTTGAGCCAGATTTCCACAGAGGAGCGCAGAGACGCAACAGCTTTGCTGAAATCACCATTGTTTGGGAGCTTTACATCATCGCAGACCTTTCTATATTCCTTAGATACATGGCTTTTCTTTGCATCTTGGCCACACAGTTCTCTCAGCTCGTCGACAACCGCCACAATGCGACCGAGCTTGGCCAACATCTTACCACTGAAGTAAGTATCGCCTGCGCCCTTACTGTAAAATTTGGAAGTTGTATAATGAATATCTTTTTGTGCGCTCTCTGCCAGCGCCTTGATGGCCCAAGGAGCGGGAGGTAAGGGAGCACGAAGACCAATAACTGGCAAATTCTCCATCATAGTCCATCGAGAACCGGCGAGCAAACAAGCCGGCCCTATAAGAGTGGTCGCACAGTACTTCAAGTATCCAGGTGCGTACCTCGTGCCCATGAGATCTAAATGATGTGGGAGAGCAAAGGTAATTAAGTCATGATTCACGATGTCAGCATCATCGGTAATCGAAGGAGGAGCATTGTAATTCTTTATGTCCTTGACGTCCCAATCAAACACGATCTGAATATGTCCCTCGTTCTGGTCCACGGCATACTCGAAATCAGTGTCCGGTCCTGGCATAAATTGGGAATGATTTCGAAGCAAATCATCGTATCGGCCTTGTCCGACGTTCAAAGAATAGGGAATCATTTGCTCGTGGTGACAGTAAATGGGATTGTTATTGCTGGTACAGAACTTTGCGAGGGCAATCCGCATGATAAAGGGATCATCTTCGCCTTTGCTGCTAGTCTTCTTCTCGGTGTTAGAATTTTTATCATCCGTGTCAATGACCTGAAGCTGCACTCCTCCCGTGGTTGAGTCCTCGACGCACTGCACGGTAACAGGGTGCGAGACAAAAACAAGCCAGGTAAAGTCACTCTCCAGAAAATGTAATTCGATCTCTCGTTCCACCTTGATGCTGTGACCGTGCTTGGTCTTCTTGGAGGCATAACCAGTACAATTGAGCTGTGTTTTGCCGTCAACGATGGGTGCACTGGCCAGTCGATTTTCCGAGGCCACGGTCGGGTACAATATTTCGTGTACATCAGGAGATTTAAATTTCATGGCATCGTATTTCATGGTACCGAAAGGCATACCCTTGACAATGTTGGATGTCATGGGAAAGGTCTTATCCTGCAGTACAAAAGGAAAAGGAAAGAATAAGGATGCTTGGTCAGTGTTTGAATTATCAATTATGTCGAATAAAGCGGAGCACACACCACACAAGCAAACTTACCCATCCCAATGTAAATCCCAAGGGTGTGGTATTTTCTACAACATATTCCTTGGATATGACGCTGGTGGAATTGTGTCCGTGAGTTTTGGCATTGGGGGCGGCACCGAGGACCAGACCATAGCTGTTAATCACGTTCATCTGAACCACAGAAGAAGAGGCATCAATATGTCCAGGAATCATACGAATTCCTGGAATGGGTCCCACTGCATCCACAATAAAGGGCGTCGAGTAGGCTCGATTGACTTCGGTGGGTTCTCCGCGAACAAGCAGCATATTTTGGTACCAGGCATTGGTAGGATAGCTTCGACTTTCCATAATGTCTTCTTCATTTTCTTGGTCGTAGTCATTGTCACCCATTTTTCCTTTGGACAACAATGCTCGGGGAGGACGAGTTTCCTTGGGACGACTAAAAAATTTCAATCCCAAGTCGTGGACGGGATGAAGCGTTGAAAAGGGATGGCGGCCTCCGTGATTATCATAGCGAGAAGAAGGCACACCACCATCGTCATAGTTGTTGCTGGTCTTGTTTTTGCCAACTGCAAAGTAGGCCATGAAACTACCAGCCACGAGCAACACAGTAACAAGAGCAAATTTGCATTTGTTCTTGTTACTGGTCTTGATTGGCTCATACTCGTTCATATTGCCCGCCGAAACAAGCAAAGCATTGGTCTCACTTCCGCCGCCGTTCGTTTTGGTAGCAGCATCTGTACTGCATTTGGATGGTTGTTGCCACCACATAATGCTTCCATAGTTCTTACCGTTGCTGCTGGCATTTGCTTCGGATAAATAATTTTCAGAGGACGTCATTGTAAATAATATAAGAAAAGGTTTTTAGGAAATCTCAAGATACAAATAAGAAGAAGAAAAAAATTATTAAATTATTTGTTAATCTTTTCTTATCTTTTGAGATTTGTGAGGAAAATTGAACGTTAGGCGTAGAAGAATATTGCGTTCGCGAAATTTATCTACCTGTAATTGTGCTAAACGGTCCTCAAAGCTTGTGATCAGAAAGTTAGTATCATATTATTATTACCAGTATGTTGTACCAGTAGAACTTACGGTTTGCTTGAGCTTTTTGCTGTAATTTCAGAGTCATCATGGAAAATCTTTAGCAGCAGCTGTTTATGACTCTTGATCAGCGAGTTTTCCATATGGTAAGCATCAGTGGTCCTCGGAGTTGTCGTCCAAAGGAGGATGGATAGATGAGCAGACTGATTCGATGGTTGTTCAAATGTGTTTCAGTACTCCCTTGAGAAGCTATTTTGAAGTTTCCGTGGCCTGTGTTGATTTGTCAATTTGTTTTACCGCACGGATGACGGGCTGAGATTCGATCGGTCACCAAGTAGTGGCATTCAATCGCGACATCATCGGTCGTGAACGTTTTATCAACGAGAAAACATGCGGTTGTCAGTGTTAATTTATCCTTATCCCTTTACACAAAGCGATCGGAGTACCAGCAAAGTATGAAAGATCAAGATACTGGTTTTTGACTCCTGGATCTTTTTATGATAATTAAGAAGACGGGACGTGCCCATGACAGACTCTACAATCGTACTTGGCCATGGAAAATCTAGAGATAATACCAGTAATGCACAACATTAAATCGCTCATCATCAGGCCGCGGTATGCTTCGCATCGGTCCAAAGAAGAAGTCCAAAAGCATCTTCAAAAGATCCCAAGTACTATTAATGAATCATAATAAGATATTGTTTGAATAAAGAGAAACTACTACGACTATGACCAACCAACACACGACTTCGAGCAGCTATCAGCACTCTATTCTCGTCAACAACGACATGGATATCGACATGGGCGAGGACGTGATCTATGAGCCAACCATGATGGACCGTTTGCACTCGGTCAGGCGTTCCAGGCCTCTTCTCGTGGCTTTTGGATTCGCATGTTTCGTGGCTGCTCTTGTCGTAACCTACCATCCGTCGTCGTCGTCGTCCATGAGCACACCATCGTCGTCCATGCTTTCAGTTGCCGACGAGCTAGAAGTCTTGGGATCTACCGAAACCTCTCTGGCATCGGATATTACACCCTGCACCTTTGACGAATGTGCCGAAACACGTTGCAATGCCGAGGCAGCACCCTACAACTGTTTGTGGCACAATGGAGGTGTCCATGGTGGTTGCAGCGCTATTCCTTGGGCCGATGAGACGTGTGACCGACAGTGTGACATTTCTGGCTGTGACAGTCTCGTGATTCCAGATTCTCAAGATGATTGCGACCATAAATGTCCCCAGAAGTGGTGCGACATGGGACGGATTTGTGGTGACGATGCTCCCTTTCAGTGTCAGGAGGGATCTTCGGCCTTTGGCTGCAGTGCGGATAGCTACCAATGGACTTTTCGTGTTTCCGATGCTGCTTGTTCGGCCTGCTGCAAGTCCTCTACATGCAGCAAGTAAGAAGACAACAAGTCATATCTAGTGTCTTGTGGTATTAGAGAATGAATCAGCAAGAGGAACAAGTATGTGAAGAAAACAAAAAGTGAAGAATGAAGTAAACATTGTATGTTACATGTAGCATTGCTACAAGCTTTTTCAGCTTCTGACTCAACAGCTCTCCCATAGTTTTCAAAGTTCATGTCATACAAATATTCACAGTTGTTATTTGTTGGCTCGATGTTGATTCTGTAGAGCTTCTTATTTTAGCGCCATGTGTGGGAATCGGCATTTGCCGATATTCCTGACAAGGCACCCCATGGGCTTGAGAGATTGAGAAATTGATTCAGTTCCGTCAAGTAGTTTTATTAAAAAAAAATGATACACAAAGCTTGTCATTTCAGTACCACCTTGCATGTTCAACGATCAGCCTTGCTAGGTGCTATGCGTCTCTATTCATATTCTATACAAATTCCTTTGCTTCAAAAAACAATCATTCCTTGTTGGGTTTGTGCTCAACAAAAATCCATATTGATATATATAACATTACATTGATGTATTCCACATTAGAGACGCTCTCCCATTGCTTTATTAGTGTGGAAACCCGCTTGGTTTTCCAAAGTTTCTAATCTCATGACATCTCCGCAAAAGAATGAAGTAGTCTAGTCTAGTAGTGGTCAGTCTTCAAAGGGAACAAACCCACAAAGCGTGTCTTGATTTTACATCGCGCACACTTGATCAAACAAATACATGTTTTTGGCGATGTCCCGTCCAATTTTCAAAAAATAACAATAATAATCACACTACTAGACTACTAGAGTAATCCTATCCTCCTCCATGGAGGGTGTGGTCCGGTTGTGATCAACTATGTCACCCTTCGGGGTGCCAATGGTTGCCTTCGGGTGGCCTTGGCGCCCTGCGGGCGCCATAGTTGTGATCCCCGTAAATTAGATGTTTAAAATTTTTTTTTACTAGACTACTAGAGTAGCTAGCTAGTGGTAGTTGACTGGCTGGTAGCAAATAATAACAATGTTCTTCCCCGCTGCTAATACTTCACATCAAATCGAATGAATAACATCATTATCACTGTACAGTATGCCAAGCAATCCCAACCGTAGAAGCAGCATCAATAGGAGGCGACGGCTTCAAAACCATAACGACCATGTCGGCGGCGGCGGCAAACCCTTCCTTACCCTGTCGACGTTGCTGAGAGTCATGATTGCATCGTACTTGATATTTCTGGCATGGGTTCAGAGTCCGGTTTTACGACATGTTTTGCAACAAACTGCCTCGGTAGAATCTGATGTAAATTTGACTGAACGAAGAAAGTTGTATCATTATCAAAAGTCGCAAGATGACGATACTTTTCTCCCGCGAATCTTGGCCATTGTGTTTCCTCAGTTTCATTCGGATCCCTTAAACAATCGTCTTTGGGGTGAGGGATTTTCCGACTGGAACAATTTGCGTGCAGCACCAAGTCACAATCGTTTGGGGTACCGTATTCCCCGTCCCGCTGATCTGGGATACTACAACCTGACCGACACGGAGCCACGACGGAGACAAGGTGAATTGGCACACCAGTACGGAATTGATGGATTCATTTATCACCATTATTGGTTCTATGATCCCAAACATCCTGGTCCTACCTTGCATGCTCCATTGGAGGCCATGCTAAAGGATGGACATCCCAATCTACCGTTTGCGTTGCACTGGTGTGCTACAAAATGGACCAACACTTGGAGTGGTGCCGTCCGTAAGGATTTTATTTTTGAGCAACCTGGCGTCCTACAGAAACAGTACTTTCCCGCCGACAATGATACAGCCATACAGGAACACTACCAATGGCTACGAAAATTCTTTCATCATCCAAATTATATCAAGGTCGATGGTGGCAAGCCCCTCTTTATGGTGTACCAAAAGAAACCTGGTTCCTTTGCCGTCTTGGATCGACTCCGACAATTCGCTCAAGAGGATGGATTTCCCGATCTCTATTTGACCGTGGGTTTGACCATGCCCCACAGTCATTTAATGGAACTTGATCCTACCAAAAAGTACGATCCACCACCCCAGGCATTCACTCAGGTAATACAGAAGCGATTTCAAAGACCACTGGCGTATCCGCATCCGGCAACTTTCAACATCAATCGCACCTTAGAAATACCACAGTGGTGTTTGGATCCCAATCTTCCAAACCAACCACGTGTACCCGATATTGCCGGTATTATCCCATCCTTTGACAATACACCGCGTCGAAACTACGACCAAGCCAATATCTGGTCTCCCGGAGAACCGCAGGTAGTGGTAAAACGATTTCAACACAGTCTGGAGGCAGCACTGTACTATGAAGCCTGCTGTTTTCCTGATGAGGAGCAACATCGTCGTTACGACGACGATCGATTCGTCGTCATCAATGCCATGAATGAGTGGGCAGAAGGGATGGCGTTGGAGCCAAGTGATGTTTATGGTCGAACTTTTTTAGAGGCTATTCAAGCTGCAAAACAACGAGTTCGATTGAGCCAATGCCATGTAGAGTCCCTCATTGCGTAGAAGTAACACGACATCACGGGAATGGTGGAAATGGCTTATTCAAAAACTGAATGTTTGTCAAGTCGAAATGACTAAACTAGACTAGTAGTCTACTGTAGATATTTTTTCGGAGCTGGGTCTGAAGCAGTTCCATTCCACCCGGTTAAAGAGTTAGGAATTATGGGTCCCGTCAAGAATAAAAATATCTTTTGTTGAACTTTTGGACGGAGGGAGGAGACACGAGGAACTACTAATAATAATAAAGCAAGACGAGAAAACAAACAGACAGGCTGCTGCACAATATCATATATCATTATGCTATTTTATTATTATTTTCTTCTTCAGGGATTATTTCGATCAAGATCACAAAATAATGGTGTTCATGGTGTTCAACAGAACGACGTCAGCCCTGATGGCGACATTTCTAGTTGGCAGCAAATTATCTGCGTTTGCCTTTTCCCTTTCCAAAGCACATATCCATTTGCCGACTACTCCTACAACATCATTATCCACAGAAACCACCAGATTATCTCTCGCATTTGGCCTTCCCGATGAGGATCGAAAATTACCACAACCAGACGATGCAGGAAAAATAAAGGAATCCTCCGTAACAGATGATACATTGAATTCTTTGGTAGAAAAATTGGAAAAGAGCAAAGACACTTCAGAAAAGCCTAAAAAGAATGATAACAAGTCGATGGCCTTTCTCAAAAAGATTGGACGTATTGGCGGTGCTGCCAACAAGAGTTTTGTGAATGCTGTTGGCTCCGACGAAGGAACCGCAGGTCGACAACCGCCAGTAGATAGATCATCCACATCGGAACCCGCTGCTACTAGGAAGTCCAACTTGGCCTACAAAGAATGCACAGACTCGGGTGTGGTGGATGACATGAGCGAACCATTTCCCATCACCAGTTCGGGAACAGAATGGCGAGGAATTACAGACCGGGTCATGGGAGGTCAATCGAATGGATTGCTGAAGCGAGTACCGGATCTGAACGGACGACCAGCTAATGTGCTGGAAGGGCACGTGTCGTTGCGCAACAATGGTGGCTTTCTGCAAATGGTGACAGATTTACCGTTAGATGCTTCGAAGCCATTCGTCGATGCGTCAAAATACGATGGCATTGAATTCGATATATTATATCGCCAGGTAGAAAAGGAGGCTGAAGAAGTTGATGAGGAGAGACACAGCAAAGAAGATAACCCAGGAATGTTCAACATGCACGTACGAACTCCTGGGACCTTTCAGCAAGCTTCCTACCGATACACCTTTAAGATTTCCAAGCAAGATACGTGGGAAACAGTGCGGGTTCCATTTTCATCTTTTGAAGCCTATCGTGTAGGTCCGGACATGCCTTCACAACTGGACCCGTCGGAGCTAAGGCGGATTGGTATTGTTGGCATAGGGCGAGAAATGGATATTTTCTTGGCGTGTGGGGGCCTGCGATTCTACAGTGTTTTTTAAGCTTATGTCGTCTGCACTGATGTTCGTTTTATACAATGGAACTCGAGAAATATTGGTGCATTCTAGATGTAGTCAACTGCAATGCCGAATCCAACTGCAGTTCTCTAGTACTGCAGCTGCAGTACTCCTAGTAATACTACAGCTGCTACTCCTGACAGCTGCTACTCTAATATTATACTACTAGTACTACCACTAACAGTAGTCTGATTCATTTTAGGTTAAGACCTGGACGGTGGGAGTGTTCGCAATTAATGCCGCGGCCACCTTGGAATTAAGAAAATACTCTGGCCAGAGATTTCAATTCTCTAGCTACCGTAGCAGCAAGTAGTAGTACTAGTAGTAGTAGTAAATGCGTACTCCTTACCTGGTACCTGGTACTACTAGTAGTAGTGGTAATAGACTACTAGACTACCTTGTGGTAATTTTCAAATTTTTGCAGAATCTATTAGATTCGCATTTTGTAGTCTAGTAGAGTAGTATTAGTAGTAGTAGTAGTATACTACTACTAGCTAGCTAGTAGTAGTAGTCTTTTTTACTACTAGTAGTAGTACTACAGTACTGTAGTAGTCTATCATTACTAAAAAAAAAATTGAACATCTAATTTACGGGGATCACAAC
>Ga0210036_1004767_pt1 | contig 12224 bp, 3 predicted proteins | sample CryGeymeta201515_FD_185469 | JGI IMG/M metagenome (GOLD analysis project Ga0210036, IMG submission 185469) | Groundwater microbial communities from Crystal Geyser aquifers in Utah, USA - Crystal Geyser metaG 2015-15 (SPAdes) (version 2) | ecosystem: Environmental > Aquatic > Deep subsurface >...
TACAGTGAAATCACTAGTAAACGTTAAATGACTGATTCAGTCCCTTGTCTCTTAGTGATTGGGGATAATTAACATGGTGACTAACAGTAGTTAACATGGTAAAAACTAATCAAGTTTTACTGTATAAGTACTAGTGAAAATCCAGAATCCCTTAAATGGTAACAGTCAGCCAACGTTAACTGTCAGCCTTACTCTAGATGGTACTAGTACTAGTGTACTGGTGTTGAACCTGGTAGTCTACTAGTAGCACCACTACTACTACTACTAGTAGCTACGGAACCCTACAAGAGGGAGCTACCACTGCCTACACTACTACTAGACTACTACTACTACTACTACTATTACTATTAGTACTACTACTCTACTCTAGTACTAGAGAGGAGGAGTACTACTCTAGTAGAGTAGCTACTAAGTACGTAGCTAGTAGAGCTACCACTACTAGTACTCTACTACTCTACTTAGTAGCTCGTAGTAGTCTACTACCAGGTACAGCACTACCAGTTTTTAGTAGTAGTAGCTACTACTACTACTAGGAGTAGCTACAGTACTCGACTGAGTTCTTCATCTACTACTAGCTAGTAGTAGAGAGTAGTAACTTGCTTGTACTAGTACTACTAGACTACTACTAGTAGTCTACATACATTAGTGCCTGCAGCTGTTCATCCCTCCTGCTCCGTCCTGCCGCACCATTTTTTATTTATTTATTTCGCCGCAAAGAAATTTTAAGCACAAAGAGAACAGATCGCACGTTATTGCCAACAACACAAGGTAACGACGCCGCAAGGTAACAAACGACAATAACAATTCAATCCAACGCACTGTCGCATACAAGTTAAGATACAGCGAGGAGAAAGTGTGGAGCAAAAGAAAGACGGTCAATTTTTTGCTTCAGTTTTGCCTTGGCATTATTAATTCACCATCGGAACTTCCTTCGGAAAGCGGATTCACAAAAGGTGATTATTTTTCTTCATTCGCTATGACGCATCTTTCGTGGGACTACAGGAGATGCTATTGCCTACAACAGCAACAGCAGCAGCAGCAACAACAACGGCAAGAAGTAGAAGCAAAGGAAGAAACAATAATCATGAAAAATTGTAGGAGTACTACTACTACTAACAACAATAGCAGGATGATAAAAATCATGGTTGTGGTGGTGGTGGCAGTACTCGGCACTACACATAGCAGTGGTGTCGTAGAGGCAGCAGCTTTTGGGGGGCCTTTTTTACATTCAAAACAACAGTTTGGTTTGCCAAATTCGCCAGAAAAGACAAAAATTATTAATAATAATAATAACAATAACTACCATGAACCACGATCGTCCATGCCTTTTGGTCGTCAGCGGCAATGGCAACAACGTGATCCATCCATCAATGGTATTTGGAAAATGAGCAAAAATGATGATACTACTACTACTACTACTACTACTACGAATAGTGTTGATGTGGATGCTGCGAGTCAAAAGAACAAAGAGTACGAGCGGCGGGCACGCCTTTCTAATAAAACCAAAGCTCTTTTTAATCCCAAAAAATCCATTGACAAGATAAAAGCAGAAAAAATGAAGCAGCAGCAGCAGCAGCAGCAAGAACAAGACCAACCCCCAAAGCCAACTCTAAATATCGGGAGGACCTTGGTCATGAAGGAAATTATTGCTACTCCCAAGGGGGGTGACGATGATAGTGTGGATGTCAGCCGTGCTATTGGGAGGGATGGTGACGAAGAGCTGGAAAGTAGTGGTAGTGGCATTCCGGAGAGTGACAAGAAGGATTCAAGCACTACTAGTAGACTGGAGCTTGAAGAATTGGAAGAACAGGAAGCGTTATTGAGCGCATCCATGGAAGGCACAGTGAATGATACAGATCGTAAAGCTTCTTCCACGGCACTGTTTGCCTCAAAGCAGGCATCACAGCAGGCATCACAGCAGCAGCAGCAGCAGCAGCAGCAAAAAGGACGTTCGGGAAGTAGCAGTACTACAGCTGCAAATACGCTAACAACGGCTGCAAAGACACAAAAGGCACGATCAGTTCTCAAGAAGATTCACGGACGACTTCGTCCTGCCAGTTCAACTGTACCCGTTACTAAACCAGGAGGGCGTCATCGTGAGGAACCCGCAACTACCACAGATAATAATGACGACAAGCCAGGAGACAGCAACAAAACCCCTAAACATTTGGCTGCCGATGTCGGAAAACCGTTCATGATTTCGGATCGTGTTGAAGAATATAAGCCACCTGTCAACACCACCAATGATACTTCCAGGAGTACTGGAATGGATTCCAAAACAATTCTTCCAGATGCTGGTGATCCCGTCATGATTTCGGATCGCCCTCCTCCGAAGAAAGGCGGACCGAAAGACTCCACATCTATCTCCAGTTCCTCACCGAAAGCAGAACGTAAGGCTTCGCCTTTTTCGTTTTTTGCCATGGCCAAGGAAGAAACGGATGCTACAAACCGCAAAGCTGCTGCAACAAAAACAAAACAAACAGAACCTAGTGTAAAAAAATCATCTTTCGCGGTAGAGATGCCTCTTGAAGAGCAAGAAGCACCGAAGAAGTTTGTTGGTAGCAGCATTGCATTCAAAAAAGATGGCGAAGAGGATGCTGAGAGCACTCCCGTAGCAGGCAATGAAAAAGAAAAACTTCAACCTCCGCCAACAGAAGAGGCAGATTCGAAAAATGATATTGTTGCAGAGAAGCAAGCAGAAGTAGCAAAACCAACCAAATTTACAATTCCGAGAACAAAGCCCAAAAAGGCATTCACAGAGAACAGCAAAGCGACGGCATTTGGGGTTGACGAAGATGCTACTACGAAGAGTAGCAGCGACGTTGATACCCAAATAAAATCCAAATCAGACAAGGCGGTCCCGCCTCGTGCCGTAAAAGAAATCGAAAATGGAACTGTTTCTCGAGAGGAAACCAAGCCACTGGAAGTGTCGCGAACAACTGTTGAGCCCGTTTCCTTAAAGAGCAAATTCAAAAGTGAAGTTTCTGCTGCTACTTTGACAGAGCCATCCTCTAGCGCTCGTAGTGCAAGCAGAGAAGACGATGGTGTCGATGAAGATGCTAACGAAATCCTGGACACCCCACCAGAAGTTGATGTGACCCAATCAGAAGCACCAGTAGCACCGATTGGCAAGAAGGATGACATTGAAAAATCTGTTGAGGCAAAGGTGACTGTGTCCAAGATGCCTGTCAAGAAAAATGTTGTGGAAACGGCCGCAAAGCAAAAATCTGGAATGAATTTTGAGGACGATATAGATCTGAAGCTTCCCGAGAAGGAGAGGACGAAAAGAGAATTTGGATTGACACCAGATGACGATGACATGGAAATAAAATCTCGTGAGAAACTGACCAAACGAGAATTTGGACTGACACCAGATGAGGACATTACTATGCAACTTTTTGAGAAGGCGACCAAGCGAGAGTTTGAAGTATCACCCGAGGAAGAGACTGACAGCGTACTTCCTGAGACACCACTTGAATCGCTTTCGGAGACACAGCCAAAAGAAAATAAGCGACCACTACAATCTTTGGCAGACAAATTCACTTCGGTTGATCTGATAAGTGCTGAAAAGGAGAAGATTCGAGCAAATCGTCGACCGAAAATTGAAGCTAGCAATAGAATCGACCCTCCTCGGAGGAGCAGCAGGGCCGCGCGTCCACCGCCTCCTACAAGACCTTCCACAAAACCAATTCCATCGGCTTCTGCGCCCAAGCCCTACGAGAGTAAAAGAGACCCCATTCCTTCTCCCTCCCTGTCGAGTTTTGGTTCCAGGACCGAGTCTACAGATCAGCGACCCAAAGCTGCCGCTCAGCCTTTTCGCCGCACGCACCCTCCTGTTCCGAAAGTTAGCACTGACCGCGAAGACCGTCGCAGACCACCCCCGACACGATCTCCACCGCCTGCGCCTGTTGTAACTACAGATAGAGACAGGGCTAGTGAGCGACGAGCATCCGGTAAGGGTCGAGTTGACGATACAAATCCTATTCCAAAGGCTAAATCCGAACCCACAGTACCAAAGGTCCCCCAGGCCGTTAAGTTTGCCGCCATACGAAATCAGTTCATGTCCAAAGGTGTTTTTGGTAACGACGATTCGTCTGAGTCAACTGGACGACAGATATCTGCTAAGCGCGTGTCGGTAGAGCCTTACGGAGGAGGAGCATCACCAGGTGCTCCATCGGAAGGAATCAGTACTTCTGCAGAGGCTTCATTACAGCCGGAACAACAACCAGCAGCAACAGAAACGGGGCAAGTGGGTCCAGACACTTACAAACCCTCATTTGATGTAGGATCGTCTGGTGCTCAAGTTGTATCGGACAGACGAGTCAACCCGCAACCGTATGGAATGCCAGCAGGCAGTCAAGAAGAATATATTGGTGACTATGGTGCTGATTACCAACAAGCACAACCCCAAGCGGATGAAACTCAAGGAGATGCATCAGTAGCAGATTATTATAAGCCTGCCTCTGATTTCAGATCAGATGGCCCGCAAGTGATTTCCGACGGACAAGTTCATCTTCAAACCTACGAAATGCCAGCAGGCGGCCAGGTCAGCATGGGCTACGAAGCTCCACCGTTAACCGAATTTCAGTCGCCGTCCGATCAGCATTTTGGTGGATACGAAGAAACGGTTGTCAAGTACACTCAACCTCCTCAAGCTGAGAACGAATCTACTCGGTCGCCACGAAGACCCAAAACGGCCGCCGAAGAAGCCCGAATTTCTTTGATGAGAAAATTGGTTGGAGACCCGCAAGTTGATGCCACTCAGGGATACACACCCGCTTTTGAAGCTAGTTCCTCGGGTGGAAGGCAACAGGTTTCAAAAAGACAAGTATCGACTGCCCCATATTCACCATCGGGCAATTCCGAACCGGTTGTTCAATTTGATAGGTTCAAAAGAAAGAAAAAATACCAGCCGGCTGATCCAAGCAGTAAGCCTGTCGTTTCTTTGGTCTCCGCCAGTGGAGAAATTCAAACTGTGCAATCTGCCTCAAAAGTTTCACCAAAGCCGTACCGGCCATCAAATGAAAACAAGCAGATCTCAACCTCCCAAACTTCTGCAACCCCTCGAGAACCAATTGAGGGTGGTGGGACCATCATGATTGCCGGCGATAGTGCCCCACCTGTCAAGAGACCGAAAAAGAAAATCCCAGCGTCATTTGCATCTGGAGCAGCGGACGCTGCGGCTGCATCTAGGCTAAACTCTGCTGAGACATACCAACGGTCGTTCGACATTGACCCCAACGGGCCGCAGCAAGTGTCAACGAGGACTGTATCGACCACTCCGTACCAAGGGCAAGAGACTATCGTTGACCCTAATACTCCCCCGGACCCGGAAACAGTCGCGTATGAAATGGCAATTGCAAATAGAGAGCCATACAAGCCCTCATTTGATATTGGGTCAAGTGGCTCTCAGGTTGTGTCTGACCGAAGAGTCAACCCGCAACCGTATGGCATGCCGACAATACCAGACACCGAAGCCACGAAAGACGACTCAACTCTCTTTCCGCCACCCGCGCAGACGTCGCAGGAGGCATCTCAGCTGGGTCAATCAGAGCCTTACACGAACTATGGCGATGCACAGATGGTTTCAGAGACGAGAGCCAGTTTTCGGTCGCACGAAGACTTTGCTGGTGAGCAGGAAACCATAGGCTATCCTCCCCCTCCTCCACAGCAACAGCAACAGCATGCAGCATGGGCTATACCTGACCCATACCAACCTGTAGATCAGCGGGAAATAGTGATCAACTACGAGGATAACAGTATGCCCACTCACAATCAACAGCAGGCCGGCTACGTTGCTGGTGAAGAAAGATTCAATCAACCAATGGATCCTAGTGCGGAGCCTGCGGTGATTACCCCTTCTGTGGGACAGGATGCTACGACCAGCCAGGTTTCTAAGCAGCCATATCAGCCACCTGAGCAGCAGCAACAACTGCCCCAACAACAGCAGTACCAGCCGCCACCTTTACAACAGCCGCAGCAGCAGCCGCAGCCGCAGCCGCAACAATATCAGGCGCCACCGCCTCAGCAGCAATATCAGGCGCCACCGCCTCAACAACAGCAACAGCCACAATACCAGGTGCTGCCACCTCAACAGCAGCAACACCTCCAGTATCAGCAGCCACTGCCACAGCCACCGTCTCAACAGCAACAGCAACATTACTCACAGCTACCCCAAGAGATTTCCGTCGAACAGTCACCTGCACAAAACTTTGATCCTACTCCTGTAGAAAACTTTGAGCCGGTTCCCATTGTCGACGGGCGAAAAGAAGAACAGCTTTCTTACGAAAAGTACAACAATCCGAGAAGAGAGACCGGCAATTCTGGTTCCAGAGTCATGCCCCCAGCAGGGCCCGAGGTTGCTCCGGTTGGACAGGTCCTCCATCAATATGGTACCAGTGCAGACTTTCCATCGCCAACCACTGGTTTTGAGAACTCAAACGAGAGCTCCAAGAAAGGAATCGCTGATTATCAAACTTTTGCACCACGTCAGGACGATATTGGTTCGAGCCATAAGGACGAAAATTTGCCGACAATATTCTGCCAATTTACGACGCCCGAGGTTGGGTCTTCTGAAGCAGTGGGACAGAATGAGAAAGCACCCGAATACGAAGAACAGATCTTTCAGGAGTCCCTGCAGAAAGGTATGCAATCAGCGGGCGAGCCACCAATGCAAGAAAGCCAAGATCAGAATGCTCAGCAAACGCAGTACCAGAGCCAACCAACATCGCAGGATTCTATGCAAGTTGAGCGCCAAGAATCATTCAAACAAAGTCAGGACGAGGGCCAGTCGACTTATCGTACAGACTATCAAAGCGATCTTTCTTCAGGCAAGCCACCAATGCAAGAAAGCCAAGGTCAGAATGCTCAGCAATCACAGTACCAGAGCCAACCAGTATTGCAGGATCCTATGCAAGCTGAGCGCCATGAATCATTCCAAGAAAGTCAGGACGAGGGCCAGTCGACTTATCGCACGGACTATCAAAGTGATCTTTCTCCACTGCAGCCTCTGGTTTACGAAACGGCCGAAAGCACGTCTCCTCCGGAGTATCATGTACCTTCAATGAACAATGCTGCTTCCGTGACGACCGTGGCTCCTACGATTGATGCCCAGTCTAGTAGGCAAGAAAGCCCCCCAGAAGGAGTGATGTCATCAGCAACGTCTCCTCCGGTTGTGTCCGAAAGCAGCTCCTTTGTGAGGCCCGAAATTGCCCCCGAAGAGCAGGACAGGTATTCCTTCCAAACTGCCTCTGTCCCACAGAATTCTATAGTAGACATGTCATCCTCGTCTGCCCCAGCGGCATCAAAATCATCTACAGCCGAAGATTCTCCATCTCATATACAAGCTTTCGGAAGGAGTGAGGGTTCATCTTGGTCGCAGCCACCGCAAGGCGTCCAGGCTTCCGATCCTGGTCCTCAATCCCCAACTCCAAAACAACAATTTACACCGCCTCCACCTCGTTGTTCCAGTTCGGAGGTCGATGCTGTATTCGCAGCAAGTGCTTTTGCGAAATTTGCGGCGACTGGAAACAGCCCCCACGACATTTCATCGCCGACTCCTCTTTTTCCCAAGATGGAACCAAAAGCGGACGCAGAGCCTGAAGGGCCTTCCGCTGGCGAATCCATCTATAATGCAGCTCCAGAAAATTCGCATGATCCTTCGATACCCCCCGCATATTTGGCAGCTATTGCTGCCGCGAGTCATCGTGCCGCTCCTCCTCTTGACGAGGACACCCAGACAGCAGGGAATTCAACGACAACGCCCACAGGCACCATGCCATCGAAGCCGACGTTTGGAGTTCGTACGGCAGGGTTCACCAAGTCATACCTTGATAATCTTGGTTCATCGACAAGTCTCTTCTCATCTCGTGGCCACGCTATGGACGAGCCAATGGAATCGAGCGACAGTGGCAAAGATGTTCGTGCATTTCTCGCTCCCGATGCAAACTTTGAGCATCCGTCGAACGACCAATCAGGAAATCTGCAGGTCTCTAGCTTTGGCGAAATTCTTGGGACAAAGCCCAAATCACGTACCGCCAAGCAAATTCCGGCAACTCAATGGGCCGAGCTCCCAACTGATCATGGGCCGAACCAAGGTGCTCCTCTCAACCGAGGCAATGCGGCGACTGGATTTGAAGCAAAATCGACTATTTCAGCGTTTCGTCCTCGGGATGGAATCCAATGAATTTGCTTCGTGGGCTGACGGCTGGGGGAAACCAGAACAGTGCATTCAGACGTGCCTAGAATGGTGTCTCGATGACAAAAAAGCTGAGCATTCAAACCATATTACCAATTCATGTTTTCATTATTGTTGTTTTAGCTAAAGATTCAATTCACATTCACACATTCACTAATATATATTTCATTTGACATTACAAGCCTTCGGATTCACGAATTAATTTTCCATCAGTGAAATCACATGGTGCTGCTGCCCACCATTTTTCAAAGCAAGCAAATTAAGCCTCCAATACTTCAATATCGATCTCGGTTAATGAGCCTTCAATGCCATCGTGAATTTGAAATGTAAAAAAATCGAACCCAACGTACTCATCATCCGGCGTATATGCCGCATATTGGACAGAACCAGCCACGGTGGTATCCAGCCCTCCAACATTTCCCAAAGTAGCGTCTAGACCCACATCACCACTCCAAGCATCTCCCGAAACTAGAGTTATATTACCATGGGATGGTCGATCCACGAGATCGTACGTCAATTCATCTCCATTCGCATCTGCCCCCGTCAATGGAATATTGAGTGTACTGCCTGTCGCGACTTGTACCGTCTGCGCTTGACCGATCGGTGGAGTATTAAACGTCAGAAGCCAGTCGTCCTCGAGCGCATCATAAACTTCATCATCTGATTCAGTTTTGAATGAGACATCCACCTTGGGCTCATTGCTGTTTGATTCTTCTCCGATAAGCATCGATTGATTTGTAATCGACTCAGCAGGAAAGTATGTCAAAGAAACCAACTGGGACACGTTGTAGTCATCGGGAGTAAAAGTTAAAGTTTGCGGAGAAACTGTAACGCCTTCAGTGCCAATATAAACTTGAACAGTCACATTGGCTTTGGGTGAATTTAGGAATGACACAGCCACTTGTTCTCCGGCACCAGCAGCAACTCTCAAACTCTTACCAATGGGCGTGGCCTTGAAACCTGGAGCTCGTACTTGGCATGTCCCAACATGCCAGGCTGCTTCATACCCAATCTTCTGGGAATACCACATTTGATTCTTGCTTTCTGGGACAGGGTCAACAGGAGTCCGCCCAGAAAAGAGAGTGTACATGTAGGTCATACACATGGTGTCCGACTCTCTTGACAAATGCGTTGCATCTCTCTGGAGTGGCATTTCGGGATAGTCACGAAGAACCCCGGCTGCCAAAAGTCGCCGAGGGATAAGCTTGAATCTTTCAGAATCCCGGGCCATACTAGCAGCCAGAGTGATCTCCTGAAAGAAAATATTACGCAGAGTTTCTTGGTAATCATCCGGCGCTTCATGTTGATACTCGTAACCAAAGGAAATGGATTCCTCTGGAGTGTTGCGATAATCTTTGCTCTCACCATCGGAACTCCTTCGGCCAATATAGACTACGGGACCTTGCCCCCTGCCAGCCAAAGCACCCGTACGACGAATTGCTTGGGCTCCGTAATTAGTAAAACCGGCCTCGGTACTGGTACCTCCAGGTGCTCGTTGAAGATCCACGCCATTAGTACGTTCATGTTCCATTTTGAAGGCATCTGCATGACTAAACTTCCCCGTATACTGGACGGCACCCTTATTGGCACTCACGATCTTATCGATACTTTTCGCCATAGTGGTCTTGGTGTAATTCGAGCCTGCAGCATCCCCCCAAACGCGGCTGTAGATGGTGGCTGCAGAAATGTAGCCATGATCGGTGGGGTCTTCAGGTGACCCCAAGTCTCGCCAGGCTAAGGCTGCTGGAGCAACTTTGAATCCACCGGATCTTCCAGTACGGTAGACAACTTCCCTGTAGTGCTCCACAGTAGATAAAGAAGTGGAAGCAGGCCAGGGCATCAAAAGAACAACCTCAGCTGCCTTGCCCTTGGCTCTGGCAATTTCTTGGGACACCACTGCCACTCCATGAGTGTAAAGACCAGGCATCTTTTCCATGGTATACGGATCTCCAATAAGCACAATGTAGTCCCATTCTTTCTCTCCTTCATTACGTAACATGGGCCAGCGGACCTCTCGTTCCACACCCTCAGGCTCTGGCCAAAAGAACCAATTTGCTAAGTTGAAAGCCTCATCCCCGTTGAAGAAGCGGTAGCGATCTTCTAATTGGACATGCACGGAAGTGATGCCACTCAGGTTAGGATTGGAGCCCAAGCCGCCTTCCAGAATCTTCTGAAGTTCCGAGACGATTGGGACAGGCGAGAACGGGCGGCTATCATCTGTCCAGAAAACCTTGTTGCTGTTTTGTTCGGAACCAATAATGAGAACATTAAGGGAATTAGGATCTCGTTCTTGACCAGGAACAATGGGAACAGCGGTGGCATTCATAGCATTGGATTCAGCTTTGGTAATGGTTGGCACGTCTTCACGTTGCCTACTATCAATCTTATTCATTTCAGGAAGATCGGAAAAGTATTCGCCTTCGTTACCGAACTCCTGAATCGTCGTGTTGCCGTCGTTGAATTTCCCGTCATCACCAGGATCATCATAATTTCCTTCGTCTTGATTTGCGATCATGGTCAGATCGGCCACAGTTACATAAAATTCTTCATCGGCAATAAATTGGTTGTAATCGATGGCAAGTTCTTCAATGTAACCAAAGGTTGTATTGTAAACCACAGTGATACGGTACGCATCCAGTTCAACAGCCTCGTCGACCTTCTTGAATAAATCCAACATGGTTGGAGGTAAATTGACTGTAGAGTTGGCCATTATCATTTCCTCGCCATCCGTAGTCACGGCCGACACCGCTGTATCACCTAGTGCAGCGTATACCATGGGCCCCTCCTCCACAATCGGGGACGCCGTAGGGGAATTTTCGGTATTGTTGTTGTCCACTGGAAGCGGAGGAGGAGGTTTGATGCCCATCATGAGTTGCTGGAGTCGTACTGTGACGAGCCAAGGATAGTTAATAGGCCAGCAAAAGCAACTGAGAGTGTACCAATATTGATAAGAAGTTGCCTGGTTGGCTTCTAGCTGGGCCAGAAAGAGTTGCCGATTTTGTTCGTTTTCTTCCAAGTATTCCGTCTTTTGAGCATCGCTCATACCATCATTGTTATTAATCCCTGGACCGTTCAAGATTTGTTCATCTTCTGCTGTGGGTGGTTCGGTAGTAGTAAGTTCTTCCAACACGTCGTCGTCGTCGTCGTCTTCTGCACTAGAAGTCGCGCACACACTAGCTGCATCATCGTTTTGTCGTAGATGATGCGGTGGCTTGAATGAGACCGATTTGCTGCTGGAACGGGACACTGCCATGCACCGTAGATCATCCTTGGAAGCAGTAGCGACAAGTCCGTAGCCGGCATCGGTCCACTGACTCACACCTAGACCGTTAAAAAGGTTACCAAATCCGGCAGCTTCTAACAAGGTCAATGCCGTTCCCGCCCGAGCTCCCGAGCGACAGTAGACCACAACACGACACTGGGAACATTGTTGAATTCCCAGGCCGACAAGTGCTGCTTGGTTGGTCTCCAACGACGCCTCCAGCGACAAGGCGGATTGGACTTGGCTCAAGGGGATGTGCGTTGCATTGGCAATGTGACCGCTGTCCCATTCACTGTCGGTCCGAACATCTACCATAACGTCGACCTGGCCAGTGGTGGCCATGTCGTAGAACTCCCTGGAATTCAACCGGATAATCTCAGCCGAGGAGGTACGACAGGTTAGTAACAGTAGGCACCAGACCAGTAATAAGAAATTCCAGTGTACTAGGAATGACGAGGTACTGCGGAGGAAGGACATCGTTACTATTGATGTTTTTGATCTAGGTTCTGGCTACTCTAGCTAGTTGTTGATCAGAGTTTAATCAAGAAATGAAACAGAATCTTCGATGTTAATTTGATTGATGAGGAAAATAATGATGAAGCATCTTTTTAAATATTACAGTACTCCTGTATTCATGAACCAGCATTCTATGGTACTCCCCGAGTACCTGGTACAGTACCTGCTAGCTACTAGTACTACTAGTAGCAAAAAAAAAAAAAAAAATTGAACATCCAATTTACGGGGATCACAACTATGGCGCCCGCA
>Ga0210036_1004771_pt1 | contig 12217 bp, 11 predicted proteins | sample CryGeymeta201515_FD_185469 | JGI IMG/M metagenome (GOLD analysis project Ga0210036, IMG submission 185469) | Groundwater microbial communities from Crystal Geyser aquifers in Utah, USA - Crystal Geyser metaG 2015-15 (SPAdes) (version 2) | ecosystem: Environmental > Aquatic > Deep subsurface >...
TGCTACCAGTACCAATGGACTGCTCAAGCCTCGCCCTCGCCCTCGTGTTGTCGCAGTGGAGGAAGACGAAGATGTCTTGGAGGACTTAATCCCGGGACCTCCGTCTCGTTATCCGCCAGAAAATGGCGTTAAGAAAGTGAGCTCTTTTGCCAAATTGCTTCAACTGGGCCAGAATCTGGGCACCAGTCAAACCGGTCCAGCCGGGAGCAGTAGAGATGCGAATACCAATTCTGGAAGGCTCTCTACACGAATCCAACAAGAGTCTGCCAGTCAGCATGCGAATCAGGATGAAATAATGGACTTGTCTACTTCCCAAATGACGTTTCGAGGTAATGGAATCTTGGCATCTAGGGCTGATTTATCTTTGTCTCCAGAAGAATTTGCGGCGGGATGCAAACTCCTGCAAGCCGCAGCTGCTGGTAATATGCAACAGGTTCAAGCGCTGCTGCAAGAGCGACCTACTCATGTAAATTTTCGGGATTACGATCGTCGTACAGCGCTTCATGTGGCGGCAAGTGAGGGCCATTTGGAGATTTGCAAGTATCTCGTCAAAGGGAAGAAAGTCAAAATTAATCGAAGCGATCGCTGGGGTGGCAGTCCGCTGGACGATGCACACAGACACCGACACCTTGAAGTGGCCCAGTTTTTGAGGCAAGCAGGAGGTGTAACCGGATCTGGAAATCAGTCTACCAATCTAATTACTGCTGCCGCCTCGGGAGATTTTGATGAAGTCCAGATGCTTCTATCAGCAGGAGGAAAAGCTATCGCGTCGATTGTCAACAAGGGAGATTACGATAAACGAACACCCCTGCATTTGGCAGCCTCGGAGGGGCACGTCGAAATTGTTTTATTGCTTTGCAAAAGCAATGCAGACGTGAACGCGGAAGACCGATGGGGCAGCCGTCCTTTGGATGACGCTATAAAGTCAGAGCAACAAGAATGCATCCAAGTTCTGAAAACGTTTGGAGCCAAGGAATCGGCGAATATGATCGCGTCGCAAGATATTGATCAATCACAATCGCGAAGGGAAAAAGAAAATTTGAAAGTTGATTTCGAAGAACTGCACATGGTCGACAAGATTGGATCAGGGGCCTTTGGAGAGTAGGTGCAGCAACTTGTCATCGGGAGTGAGTTGTATTTTTTACTTACTATTACACTATCTAACAGAATTTTGCTCTATAATTTTGAATCTGTGAAAGAATTTTCAAATGTCGCTGGCGAGGAACCATGGTTGCTGCCAAATGTATTAAATCTGCAAAAATTCGACAAGATTGGGTCAACAAACGTGCCATGGAGAGCATTGCAGCTGGAGCAGATGTAGACGAAGCCATGAAAGCGATGGACGAAGCCGAAATGGATCAGAATGACAAGGAAGAAGCACTTAATGATTTTCGAACAGAAATTTCAGTGCTGAAGTCCTTGAGACATCCCCACATTGTGTTGCTACTAGCATTCTCCACAACCGAAAATTACGAAGTCATGATCTCAGAGCTCATGGAATGCTCATTGTTGGATGTTTTTCGTGCGCATCAGGTGCACGGGACCAGGCTGGTAAGAAAGACCTCCATTTCCTACGCTATTCAACTCGCGCGAGGCATGAATTATTTGCACACTTGCAAACCGCCGATTGTCCACAGAGACTTGAAGCCTGCCAATCTGCTTCTCGACCACACTGGCGTACTCAAAATTTCAGACTTTGGGTTGGCGAAAGTCAGAGCAGACCCCAATAAGAAGACGAAGAAGAATCGTTTCATGACTGGAGAGGCAGGATCCTACCGATTCATGTGAGATTATTTTTTTGTGGTTTGTGCCTCCTATCTTGTGTTTTTGTGACAAAAAAACTGCAAACTTAATCGTTTCGATTACTCATCTTTGATTCAGGGCTCCGGAGGTGTTTCGACACGAAGACTACAATGAAACAGTTGACATTTATAGCTATGCTATGATCTTGTTTTACCTGTTGGATGGCAGGCCTCCATGGCCTACGCTGAACGGAATCGAGGCGGCTAAGCGAGCGAGCGACGAGGGAGATCGACCAATCATCCCACGCAATTGGGACCATCGGCTTATTTCATTGTTGATGGAATGTTGGGACGAGAACAAGAGCATGAGGCCACCTTTTAGTAAAATTCTTGACGATCTCGATGAATACTCTCGTAAGACATGCCAGGTAGTTACCATGTTATAGATTTTTTGCGCACAGTGTCTCACATAACTGCATTCTTGCTGGAAATTCTCTTCGCAGGAGATGTATTTCACGTGGATATTACGAAAGGATCCGGTACTTCACCAACGAGTACAGGGTGTAGTTGCATTATTTTATAGTGTCGACGTCAAAAGCAAGGAAATTGTTAATCTTCGTTGCAAAGTTGGATTCAAATGTAAACATGATATCAAATAAGGATATAGCTCTTATTTTTGCATTAGCAGCGGCGGTACGCGAGTACAACTCTTAACTAAAGTTGTCCCGCGCCTATCGAGGCGATGGTAATCTTATTAGAATAAGTAAAATCCTTATCTTCCATCGACTCTCTCAGGTCAATTTCGACGTCAGCACTGGAGGCAAGGACAACACCAACGCACCCCTGAGCTCCATGTTCTAGGTCTCCAGGTGACCCCACATTGTTGGAGTCATTGGTACCTAGCGATTCTTCTCTCGATAGCGCATAGCCATGTGAAGAACCTTCAACATTATCCATTTCATCCAGACACCAGTTAACGCTATCATGGATGGAGGTGAAGATATGTGTGCGGCCTATGCTATCCGCCAATCCACTGAGAACAAATTTTTCCATGACATTAACGCTTGGGTTGCATATGCATAGTTGTATGCCTCGTTGTCGGTATGTTTTGTTGAAATCCTCCAGTATGTGTAGTGCACTTGTATCTACGTGAGATACAGGGCTCAGTTCTAAGATAATGTATTTCACGGTGCTGTTCCGTTCTGCAAGTTGTGCCTCTGCTTGTTGCTCATACTTTGCGATCTTTTCTCGAACGTTTTGTGTGTTGGCAAAATAGATTGGTGCATCGACGCGAACCATGACAATTCCGTCGTATCGTTCTGCTTCTGGGTATTGCTTAATATTTCGGTATACAGTGGTTCCGGGCAGGCGACCAAGCACAGCAGTATGCGGATATGCAGATTCGTAGGTGACCAGAAGAAGCGAGACACCAACTGCAATAGCCAGCCCAAATTCAACTCCCAAGAACATCGTTCCGAAGCATGCGACAACCCACACTCCAAAGTCAAACTTGTGTACCCGCCATAAATAAATGGCTTCATCATAGTCCAAAAGTCCAAGCACACCCGAAATGACAATAGATGCCAAAATTGCTAACGGCTACAAGAGACAGACAAAGAAGTGAGCATTTCAGATACTCCTCCTCTTACAGCCGATAATGAAAGAAAGGTAGGCTCTAGATGGACTTACCATCTTTTCAAAGACCGGGGTCACAAACAACAGTACTAATCCCACAATGGTAGCAGTAACCATACCGCTGATTCCACTTTGTGCACCAGACTCATTGTTCACCGCCGAGCGACTAAAACTTCCAGTGACGGGATAACAATTGAACATGGCTCCCAAGAAATTGGCCATTCCCAGACCGATAAGTTCGAGAGAACTGTCAATTTCGTACTTGTGCTTACTTGCGAGCTGTTTTCCGATTGCGATCGACTCCATGAAGCCAACTATGGTGATGCTAAAGACTACCATCATAAGCTTGCCAGCGTCCTCAATAGGTACCCATTGATCTACTGTCACTTTTGGAAAACCTTCGGGGATTGTTCCTACCACCGGTATACCCATACTTTCCAAGTCAAAGATGACGTTCAAGATAATCGAGACGACGCAAACCGTCAATGGCCCAGCAGCTCGTATCCACTTGTATTTTGAATACTTCTTTCCAATGTGTTTCATGGCTATCAAAGCCAGAACTCCAATAGTCCCGACCAAAAAAGTTTTGTAGTTGAACTGATCGATGCCATTGATAATGCTTTTGATAATTTCGTGAAGGACGTCGCTCTTGGGAACGTCGTATCCAAAGATGTACTTGACTTGCGACAATCCAATAATAACAGCGGCTCCAGTGGTAAAACCACTCACGACTGCATGACTCAAAAAGATGGTCACAAATCCGAGTCTGTTATTTTGCAAGGTATGTGCACGGCAGGAAATGAGTGAGGTGTGAGGACCTACAGGAACACGCAACATTACCATCTATAACAACCACCACCACCACCACAAAGCAAAAAGCACTTACCGCAACAATCCAAGTCCAATGTACATACATCCGACCAGTAAACTCACTTGAATGGCCAATTGATTGTACATTTCTTGATAATTTTCCGTATTCTCGGGTGTGTGTCCCGTCTTTTCCAATTCATGGGTCAATCCGGTCGCCAACAGCAGTGAAACCAAGGCCACAGGACCTACGGCCAATTGACGGGAGCTGCCCCAAACGGCATAGGCGTACACCGGTACCAAAGCCGAATAAAGACCGTACTCTACCGGTAATCCCGCCAATTTGGCGTAACTCATGGACTGTGGTACTACCATGACACCCACGGTACACCCCGCAATAAAATCCTGCAGCAGGTTCTCCCTCCAGCTGTACGTTTTGAGCCATGTTGTCATGGGAAAGAACAATTCCAACCAATCCAAACCCGATTTAGATGCCACATTCTCTTTGACGGCATCGATCATTTTGGGGCACCAGGCAGCACGAGGTCGCTTCGAATCGGGCACGACGTGGCGAGTGTTCTGAAAGCTATCTGTCATGATGTAATCCCTGGTCTTTCGGTGTGTCGTCACGGGACGACGTCGTGTGGATTGGCTATCTGCTGCTACGGATGGCAGTGCTTGAGCTGTCACGGAAGTAGTGTCACCAGATGCAGCTGTGATACTCGGTGCGGTGCCATTGGTGGTGGCCGAAGATTCGTCTTTGGAGCCAATTTCTACTTTCTCGTTAATGCCTTCGTCATTACTATTATTATTGTTATTGTCTGTCATCTCGTCCAATATTAAAGTGTCAACTTAATTATTTATTCTTGAGGTTTGAGTTCGTGGTTGTTTCAGTTGTTGAAGGCTTTTTGAAATGTTGAAAAAGAAGCGCCAATGATGATTAACGGTGGTTGCTGGCAGGTTCGGTTTCTGGTACAGTTAGTGACCCTGCTGATGATTGGTGACACACTTGAGCTAGCTAGCTTTAGCTGGGTTGCTGTGGAGGTGCCAGCTAGATTCCAACTAGATTGTACTGTACTTTGTAAATGTAGAGAATACAATCAATATTACGAGTATATATTTTGCTTGTTTGCTCCAAAAATTGATCAATTTTTTGTTGTTGGCCAAGCAGGTGACAGCTTGAACCAATAGATGTACCGGTAGTAGACTTGATGATAAGTGTCTAACAAAGACCTGGATAGCTACAATGCGCTCATGCAAAATCAGTACTGTACTTATTGAGAGTAGACTACTAGTAAATGCGAGGAGTGTTCCGTATCGTAGTAGCCGTACTTGTTATGTAGAACCTGGTAGTACTTGTAGACTAGTAGTAGTAGTAGTACCAGGTACTCTACTAGAGTAGCACTCTTATCCGTCTTTCAATTTCGACCTCGCTCCCTGCTCTTATTACTACAGTATTTATAATTAAGTGAATGACTACTGGTGCGACAACTTACCGAACACAGAAGACAACTGGTACTGGTATGATCTTTCTTATGAGGAGTGCTGGTACTGCTGGTACTACTGCGTACTGGTACCAAGTGGTGCTGGTACCTGGTAGACATCAAAACACGTAGTACTGTATTGCTTCTTGTTGTTGGGAGTATGGTACTACTTTTTAGAGGTAGTACATCACTGCTCCTCTACCTGGTACTACTAGAGTACAAAATCTTACATGGACCTCTAACTGAAATCGTGAAAGTATCCTTGTTTTCGGAGTAGACTAAATAATTGCTTCTGATGATGAGGTGAATAGGACACAAGAAGCATATCTAGGACCATAGGAGTTGTATAAACGTTCAATATATGGAACCAACTTTACCGCCTCATTGCTTGTGTAACATTTGCCACCTCACTGTCGCATGTCCCATCGTCCATGATGCGAGATGCAAACGTTGTGTGGGAACGCAGCAAAGAAAACACGTGTTGCCAGCGGGAGTTGAGATGATGATCTAGTCTCACGTAGACTGGGACGTGGCTCCATGGCTGGCAGAGAGCAGCAGCAATAGCACGTAGGTCAAAATGTCTACCCGACTTCCCCGAAGGCTCCCCAGCAAGAAATTCCGTTAAGATCAATGCCTACTTGACTGAATGGATGATCAGGTCTGCATTGGCGCGAGCGTTCACACGTTACCTCCTCACGCGCAACTGGAATTCCTCCGATGCATAGTAGTCACTCTCAAATTTCTGTTCATTCTGATTGTTGACTCTGACATAAACACGCCCGTTTTCTTCCCAAACTTTGTGTGTTCGTTGCTTAAAACCTCTTGATTTCACTTGCGGCTCAACCTTCCGCTGCGAAAATGGATCCACATGTATGTACAATCCTTCGCCCGTTGTAAGAGATATTCTATACTTGTGCCAAGGACAGACGACACAAGAATGAAGTACCGATTCTCCTTGCTTATTCGTAATAATCAAATCTTCAATGTCTCTCGCATCGCTTAAAGGTCCACCTGCATGATAACAGTGATGATCCAAGGCGTACACATTTTCTTTGTGTCGAAAAATACCAATCGGCCTACCTGCTACTTCCACTCGGTGCCCTCTGCCTTGTCGAAAATCTTTGGAAGGGCCTACATCATACACATCATTATCAGGCGCATCTTTTTGGACCTTTGATTTTGCAGGTGCCATCGCACTTGTGTAAGTGTGAACGAATGAGAGTCTCAGGTCTCAGGTCTCATCAGATACACATGGACTATTGTCTTTTGTGCTAGTTTTGTTTAATGGCTGTTTGTGCAAAAAACGGAATTAGTCTGCGCCTTCATTATCTTAGATCCTTATAAGATACAATACCGTACTACTGGTAGACTAGGACTCTAGTTGTAGAAGTAGTCCACCTGATCATTGGCTGATGATATTATTATTCTTGATTTTCCAAGACCTTGCCCAGCTGGAAAATTCCAGTACGTCCTTCGCGAACAAGATGCATGGCCAGCGCAGCAGTAAAAACAACTACTCGTAGTAGGTAACAGGTACTCTACTACTGAACTCAGTAGGTACTACTGTATGGTAGCTAGTAGTAGGAGGAGTACTAGCTAGACTATTAGAGACTTCTTTTACGCAGCAGTTTTCTACCAGTCGCCTGCCTATTACTCAGATCACTCACATCACTCCTCCATCTTTCCATTATTATTGCGTTCGGCTCACCCCACATCCAACCACTACTCATTTCCTTTATCCATCATCAAAGCAGCAACAGCAACAGTCCAATTCACGTGCTCAGCGGCTTGATTGGAATATACTCGCGAACAGAATATCACAAAACTCAAAGCAATGACCTCTACTACATCCTCGACCACGCTGCTGGCTGGATCCGCCTTGTTGATTGCTGCTGCTGCAGTTACATTTGGAAAATTTAGCAGCAGCAGCAATGACTCTCTACAGATTACCGAGATTGATGACAACGGTGATATTGCCAGAGAAGAATACATTACCGAAGATGATATCTGCAACGTCTTTGACCGTCTCTTTATGGAAATGCAAGGCGTCCTGGGACAGCTCAGTCAGCAAATCCAGCAACTGCAAATGGCCGGACAACAAATTCCCGAAGCACAACTTCGACAATTGCTCAAACAAGAATTTGAACGAGCTCTTTCTGTCAAGCAAAAGCAAATATACGAAGATTGTGACTTGGATGAAGACTGCCTAGAAGAAGCAACTTGGGCGATGCTGGATCAAGCCGAAGAGTACCCAAAGGCAAAAGTTGCCGTCGAACGATTCCAAAAACTTTGGGAAAACGTGTCTGGGGAAACAGTAGTGGGAATGCGACCAGGACAGGCCGCTCCCGAACCTGAACAGGTGGAATTGCTAAGTCCTGATAAACTTGTCGAAACTGCCGAAGTCTACTTTGGCTCCTTGACCGATGCGATGCGCGGATTGGTGCAAAAATACAAGGATGAGGGCAAGGACTTGACGTCTCCTGCTGTTGCTAAACAACTGAATATGGAGTTCACTGCAACCGCCAATGATGCAGGGAGCCAGGCACTGGAGGAAATTGGATCCAGTCTCAATCAATTCCAAAAGAGCATTGAAGCACACGCCAACAAGCCCCAAGTCGGAAGAGCTCTGCAAATGCTGCAAATGAAGCAGCAACAAGAGTTAATGTCAATGGGAGTTCCTGGAATGTAAATTCAAGTTGTTGCCCGCTTTACAGTTTGAACTGTGCGACACTGTACTATGGATTGCGAAACTTGTTGTATAGAAATAGATACTGAAGAAACCAAACATAATTCTATTCTATCCATTCTTCATTTCGTTCTGAAAACGTATGTTAGTGCATAAAAAATGTCACTATTGTTGCATTTATGTCAATGAAACTGACTCTCGCTGGTCGGAACCTCACTCTAGTTTAAAAAGGTTTCCGAGAGCCCTGCCTGAAGTGAACGAATGATAATTTTCCACACAAATAGAGAAATTGAGCTTTCACTGTATTCGATTGCTTTCATTCGAAATGCTGTGTCTCCACGCACTTAGTGTTTATTAATCGGAACAAACGTGCAAATCAAAAAAGACTCTGCGCTAGCACCATTCTATGCACGAGTCGGAAGTCTAAGCTCAATCGACTAAAGCCATGGGCGATCTAGCCACGTTTGTCACTGCCAGAATACGCGACGAAAAGTACTCAGAATTTCGGAATGAAAATTCTCAGCTCCGAGATTTTACGATAAAGCTGGCTGATTTCGGCGAGATAGCACAACATTATCGAAATTGAGTCTCAAAATTGATTTCAGCTTGCCGAGATCATTGGCGTTCAAGCGCATGTGCTTGGTATGTAACAATTAACAATGTGTCTTTACAATTGGGAATTTCCGGGTGACCTACACTACGGAGAAATTTTATGAAATATCAGCAAAATGTCACACCAGATATTTTGAAGCCTGCACACCCAATTTCACCAATGTTTATGTCTGGCGAGAACAAAACGTAGCAGTAGTGTCCTTTTTTGATCTGTTCCGCTCCAGCGATCGCTTGGTCTTACTAAGAAATTGGAGCATTCGTCAGAGGAGTAGGCAAGTACGTCGAAAATATCGCACGTAATAATTGAACATTGAACCATCTTTACTTGGAGGCCTACTTAAAATCCTCTATTATTCTTTTTTTTACATTTTCTTAATTTTTTGTCCTTCGCAACGGCTGTGTGACTGTGCAATTTACCAGGTAGTGGTATGACCTGGTACGACGTTCTAATTGCGACTCCAGAGACAGTCAATCATGCATATGGCGGTACTCAACATTACTACGGTAGTCTACCATTACCATGCATAGTCTCTCGACCTTTGGTTTCACAACAACAGCCAATCACATCTACAGTAGTTCTACTACTAGCTAGTACTTTTAGTAGATAGTAGATGTTCCCGTTCCCACTATCTGGGTGCACCTCAAAATAAAGGTGCTCGATGCCCCTCTTCAGTTAAAAGCAACGCTTACCAGAGCGTATCAGTATTGCTATGCTAGGTCTCATCAAATAGGATTAAGTAAGATATCCTCATCAGCAGCCGCCTTGAAACTTTATCGAAACCACACGATTGTCAATCGACGATGAGCCGACAAGCAACTTTGAACCTGCCGACATGGATGGCCCTTCTTGCGGTCACTTATCTTTTGGCAAATGCTCGAATTGTTCCTCTTTTGCATGGTCCAGCTCAATCATCTCGGATGATGGCTTTGGAAGGAGGTATTCCGTCATTTTCCTTTTACGCTGAGAACTTGATCAGACACCAAAGCACTATCATATCTCGTCATCCCTCCTTCCTTGAGCGCACTGCAGGAGAAGGTTGGGAAGTATGGGATCGATCGTCAGTACTATTTGACGACCTCAATTCGACATGTAACTGGGTCGACTATCGGCCATTTATCAGAGGCGAACAAGCGCCAGCTGTGCCCTTTTGCGCACACCCTCTAAGCCAGGATCAGTTTATAAGCAACAATCTTGTGAAGAAGGGGCGGCATTTGGAATGTGATGGTCTTACCAAGCTGCTCGATCACAGTTTAAATACACAGTCCACGGCTAGTTTCAACGACAACGATAGTCCTGTTATTTACGTGGACATTGGCGCTAATCAAGGGACGTGTGTGATGCAAATGCTGTTGACGACCAATGCCACGATCTTAGCTTTTGAACCCCACCCGTACAATTTATTTGTCATGACTTCTACCTTTATGGCACTGGATGCAGAACTCAGAAATAGAATTCACCTGTTCCCAATTGCGCTAGGAGCAGAATCATCACAATCAACCATTCACATGGCCAGCGATAATCGAGGACACGCCGTTGTTTCCAAGGTCATTCGCATCAACAACAAGGCTACGTTTCTGCCGCCAATGAACATTCGAGTCGAGCCTTTGGACTCGATCATCAAGGAAAGTACTGTCGTGCATCTGATAAAAATGGATGCCCAAGGTTTTGAATGCTACATCTTCGATGGAATGAAGCAAATGCTACAACGAACCCGGACTGTGTTCTTTGAGCTGGAACGAAAAGTATTGAACGGATTTGAGAAATGCTCGCCACAAGTTCTTTGGGACAAATTCCTTGCGGCGAAATTCGAAATGCATGCAGGTGGGCCTGGTAGACGTGCTACCAAGATCATGCCCGAAAAAGGCAAAGTCAACATTGTGGCCTTGAATCACTAGTAATTCTTGCAAGACGAAAAAAGTCAATCTATTGTTAAAGTGAATTGCTGGTCTGCTAGTAACAGACTAGCATATTCAATATAACTATGGTAAACAATATATAGAAAAGCGGCATCTACCAGGTAGTTCCAGACTGTAGTGACATTTGTTAGTTCCTACTGTAAGATTTTGCAGACACAATATGACAATAGTCCTAATATGGAACGACAGAAAGAAGATCACAAGAAGGGGAGATCCATGAGCGACGCCATCCAGTCCCAATTAGTCTACTTGACTACCAGGTACTTCTAGCTAGGAGTACCAGGTACTAGTAAGTACCAGTACTACCTGGTAGATAGTAGTGAGTACTCTACCTAGTACCTGGTACCAGGTACTACTATCGAATCCCGTCTGAGTTCCACTGGAATCGTAAAGATGAAGAGCGGGTGGGTCCATGACATACGTATTGCATAAATAATATTCAATAGCAGGCCTCCACTGAGACGTTAAGTGAAATTGTGATGATGCGTCGCAGATGGAGGGATTTGAAAACCGTATCCCTGAAAATAGGATTCTGTTTACAAATTTAATGCGGTTATCCAGCAGTATAAGATTTTCTGTACGTGACGAGCCCTTTAATCAGTCTGCTGTTTTTTCGAAACAGAATGAAGTCTCTCCACCTCAGAAAACTATTTTCTCAGGAATAACAGTTTTTCTTAGTAGATGAGAAGGCCTGACGGTCTGGTCTACTTGATTCGCAACGCTAGTACTTCCTCTCTTCCGATAGAAGTTGAAAACAATCTACTACTTGAAAACAATCTACTTCAACCCGCCATGATGAGCAAAGAGACTGAGATCTCAGCGCTCCAAGCTCTCATGCAAATTCGATCCAACCCGTCTTCTGGAGAGGGTACTGGTATTCCGATGGAAACTCGCACGGACGCAGCAAACGCATCAGCAGCAACAGCAGCAGCTGCTGCAGCCAATGTTACTAATGCCAACTTTTCCAACCTATTGAGATTGGGCGCTTCTCCTGGTGCCCTTCTGCACCGAGCCCAGTTAAACTTAACGTCCAGACAATTTGCGGCAGCAGCGGCTTCATATAACTATGCCCGAGGCAAAATTATGTTGTCTGCTGATATGCATCAGCAGCAAAGCCCATCATTCTCATCAGCTGTTCAGAATCCGTATACACCACCCCTGACTTCGGTCAACTTGGCAGCCCCCCAGCAGCAGACTGCCATTTCACCTTTGTTGCTTACAGGAAGAAACCTAGAATCTACGGCGTTGGCCAAGACTTCCGCAGCAAACCCCCAGGAGAAGCCGGAAGAGAAAGATACCAAGGAAGAAAAGAATATTCGTAAACAGGAAGTCGA
>Ga0210036_1004773_pt1 | contig 12212 bp, 6 predicted proteins | sample CryGeymeta201515_FD_185469 | JGI IMG/M metagenome (GOLD analysis project Ga0210036, IMG submission 185469) | Groundwater microbial communities from Crystal Geyser aquifers in Utah, USA - Crystal Geyser metaG 2015-15 (SPAdes) (version 2) | ecosystem: Environmental > Aquatic > Deep subsurface >...
AAAAGATTTGTGTTATGTAAAATATCCCGGGCATGGCAGATATCTCTGTAACCCTTACAGAGAAATTCTGCCATACGTAGGGTGCTCTTCTCTGATGCATTGTAGTAGTAGTACTCTAGTAGCTACACCAGTACGCACTAGTACTTAAATAATGTACAGTATTTGCATACGTTTGGAGACGAGCAATAGGCTGGCATGAAGTGAAGTACAAACGAGCGCATTTTTTCATAACAAAAAATAGCAAACTGATATTGAGGCAAGCATGACAAGCACTATCTTCCGTCGTTTAAAACTATAAGTTCGTTCTAAATATAGAGCCGATTCCACTACAAATACAAAAGTTGAATGATTGCTCTGATTCTTGTCGTTTTTAAAATATCATGACGTGACACTTCCACCAAAGGGTGTCTCTATGCTTTGGTAACCTTGCTTTCCCATCTGCGTACAGTAGCCAAAGAATTGCTCTTGTTGCCACGTTCCTGTTCCTTGACCACTGCGTTTCCAAGATTGTTCCATTTCGGACCGTATTCTGTACCATTCGTGGTGCAGCTTGCGACAAAGCCGATGTTGAATAGAATCTTGATCGTGCGGAAAACAGAGCCATGGTTTCTGGCACACAGTGAAGTGCGCGGTGATAACATCTTCCAAAGGGCGGCTACGACAGTCCTCGCAACTTTCCTCGCCAGTGCGACAATTTCCATGGACGATTTCATTCACTGTTTTTTGATCTCGTGGATTGTCACACATTTGATTGACGACGCATCTATTAAGCTCAAGGGCCTCTCCTGGGTGCAATACGTCATAGTAGTACGGCATGATCCCCTGAAAAGTCATCGATCCGTAAAAGGGACCCACCAGGCCACCCCATCCGCCTTGCTTGCGGAAATCACCCTTCTTGACAATGCGCTTGAATTCTTCGTAAACCTCCATGGATGGTCGAATTACTAGAAAGCCTCCCTGAACAGGCTTGTATTTCTTTTTGACAGCCACCATGTTGTCTAATGAGAGTTTTTAATAGGACAGTGAGATTTTTCAGATAAAAATGCCAGCCCATTAGATACTGTCGCAGTTGGACTCTGAAACTTACAATCACGGGTGAACAGAGCATTCAGTTGTTTCGTGGGCTCGTTAGACGGCCACTGTACATCAATGTGCGAGAGATCCAAGTCAAGTGGTTCATCTCCTGCTTTCCTTTCGCTATGCATCATGACGTCAAAGAGATTGTCGAGAGGCTTGAGCACCAGGACATCAAGGTCCAAGTGCACAACGATTGGGTGTTGTATCAGAGTATATGCCTCTAATTTGATCAGTTCCTTTTCTCCACTGCAGTATAGCAAGAATAAATGAATAAAAAATAGAAAGCATCAACAGAATAGGTTAGTAAGAAAACATATGGTCGACCAAGTATTAGGTATTCGATAATAGGAAAGCATCACCATAGAACGCACCAGCATCCATTCTTCTCAATGTTAGTTCTCAGAAATTCCCCTTTAATGTCCGAAACTTTGACAAAGGTATCACGCTGCAATAATTCGTATCCGAGTGCCTCTAATGTTTTTGCGCAAGCTTCGGCTTGTGGATGATAAATAGCGTACATTTTGTAATTGTAGCGTCCACCCATGGTGCCCCTTACCGAGGCTCTATGAATGGAGTGTTTCAAGACAGCCGCTCCTTCCGTCAATGGGTCGGATCCGCATCCAGTGACAGAGACAGCAAAAGCTACCGTGACGGCATCTTCTGGATTCAGCGTAACCACATTTTCTATATCATTAGGATTTGTTTCGATTCCATTGCCTTGTCCAATATTCTTGCTGTTGATTTTGTTGGCTCGCAAATACTTATTTTCAGAAATTAAATCTTGGACATAACTTTTCATGTGGTCAACGCGGTTGGCATGATTAATCTGGTGTAGTAGACCTCCCTTAGAGTTTGCAGCTTGATCTGGATCAGAGTATTCCATAACATTGTAAAACAGGAAAAGGAGACAGACCAAGGTTGCCGAGACCATGACACACCACAAGATGACGAATATCCGGACCTTTTTTATTTTGTTCGATGGTCCCTTCTTTCGTTTTCGAGCCCTTGGTATGTCGGGACTCGACATGGGTGTTGTCATAGCAAAGGAAGGAGTGATAAATGGAAGTGATAAGTAGGGGCGAGTGAATGGCTGCCTTGATTGGCTGATTGTTTGGTCGTTAGCACCAGTTAGCACCAAAGAAGAAAGCGGGACTTGAGACTTGAGAGATTGGATCGTATAGTGTACACTACAAGATTTTCGCTCCCCTTGGTTGTATCTTTCTGTAGAAAAAAGTCGTGCTTTGATGGGAGGAGGCTTACTCCCTGATCTTGGCTACTAGTTTTCCGAGACAGGCTACGTCGCTGTGAAGCTCTTTTCTGTTATTTATTTTAGCATCGTTGTGGACATTATTTTTCTTGTTTCTCTTTTTATCTATCTTTCAAGAAAGTGTCTCAAAGTCTACCTACCTCGCCCACCCTGGCTACTAAACAGTAGGAAGTAACACAGCCTCAATGGATGTCTCTACCTGGTACTCCGGAGTAATCGTACGTGCGAAGTGAAGCAATTTACAGAAAGGCGGTGAGTTCTTCAGCAGCATGGAGGACAAAGTCGCAAGCGCGCAGAAGAAAAGGGATGTTCCCTATTGGTCTGCTGTATCTACTTGCTCCAGTCTTTGCCGTTCATGTGCGGGCAACTCTCAATGAGGTTGGTGTCGTATTGCTCTTTCAAGGCGAAAGCATGTGCTGAAACGATCGCGTTTGATTATGCACTCGTATGTCGCAAACCAATACCGACGGAAACCCTCGGAAAAGTTTTGGTAACAGGCGACAGTCCTGATAATTCCTAAAAGTCTGTTCAGGGAGAAGGGGCTGCTTTGCTATGAAAATAAACGGTGCAGCAACAAAATAAGCCAGCCGACCAAACACAGCATTCAAATTAGTGCTGCAACAAAGGTTGATTGAAGCTTGTAAACAAGCATTCGGGTAAAGCTACTACAGTAAATGTCAGTAATCATCATTTGTTACAGATTGTTTTCCATCGTTGTATCTAAAAATTGTTCGAGGACAATTTCTCTTTATTTCTCCACCGAGTATTACCACGACAGGCAGGTAGGTGCCAGCCGTCGTCCAGTCGAGTGAAAGATACATTTTACGAAGCATGTACAATCATTATGTTTCGGAAGGATCTTCTCCAAACTTGACGACTCGCACTCCGTCCTTATCAATCGCCTTGATAATAAAATTCGGTTGTTTGAGCATAAATCGTTTTTGAATTTCCGCAATACAGTGTTCGATTACCAACAGGGCTTCCTCTTCGGTTTGATTCTCGTGACATTCGCGATCCATGATGGACATGGTAAAATACGCCCCGTAGCCCTGAGCTCCAAAGGGGACCTTGTGCAGCGTGCCCATATAATCAAGATGGTACAAGCTGGCCTTGCCTTTGTTCTTTCCCGTCAGATCGTATCCACCCAGGAGGGTGTTGACTTGGTAGGGACCTTTCCGCAGGGCATACGCCAGTTCTCCACGAGCAAAGTTAGCCTGGGCGTGAACACTGAGCTTGGTATTGTCGTTACTTAATTCATATAAACCAATATTCTTAGCAATGTATTGCGTAAAATTGACGAGATCGCAATTGGGGCCACCAACAGCCATAGCACTGTGACTCGTGAGGGGGGCAATCTTGTCGAGATTGTCTTGGTACACCAGAATGGATCGAGCATTGGCTTGGTCGGCCGCGAGAATGACTGTGTGTGTGAGTGTAGTGCGTGCGTGAGAGAGAAAAGTATGAGTGCAGCGAAACAATAGATTGCAGAGAATTGTGTTTGTTAGCATGGCGGAAAAGGTCAATGCGATCATGATGTCACGCGGATCCGCACAATACACAGAGAATCAGAGATAAAAAGATTCATTAATATGGAAACAACAATGGTACTGTGTTGTATTTAGTAGCTACGCACTCCAATACAAATACTAAAGTTGCATAACGTACCTCCTCCATTGTAGCTAACTCCAAATATAGTATCCGCCATGGTTATGTTATAGTGTAATCTGCTGAGGATGAATTGTTCTGTACCAAGTAAGCAGCTAAAGATCAGATAGATGTTGCTGTTGTTGTTGTTGTTTATTACCAGTACGGTATCAGCAGCCCGACATGAAAACATCGTCGACATTCTCCTCGATTCCATGGATTCGATTTGATTTTCTTGACGTTATCTCGATCTCACATTCTAGAAATAGGGTTAGACTCTGATAGACTTATTTAGATGGCACCCGGGCATTTATTGGTACCGAGTCTTATTATTTTTTTTATTAACAGCCCAAACAGCCAGCGAAAACTGGACAAAAATCTAAAAATTTGCAGGCAAGTCGCGCTTGGAGTCACTTTCAACTTTCACGACAATGGATGGCACGCACTACTCGTCTCTGCCCTAAACGGTTTTTATCAAAGGAAAGAAAACGAAGACATCGAGGAAAAATAAGTAATAACTTTGATGCAGTTGGTCCATTTGACTGAAGCATTGACGAGTCAGAAATTCACTTCTCAACTACGTTCACATATCCAGAGTTACATCATAAAAGATTCGGAAGCATAGCATCGTTTTTCCTACGACTCGACCGGTTTTCATTGACAGCTCCCGCCACGGATAGCGGTATTCAAGAGGCCGTAGAGAATAGACCGAAAAGGAAACGCTAGGCTCGCATAACAGCAGCGACAAAAAGAAATAAAATTCTGCAAACGCGCAAAACCCGTACCACCCTTCTGCCCTTACCATGCAGCCCACAGTCATTAGTAGCAGCGATGTGGGCGACCTTGTCATTATGACTTTGTCTCTTTCTGCTGTTCGAGACAAAGAGACTTGGACTGAAAGCCGCAAACGAAAAGCTAGCACCTTTAAGCAAGGAATGGGCGTGAATCAAGCCATGATTGCGGATGTTCGAAATAAAATCCAAGGCATGGAAGCTCCAGTGGCGGATGCCCTCCAGGATAGAAATCTTGTTGCAATCCAACTCGTAGTCGCTGTTAATTGGTCGCAACGGGAAGTCAAATTCCATCGGAATCCCTATCTGAAAACAACCTGGGTGAAAGCCAAGCAGCTCTGTCAGGAACTTCTTGGGACTTTTGAAGGTTTGACCAAACCTATTCACAACAAAGATGATGATGGTGAGCCAGCCGCAGAACCTGGGAAAGAACTAGCGGACATGCAAGGGTTCCAGAATGAGCTAAAATCAGAACTCGATATAGTTAAAACTTTGCGTCAGGACTTAGAAGATCAATTAACATCACTACGGGGCGACGCTGAGAAATCAAATGGGGAAGATAGGGAGGGATTCAAAGAACGGCTGGGGAACCTAAAAACCAATTTTGATGATTTGCAGTCACACATGTTGTCAGCAAATATGGTTAATGCAAAAATTAAAGACGATCTGCAGCAACCGACTATGAACAATGCCCTGATAGGCAACGGTCTCAAGAACCTTAGATCAAACATGGAAAATCTTCAGAAACAATTAGATCAAGCCAACCAGGCAAATTCCAACTTGGATTGTCGGTTAAAGGAACTGAATACCATCATCAACAAAAATTCAAAAGTTTCCCCCAGCTCGGCCGACGATTTTACATCAGCCTTTTCTGCCCTCTCTCCCAAGAAATCAAAAAACGCTGATGAAGTTTTCAGTATTGATTCATCATCCGCATGCCAAGTATCGAGTGTCCAAAACAACAAACAAAAGGCACCTCTCAGGCCGGCCGAAGATTTTACATCGGCGTTTTCGGCACTCTCGGCTACTCCCAATCAAAATAAGAAAAGCAAAAGTGATTGTGGAGATTTCTCGATCGATTCGTCCGCGGGCAAAGTATCGAGTGCATCCGCTAGCCTTGTTTCAGGAAATTTTGACGCGAAAGGTACGCCAAATGAAGCTCAAAATACAGGCCCAGTGATGGGTAATGGGACTGTAAGAAATCGATCGTTAGGCGCTGTTGCTGATGTGAAAGGGGCATTTGATGACGAATCGGATAGTGAGACTGTAGAAACGGCGAGTGACCTGCCGTCGCTGGCATCTTCCGTGTCCACTTTTTCATTTCAAAAGGTATTTGCTGAAGACGCCGCTAGTCATGCGCGAAAACAAACAAGTCCCGTTCCAAAAGCTAAAAAAGAACCAAAAGGCATACAGGAGAGCTCAATAAGTGCTCGAGCTTCAAAGAACGACGATTATGATTCGACGGCGCGACCGGCGGTTGTTGAGAACTTCACCAAGGCCTTTTCAGCTCTCAGTGGTCCCACAAGGCCTAAAAAGAAAGCAGATGAACTGAACGAAAGTGTCGACTCTAGTATTGAAACAATACCCTTAGGTTCGTCCATTCCAGCCTCGGAGGAAACAGATAGGCTTGTCCAAAGCAAGGCACGTACAAAGCAGTCTACCCTCGGTCCACAAAGAGCAGGAAAAGCTGATGATTTTGCAGATGCTTTTTCGGCTCTCAGTAGGATTAAGTCCAAGATGAAACACACAGACGATGACAGCGTGGACTCTTCAGTGGCTTCAATTGCAACTGTATCTACGGCGAACATGAAAAAGATTGGTGTTCCAGATAAAAGTCCAAAGAAGGAGGCGCGAACAACACCGGAGCCGACTCAGAAGGCTGCCAATTCAACCAATCCACTGAAAGAATCTGAAAAAGCTGAAGACTTTACCAAGGCATTCTCAGCTCTCAGTGGGCCAAAGAAGCAGGCAGTGGCAGATGAAAAAAGTGAGGAAGGCATAGACTCTTCTGTTAGTTCCATTCCATCAGCATCTTTCAGATCAGATGCAGAAATTGAACATGGCAAAGTGTCTAGAGGAGACTCACCTAGTGACAAATCAAAGCTTGGCATGCAGGGCACAGGTGCTCATAAGGAAGTACCTGAAAAAAAAGCAGATGAATTTGCTAAGGCATTTTCAGCTGCTAGCACTCCAAGGCCTGTCAGCAAGCAAGAAGAGAATGACAATGGCATTGACTCCTCTTCTATCATGAGTTCCAATGTAGCAGAGAAGGGGGAAGGGACTGCAAGACCACCAAAGGAGTCTGAAAAAGCTGAAGACTTTGCCAAGGCCTTTTCAGCTCTTAGTGGACCAAAGAAGCAGGCAGTGGCAGATGAAAAAAGTGAGGAAGGCATAGACTCTTCTGTTAGTTCCATTCCATCAGCATCTTTCAGATCAGATGAAGAAATTGAACATGGCAAAGTGTCTATGCTATCTCCTGGACAACAACTAGGCAAGGTGCAGGGCAGTGGTACAGCAGCCAAGACAGGTCCTGAAGAGGTGAAAAAGGGAGCACCTGACAAAAAAGCAGATGAATTTGCTAAGGCTTTCTCAGCGATCAATGTACCTAGCCGGCAGGGCTCTTCTAGCAACAACGACACCAAAATTGATTCTGATGTCATGTCAGCGTTGACAACTGACAAGGAAATTGCGTCTCATGCCGAGCCCCAAAATTTGGTAGATGTCACAAAGGCTGCGTCCGCGCGCATTTCACCGTCAACTAGGAAGAAAGAACAAGACGACGTCGACATTGACTCGACAAGTAACTCAATTGTGTCTTCCAATTTTGTCAGAAAGCTTGATCAGGTTGCAATAGCTGAGCACTCTAACACGGCGCAAGGAGATGCAAAAGGGCGCGAAAAGGTTGACGATTTTACAAAAGTTTTCTCTGCGCTTAGCTCGCCGACGAAACAAGAAACAAAGGAAGAGGTAAGCGACGCAGTCGATTCATCCGTTGGGACGGTCCCTTCGGCAAGTTTCAAGTCAGATAGTGACAGCCAGCGGGAAACCACGAGAGAAGCACAAGGGAAGGACCAGAGAGGGCCGTCGGATGTCGCTTCTACAATTGATTGCGGCGTTCCTCCGTCCACGAAAAATATGGACAATGAATGCGCGCAAGATCGGTCCCATGCGTCAGCAGAGATTGCTCTTGCTGAAGCGGCCGGAGAAGAGGAGGAGGCTTTTTATTCTCGGGGGAAAAGTTTGTCAGACAAATTGAAGGCTATGGAAAAGAAACTCCAAGTTGACAAGGATATGGTGGTCAATGCTGAAAAGATTATGGCTTCTATTTTGATGAATGAAATGGAAGCTTCTTTGGCGGGAGATGATGATGACAACAGCGCTGCACTGTCTGTCGAGGATATTTCCATCATGTCTGGCGTGCCAGATTCCTTGCCTTCATCGCACGACAGCGTGTCGTCAATGGATGAGCTTTTCCGAGATCTCGAATCGTCTTATCATGATAATGACACTAGTTCGCAGCCGAAAGAAATTCTTTCCAACCCAACGAAGAAGCAGGAGCCCGCCAGAAATAGGCAGCGGAGTGTTCGAACTGTCCCTAATACAGAAGATACTGCAAAGAGAGCAGATTCTTCGAAGTGGGGAGACGTTCGTGAACCGGAGGAAGTTGGCAGTAAACAGCGACGGCCACAAAAAGTTTTGGTGGAAACAGAAGAAGTTTCCCCACAAACAAAGAAGTGGCTTGAATTAGACAATGCCCCTGCTGTTGACAATGCGTTGGTCAAAACTGTCACTGGAGAAGGCGATGAGGATGAGAGAAGTCCACGGTTGAAAAACCATTTAGAGACAGAATCTCCAGAGAATGCAGCAAACTTATCCGTCAGCTCCCTGGCCGACTTAGAGTCTTCAGTAGAAGCACCACGAAGACTTGCGACAAAAAGTACTACTGCGTCAAAGGTTACGGCATCTATTTCTTCCTCCTCTACAGAGCAATCGCAGGATCAAATAATGGCGTCTGACGAGCTTAGCAATATTCTCGCAAAAGAGGCTGAACTGTATACCTCAAGGTTTAACTTTGACGATGATAGCCTTAGTGACGAACTCTCGCTCGAGTCAATTTCTGAGTCTTCCGAAGAACTCTACCAGGAGCCCAGGATAATCGAAGAAACCGCTGAAACGACAGCAACCAGATGGAAGTCTACTCCTGATCATGAACAAGGCTCTGTTTCACTGGCTGCATCTAGTGTCTCTGTTTCACTGGCTGCATCTAGTGTCGATAGTCAGAGCGAAGCACACCACACCCAGGTATCAGCTGAAGGCAGCGTGAATTCCTTTGCAGCCAGGTCTGCTCGACTGAAAGTACAAGAGGTGGAGTCGCCGGCAAATGTCGAAGATGGTCTACCCGCAGAAGATGAAAAAGTCAAGGGTGACAATAGCTCTGCTTCAGCTGCTTCGGGGGCATCATTAGTCGATGCTTCTGTAAAGTCCTCTGAAAATGCGAGCATTGAGGAACCGCTGCCATCGTCTGTTGATTCGCCTGAACCGGCCTCTCCAAAGACAAGTACAGCAGAACCAACCTCTACTAGTGAAAATGGTTTCTCCGGCATTGCACTGGAAGCAGTCAACAAAAAAGCAAAACCCTCGATCGCAGAACCGTCAGGTGAAGAGAAGCCCGCGGTTGGTCTTAACTTATCCTCCGACGACAAAGAAAATCAACCAGCCGCAGCCCCTGTCGCCAACAGAAATCCGGCCAGGGTCACTGAAACGGACGTTACATCTAGAGCCGAGCCAAAAAGAAACCATCTCAATGCCGCAACCACTGCAAGGAAAGGTGATATTGCTTCGGCTTTCAGTGATGCTGCTGACAAGGCTCTTGCTACTCACAGCTCACCAAACGACAGTAATGAAGATTTGTCGCCAAGTACAAGGGAATCGGAGGAAACTATGAATGAACCTACAGCACCTTTTAGAGAGGAAGCAGAGGCTGCAGCTTTTCGTCATGAACCCACAACATCTTCTGCCGCCGGAGAGGAAGCTGGTGCATTGTTCGGAGAGGAAGCCGGTGTATTGTTCGGAAAGGAAGCCGAGGTTGCGGCTCCCAGTAATGAACCGGCGACATCTTCTGCCGCAGGAGTGCAAGCTAGGGTGCTGATTGGAGAGGACGCCGAGGTTGCCGCTCCCCGTCAGGAATCCGCAACATCTTCTGCCGCAGGAAAGCAAGCTAAGATGTTGATTGGAGAGGAAGCCGAGGTTGCCGCTCCCCGTAATTTCCTGGACGAGTTTATGAAGCCGCAATTATCTGATCCAGCCGGATTCATGCCCGCTAGCGATGACGACTACAAGAACGACAGCTTTGGATCATATAATAGCAATGTCTCGGTCGTTTCAGTTAAATCCGACTTGACGGGAAGCACTGGAGACTTTGAAGGAGGCGCCCATGACAGCCCTGTTGACATAGCGGTTCCAGCAAATGAAGAAGTAGCTGCTGAATCCAAACTTCCTAATGAAATTTTGGTGGGCGTAGACTCCAGCAAGATCAGCCTGTCGAATTCTGGGCTGGAAAGTGTGGAGCTGCTTACAAGACGGAAACATGTTGCTGTTGCACTTGGCGAAGAAGAAAAGATCGACGAGGATCTTTTCGTGGGTCACCCATTTGATGAACATTCAGAGTTTTCGTTTGAGCTGGAAAACCACGCCTCGAGTGATAACCAACTTCCTAGTAACGAAAAAGCTTCTTTTCATCTCCATCTTCCAAGTACAGCTGGAACGACGGCTACATCGGGCGAAGTGCGACCGTTAGGAAAACTCACCGATGTGAACGACGCCTTTAATCGACTCAATCGCATTAAGGATCGACTAAGGGGTCTGCGATTACTCATGGATACCGACGAGGAACCTTCTAAAACGGAAAAACGACACGGAGTTGACAGCAATCAGAGTTTACAGTCGCTACCTTTGTTTCCTGCATCCGAGGGTCTGGACGCGACATCGGATGCTTTGGCACATTTCTCCAGACAATTTCAATCTGCTTCGGACGCCCACCAGGCCATTCAGCATCCAAAAGGTCCAACTGATTCATCTCCTATTGATGAAGCATACAGTGCTCTTCTAAGAGCGCAGTCTAAGCTACGTAGCCTACGAGCATTGTCAAGAGCGCGAAACGCCCACTTTGGTTAGATCTATTACTACCAAAGTCGAGATTTTCCTGTCTCCAGTTTTAGAAAATGGAAACTGGTGATTATTTTTATCGCCAACCACTCTAGCCAGTGGGTGGCCTATGAAAGTTTTATTTGTCTGCTACTGATAAATATTTAGCTTACTATTTTAGAAGTAGAGTACTGAAAATTTGTATAGTCAAACCTACAGATGGGAGCTTAGACCTCGAATTCCATCCGAGATAAATATTTAGCTTACTATTTTCAAAGTAGAGTACTAAAGTTTTCTATAATCAAACTTGACTCGAGGTCCATGGACCTCGTGCACTGTCGAGGGAAAAATACTAAATTCTTAGCACAGACCGCCCTCAGACCTGCTCTTATTGGTAGATGTGGTGTGATTTTACCAGTAGTAGTAGTACTAGTACTAGCTACTACTAGCTGCAACAATCAAATATATGGACCTACAATAATTGTCATAACCTGAAATATTTGACCAGGTCCACATACTTCTTGTTCATGCTGTAGAAAGTGTGCTGGGGGGGGTCTACACCAGCTTGGTCAAATATTTCAGGTTACAACAATTATCATTGGGGGTCCACATACTTCTTGTTCAAGTAGAAAGTGTACTGGAGTCTACACCAGCTTGGTCAAATATTTCAGGTTACGACAATTATCATCGGTCCACATACTTCTTGTTCATGTAGAAAGTGCACTGGAGTCTACACCAGCTTGGTCAAATATTTCAGGTTGCTGCAACAATTAGCTATCGTAGGTATGGTGATATACTTGAGAAACGCAACTGCGGCCTCTGTTCTTGCTTGATCAGGCAAAAGCTACTAAAACACTGGCTTTTTACTAGTAGTCTCATCCCACAAGAAGAACAAATCGTTTTGTTTCTTTTTTGTTTTCGGCCATTTCAGCAACTGGCGAGAAACGCAACTCTGTTGATCAGGCAAAAGCTAAAACACTGGCTTTTTACTGGCAGTCTCGTGCCACGAGAAATTGTTTAGTTTCTCTCTTGCATGATTTAATTTTAATGAAGGACCCATAACTTCGCTGCGGCAGAGTTATCGGTCATAACAGAAGGGTTTAAGTTAACTCTTAACTTGCTCTAAAAAAGAGTGGTTGTTGGCGTACCCCTGGTGCCAGCATCAGATGAGGTGCAATACACCACTTTTACTACGGGTTAAAAGCCGTACAGCGAACAACTGTGCGTCCCTAAGCGGTCGGCATACAGCCGTCCACGTCAGCTAGCGTCAAGGGTTTTCCCCTACTAGG
>Ga0210036_1004777_pt1 | contig 12207 bp, 7 predicted proteins | sample CryGeymeta201515_FD_185469 | JGI IMG/M metagenome (GOLD analysis project Ga0210036, IMG submission 185469) | Groundwater microbial communities from Crystal Geyser aquifers in Utah, USA - Crystal Geyser metaG 2015-15 (SPAdes) (version 2) | ecosystem: Environmental > Aquatic > Deep subsurface >...
AGTCGGTTGGTGATATCATCTCTGTTGGTGTGTATGATGTCTTTGCCAAGGAAGTATCCTACAATTTTGCTGTGGGGCTCAAGGAGCTTAGTCACTTTCATGTAGGTATTGGTGCCTTTCAACATTTCAGTAAAGTCAGAGTCCATTCGCAGTTGTGCCAAATCTTTCTTGATGATTGTGGAGGTGAGCCAGAAGCTGAATACTATCTTGGTGGTGCCATCAGAGGGCTTGCCCCAGGTCATTGTTTTCATGGCAGTGAATTTGGTGAACCAGGGGATATCTTTTTGGGCTTTGTGTAGGATGGCTGTCACAAGTGTGGGCTTAGTTTTGTTGTCTGCACTACTAAGCATGGCTTTGGGGTCATGCGCCTGAATTGTCTGTAGGATGAGTAGTAGGTCATCTGTGGACCAGTTGTTGCCTTTGGTGGTACGTTCAAATGCTAGTCCAAATTCCTGGCCAGAGGAGTAGGCACCAGTAGAAGCTTTCTTTTGTGTGGTGTGGACCAGTGTCCATGGGCGCGTGGCTGTTGGTGGTACCGTTGGATGATTGGTCTGGCCAATTGTGAGAGTGCCAACGGCGTTGGCCATAGTATCGTCGATTGGTGCATTGTGATTGTGGTTGTGGGGTCCTGTAGTGGCAGCAGGAGTAAAGGCACAAGTTGTGCTTTTTGCCAATGTGATAGTAGACACTGCTGTAGAGGTGCTGGTCGTGGTCTTGGGGTTTGTGGTATGATGGTCCATGACGAAGTCCTCTGGTTGTGTTGTTGTGCAAAGAGTGGTGTCGTTGTCTGCTCCTGGTGGTGCGTCCTCTGTCATAAACGAGCTTTTGTTTAGTTCGCTTTCGGTAGTAGTCGTGTTAGAGTCTTCCGGTGTCGCAGGTATGATCATGCCGGTCTCTCCTGGTGCTATCTCGTGCATTCTTGTCGTTAACTCGTTGTCCTCGTGCCTCATGGTGGTGTGGTTGCCATCGCACTGCATGGTAGCATGTTCTTGGTCGTGTTGTCTGACAGGTCGTCTCTCCTGGACGGGCAGAAGTGCCATGGGTTCCAATCGGACGACTATATCTTCGTTATCGTCCGGTTGATCGGCTTTGTTCGCCCCTCGCACGCCTGCTGTCTCAATGCTGGGTCGTCCTTCGGTCTGCTTTTTTCGTGCTTTTGGCATCCTGGAGTCTGCGACCCTCCGAGATAATTGGAGCTGTCGGCGCTTGTGCAGTCGTGTTCCTCCTGTGGTTAATGGCGTCTGGGTTGTGGTATCGGTGGCACGGGTGCCCGTCTTGGTCGTCTTCTTTGTCTTGTGGTGGATGTATGTGGTTATGAGCCGAGATGTCGTGGTACCTTTAAGAGCTTTTAAGCTTAGTCCGCCGGTGGCGCTCTTATCTAACTTAGTTCTTATTTGTTGTTTAGTAATAGTTATTGTACTAGAAGTAGTTAACTTGTTATTTGGTTTGTCGAGGTTCTATATTACTATCCTGTAGTAATACAGCCAATTCCTTTTTCACTCGAGTTTTTCTGAAATTGTGTTAGGAACATACCAGGTGCCATAGAGAGATAAAAGATGAAAAAGTCCAATTCGTCGTATGAAGACGTCTCCAGAAAATCCACATTTTCCAAAATGGTCTCCATGCGTCTGATATACTGTATCACTTTCGTGCGATTGAAAAAATACGTCTCTTCTACGGACGCCGCATTATTCAACATCGCTAGTAAAAGAAGGACACTGTCGTGTCCCAGAGTCATTCGTTGCTGCATCGTCATCAGGAGTGCCAGCCCAATCTTATAGGCCTTGTAAGCCTTGGTCATCAGCATCTCGTTCCCAGAATTCAAAGCTTCCACCTGCAATGATAATCCAACATTGTAAAGCAGTAGACACGATAAGCTGTCCAGGTTTTGCGCGCAGAAAGCGTCGAACGCCTGTTGATCCTTTAAGATCATGAACTTGGGGAAGACTGAGATCAAACCTTCAATGCCATTTGGTATGATGAATTGTGAGTTAACTTCGACAGCGGTCACGACTGACCCTGTAGCAGAAATCCCGGCGTAGTCCTCGTCAAGCTTGCCCGAAAGGAACTTGGACGTCTGAAGCGCCGAGAGAAAACTTACAGTGGCTTCTCGATAATTTCCTCTCTGCAATAGGGCCAGTGCGTTGCCGCTCTCCCACAAGATGGTTTGCTTGAGGCCTTGCATTGTCATGCCTTTTTATTGCTCAATGTTTGAAGCAAAAGTGGTTGAAATCGTCGCTTGTGGCTGGTAACAGACGTGAAGTTTGCTTTTTGAGAGCTTGCAAGGTTCTCGCTCCTTGTCGCGCTCATCTTCCCGTACATTTATTTTATTTTTGGAGACTTGGTTGTCATTCGTGTGATTCCTTTGAACTTCTTCGAAGCCAGGAAAGGTATAGGTGTTGTCTCTGGTCTTTTATTTACAATTACCAGGTATCCTATAACATTTTTGAAGTGATCTTGATTGTTCATTAACAAAATACAAAATGTCCAAGCAGGATTGCTAAACTATTTCAAGAATCCAATATTTCCCACTTTTGCCAGTCATCATAATTATTTGACAACTACTAGTACTCGAGTGCAAGGACCAGGTAATACTACCAGGTAGTATTAGAGGGATGCGAAGTACTACAAGGGGTTCTCGGGGTACCAGGTACGGTAGGTAGTAGACCTGCCATCTGGTACTTAGTAGTAAGGAGTGATAAAATCAAATAATAATATGCCACGGATGTTCTCCTTGAAATAACTGTTCCATGTCTTAATTAGGAGTTTGTTCTCGTACGCACTGCTTTAATAGTTCGCTACCGGCGAGTAGTAGTACGATTTCACGAAGCCTCCTCCGAAGTACCAGGGTACTCTTTGGTTGAAGATTGCTTGGTACCGGTACTACCAGGTAGTACACTGGGTTCTGGAAGAAGATGCAGCACCAGCACCAAATCGTGCCTCCATGGGCAACATCATGTGCGTTCCAAAACACTCAGGGCAATATCATGTCAGGTTTGAGTGAATTTCTCTTTACGCAAGCGGGCTTAGTGTGCAGCCGTGATGCCATGACTAATAATTTGTAGAGTATAATGATGAGTGTAGAGTACCTACTAGAGCTGTGAGTGTGTAGTTCCCATTTGATGCAGACGGTTGATAATTTCCTTCTTTAGCAAACGGCGCGCGTCTATCGATTATGCCTACTAGTACCAGGGTAATAAAGTTGCTACAGAAGGATAGGTAGCCCCAAGAGTGAATTAGCGGTTTTGCGTACTACGGTATCTATCAAGAAACCGTGGTGCCGGCGGACGTCTATAGTAATGCCCTTCAGGTTGCTAAATCGTCACGTGCAGCAGCGTGAGAGAGATGCATTTTGAGCAGAAATAATATTATGAAAAACAGTAAGCAGCGCAACATGAAATTCTTCATACTTACCAGGTACTATCGGGACCGAGCATAGGGTGCTTCTATTTCTTGACGTTCCAAGTTATTTGAGCGGCTCTAGGAAAAGCCAAATTTTGTTTTATGATACCCGTGTCAGTCGTCGTCGTTCGGCAGTTTTCAGAGCTTACAGGACCTTCACTCTGGTGAATGTCGTATAAGTCAGTATTTGATCTGTCAGACCATATACTGATAGATGAGACGATAGGTTCGAGCATCAGTATCTACTAAGAGGACGAAGACCCGTGATCGCCATGTTCCTGAGATGAGTCGTCTTGATCAACGAGCCCATGAGAGACTCAACACGAGATTATTGTCACAAAAACACTTGCCACGTGAGAAACGACGAAAAATTCTGCGAGCTCTCGAGCAAGGGCGACATAGCTCTATTGAACAATTTCAATGATCCATCTTCAGGGTTAGAGGTTACCACTATCACTGTCAACAACGGAGTAGTCTACTAGTAGTTGTACTCTAGGGTCTACTCTGAGTACTAGTCTACCCCTGGTACTATTCTCAGCATATTCTTTCTTTTTCTGCTAATGGTAGACGATGGCACGATTTTGATATTAAAAATCGAAAGTATAATCGCACACAGTGTGTCACCTAAAAATAAGCAGGAGAACACACCGCACATATTAGATCCCAGACATGCCGGCCTCAGCAGCACCCAAATCTCCCTTTTTCAAGCCATCCTCCACACCTCATGTCCAAGCCACAGAGACTGTCACTTCCACCACCCCACGGGGCACCAGAACCACCACAAAGCGAAGCGTCAAGCGGGCCATCCAGGAACACAAAGCAACGATGACCGGTTGCACGGCAAACTTGATGAACGCTATCATTGGAAGTGGTATTGTGGGCATGCCCTACGCTATTATGAACGCTGGTTTTGTAGCTGGAGTATGTTTGATTGTTTTCACGGCCTTCCTGACGGATAAGTCCCTGCGACTGCTCATTGCCACGGCCAAACATGCCAATACACCGTCTTACGAAACTCTGGCCGAAGCTGCTTTTGGGACTTGGGGATTTGGATTCATTTCTATCAACATGTTCATCATGGCATACGGTGCTATGCTCAGTTATCTCATGATTGTCAAGGACACATTCAGTGTTGCTTTGGGTGTCAGCTCGGATGATCTCCATGTCAAGAGAGCGTTCCTTTGCGTCATCAGTCTCTTAGTTATTGTCCCTCTAAGTTCACAGCGAGTAAGTGTGGAGCATGATGCGGATTGTATATACATCGATGATCTCATATCTCATATTATAATCCTACTGACACTGCGCAATGTTTCTCTGTGACGTACGATATTCGCAGGACATGGCAGACCTGGCCAAGACGTCACGAATATCTGTAGTCATCGACGCTCTCCTGGTCTTTGTGGTGGCCTTTCAAAGTCATCTGTCGTTGGATCGAATTGATGCGGTTTTTCACGATCCAGAATGGTTGCGCAACGATTTTTGGATTCACACGGACACAATATTTGTAGGACTAGGAGTTCTCTCCTTTGCATTTGTCTGTCAGCACTCGGCTTTTATCATAGCAGGCTCTCTCGATCGACCAACCACCTCTCGGTGGTCCAAAGTCACGGGATCAGCTTTGTCTATAAGTGCTAGTCTCGCTCTGCTGTGTGGCGTGTCTGGATATTTGGGCTACCTCGATAATACCAAGGGGAACGTCATCAACAATCTAGGCATGGGAGATTTGCTATCCAATATCGCACGAGCCATGCTCGGTACCACCATGCTATTCGTCTATCCGATGGAATCGTTCGTGGCTCGTCATATATGTGTCGTTTTGCTTTTTGAAGGACGCCGTGCTCACGAGGGAGAAGACACCAGTATTTTGGCCAGACGAGACCGTCGTTATGGCCTGACGTTCGCTCTCTACTTGAGCGCCCTGCTTCCCGCCGTGGTGTTACAAGACTTGGGAAACGTGCTATCAGTGACTGGTGCGATAGCCGGTTCTTGTCTAAGTTACATTGGACCAGGAGCTATTTATCTTGGTATCCACGGCGACGATTTTTTGTGTTTGATTCGTCAAGGCGACTGGTGGAGAAGATTTGTTGAGAATGAAACCAACACTGATAATGATAATGCTATTGCAGTGCCCGCTTCAGAAAATACAACCTTATTGCCATCTGGCAAAGCTTATGACCAAACCGGCAAATCTGCCCCTGAAACCTATCGTATCTCATCCTTTCCAGTGAGACTTTTACAATCAGCAACTTGGTACCTCTTGCTTTTTCCAGCTTGGTGCTGGATTGCTCGTATTGGCGCACGGGCAATGGCCAAGCACGAGGAGGACGTAGCGCTTCAAACTCCGCATTCGCTACGGATCGGAGCGGTTGCACCAGACACGCCACAATTTTCTACCAGAAAAAAGAACGCCACGCAGGAAGCTTCAGAATATTTATCCCTGTCGTGGCGAGAGGGAGCGCCCGTGCAACGGCTCTCTGAGAATCTTTCTCAATCCTGGCGGCCAGACGAACTGACCGGGGGTACCATGCCCGAATTTGGATCACGTTTCTCGTACCAAACATCTGAGTCGATACCTCAAACGCAGGTTACACCCAAAACTACCAGCCTAGACCAACAGATTGCAGCCAAGCTCATAGCCAGTCACAGGGAGCAACAGCGTCAACATGTTGTTGATGCTGTAGAAAAAGACCCTCAAAAGGCCCCTCCAACTGCCTTGGACTTCGTAGTTGCTATCTTTTTGATTTTCTTTGGTATAATTGCTTTATCTGCTGGGCTTGTATCCATTGGTTTACAGGCTGAAAATAACGAAAAGATGATACTGGGCGCAAGAGCTGAAGCTGTTTCCCCTAAGGACGACTATTAGCTATCCGGAGTACTATTAGTCTAGAGTGGCTGCAGGTGTCTTATTCGACTCATTTAACAAGAACTAACCTAACATAGCTACCTCTAACAGCTCCTCTAACCTTAAAATTGATCAGCGTGTGTGTCCCTTCCTTATTTGTCACAGTCAAGCCACTTCTTGGCGAATTGGCTATGTAATAAAAGGAAACAATAGAAGCTAAATGCTCCATTTAATTTATGTAATTATATGAATTCATTGTGAAGTTGCTTTGGATCCTTTCTTTTGCTGGCTGTCGCTGTCCAGACTAGTAGACAGCATGATGCGCTGCACGTGTGGGTGGAAGACAAGTCGCTTGAAATGAAGGACATGATAGCTTATCCAAAATACCATCCACAGCTGGAAAGTACGTCGGAACCACATTGCGCTCCCTGGGACAAGAGTCGATTCCAACTGTGAAAGCCATTGTTCGGATTCTACAGTAGCGGAATATCCAAGCAATGGCCAAACAAAAAATCGAAAATACAGAAAGCTTGGAAAAACTAACAATGCCCACACACCTCGAATGACCTTTGCTTGGCTCAGGATACTGTCATCTGGGGCATTCAGGCAAGTTTGGAGCAGATGCATGGACCAGCTACTCATATCCAGTGCAAACATGGCAATGGCTCCCAACCGGCGCAGAGATGAAAAGACGTAGGACACGCTCAGAAAGAACAAAGAGAGTGTATGGACAAGCATGGCTCGAGGAAGCACTAAACTGCGGAAAAGGCCAGCCAGTCCCTTGCCTGCTGATTTGACGTCGGTAGCTTTTGTTTCAGCACTTTCTCTGGCACTGCTTCTCTTCAAATAATGTAACAAAAGAACACTGAACACGTGGAAGGCTCCGCTGTGCAAGTGATATGATGCTTGAACAAGGAAAAATCTACGCAGTACTGTGTTGAGGTGGTCAAAGTCGTTGTCGAGGTTCTTCGCCAGTGCTAACGTTCCGCTGAGATCCCAGCATCGTTCCGTAGACCCGTGTCCGCCAACATAGGATGGCCAAAAGTCGGCATCCTTGAACAAGTACCACGCCATTGTGCACGAAAAGGTGCAGTACAAGAGGCGAAAGACTGCTGTGGCATAGCGCGGAGCCGCAAATAAACGTTTGGGACGTCGGCGTCTTGTTTTCAGGGGAGAAGGGGGCGATGAGATTGGAGACGCAGCGTCATTCGGCAAACGATTTGCATCGCGATGATCATGGCGATGATCATGGCGATCGAAATTGCTGGTACCTTCATCATTATGTTCGCTGTCATCGTCACCTTCCTCTTGAAGCGCCGCTGTTGCGGCTGCAGCCAAGCTGGCAGTACTTCCGTGATGATTCCAGGTAAAGCCGTTCTCGTCATCCACAGTTATGGCTTGATTTGACTCTTGGAAAAATTGTGATGCAAGTACTTGTGGTGTCATTGTAGGAGAACCACTAGTTGGTGGTGTGTCGTAACCACGTTTGACCTCTTCGCAATCAGTTTTCTTGCCTCGGATGGGCAAAGATGAGTGCAGGTATGATCCCATTTCAGCGATATCTACTTGTACTGTTGATTTCTCATTTTGTAAAGGAGTATCCATGGATAGACCTACCAAGTCGCCTGTCGAGTCGTGGTCGCTGCTGCCGCTTGGGGAAAAAGATGAAGCTTTTTGTGTACGGCTCTTGTCGCCCTTCTTTGGGCTTTCCCATTCCGAATTTCCATGATGAGGCAAGTTTGGCAGGGCTAATGAATCACCGCTCTTGCCATCCCCCTGTTTGCTCTCCACAAATTCATCGAAATCAATGACTTTCCGTGGAGTCTCCGTCGGTGTTAGGGAGCCTTTGTAATCCGAGCTCAGAAGGGTTATAGACTTGCACCTGACAAGTGCCTCCATTTGTTGCGGTGCCAACTTGTTGGGAACCAAAAAATGTACCAGTAATACTCTGATAAAGGCAATGCTTAGCGTCAACATGACGATCACATAAAAATCACTCACATGGGTGTCCGGTGCTGTAAAATGATCAAACGTTAGTTGAATCTTGGGTTCCTCTTCAATGCGCCCAAAAAGATGCCAACAAATCCACGCCGAACGTTTGCAAATCTCGATTTGTACACGATTCGTAATTTCGAGTAGTTGTATACGATCTAAACTAATCAGTATTCCCAACACGGATGGTACTACGAGACACAAGCCGTAGAGCGTCGCACCTTCAACCAAGGCCATCCATGAGGCATTTTGGGGCCGTTTCTTCTTTTCTTGTTGCTTTTGCTTTGATTTTTTAGAACTCTTTTTGGAATACGTTCTACCAGCATTTAATGATGATGAGGAAGAGGATGGCAATTCTTGCTTTGCTGATGGTTGCGATTTTGGGGCAGATAAATATACCAAAAGCTGCTTCTCGTCGCCACCATCTTCCAATCGTTGCTTTTGCTTGCGAGCAATGGTAGCTCCCAGAGAAGATGTACCAAGAGAAGGTGAAGTAGTTGACATCCGTCGGTACAGATTTAATACAGGAACAGAGTCAGGGCTTCAAAGTATGAAGGTATCTTTGTGTGTCAGGTTAAGAAAGGAGGCTACCTCTCGCCTGCAACCGCTCGTGTTTTTTTGGGAATACTACTGTATTCTGTTTAAGCGGATAAGCGGAGTCTTGCGTGTACAGTACCGGCGTACAATATCTATTATTTGATAAAATCTCGAATATCTTCCAGATTGACGCTGCAGATTAACGTTGGTTTCAGCTTCGTAGAACAAGTAGTAGTTGTTTATCCTCGTTGAGTAATCTTTAATGCATCCAACAGAGAAAGTAAGAAAAGTTAAAAGAAGAGTCGAGCCATGCACAATTAACTTTCAACATCGAAGTACTGGTAGGTCTTCTACCTACTGTATCTACTGTGGTCCTTTTTTGGCTTCGCTACTAGTAGTAGTAGTGCTAGCTAGGAGTACTACTAGACTACTACTACTACTACTAGCTCGACTCTACTAGACTACTAGTCTACTAGTAGAGGATGGATGGAAAGATGAATAGAAGAAGGTTTGCATGTGCGTCTTATCGTTTCAGGCTAAATTAGTGAATCAGACCCAAAATAAAACAGTAAATAATAATAGGAGTAAAATCTAGTCTAATAATGCATGTTTGTCTTTTATTGCAAGGCAATAAAAGGCAACACATCCATAATAATATCTTCAACCTCTACAGCAGTTTTCTCTTCTGTTCAATTCCAAGTTAACACTAGAAACAGCGAATACTAGAATAGTGTGAAAGAAGTTGCCTTTTGTTCCGTTATTAGCAGGATACTGCTATCTTTTCAGCAATTGAAATACTAGTACACCAAAACGAGCCAATTCACTCACATTTTTCTCACTTGAAGCCCAGAAACACAACACAACACATCTGTATAAAAATGAGCAGCAGCAGCAGTAGTAGTAGTACTCCTCCCTACAAAACCACCATTTATAATACGGACAATACTTCAACGGCAGAGGTCGATCCATTAGAAACGGCGAAATGGACCGAATATTTACCGGAAACGTTTGGTATTCGTGATACCATCCGAGCATCCAATTACCGGTGGTGTGCCAGAGAAAGTGGAATGTGGGGAGTCGCTACCGGAACAGGCATGACACTGTACGTATAATTATCTACTGTTTGAAATATCATTGCCGAATTTCTCTCACACGCACACACAAACACGCGCTCTCCCCGTCTGGCGTCTGACTATGATTTACATTTTATTATTGTTATTACTATTTTTTGTTGGTGGGGTGTTTGTTACTAGTAGACACCGACTACGTATGGGATCGACACCGCGATTTGCTATTAATGTAGGTGGTTTAGCAGCGGTGGGTGTTGCGACAACATCGTACTACTTTTGTTGCAAACGACGAGATTACAAAGAAAAAATGATTGAAACCATGATGAAATTGAATGCCTTCGAACACGCGTCCCAAATGCCCGCCGAACCACCACTCGAAGAACATCCGTTTGCTAAACCGGGAGGGACACCAGATCGAGAATTTCGTGGTTTCCTAAAAGAAAAGAAAGAATGGCAACCAAGAGAATCTACCAAGGAATTGAAAGAAGTCTTTGCCGCGCCCGACACAGATCGAGCGAACGGTGGACGGGATAGTTCTACTAGACAATAATGGTTCTGTACTAGCATAGATAATGAGTCATTGCTTCTCAAATATCCTTCCTATTATATTGTATAAAGTAAGCTACTGTATCCAACACCAAGGACTCTGCGTTGAATATGATACCATACACATCATGCTGCGCAGACAAAGTCAGCTATTATTAACGCATTGTAGAGGATAGGGGAACGAACGGAATCATGTTTCTATTATTTCAGGTTTTGAAATTCTGTTTCCAAGGCCTGGACTTGTTGAGCGTAGGTTACCGATACCGTTTGCATACTCCGAAGCAATTCTTGTACTGTTTCTTGAATTTTGGTTTGAATGGCCGTCGTTACGATCGCTTCGTTGTTGTTCTTGCCAGTACTGGTACTGTCGTTGCTGCCACTACTGCTGCTGCCAAGCCAGTACGTACCACCGTAGGTAGTAAATAATTCTTGTCCTTTTTTCACTTTTTTAGTTGTAACAGTAGCAATAATGGGTGATGGACCCCACGGTATATGAACACAATTTCGTTTCAAACCAGATTCATGGTAGTAATTCAAAATTGTCTCTTCTTGTTTTTCTGCCCTGTCGTTGGACGAAGACGAAGACGAAGAAACAGGAGTAGTCGTAGTATGAATCTTGGCACCATCGTTGATCATGTGACTAACCCAGGCACTATTAGTATCGTCGCCACCACCAATGTTGTTGTCGTGGTGACGTTGTGGATTGACATCTAAGTAGAGTGGAACAGTTTGGTAGGATGGAGAAAATTGTGCCAATAATGACGTTCGTTGGAACAGTGGTTGATCCGTACAGTGCAAGTAACTAGATTGTGTACTGGGATGAACGTCAAAATATGGTTCGTCACAAGGGAGACAGCACGTAAGAGTTGTTGTTGCTGTTGTTGTTGATGATGCTGTGGATGATGCTGTGGATGATGCTGTGGATTGGTCTCCTAAAATCTCACTGGTGTCTACAACCAGCGCATGTACTGGATAAAAGCTAATTATGGTTCCCGCTTTGATATTCTTCTTGGCAAACAATCCCAAACCTGCATCTTGTATCATACTTTGCTTGATTTCAACATTCTTGACACATTGTGCCTGCATCGTTTGGAGGATGGGAGATGTAACATCCGTATTATTATTATTATTATTATTATTATTATTATTATTATTATTTATCATTATACGATTCATTTTGTCCACTTGTTGGGTAAGGTACGTAATTAGTGGTGATGAAAGAGTGTTGCTACAATCGGATGCTGTTGTGGTCGTATCACCAACTTCATGTAATTGTGAATATATTTGTTGTTGTCGCTGTTTCTCGAATGTAGGTTGTCGTCGTCGTTGTTGTTGCAACACTTTTTTGGATCCTGTTGTTGGGGATCTTCTTGATATTATGGGCAAACTTAATAATAATAATGATGGTTGAAAGGCTTCACTTCTTCGTGATCCTGACACCATCAATAAGAGAGCTATTAGCAGCGACATGGCAAACGTTGGAAGGAAAATATAGTATAATGGTGATATACGTTTATGGTGAGTGTTTTTACTTTTGTACCACTGCTTTTCGTACTCTACTAAGCAAGCAGCTCTGAAAAACAAGTTTGTAGCGTACTATCTTTTGTCATGATGGAAACATGGTGCACTGTCCTTGGTTTTAAGAATGTTCAATTAAGGATGCGTATGAAAGGGATAGGGGTACCTCTAAAAATTCAGAGCCAGCCGAAGGGAACGTGAGACAAGGAGACCCGAAGCCGACGTCACCGGAATGACCCGAAATGCCCCATCCCGTCTCCCACTCAGAAACAGGAACACATCGGGAGAAATCGGATACGA
>Ga0210036_1004781_pt1 | contig 12205 bp, 9 predicted proteins | sample CryGeymeta201515_FD_185469 | JGI IMG/M metagenome (GOLD analysis project Ga0210036, IMG submission 185469) | Groundwater microbial communities from Crystal Geyser aquifers in Utah, USA - Crystal Geyser metaG 2015-15 (SPAdes) (version 2) | ecosystem: Environmental > Aquatic > Deep subsurface >...
CGTCTGCCGCGGCAACCCGGTCAACATTGACATCCGCGCCTGCACCGCGGCGTGCGTGCCGGTGACCAACACCCCGGCGCGCAATGCGGACGCCGTCGCCGATTTGGCGGTCAGTTTCATGCTGATGCTGGCGCGCAGGATGCAGGGCGCGGTCAGTTTCCTGCGCCAGCCCGGCGGCGAGGCCGGAGATTTAGGCCGCATGGGGCAGGCGCACGAGGAATTCCTGGGCGTCGAGCTGGGGCGCAAGACGGTCGGCGTGGTCGGCGGCGGCGCGATTGGCCGCAAAGTGCTCCAGCGCCTGCTGCCCTTCGGGGCGCGGCTCCTGCTTTTCGACCCGTACCTGACCGCCGGGCAGGTCACGCTGATGGGCGCGGAGAAAGTCTCCTTCGAGCAGTTGCTGGCCGAGAGCGATTTCGTCAGCCTGCACGCGCCGGTCACGGATGAAACGAGCGGCATGATGAACGCCGACGTTTTCGCCCGCATGAAACCGGACGTGTTCCTGGTCAACACCGCCCGCGCCGCGCTGGTGGACCAGGAGGCTTTGCTGGCTACATTACGTTCTGGAAAATTGGGCGGGTACGCCGCCGACGTGTTCCCGGTCGAGCCGCCCGGCGCGGACGATCCGCTGCTGGCCTTCCCCAACGTGATCGCCACCCCGCACGTGGGCGGCAACACGCTCGAAGTGGCCGCCCACCAGGGCGAGATCATCGTCAGCGAGTTGAAGGCGCTGCTGGCGGGCAGGAAGCCCAAATATCTCCTCAATGCCGCCGCGCTCGACTCTTTTACCTGGAGCGGCGCGCGGCCCAGGGACGAGAAAAGGCTGAAGGAACTGGCGCAGGCGCCGGGTCCGGGCGCAACTGACCTGGATGTGGCCGCGCAGAAAACCAGACCTATCCCCCCCATCCCCCCTTCCCTTCAAGGGAAGGGGGGTGAAGGGGGGTTAGGTCATTCTGGAAAGGTAGAAACTATGGAACCCAATGCTGCACGTGGAAAGATGATCCAAATCCTGAAGGAGTTCACCGCTCGCATCGCGGCGGACAAGGCGATGGCCGACTTCGCCAGAGGCAAGAATGTGGTCTTCTCCTTCACTGTCAAGGATATTGACCAGGCCTTTTACCTGAGTTTCGTGGGCGGCAAGGTCGGGGCCGGGCTGGAGGCTCCACCGCGCGACCCGGATGTCAAGCTCAAGATGAGCGCCGACATTCTCGACGGCATGTTCACCGGGCGCGTCAACGCCACGCGGGCTGCTACGAGCGGCAAACTTTCCTTCAGCGGCGATACCGGCAAAGCGATGGCCTTCATGCGCATCCAGGGGAACATGGGGCGGCTGTACACTGCCGCTCGTGAGAAAATCGGCGACCCGGGCGATTTGACGAAATTGGGTGTTGTACCTATCCTCCCTGCCCCCCCCTTCCCTACCAGGGAAGGGGGGACGGGGGGGTTAGGTCAGGTTGCCCCCGCCATCGTCAAAACTGGCGACATACGCGACCAGATTCTACAGGTCACCAACGAACTCTACGCTAAAGGGTTGATTACGCCGACGGGCGGCAACGTCAGCGCCCGCTGCGACGATAACCCGAACGAAATCTGGATCACCCCCAGCGCCATCTTCAAAGGCGACCTGCGCCCCGATATGATGGTGCGCATTGACCTGGATGGCAAGATGCTCAACGAGACGGAGTACACTGCCTCCAGCGAACGGCGCGTCCACTGCGCCATTTACAAGCTGAGGCCGGAGATCACGGCCGTCATCCACACTCACGCGCCGCAGGCCACGCTGATGGCCCTGACCGGCGCCCACTTCCTGCCCATCTCCACCGAAGCGGCCTTCATTGGCGACGTGCCGGTCGTGCCGTTCATCATGCCCGGCACGGACGAGCTGGGCGAGGCGGTCGCCGCGGCGATGGGCGCCAACGGCATCGCCGCGCTGATGCAGAATCACGGACTGGTGGTGGCTGGCAGCAGCCTGCGCCGCGCGTCCGACATGACCGATGTGGTCGAGGTCACCGCGCACAAGATCCTGACCTGCAAGATGCTGGGCGTGGCACCGGCGCTCATACCGGATGACCTGGTCAAGACGCTGAAGGAGATCGGTGCAAGTATGGCGTAGTGCGGCATCCAGCCGCAACCAAATTGGGTGTCGTTGCGAGGCGGTGCTCTTCCGCCGAAGCAATCCCCTCGCAGGCTGGGAGACTGCTTCGCCATCCTTCGACTACGCTGAAGAACGCTCCGCTCAGGACGGCTCGCAGCGACACAATTGCCCGATAGAAAATGCGGGCAGCGCCTCTTGCTGGTGCTTCCCGCTTTTTTTAATTTCAGTTACTGCTCAGCCTGACCTTTGAAATTTGTCTCCCAGCCGAGTTTTCCCTTTTTGAGATTAAGGGGCGTTCTCTCACGCCTCCGGTTGCGCAAGAGAGCGCAACCTAATCACATACTTTGGGTAAATTCTCTGTAGGGCTGAGCAGTTACTAATTTCCAGGGTTTCGCCCGCTTGTTTCTAGCGCGACCTCCGGCCAGGTTTGGCGTGCAGCATCCGGAGGCCCATGGGCTTTGTTCGCCGCACGGCCGGGGTGTGGTGCGCCTCCCTGATAGCGGGAGCAGGTCTTCCCTTTGGGGATGATATAGGCGAGGCCGGCATGTTGTAATCGAAGTCCGCCAACGTCTGCCGCGCCAGCGGCTGGCCCATGATTTTTTCCAGCGTGCGCACCATATCCTTGTCATCCGGCGCGACCAGGGTGAAGGCGTCGCCGGTACGTTCGGCGCGGCCGGTGCGTCCGATGCGGTGGATGTAGTCATCGGCGGTGGCGGGCATGTCGTAGTTGATGACGTGCGAAATGCCCTCCACGTCCAGGCCGCGCGCGGCGATGTCGGTGGCAACCATGACTTGATAATGGCCGCTCTTGAAGCCGTTCAGCGCGGACTGGCGCTGGCCCTGCGTCCGGTCGCTGTGCAGGCTGGTGGCGCGGAACCCGGCCTGCCCGATCTGCCGGGACAGTTTCTCGGCGCGGTGCTTGGTGCGGGTGAAGATCAACACCGAATCGGTATCGGTCTGCTTGAGCAGCGCCAGCAGCAGCGCGGTCTTCAACTGCTGAGGCACCGGGAAGAGGGCGTGCGCTACGGTGCGCGCCGGTCGGCTCAGGCCGATGGCGATGCGCTTCGGGTGGCGAAGGGTCTGGGTCGCCAGTCCCTCGATCTCCGGCGGGAAGGTGGCCGAGAACAGCATCGTCTGCCGTTGGGCAGGTACGTGCTTGAGGATGCGCTTCACGTCGGGTAGGAAGCCCATGTCCAACATACGGTCGCCTTCGTCCAACACCAGGATTTCCACGCTGCCGAGCCGGGCGTTGCCTTGCTGGATATGATCCAGCAGGCGGCCAGGACAGGCGACGAGAATTTCGACGCCGTCGCGCAAGGCTTTGACCTGCGGCGCGGCGCCCACGCCCCCGTAGATGGTGGCGCTGCGGATTTTCGTACCCGTCCCCAGGTCCCGGATGGAATCGTGGATCTGCTCGGCGAGTTCACGCGTGGGTGTGACGATCAGAGCACGCGTCCGGTTGGATCTGCTCGGCGAGTTCGCGCGTGGGTGTGACGATCAAGGCACGGGTGCGGTTGCGCGGACCGGTCAGCAGCTTTTGCAGAATGGGTAACACGAACACCGCCGTTTTGCCGGTGCCGGTCTGGGCGGTGGCGATCAGGTCATCCCCGGCCAGGGCCGGTGGAATGGCGGCGATTTGAACAGGCGTCGGCTCGGTATAGCCGAGGCGGTGGATCCCTGCCAACAGGCGCGGATCCAGGTTGAACTGGTTGAAGTTCACAAAGTTTCCTTTTCTTCAGAAGTCAAACGGGTGTTGGGGGGATCGAGCGATGCTCAGAACGTGCAACAGCAAGCGACTGCTGAAATGATGCGATTAAGTGGAGAGAGAATAACCGATGACGGCGGGGCTGTCAAGGTGTGGGCAGAACCGAAATTGGCAATGATGAGTCTCTGCTATAATCTGCCCCATGATCCTTGTCACGGGTGGAACCGGCTTCATTGGCCGCGCCCTGGTGCGGCATCTCGCAGAGTCGGGGCATCCGGTGCGCATACTCCTGCGTCCCTCGCCGCGCACGCCCAACCTGCCGCTGAAGGTGCCGGTGGAAGTGGCGGTCACCAGCCTGAGCGACGAACGTGGTCTGCGCGCCGCCATGCGCGGCGTGGACGTGGTCTATCACATGGCGGGCGGCGAGGCGCAGGGCGGGCGCGCCAACCTGATGGCCGTGGACATCGAAGGCACGCGCAACCTGGTGCGCGCCGCCGCGGATGCCCGCATCCAGCGCCTTTTCTACCTCAGCCACCTCGACTCCGACCGCGCCTCGGCCTTTCCCGTGCTCAAAGCCAAGGGCATTGCCGAGGAAGCCATCCGACAGAGCGGCGTACCCCACACCATTCTGCGCGCCTCGATCCTTTTTGGCCCGCAGGATAACTTCACCACCGGCCTGGCCATGCTGTTGACCATCGCGCCCGGTTTCCTGCCTCTGCCGGGGCGCGGCAAGACCCTGCTCCAGCCGCTGTGGGTCGAGGATATGGTCACCTGCCTGATCTGGGCGTTGGATGTGCCTGACACGATCAACCAGACCTTCGAGGTCGGCGGGAGCGAATACTTCAGCTTGAGCCAGATCACTGAGCTTATCATGGAAGTGATCCAGAAACGCCGCGCCTTGAGGGCCTGGCCGATTCCCTACCTGCGCGCCCTGACCGTCATCCTGGAAACGGCTTTCCCGCACTTCCCCGCCTCTGTCTTCTGGCTGGATTACCTGGCCGTCAACCGTACCTGCGCAGTGGATACTGTCCAGCGCATCTTTGGGCTGATGCCGGCGCGCTTCGCCACGCACATTGACTACCTGCGCGGCGTCAACTGGTATCGCGAATTCCTCCGCTCGCTCTTCATCCGCCATGCCTGAGTGGATCATCCGCTTGATCGAAACCCCTGAAGAGATGGACGCCGTCCAGGAGCTTCAACGCCTGGTCTGGCCTGGCCCCGAGACGGAGGTCATCCCCGCCCACACCTTGCTGGCCGTTGTGCACAACGGCGGTTTGCTGCTGGGCGCGTTCGTCAACGAGAAATTGGTCGGCGCGGCCTGGGGTTTTCCCGGCTTTTATTCCACGCCGGATGGGCCGCGCCTCAAGCACTGTTCGCACATCCTGGCCGTCCACCCCGAATGGCGCGATTCCGGCATTGGCTTCGGCCTCAAGCGCGCCCAATGGCAGATGGTGCGCCACCAGGGCCTCGACCTCATTACCTGGACGTACGATCCCCTGCTCAGCCGCAACGCCTACCTCAACATCGCCAGGCTCGGCGCAGTCTGCAACACCTATCGCCGCTCCGAATACGGCGACATGCGCGATGGCCTGAACGTTGGCCTGCCCTCCGACCGTTTCCAGGTGGACTGGTGGGTGAACACGCGCCGGGTGGAACACAGACTCGGTCGTCGCCGGCGGCCGGCCCTCGTTCTGGATCATTTCCTGGCTGCGGACGTTTCCCTGTGCGCCGCCGTTCCGGACCCTGCGGGCTGGCCGCGTCCCCTCGAAGATGTTCCCAGCCTGGGCGGACGCCTGTTATTGGTCGAGATCCCGGTTGACTTTCTGGCGTTGAAAGAGGCTGACCTGGCCCTGGCGCGCGATTGGCGCTTCTATGCCCGCCAGGTTTTCGAGACGGCCTTTGCGGCTGGCTATCTGGTCACCGATTTCGTTTTCGACCAGACAGGTGAACGGCCGCGCAGTCTCTATGTGCTGACGTACGGCGAAAGCACCCTGGATGCCCCCTGATAACCAGCAGCTCGAGCTGCTCCAGCTCCTGGCCTCCCGGCTCGAACGCCTCTCCGCCGATTCGACCTGGTCGCACCGCGCCAGTGGGCTGCGCGGCAATATGCTGAAAGTCCTGGAGGAGATCGCTTCCGGCCGGCAGGTGGACGAGGCGCGGCTGGCGTTGCTCGTTGACAAAGGTTTCGAAATCCTGCGTAACGCGGCCATGGAAATACCAGATCTGGAAGCCTTGAGGAAGAATGGCTGACCCCCCTACGCAGCCGCCATTTGTGCGTTCTCGAACTGGCTGTTGTAGAGTTCGGCGTAGAAGCCTTTCTTTGCGAGCAGTTTCTCGTGTTTGCCCTGCTCCACAATGTCGCCGTTATTCATCACCAGGATCCAGTCCGCGTCGCGGATGGTGGACAGGCGATGGGCGATGATAAAGCTGGTGCGGCCCTTCATCAGGGTTTCCATGGCCTTTTGGATCAGCACCTCGGTGTGGGTATCCACCGAACTGGTGGCTTCGTCAAGGATCAGGATGGTCGGGTCAGCCAGGAAGGCGCGGGCGATGGTCATTAGTTGCATTTGGCCCTGCGATATGTTCGTGGTCTCTTCGTTGAGTACCATATTGTAGCCCTCCGGCAGGGTGCGGACGAAATGGTCCACGCGCGCAGCCCTGGCAGCGGCGATGACCTCATCATCGGTGGCGTTTGAGCGGCCGTAGCGAATATTTTCCATGACGGTGCCGTTATAAAGCCAGGTATCCTGCAAGACCATGCCGAACATGCAGCGCAAGTCCCCGCGCGTGAAATCCTTGATATTGTGGCCGTCCACCAGGATGGCGCCGCGCTTTACGTCATAGAAGCGCATCAACAATTTGACCATGGTGGTCTTGCCGGCGCCGGTTGGGCCGACAATGGCAATCTTCTGGCCGGGATTGGCGTAGAAGGAGAAGTCATTGATGATGATTTTCTCCGGGCTGTAACCAAAGTGGACATTCTTGAACTCCACGAGGCCATTCACGGCTTCCAGTGTTGCGGGAGTGGCGGTATCGGGTTCTTCCTCCGGCTCAGCCAGGAATTGGAACACGCGCTCGGCGGCCGCGGCGGTTTGCTGAAGCACGTTGGAGATGTTGGCGAGCTGCGTGATCGGTTGCGTAAACGAGCGAACGTATTGGATGAACGCCTGTATATCGCCGACGGTAATGGTGTTTTTGATCGCCAGGTAACCACCCAAAATACACACCGCCACATAGCCCAGGTTGCCGATAAAAGTCATGACCGGCATCATCAAGCCGGACAAAAACTGCGATTTCCAGGCTGAACCGTATAGCGTGTTATTGATGCGATCGAACGTCTTGATGCTCTTTGCCTCGCCGTTAAAGGCTTTCATCACCACATGGCCGCCATACATTTCCTCGACATGGCCATTGATGTGGCCGAGGTAATCCTGCTGCTGTTTGAAGTACTTTTGCGACTGGTTGACTACCAGACCGATAATCCCAATCGAGAGAGGGATAATTAGCAGGGACACCAGGGTCATCAGCCAACTGATGGAAAACATCATCACGAGTACGCCGATCACCGTTATCACTGAGGTGATGATTTGCGTGAGGCTCTGGTTCAGCGTCTGGCTGACCGTATCCACGTCGTTGGTGATGCGGGAGAGCACCTCGCCATGGTTCGTACCGTCGAAGTATCTGAGCGGCATCCGGTTGATCTTTTCGGCAATCTCCCTGCGGAAGCGGTAGGTGATATTCATGGACACGCTGGACATGATCCAACCCTGGATATAACTAAACAGGGAGGAAAGGAGGTACAGGGTGAGTGTAAGGATGACGATGTGACCGATATAAGCAAAATCAATGCCGGAACCGGTCCCGGCGATCTGGCTCATCACGCCCTCGAACAGTTTGGTGGTGGCCTTGCCCAGGATTTTTGGGCCAACGATGGAGGCGATCGTGGAAGCAACGGCGAAAACCATTACAATGGCAATGGCTGCCTTGTAAGAGCTAAGGTATCGAATCAACTTGAGCATGGTGCCCTTGAAATCGCGGGGCTTTTCACCTTTCATCATCGCCATCGGGCCGCCATGCCCCATCGGGCCGCGTCCCAGCGGACCTCCAGCCATGGGTCCACGCCCGGGCCCGGCCGGCAGTGTGCGGCCGGCGGTTGTATCTTTGTTGTTTTGCGTGCTCATGCCAATTCCTCCTTGCTGAGTTGCGATAAGGCAATATCCCGGTAAACTTCGCAACTTTCCATTAACTCACCGTGAGTACCCTTGCCGACAATCCTGCCCTCGTCCAGCACAATGATCTGCTCGGCGTTTTTGATGGTGGAAACGCGCTGCGTCACGATCAAAACAGTGCTCGAGCCGGTCTTCTCCTTGAGGGACTTGCGTAAGGCCGCATCGGTCTTGAAGTCAAGCGCGGAAAAACTATCGTCGAAAATATAAATGGGCGCTTTCTTGACCAGGGCGCGCGCAATCGAAAGGCGCTGCTTCTGGCCTCCGGAGACGTTCGACCCGCCCTGGGAAACCTCGGCCGCCATTCCCTCCGGGTTCGAGAAGATGAACTCGCCCGCCTGGGAAATGTCAGCGGCTTCTTTCAAGGTATCCTGGCTGGCGTTCTCGTCAGCATATAGCAGGTTACTTTCAATCGTACCGGAGAAGAGCATCCCCTTTTGCGGGATGTAGCCGATTTTGTCGCGCAGGTCGTGCTGTGTGATTGCGCGTATATCCGTGCCATCCACATAAATAGCGCCATCGGTTACGTCATGGAAACGCGGGATCAGGTTGACGATGGTGGATTTACCCGAACCGGTGGAGCCAAGAAAGGCTGTGGTCTGGCCGGTTTTGGCGGTAAAGGAAATGTCGTGCAGCACATCCTCCAGCGCGCCAGGGTAGCGGAAGCACACATTGCGGAACTCGACCTTGCCGACGAACGGTTGGTTGAACTGCCTGGGTTCTTGCGGGTCTTTGATGGTCGGCTCGGTTTCCAGTACATCAGCGATACGCCCGCCGGACACGGAGGCTCTCGGCAGGATGATGAACATCATGGACAGCATCAGGAAGGCAAAAACGATCTGCATGGCGTACTGCATGAATGCCATCATGTCGCCAACCTGCATCGCAGATTGGGCGACCTGATGGGCGCCGACCCAGATGATCAGCAGGGACACTCCGTTCATGATAAGCATCATAAACGGCATCATGATAACCATCACGCGGTTGATGAACAGGCTGTTGCTGGTCAAATCCTTATTGGCTTTGTCAAAGCGGTTTTCTTCGAACCCCTGCATGTTGAAGGCCCGAATGACCATCATCCCGGACAGGTTTTCACGTGTCACCAGGTTGAGCCGGTCAATCAGGTTTTGGATGATCTTGAATTTTGGCAGGGCAATCGAGAATACGGTCAGGATCAAGCCGAGAAGCACGACGACCGCCAGTGCGATGATCCACCACATGTTGGCGCTTTTGCCGATAGCCCGGATAATTCCGCCGACCCCGATGATGGGTGCGTAGAAAACCATGCGCATCACCATGATGACAACCATTTGTATCTGGGTGACATCATTGGTCGAGCGGGTGATCAGGGAAGCCGTGGAGAACTTGTCGAATTCGGTATTCGAGAAACTCTCCACCTTTTGGAAAACATCCTTGCGGATATCGCGGGCCGACCCGGCGGCTGTTTTGGCCGACAGGAAACCAACGGCAACCGTGCAGGTGATGGAGAGCAGCGACAACAGCAGCATCCAGACGCCGGTATGGATAATGTAGCTTGTCTGGAGTTTGCCGGTATCCATACCGAGCGCAGCATATTCGGTTTTGACCGCTCCAACTGCCATTTGGGTGATCATTTTGTCGCCCAGGGTGGCGAACTTCTGATCAATACCAGCAGCCACTTGCGAAAGTTGAGCCGCGGGAAGATTGGATAACAGGTTGAAAACATCCATTCCGGGCGGAAGCTGGGACAAGTCAAAGCCAAGAGCCTGGCCCATGGCGGCCGCCTTGGCCGGGTCGGCCATGATCTGCTGGATGGTGGAAACAACTAATAGTGCCTTGCCCATCACCGGGTTCAGTTTGGTGTTTTCAGCCTTATCAATACTATTGAGCAAGTAGACAGGCTCATTGGCAAGGGCGGGATATTCTGTGATGTATCTGGCATAATCGGACGAGTTTTTATCCACCAGGGTGTAATCGCCGAGTACAAGCGCCTGATTATCGGCGCTCATGAAGATGACGAGCTTGTTCATCTCGCTCTGCCGGATGGCCTGCGGCACGGCGTTTTCCACGCCGCCCTGCTGGATGCCGTTGTTGACGATTTTCGACATATAATCGGGCAGCGCCAAATCCGCATTCGCCTGCACGAACAGCAAGGCGATGGCGAGCAGGATCAAGAGGATATAAGGTTTCAGGTATTTGAATAATCGAATCATGGTGTTGGGTGCTCCTTGCAAACGAACTAATGGGGATTGCGTTGCTGCAAAACTCAGCGATTCAAATCGCCGCTACCAAATCGCGAAGTCCATGCTTCGACAGGCTCAACACACCGCCTGCGTGGACTTCCAGCCGACGAAGGTCGGCTTTGCATTCTGGTGGGTGCAGTTTGAACTGCTGAAAACAACTGGAAGGTTTCTATCAGTCGGGGGGTTTTTCGAGTTGGCTGGTTTTTTCGATCAGGATGTGCAGGGCTGCCACCACTTGCTCCTTTTCCTCCGGAGACAGCGTGTGCGCCAGGTCTTCCAACCAGCCCTGGCGGGCGTGGATACTCTCCTGCAGCACCTGGCGGCCTTTGTCGGTCAGGACGATCTGCTTGGCGCGCCGATCGTGAGGATCTTCTGAGCGTGTGATCATTTGCTGCTGCACCAGGTGTTCCAGCATCTGGCTGGCGGCCGCGTTGGTCACGCCCAGGTCATCGCCGATGCCGGAGACGCCGCTGGCGCCCATGCGGTGGAGGTGGAACAGGGCGCCAATCTGCGACATGGAAAGCTCTTTCTCCTTGGCGTAAAGGAGGAAATTGCACATCGAGCGGCGCATGAAGATCCCAATCCACTCGTGCAGGGTGGTGATAAATGGGTCAGTGGGCGGCATACTTCAACCTTCTAAATAGTTAATTAAACCTAAATATATTGCTTGCTTAGGAATTTGTCAAGAGTAAGATCGGTGGTGATTACCCACATCTTGCTTGATGCCATTATTGGCCTTGATTAGCCAGCGTTCTCTCACGCTGGCGGCCAAATTCGGGCGTATGAGAACGCCCTACTAATCATGATGGATGTGATCATTGGACTTGTGGGCAATCACCAGTAAGATCGTGGTAAACTAACGCTCGAAAACCCTGAAAAGGTTGTCTGCATAATGTCTGCTCAATCCGCTACTGCCGTCGCTTGCGCCAACATCGCCATCGTCAAATACTGGGGCAACCGCGACGACGCCCTGCGCCTGCCCGCCAACGGTTCCATTTCCATGAACCTGGAGGGGTTGTTCACGCGTACGCGAGTGACGTGGGACGAGTTACGTGTGACGAGCGGCGAACAGCGGGAAGCAGACTCACTGGTCATCAATGGCCGGCGAATGGCGGGGGACGGGTTGCGGCGCGTTTCGGCTTTTTTGGATTTAGTGCGAAAAATGGCCGGGATTGACGCCCGCGCCATCGTGGAGAGTGAGAACAACTTCCCGGCCGGGGTGGGGATCGCCTCCTCGGCCTCGGCGTTTGCCGCTTTGACTCTGGCAGCCAGCGTCGCAGCCGGGCTGGACCTGGAGCCGGCTGCCCTCTCTCGCCTGGCGCGGCGCGGCTCTGGCTCGGCCTGCCGCTCCATCCCCGGTGGCTTTGTCGAATGGCAAGCCGGGACAGGCGACGAGGACTCCTTCGCCGCGTCCATCGCGCCGCCCGAACACTGGGACCTGGCCGACTGCATCGCCGTGGTCAGCGCCGAGCAAAAGCCAACCGGCTCAACCGAGGGCCATGCGCTTGCAGATACCAGTCCGCTGCAAGCCTGCCGCGTGGCGGATGCGCCCCGCCGTTTGGATCTTTGCCGCCGCGCCCTCCTTTCCCGCGATTTCGACGCCCTGGCCGGGATCGTCGAACTCGACTCGAACCTGATGCACGCCGTGATGATGACCTCCACGCCGCCGCTCTTCTACTGGCAAGAGTCCACGCTGACCGTGATGCGGCTGGTGCGCGAATGGCGCCTCGGCGGGCTGCCAGTCTGCTACAGCATTGACGCCGGGCCAAACGTCCACGTGATCACGGAAGGGGCCGAGGCCGGGCATGTGGCCGATTTGCTGGCAGCCGTGCCCGGGGTCCAGAAAGTGCTCGTCGCGCCTGTGGGGGGCCCGGCGGAACTTGTCGAATAAATTTACCGCGAAGACGCGACACTTGCACCTGCTGCAAGTGCAGGTGAGACCGCGAAGTTTCTTCGCGGT